>Ga0126378_10004271_pt1 | contig 10872 bp, 6 predicted proteins | sample PanSoiMetPlot_23_FD_92587 | JGI IMG/M metagenome (GOLD analysis project Ga0126378, IMG submission 92587) | Tropical forest soil microbial communities from Panama - MetaG Plot_23 | ecosystem: Environmental > Terrestrial > Soil > Tropical forest > Bulk soil | place: Panama | collected 2016-02-17
CGCCCCGTTGTCCCTCGGCGGCCATCACCAGACGGTGACCGGCATCGTGGAGAATCCCAGCGACCTTAGTGACCAGTTCGTCCTTGTCTCGCCCTCGGGCGCGGGGCCGCCCCAGACCGTGACTGTGCTGCTGAACGCCGGCCCGGCAAGCTTCGGCGCCTTCCGCGCCGGATTCCGCGGCCCGCTGGTTTGGCAGGCGCGAGGCGCAAGCACCCGGGGCGCTGTCGCCGGCGGCATGCTCGGTGCTGTTACGGTGCTGCTGCTCCTGGTGTCCCTAGTCGCCGCAGCGGGCTTCGCCGTTGTCGCCGCGCGCCATCAGCGCCAGCTCGGCATGCTCGCCGCGATCGGCGCGACGCGCGAGCAGCTCCGGATGGTCATGGTTACGGGCGGAGCTGTGGTGGGCGTTATCGCCGCCATTGCCGGGACCGTCGCCGGCCTCGCGGCGTGGATTGCCGCCGCTCCGGTCCTTGAGACGTTCGCGGGGCACCGGATCGACCGGCTCGCGATCCCATGGGGCCTGGTCGCGCTTGGCATGCTTCTCGCTGTCGTGACTGTGACCGTGGCGGCATGGTGGCCAGCGCGGGCGGCCGCCCGGCTGCCGGTCACGCTCGCACTGTCGGCCCGGCCGCCCCGGCCCAGGCCCGCGCACCGCCCGGCCGTGTTGGCCGCCTTGATGATCGTGGCCGGAGTCGTCTGCCTCGGCCTGGCCAACCAGACCCGCCCCCCGCTGATCATCGCCGGCGCGCTGGCCATGGCCATCGGGATACTGCTCGTCAGCCCGCTGGCCATCCGGGCCCTCGCCACGCTCAGCGGCCGCGCGCCAGTCGCGGCGCGGCTGGCGATGCGGGACCTCGCCCGTCACCAGGCCCGCTCCGGGGCGGCATTGGCCGCGATCAGCCTCGGCCTGGGGATTACCGCCGCGATCATCATCAGCTCCGCCGCCGACAAGTCCGCCGCCAACGCAGGCAACCTGCCAGACACCCAGATCCTGGTCTGGATCGGCCAACCACAGGGCGGACAAGGCCCAGATGGTCCAGAAGTCCCCCTCCGGACAGCGGCCCAGCTGCGCGTCCTGGCCGCTGCCGTTCACCAGATCGCCGGCCCGCTGGATCACCCCGAAGTTATCGGCCTCGACATGGCCGTCAACCCCGCCGACAAGCCGCAACCCGGCGGGCAGGGCAGCCCGGCCGGGCAGCCGGTAGCTGGCCTGGGCGCACCCCGGAACCCGGCCGCCGGCCGGGCAGGGAGTTACAGCTCGATCCCCCTGTATGTCGCCACCCCAGCGATACTCCGCTATCTGGGGATCACACCGGCCACAATCACTCCGGCCACCGACTTCCTCACCGTCAGGGCGGGGCGGCTCGTAGTTACCACCCCCTCAACCTTTGCAACCGTCACCCACGTGCAGCGGATCCAGGCACCGTCCTACACCTCCCAGCCCACTTCGCTCATCACCCCAGGCGGCCTGCACCGACGGGGCTGGACTCAGATCCAGTCAGGCTGGCTTGTTCAATCCGGCAAGCCGCTGACAGCCGCGCAGCTCGCGGACGCACGGGACGTGGCCGCGAAGGCGGGCCTGATCACCGAGGCCAGGAACAACCAGGCCTCACTGGGCACGATCAGCGCCGCCGCGACCGCCGCCGGGGCACTGCTCGCCCTTGGCGTCCTCGCGATGACCGTCGCGCTGATCCGCACCGAAGCCGCCGGCGACCTGCGTACCCTCACCGCCGCCGGCGCCACCAGCACGACCCGGCGCGCGCTCACCGCCACCACCGCCGGCGCGCTGGCCCTTCTCGGCGCGCTGATCGGATCCGCAGGCGCCTACCTCGCGCTGGCGGCGGGACACCGCAGCGACCTCGGCGCCCTGAGGCATGTGCCGCTCCTGTACCTCGCCATCACAGTTCTCGGCGTTCCCATCGCCGCCGCACTCACCGGATGGATCCTTGCCGGGCGCAAGCCACCATCCATCGCCCGCCAGGCGCTCGAGTGACGCCAGTTCGCGCGCGGATAACCGCGTAAGGTGTCGTTTGGAGGGGACCGCCCGGCGGACCTGCCGGGCGCGTGGCTCGGCGAGGTGAGACGATGCGGCGGTCCCCTGTTTTGAAGCTCGGCCCGGCTGCGGTGGCCGCGTTGGCAGCCGCAGGTTCAATCCTGGTCACCGCTGCTGACGCCCGCGCCGCCAGTGCGCAAACGGCCCGCCGTCCGCTCGTAGGCACGAACACGAGCGCGAGTGTGCAGTCGATATCGTGCCCGTTGGCCGGCCGGTGCGCGGCCGGCGGTTTCTTCGTTGACCGCGCCGGGCACCACCAGGCGTTCTTGATCAGTGAACGGCGGGGTTCCTGGGGCAAGGCCATCGAGGTTCCGGGCACCGGGATACTCAACGCGGGCGGGAGCGCCCAGGTCGTCTCGGTGTCATGCGCGTCGGCGGGTGACTGCGCCGTCGGCGGCTTCTACACCGACGGCTCGAAAGAGATACAGGCGTTCGTCGCAAGCGAGAAGCGCGGAGTCTGGGGTAATGCGATCGAGGTCCCCGGCTCAGCCCAGCTCAACGTCGCCGGCAATGCGCGGATCGTCTCGGTGTCGTGCGCATCGCCGGGCGACTGCGGCGCCGGCGGCTTCTACACGCTGCCCTTCGGTCGGGTCGGGAGCCAGCAGCCTTTCGTGGTCAACGAGAAGCACGGTGTTTGGGGTAAGGCGATCGAGGTGCCCGGCTTCACGTCGGCCAACGTCGTCGAGGGCAGCGTTGGCTCTGTCTCGTGCGCTTCGGCGGGCAACTGCGCAGCGGGTGGGAGTTTCGAAGGATCGTCGTTCCGCACCCAAGCTTTCGTGGTCAGCGAGGATGGCGGGCACTGGCGCAAGGCCATCGAAGTGCCCGGCAGCGCGGCTATCAACGCGGGCGGGCTCGCGGTTGTCGGCTCGGTGTCGTGTTCGTCCGCGGGCAATTGCGGCGCCGGCGGGTTTTACACGGACCGCTCCGGGCTCGAGCAGGCGTTCGTGGTCAGCGAGAAGAACGGCCAGTGGCACAGGGCCATCGAAGTTCCCGGCAGCGCGGCCCTCAACGTCGGTGGTGCTGCCGCGGTCTCCTCGGTGTCGTGCCCGTCCGCGGGCAGCTGCGGTGCTGGCGGGTTTTACTCGTCCAGAGGGTTGGCGGTCCAGGCCTTCGTGGTCAGCGAGAGGACCGGCCACTGGCGCAGAGCCATCGAAGTTCCTGGGACCAGGGCACTCAACGCGGGCGGGCAGGCGAGGATCAACTCGGTGTCGTGCGCGTCGGCGGGAGATTGCGCTGCTGGCGGCAGTTACGTCGACCGCCCGGGGCATAGGCAGGCGTTCGTGGTCAGCGAGAGCGACAGCACCTGGGGAAGGGCTACCGAGGTCCCTGGCACGGCGGCCCTTAACCGCGGCGGCCTGGCCGTCGTCAACGAAGTGTCGTGCGCGTCGCCAGGCAACTGCGGCGCTGGCGGGTCCTACTTGGTCAGCACGCGGCGGTCCCCGGCATTCGTGGTGAACGAGAACGACGGCATCTGGGGCGGGGCGAAGACAGTCGGCTTTTGATTCAGCCAAACACGCTGTCGTCAGACCAGCGTCCGCGGCCGCACCTTGTTGGCCCGGTCCACCAGGGCGTAACGCTCGTGCGCTGTGTGCGATAGCCGGGCGAGCGCGCGGTAGCTGCGCTCCAGCCCCAGCCTGAGCCCGCTTTCCGTCAACTCGCAGCCGAGGATTCCCATACCGCCTATTTGCGTCCCGGCCTGCACTACTTCGAGCCCTGCTTCCAGGACTTCAGTAGTCAGCGCGTGCCGCGTCGCGGGATCGAGGTGCAGCCGTTCTAGGCGCGTGCTGGCGTCGGCGAGGTCACCTACCGAGAGCGTGTCCGGATCCGATGCTGACAGACGCGCCCTGACGGCAGCCGTCTGCGCCGCCACGTAATGAGTAGATGTGTCAGGCACGCTGGCAAGTACATCCACTGCGGATGACCTGTCGCCGACGACCAGCCGTACTCGTGCCAGCCCGAACGCCGCGCTCACATAAGACCGGTCGGTCGCCCAGACAACACCAAAGAACTTCGCCGCACTGTTCAAGTCACCGGTGGCCTCGGCAGCCAGCCCGAGTGCGAGCTTAGGCGCGAGCTCGCCGGGCAGTTCGTCGTAGACCGCCTCGAATGCCGACTGAGCGTCCGGCAGCTGTCCGCTGAGTGTCGCGACTATGGCCTGATACCACGTGACGCGCCAGTCTGCCTGGCCACGTCCAATCAGCTGCTGCAGGACACGGGCGGCTCCGGCCGGATCAACGACCGCGAGCCTGGCCCTGGCGAGCGCCAGGTGAGCCGCGTTGCCGCCCGCGATCCCGCCATCCTGGCCCGCCTGTGCGGATATCGCTGCCTGCAGGGACTCAACTTGCTGAGCTGGCTCCAGGGTGCTCAGGGTTGCGAGGTAGCCCGCGGCCGGGTCGGTGCTCTCGACGAGCGGCGCCGGCAGGCCAGCCACTGTCTCTGCGGGATCAGGCATCCCTTGCCCGCCGGTACCGATCGCCTTGAGCTCGGGGGTGAACCGGCTGCTGAAGGCCGGACGGGGCGGCTGGCCGCTGGCCGACAGCACTTCCCGCAGCACCCCGGTGAGCTGGTCGGCCATGTCCGCGGCTGAGGCGAACCTGCGCCGCGGCTCGGGGTGCGTAGCGCGCCGCAGAAGTCGGTAGAACGAGTCGTTCTCGGCCAGGATCGGAACGGCGGCCTGGTCTGGCAGGCTGTGCTGATAGGTGGTGGTGTAGCCGGAGAAATCGAAGGTGAGTACGGCCAGCGCACGCCCCACTGTGTAGAGGTCAGACGAAGGTGAGGGACCGACCGTGGCGATCTCTGGTGCCTGGTAGCCGACCGTCCCGTATATCGGGCTGTCCCCGTCGTCGATCCGCCGGACGCCGCCCATATCGATGAGCTTGAGCTGCTCTTCGACCTGGATGAGGTTGTCCGGCTTGAAGTCGCAGTAAAGCAGGCCGAGCTTGTGCAGGTAGCCAAGCGCGGGCAGGATCTCGATGGCGTAGGCCAGGGCATGCGTCACCGGAAGTGACTGGCCGACCGCCCGCCGCTCGAGCACGATCTGGCGGATGGATTGTCCTCCGACGTATTCCATGACGATGTAGCCCGTCGGATCGCCGGTGTGGCTTTGTGGGTGCTGTACGAAGTTGTAGATGCGGACGATGCTGGGATGTTCAACCTCTGCGAGGAAACGCCGTTCTGCAACGGCCGCAGCCTGCGCGTCCGCGTCGCCTGAGTTAAGCAGGCCCTTAAGCACGACCCACCGGTCGCTGACGTTCCGGTCCTTGGCCAGGTAGATCCAGCCGAGCCCGCCGTGTGCCAGGCACCCGAGTACCTCGTACTGCCTGGCGACGAGTTCGCCAGGCTTCAGTTTCGGCTGGAACGAGAATTTGCTGCCGCAGTTCTTGCAGAAACCCTCGATCCGCCCGACGCGGCCCGCGCTGTCGCGTCCGACTGGCTGCCCGCAGCTGCCACAAAACCGCATGCGTTCGGGAACTTCAGGATTCGCTAGTACGGCGGAGGCGGGGTCACTGGGCTGGATCGGAGGGATCTCGACCAAGCCTGCGCCCAGGCTGCCGCGTCCCGAGCCAGCCGACGAACGGCCGGAGAGCGTACTGCTCGACGGTGCTTCGGCTCCGCTGACCGGAGCCGCGGCAGCGAGCTTCAGCGCGGCGCCTGGTGTCGGGGCGAGCCCGCAGACGGTGCAATAGCCAAGTTCGATTGTTCCGGTGCACCCCGGCCGGCCGCACGCGTGATCAGTCACGGCTCCCCCTTCTGCGCTGCGAGCACGGCGTCCTGATAGCTGCGCTGCGTTTCGTCGGACTCGGCCAGGTCGCACGCAGCTGACCGCAGAAGATCGCGCGCGACCTCGGCTCGCATCAGCGCGGGCGCCACCGCTCAGGCCCGGTACTGCGCGGGCGGCGGGGCAGGAACGGGGGTGCCAATCCAGCGCCGGTAGAGCGCGGCCCACTGCCCATCGGCACGCATCTTCGCCAGGACAGCGTTGACATACCGGACGAAGTCAGGATGCTGCTTAGAGATCGCCAGTCCGTAGGGCTCGCTGGTCAGCGGCAGCCCGATGATCTTGGTTTCCGGGTCCTGCGCGGCAAGCCCGGCCAGGATCGTGTCATCGGTCGAGATAGCGGCGACCTTGCCCTCTTGCAGGAGTACCAGGCAATCGGTCCAGTAGGGAACGGCGACCACCGGTGATGCGCCGGGCAATGCGGAGAGATCCGAGCGGATGAAACTAAGCGAAGTCGATCCTGTCGTTGCGCAGATCTTGTCGCCGTAAAGGTCAACAAGGCTTGTTGCTGGTGAGTTGCGCAGGACCAAGACACGCTGTGCTGCGTCCAGGTAGACGGTCGAGAAGTCGACCTGCTTTAGTCTGGCGCAGTTGATTGTCATCGTATGCGCTACGATGTCGACCTTGCCAGACCGGATAGCCGGGATCCGCTGCGCGTCCGAGACTGCGACAAACCGGATCTTGTCCGGGTTGCCGAAGATCGCAGCCGCAATGGCATGCACCATGTCGATGTCGAAACCCTCGAGCTGGCCGTTTAGGGGGTTGAGGTAACCGAAATGGTAGGTGCTCTGATCCACGCCAGCGATCAGGTAGCCGCGCGCCTTGATCTTGGCCATATACGAACCCGCAGTCACGACAGGCCGACCTGCCGGGCGAAGGCTCTTTGTCGGGTTGCAGGCCGTCGACCGCGTCGCCGAGCTGAAACGGGCGGTCAGGCGCGCCCAGGCCGGATGGTGGGCGGAGGTTGCGTGCTCCACGGCCAGCCGCCCGGCTGGTCCGCACAGCACGGCCAGTGCACTGGCGGCCATGGCAACCACCCAGCGGTACTGCGCTCTAGCCGCGGTCATCGATATTCCCCCAGGCGACGGGTTATGCCCCAGATACAGGAAGCGGCCATTAGCACGGAAAGTGCGACGACACCGGCCTCCAAGCCGACAAGGTCACCGTGTCCGGCGAGCGCGGCGGTACGGAAGGCAGCCTGATCCGCAGCCATTGCGCCGGTCAAATCGGTGTCGATGTGCCGGAAGAAGGCACCAGAATCGGCCGGGCGCGATCCGATGGCCAGGCGTACGGCCGAGGTGTAATGGCCGTTGTCGTCGAGGACCCTGACGCGCTTATGGACGGCAAACCAAGCGGGCACGGTGCGGGCAGCCGACGCGGCGAGCGACCCGCCAGGACTGCCGTGCGCGACGGCTGCGGCCACGGTCAGCAACGTGTCCCTGCCGGGTCCGAGCCTTTGCTGCAATGCCAAGAAATCCGCCTGGAACGAGTCGTCGCCTGAGCGGTCAATCAGGGTGAGGCTCTCGTCGGCGTGCGCCTGCAATACCGCGATGTCCACGCGGGCTAGCGCCTCGACAGGCGCCGAGCCGCGATCCCGTGCGAAGATCAGATGCGACCGGGCAACTGAGAGGGCGCTGACGAGCCATATCAGCGCCACGATGCCCGCGATCGAGGCCAGCAGGAGTCCCGGGTTGACGAGCCGACGTGTCTGCCTGGTCAGCCAAAGCTGGCTCCAGAACAGCCCGATTCCGGCAATCACCGCGATGGCCACGGCGAAATAAGGCAACCCGATCGCCTGGCTGTCCGCCGCAGCGAGTTGCGCGTTCTCCCGCGCGTACAGGTCACGAGCCGCCGGAAGCAATGTCGCGCGCATGTACCCCGATGCCTGCCGCAGATACGCCGCGCCCAGTGGCAAGCCCACCCGGTTATCCGCTCGTGCCGTCTCAACCAGTCCGGTGTAAACGGGCAACCCCGCAGCCAGGACCGCGAGCCTGGACCTGGCAGGCGAGTTGCCCGCAGCGGCGGTGGCAGCCTCAAGGCGCAGCGCGGCCTGTGCGATATCGGCCTGATAACGGTGCCGCAAGGCGAGCGGCTCGAGTCCGCCAGACAGAAAGGCCGCCGCCTCGGTCGCATCGGCATCAGACAGCGACCGGTAAATCTGCTGAGCGTCCAGGCTCAATGGCTCGCTCACGGTCAGCACGTTCTCCGTAGCGGAGGCGTGCGCGGCAGCAGTCCACGCCCCGACAGCAGCCCACAGCGCAGTCAGGGCTAGCACGCCCATCAGCAGCAAGCGCAGCTTCGCTGGTGTTGTGCGTGCGCTAGCGGCCCGTCCAACCCGCCGCAGCGCGCGCTCCCACTGGCCCGCGCCCACTTCCGGCATCGGGACAACAGCGCTGCCGGCCGTCATGCCTGTCACCAAGCCGCTGGACTATAAATTCCGCTGCGCTGCGGCATATTGCCCCTCCCGCACCCCAAGACCCGGCACGCCCTGGATCTCCCTAAACAGACGAGGTTGATCGCAAATCGTAGCCTTGCTTGGTTACCTTGAATAGTCCTATGCCCGGGGACGAAGAATCGGCAATATTGCCGTTTTTCCCCGATCGTGTCGCTATATCGCTTGGCCGATCTCACTTCGCCGGCACCCCACGTATTTGGCGTTGACGCACCCTCCGCCACGCCCCTGTCTCGTGGCTGATGGTTGGGATCATGATAAAGAATACTTTTGTCATTAAAATTCGCATGCATGTCGGGCTGGCGATAACAGGCGCCGCAAGCGTCGATGCGAGAACTTGGCACGAACATTTGACACAACGCCGGAAAGTGGCGCTAATTGAAGCCCGCACACTTTTGTGCGCGGCTGGTGACGACAGCTGCGCTCGCAGTGGCTAGGACACCGCATGACAGACTCCGAGATCACGGGACCGGACCCGTCGGCTGCATCTGCACCGGCTGCTCCGTGGACACCACCCGCCGCCCACGACCTCGCCGCACAGTTCCCTGGTGCTATGGCACCGCGCCGCCGGCGGCGATGGATGTTGCTGACGTTCGCAACCGTAGCGCTGGTGGGCGGCCTGACGGCGGGCCTGGTGGTCTGGGCGCCGTGGATCCCGCCGCCGGTCCTGCGCCCGGCCGGGCTGGTGGCCGGCCCGGCCACCGCTAACTCGATATCGTTCCGGTGGTCGCCGCCTACCGGCCCGCTGCCTGACAAGTACCTGATCCTGAGCGACGGCAAGGTGATCGCGTCGGTCGCCGGAACGGCCACGTCGTACATGCGGGTGGGCCTGACACCGGCCGCCAGGTACCGGTACCGCCTTAGGGCGGTGCGGGACGGCAAGCGGTCCCCGCTGTCCGCCGTAGTTGCGATGAGCACCCTGACCCCGCCCATCGCCCAGGCACGCCTGCAGGGGTCATGGATCGTCAGACTCACGTACACCCGGCGCATCTCCATCCGAGGCGCGAGGCACGGCACGCTGTTCTGGCAGGCCGTCCCGGCGTGCGCGGCCGGCGCCTGCGACGTGTCGATCCTCGTACAGGCCGACAGGCACTCGTTCACCGCGTCGCTGATCCGTGCCGGTGCAGTCTACCGAGGCCACGTCGTGGTCAACTTCCTTCCGTGCGGGAAGGGAGCCAACTCGATCCCCGACCCGGCAACGCTGACGTTCCGGATTCGCGTCACCGCCGCGGCCGGGAAGCACCAGTGGTGGGCCGCCACCTCATTGGCCGGCACAATGACCGAGAATTCCTCGTACGTCTCAAACGGCGCCAGCTACTGCCCCGCATCCACCGCGAAGGCCACACTCTCGGGAAGGCCCAGTTAGCCTCCGCGAACGCGGATCTGGGACCGGGGCTCGAACGAGGGCCTGGCCGACACGGGGGCGCCGACCAGGCCGCTCGCGTGGCAGCCGGGGGACGCTACCACCTTCGGGGGACGCCGGTGAGCATCGTTAAGCACCTCCGGGAGTGACTAGCCCGGTCTCATACGCGATCACGACGAGTTGAGTTCGGTCGCGCGCCAGGAGCTTGGTGAGCAGCCGGCTGACGTGAGTCTTGGCGGTGGCCGGGCTGAGGTAGAGCCGCTCGGCGATTTCAGCGTTGGACCACCCCCGGGCGACCAGTGTCAGCACCTCACGCTCCCGCTCAGTCAGACCGTCAAGCGCGGTCGGTGGCGGGCGGGCGCTGTCTGGGCGGCGCGCGAACTCGCTGATCAGCTGACGGGTGATGCTCGGCGCCAGCAGGGCGTCGCCAGCCGCTACCACCCGGATCCCGGCCAGCAGCTCATTGGGTGGCGTGTCTTTGAGCAGGAAGCCGCTGGCGCCAGCGCGAAGCGCCGCATAGACGTATTCGTCCAGGTCGAATGTGGTCAGGATGAGCACCCTGACGGCCTCGGTCTCCGCCGACCGGCAGATCAGGCGGGTCGCCTCCAGCCCATCGAGATGGGGCATCCGGATGTCCATGAGGACCACGTCAGGCCGGTGCTTTCTGGCCAGCGCGACCGCCTCGGTGCCGTCGCCGGCCTCGCCGACGACCTCAAGGTCGGGCGCCGAGTCAACGAGCACGCGGAAGCCCCCGCGCACAAGCGCCTGGTCGTCGGCAACGACAACGCGGATCAACTGGCCACCTCCGGGATCGGTAGCCGGGCCCACACCCGGAAGCCGCCGCCCCCCGGCTGAGGCCCGGCGGCGAACTCCCCGCCGAATACCGCGACCCGCTCGCGCATGCCGATGATCCCATGACCGGACTCGACCATTTCGCGGGCTACTGCTGCGCCAGGTTTGGCCGGGCCCTCGTTGATGATCTCGACGGTCACCGAGTCGGCGCGATAGCAGATCGTGACGTCGGCGCAGGAGGATGACGCGTGCTTGATCACGTTCGTGAGCGCTTCCTGGATGATCCTGTACGCGGAGAGATCGACACCAGGCGGGACCGGACCCCGCTGGCCCTCAACATGGATCCATACCTGCAATCCTGCATCGTGGACCTGGGTCACGAGCGAGCTGAGATCGGCCAGGCTGGGCGTGGGGGTCAAGCTGCCCACCGGCTCGCC
>Ga0126378_10004272_pt1 | contig 10871 bp, 9 predicted proteins | sample PanSoiMetPlot_23_FD_92587 | JGI IMG/M metagenome (GOLD analysis project Ga0126378, IMG submission 92587) | Tropical forest soil microbial communities from Panama - MetaG Plot_23 | ecosystem: Environmental > Terrestrial > Soil > Tropical forest > Bulk soil | place: Panama | collected 2016-02-17
CGCCAACCCAGACGACGGCCGAAAGGGTGTGCAGGATCAGCGACACCGACGCGATTACTGTTGCCTCGGCCACGGCTCAGTCGCAGCAGGCGCGCGTTGCAGGCAAGACCGCATTCGTCAATGAAACTGCGGCTTTACCCTTTCGCACAGAAGCTGCAGCGACTTCATCACCTGTTGGTGGGGGATCTTGGTGCCGCAATTCATCTCGGCTAGGATCCCGTCGAGACCGAGCTCCTCCTTCAACTGCATCAACCGATCGGTTACCTGCTCGGGCGTGCCGACGATAATCTTGTCGCGCAATGCCTCATCGTAAGTGATCGTCTGCAACCGGCGCCCGCGCGCCGCGCGGTCTTCGATCGCGCGCACCCCGGCGCGCGTCGCCGAATCCTCGAGCCGTTCGCCAAGGTAGCGATAGAAATACATGATGCTGTCTTCGGGCTCGGATCGTGCCCGTTCGGCCGTCTCGGCTACATAGACCGGCGCGCGCAAAAATACCTGACCCTCACCAGGGTGGCCGGCAGCCTTATACGCCTCCCGGTATGCCCGAATGTTCGGGGCCAGCTCTGACAAGGTGCCGAGACGGACGGCAACAAACACCCCATGACCGAGCTTGCCGATCGCCGGAAAGGTATCCGGGCTGTTGGCAGCGATGCGGATCTCCGGCCAAGGCTTTTGATAGGGTTTCGGGGTCAATCTCACGTTCTCGAACTTGTAGAATTTGCCCGAATAGGAGAACGGGTCTTCGGTCCACGCCCGTTTGAGGATTTCGAGAGTCTCGGCGAAGCGCTCCCGGCTCTCGCCATAAGGGACACCATACGCTTCATAAGTACGCGGGAACCCGCTGCGTCCGACGCCGAAGATAAGCCGACCATGACTGATCTGATCGACTGTAGCAGCCTCTTCGCCGACCCGCAGTGGGTGGCACAGCGGCAACACCTGCACACCGGTACCGATCTTGATGCGGGTGGTGCGCGCAGCAATAGCGCTGGCGATCGTTAACGGTACCGCGCAAACCGACCGCTCCGGGGCTACGTGGATCTCGGCCAGCCACATCGCGTCGAGCCCCCAACGCTCGGCAGCATCGACCTGCGCAAACGACTCCGCGAAGGCATCCGGCTGGCTCTTCCCCGCCGGGCACTGAAACTCGTGGAACATGCCGAACTCGAATGCCATTCGCCTTTCTCCTTGTCGCCTTGCGCGGCTCACCCCGCCGCTCACAGAGGCGGCTCGCCGGATCAATTCGATTGCTACATTAAGGGTCACTACCGGGCGGCACCAGTGAAGAAATGAGCTCGCGCTGCCGACGGCTTGGGTCTCGCTTTTGAGCCCAACCCCGAAGCGCGAAGTGCTCGACGGTTCGGCCTCGCGCTTAGTCCCACCAGTCGGTGCGAAGCCGGGCGCCTCGCCTGCGACGATGCGTCCCCGGCTTGCCCCGAAGTGGGCTTGCGAAACGTCAGCATAGGTGCACCGCCACGTTTCGCCGAGCTAAATAATTAACCTAAAGACTTTTACCATTAATTTATTGACCTTTTAACGCTATTTGATAAGCTTTATTTATGAATTTTAACTGCATCCATGATGAATATTTGACTTGATTTTGACGGATCAATACGCATGATGAGAGGCCTCAACGCGATTTTGTACAAATGTGGGTCCGACTACACACATGCGGCGGCAGTCCGACACAGGCCGGTGATTGCCAATATCGCGCAGCCCGCGCGCGGATCCCGCCCAGGGCAGCGAGCCGCCAACCCTCGCCGCGTGAACCTCGGCCCTCCTCCGCTCCGAGAGTGTCGCGCAGTTGAGCGACATTGGTGAAATTCGTCAATCGGCAATCGGCGCGGCGTCTGCGGGTGACCTCGAGGCATGCCGTTTTTATCTCGGACGTCAGGATGTCCCGGATCACGAGCGGGCTTGGATCTATTGTCAGTTAAGCGAGTCGCTGTACCATAAGGGCAGCCGTGACGTCGCGATCGAGTACGCCCGCAGTGCGTTCGATTTGCAGCCCAAAAAAGAAGAAATCGCTAACTTTTGCGCCTGGGTCTTCAGCAATTGCGGGAGGCACGAAGAGGCGGCGGAGGCATACGAGCGGCTGCTGGCGATCCGGCCTCGCTGGGCCGCAGGACATCGTCACGCGAGCGGCTCTTTTGCGGCCGCTGGGCAACTCGATCGCGCCATATCATACGGCAGACAGGCCAGCGACCTCGATCCGTGTTGCTTTGAATTCGCCTTTCACGCGGCTTGTCTCCTCGAAACTGTCGGCCGTCCTGCGCAGGCGGCACATTACCTAATGCGAGCCGCGGCTCTCGAGCCCGCTGATCCTCGCGTGCTACGCCATCTTTCCGCGACTCTGTTTACCTTGGAACAAAGAGAACAGGCCGTCGCATTGGCGCTAAGGTCTGTCGCTCTCGCGCCTGCAGAGCGCATCAACGCGCTGCATGCAACCGAGTTGCTGCTGCGAACAAACCGATATGACGAGGCCGCTGCAATCATCCTAGATGTCGTCGATCTCCACAGAGACGATCCCATCGCTCTTCGGCTGCTCTCGGCAACGCAGATGCTGCGCGGTCTGATCGAGGATGCCCTCGTCGCCATCGATCAAGCCCTGGCTCACTCGCCCGACACGGCAGAATACCATCTGCACAGAGCAAATTTGCTCTATCGGCTGGGTCGTTTTGAGGAAGCAGCAGAGGCCTTCGGCCGGGCCGCCGCGCTCGATCCGTCAGACCCCGAAGCCAAACGCTCGCAACTGACCGTGTATTTCGACAGCGGCCGGTTCATCGAGGCGCTCGCCATCGGCGCAGAGCTGATCCGAACCTCTCCGGACAATGAGGAATATGGCCGGGCGGTCCTCCAGGTATTGCATCGTCGATTTGAAACGCTCGACGGCGATTACGTCGTTTTGAGCGAGCGGCCATTGCGCCGGCCTCGGGAGCTGCGGTCGCGGCCGACGGTTTTCGCGGCGCTGCAGACCCAGTTGCGCGTAATTTACGCTCTGATGATCCGCGAAACTCGTACTCGGCTTGCGGACTCTAAGCTCGGATACGGTTGGGTGCTGCTCGAACCCGTGTTGCACATCCTAATGTTGTCTCTCGTCTTCGCGGTAATGATGCGCGGTCGACCTCCGATCGGCGACCAGTTTTTCATTTTTTACTATACAGGAATTATCCCTTATCATTTGTTTGTCCATACCAGCAGCAACATGACCAATGCAATCACGAGCAGCGCCCCGCTATTGCAACTACCGTTGGTGAGTACGTTCGATGTGATCGCAGCGCGCGGCCTGATTGAAGTTTTCACTGACGTGGTAGTGGCGATAATCCTATTGGCGGGTTTCTTCGCGGTCGGGCGCGGCCTCTTGCCTTACGATCTTTCGGCACTGTCGGTATCGGTCATCGCGGTCTCGCTGTTTGGTTGCGGGATTGGTTTCGTCAATGCCGTCATCAACGCGTTCTTTAAGTCATGGGATAAAATTTGGGCGCAATTGACCCGCACATTGTACTTCTGTTCCGGCATCTTTTACGTGCCGGGGATGATGCCGGATTGGATCCGCGATATTCTCGCCTGGAATCCGATATTGCACGCAGTCGATTGGTTTCGCTCGAGCTTCTTTCCGGAATACGAGCCGCATTGGCTTGATCGGTCTTATCTGGCGATCGTCGCCGCTGTGAGTGTGGCGGCGGGCTTGTGTCTCGAGCGCGGACTGCGACGCCATCTTTACGAGCCGTCATGATCACCCTGGAAGCGGTCTCCAAAGCGTATCGCACCCGGGCTGGGCGCAGAACTGTGCTTGACAACGTCAGCGTCACTTTTGAATCGGGCTATAATTTTGGTGTTCTCGGAGTCAACGGCGCGGGCAAGTCGACATTAATACGATTGATTGCCGGGTCGGAGGTTCCCGATCTCGGGATTATCCGGCGATATGCCCGGGTGTCGTTCCCGCTTGGCTTCGGTGGCACGTTTCACGGTGCTCTGTCAGGCCGCGAGAACGTCGCGTTTGTCGCTCGGATATACGGGGCCGGAATGCGCGGGGTACTCGAATACGTGGAGGACTTCTCTGAGCTCGGCGACTACCTGCATATGCCAGTCAATACCTACTCGGCCGGAATGCGCGCCCGGCTTGCTTTCGCAACCTGTCTTGCTCTCGACTTTGATCTCTACCTGATCGACGAGGTGACCGAGGTAGGCGACCAGCGTTTTCGCCAAAAATGCGCGGAGGCGTTCCGCGAACGTATGCAGCACTCCGACATCATTCTCGTGACCCACAACATTCACACGCTGCGTCAATATTGTGACAGGGGTGCCGTTCTAACGAATGGTGAGCTCACGTTATTCGATGACCTCGGCTCGGCACTGAGTCGATATCATCGCATCGTGCAGGAAAGTTTATAGTGGCAGGGTTACCGGCAGGGTTACCGGCAGCCGAGCATAGGCTATTGCCCGATAGCGGAGTCGGGCACCCATTGGGAGGCAACGCCAACCGCGCAGTTGTCGCACCGGCGAGCGCAACCGTGCTTCCCGTTCCGTCGGAAGGAGGCGGTAGAACCGTCGTCCTCGATCACCGACGGAGTTCGTTCGGCCGATTACGCCGGCGGTCATGGTTGGGGTGGTTCTCGTTCATAATCGTCGTCGCGGTACCAGTCGTGACTGCTGCCGTGTATTATTTCTTCGTTGCTGCTGATCAATACGTGGCAGAATTTCGTTTTGCGCTGCGCTCTGCCGAATCGGAGCGCCATGACCCGGTCCTATTTTTTCAGGAGAGCATTGCACCTTCGGTGATGGGGCTGGATTCGTACGTCGTCGTGCAATATCTCGCCAGCCGCGCAATCATTGATGATCTGAGCACAACGCTCGACCTGCGGGAAATATTTTCACGCTCCGAGGCTGATTGGCCGGTCCGCCTCGATCTGCCGGTGTCGATCGAGGAGCTGGTCCGCTATTGGAAGAGACAAGTCGACGCATTTTTTGACGCCACCAACGGGACGATCGTAGTCAGGGCTCGCGCCTTCACACCGCAGGATGCCCTCAAGCTGGCCGAAGGCATTCTTGCTTCTTCCGAGCGGCTGGTGAACGAGTTGTCAGCACGGGCGCGTCGGGACGCACTGCGTAATGCTGATGAGGAGGTGGGCCGGGCCGAGAAGCGTCTCAAATCAGCGCTTACGCGACTGCGCGAGTTCCGCGACAAAGAGGGAATTATCGACCCGCGCAAGACCGCCGATGCCACCGTAGCGCTGGCCGGTCGAGTTCGTGACGAACTAGTTCGGGCGGGCACCGAACTGTCCACTTTGAAACACTATATGCGCGACGATGCTCCTTCTATCAAAATGCTGGAAGCCCGTGTCCAATCGCTTGAGGCGCAACGCCGGGCGGTCGAGAGCGAGGTCACAGATACCGAAAAGACGCGATCGGAAGCTCTTTCCCGCGTAATGGGCTCGTACGAACAGCTGGAAAGCGAGCGGGCGTTCGCCGAGAATACCTATCAGCACGCACTCCAGGCGCTCGACCGCTCGCGCATTAATGCCGACCGCCAACAAGTATATCTCGCCACGTTCGTCCAGCCGACACTCCCTGAGGAAGCGCTGTATCCGCGCCGGCTGCAATCTTTCGCCGTGGCTTCCGGGGTGGCTTTTGTCGTCTGGATGATCGGCGGCTTCATTCTTCAGTCAATACGAGACCACCTGAGTCCATAAAGTGTCTTGTCCCGGTTAAAACCGGCTCGGGGCCGGCGGAGAAAGCAATCATGACGACCGTGGAGTTCGACTCACAACCCTCCGTTTTGGCTCCCGCCGCGAACAGTGCGCCGGCCTTGCGGAGCGCCAGCCGCACCGCTCGCGCCAGGCTCGCGGTAGTTTCCACTCACGATGACTTGTGCGGCATCGCCGCCTACACCCGTAGTCTCGAACGACAACTCGGCGACATTTTCGATGTGACCGTATTCGAGTTGAATCAATTCCTGCTGCGCAGCACGCATCGCCGCGTCCGAAAATTCGGCGATAGACACATCCAGGCCATCTGCCGCGAGATCAGGCACTATGACACTGTCAATCTCCAGCTGGAGCATGGGACATTGGGCCGCGGCTGCGGCGATATCTTTCGTCGTTTCAATTGGATTGTGCGCGCGTCACCTCGTCTCTCGGTGACGTTTCACTCGATAATGTTGTCCGAAGCATTCGATTTTGCGGAATGGTTTAGGGAGATTTGCCGGTTCAATTTTACCAAGGCCATCGCTATGCGGTCGGGCTATATGCGCGCAAACCGGCTCTCGGCCGGCATTGCCACCCGTCTGCGCCGCGCCCAGCGCCTCAAGCCGGTCGCGGTCGTCGTGCACACGCGTCGCGACCTCTGTTACATGAAGTACGTTCACGGCATGCGGAACGTCTACGACCACCCGCTATCTTTCGTCGATGTCGCCGAAGCGCAGGAGATCCGCCTCACTGCTTCGCGCACGAAGTTTCCGGTCTTGGACGCGGTGCCGGTACAGACTAAGCTGGTCGGGGTGTTTGGGTTTCTTAGCCGATATAAGGGTTTCGACACCGTTATCCGGGCGCTCCATCACCTGCCCGAAGAATACCATCTGCTGATTTTTGGCGGCGTCCACCCGAATGAAATCAGGCGGCACCAGCCGATCGACCCTGTCGTCTCGTCATTGTTCGACGCCGGTTATATTGATACGAGCGTCGCCGAACGAACGCGAGGGCACCCGGGCACGAGCGCACCCGGTGTCTCCTTCGCTGTCGACGGATCGATGCGTGATCTACTGGTCGAGCATCCCAAAGACCTGTCGAGCCGAATTCATTTTCTGGGCGCGCAGAGCGACGCTGACTTTCTATCGGGGATGGCAATCTGCGACACGGTGGTATTTCCTTACCTGGAGGTGGGGCAGTCCTCCTCGGGTCCGATTTCGCAATCGCTCGAGCTCGGCTGCCGCGTGATCGCCTCCCGCACCCACACCTTTTTGCAGTTTGCCAAGTATCACCCGGATACGATCGAGTTCTTCGACATCGGAAATCATTTGCAATTGGCGGGACTTATCATTGCTCGTCCGCAATTCGACGTGCGGAAGCGTCTTCTCACTTTCAACGTCGAAACCAATAAAGCCACCTATCTCTCCGCAAATGGCGATATGCGCGAGGCAGAAGCGGCAGCTGCAATGGCACGCCTCAAAGCCCAGGTAGCTTCGACAGCATGGTCGGAAATTTGAGCGACATGTGCGCAGTCTCGGCGAAAGGAGGGCTTTAGACTGCTGCTCTCGGCACGGACACCTTCGCCATCGGCGACGGCCAACCGCAACAACGCGCGAACTTCCTTCAATAGCCGCCGTCTCGGCCCTGAGGGGCGATGTTAGGCCATCAGATCCGTGATTCGCATGACGGCAACGACGCTTCCATCGTTGAACGCCTGCTCCTTTGTGTCCCTATTGCAGCTCCAGCAGAAATTCTTCCTTGCGGTAAAGACCTTACCTTCCTGATCGATCCGCATCTCGCCTTCGAGGATGTGGCACACCATCGGATTAGGCATCGGGGGACCAGCGGTCTTCGATCCCGGCTGCATAATGATATCGCGCATCGAAACGGTCTTAAATCCAGGGATTAACGACGGACTCTCGCCGTATTTGCGCATCACTACGCCCGGCCAAGGGCTGGTGTCCGTTCCGGTAAGGGCGTCCGTTGTTTGCGCAGCCGCCTCGCGGACCAACCCGGCCGAAGCGGCGGCAAAGCCGATTTTCAACGCTGACCGTCGATCAATTCTTTTCATCGATGTCCTCCCAGGTGCGATTAAACCCTGTCGTCGAATTATCGTCCCAAACGGGCACATTGCGCAGGGAGCTTGCACCTTGCCGGATCATGTGTCCAGAAGATCACGGTGGCCGGTAGGTTCCGAAACCGCGATAAATGCCCTATTTGTCGATCCTCCCAACAGGGTTGACCCGCGTTGATGAGCCGCCCATGTTTCTTCACGGCATGGCAGCGGCATCGAAACGTCTCCTGACACTCGGGTTGATGCTGGCGCTTGTCATCGGCACGATGGCTCAGCTTGTGCCGGTCAGCATGGCTCAATCAGATATGGGTGTCTCCGCCAATTTAGCGGATGGGTGTGCCGGGCCTAAACCTCCTTGCACCGGCCGCATGCCGAACTGCGTAGATCATATCTGCTGCGTTACGGTGTCCGCCCTTCCGGCTTCGCTGGCGTCGGTAGGGATGCCGTTCGAGTGGACGTCGCTCTACTACCCTCTCGCGCCGGAATCGCTCTCGGGAATATCCGTCAAGCCCGAACTCTCACCACCGATCCACGCGGCCTGAGATTGTTTTCAGGCTGAACCGGTCGCCCGACTCGATTGAGCCGGGCAGCGGTGACGAGGATTTGTGGAATGAGAGTATCGAGACGCGCGCTCATAGTGGGCGCAGGAGCCACCGCGTTGGGTTTAGCGGCTCCGCTGCGCCACAGCTTTGCTGATTCGGCGATCAAGGAATACCGGCTTGCCGCGAAGCTGGCCGTGGCCAACCTGACCGGCGAAGGCCACCCGGACACTACCGTATGGGCCTACGATGGCACGGTGCCCGGCACGGAACTCCGAATTCGGCACGGCGATCCGCTCCGTATCGTAGTGAACAATAAGCTCGGCGAGGATACGACGGTCCACTGGCACGGCATCCGTTTGCCGAACCCGATGGATGGAGTGCCGGGCCTCACCCAGCGTCCGATCCGTCCTGGTAAGAGCTTCACCTACGAGTTCACGCCGCCCGATGCGGGCACCTTCTGGTATCACCCGCACGCCGACACGCTTCAACAGCTTGGGCGCGGGCTGGCGGGCGCATTCATCGTCGAGGAACGCGAACCGGTCGTTGTGGATCGTGATCTCTTGTGGTTCGTCGAGGATTGGCGGCTGGACGACAGCGGACGCATCGCTCCCGGTTTCGGCAACCGAATGGAAGCGGGAATGTCCGGTCGTATCGGCAATACCATCACGATCAACGGCCGGGTTCTTGACCGTGTAGCCGTGAAGGCAGGGGAACGGGTGCGGCTTCGGGTTGTCAACGCGGCGCTGGCCCGAATCGTTGGCCTTCGGTTCGAGGGGCACCGGCCCGTGGTCATCAGTCATGACGGCCAACCCTGCGAACCGTATCTGTCCGAAGGCGGTCGGTTGGTGCTCGGGCCTGCTATGCGCGCCGATCTCATCATCGACATGGATGGAAAGCCAGGGCAGACCTACCGCGTTATCGACGATTTCTATCGGGATCTCGCCTACAAACTCGTCGACTTGGCCTACGGCCCTGAAAGGTCAACCCGAGATCACCCACCGAGCGCACCGCCAGGGCTCCCAGCCAATCCTTTGCCCGAGCCCGATCTTACCGCCGCCGAGCGTCACGAGATCGTGCTACAGGGCGGCATGATGGGCGGTATGGGGATGATGGGTGGCGGCATGGGGATGACGAGCAGGGGCATGATAGGCGGTATGCCGATGATGGGCGATATGGGCGGCGCTGCTTGGGCAATGAACGGCATGTCCATGACCGGTGACGGCCAGCCGGAAATGAAGCCGCTCATTGCGCTCAAGCGTCGCCAATGCTGTGTGCTGGCGCTGCGCAACGAGACTGCGTGGTGGCACCCGATGCATCTGCACGGGCATAGCTTCCGCGTTATCAGCCGCAATGGCAGACCGAACCCACGCCGGGAATGGCGGGACACCGTGCTGGTGCCGCCGCGCGAAACCGTCGAAATCGCTTTTGTCGCCGACAATCCCGGCGACTGGATGTTCCACTGCCATGTCACAGACCACCAGGAGAGCGGTATGATGAGCATCATCCGTATTGCGTGAAGCCAAAAAGCGATATCCAAAGCAGGAGGAATTTCATGCAAGTCTCGAAAACTAGGCTGAGCCGCCGAGCGGCGTTGACCGTTCTAATCAGTGCAGTGAGTGGTTTCGCCCTGATTAGAGGAACTACCGGTGTCTTGTCACTGAACGCAGAACCCGCCGTCGATCGCGGACGGGTCACACTCTACAAGAACCCGGAGTGCGGCTGCTGCGAGGGATATGCGGACTATCTTCGCCAACAAGGGTTCAATGTGACGACGGTGCCAACTCACGATCTGACAGTAATGGGCGTGAAATACGGCATCCCCGACAGCCTTCAGCCCTGTCACATTTCGCTGATCGGCGGCTATGTCGTTGGCGGTCATATCCCGATCGAGATTGTAAACCGTCTGATCTCGGAGAAACCGCAGATCACCGGCATCACGCTCCCAGGTATGCCTGTGGGCACGCCTGGGATGCCCGGCGAGAAGACCGGCCCGTTGGAGATTTACGAGATCTGGAAGGGTCCGCCCAAGGTTTACGCGACCATTTAACCGGTCGAACGGCGAGCATCATGACCCGGCAGCTGGCGCGATCAACCCGGTTTCGGCGGCTACTGATCGCGGCCTCAGTGACAGCGACGGCCGTTCTGTTGCTGGCTCTTGGTCTCGAATACGGGTCAAAAATTCTTAATATCGGCGAAGCCGTTCAGGAGCCCTCGTCGAAAGAGGGTTCCGGCAATGCAGCGTCGACGAGCCCGCTGGCACTCTCTGTCTTCGAGCAGCCGCGGCCGGTCCCAGAAATACGTTTTCAGGATGACCAGGGGCATGACCTGACGCTCGCCAATTTCAGGGGGCGGGTAGTGCTCCTGAACGTGTGGGCGACGTGGTGTGTGCCTTGCCGTAAAGAGATGCCAACGCTCGACCGGTTAGAGCGTCGACTCGGCGGCAAAGACTTCCAAGTCATAGGGCTGTCCATCGACCGCAAAGGGATCGAGTCCGTCAAGGATTTCTATCGAGAAGTCGGGGTCGAAAATTTGGCGATCTTTCTCGATCCCTCGGGGAGGGGAACGGACGAC
>Ga0126378_10004274_pt1 | contig 10867 bp, 6 predicted proteins | sample PanSoiMetPlot_23_FD_92587 | JGI IMG/M metagenome (GOLD analysis project Ga0126378, IMG submission 92587) | Tropical forest soil microbial communities from Panama - MetaG Plot_23 | ecosystem: Environmental > Terrestrial > Soil > Tropical forest > Bulk soil | place: Panama | collected 2016-02-17
ACTGGGCAAGGACGCGACTGGAGCAGGAGCGCACGAGTTTTTAGGTGCTTGGCCCGTTGAGTGAAGTCACGTCCCTCTATGCTTCGCTTAGTCGCTTGGGAGCTCGCTCGGCCTTCGTCTGACTTCCAATGTCCCGAGGAATTGCGCCTGCAGTGGAACAAAACGCCGAACTTCAGAAATGATGACTGCGTCTTGCCGCGCATGGGTTGAAGCCATCATTGCTTTGGCGAGCCGAGATAGCTCCCTTTATGATCGGGCGGATCTAATTTGTACTTTGCCGCCTGTTCCTTGTTGAGTGTAGTCAGTACTGCCAGCATTTTGTCCGCTTCCTGGAGATCTCCTCGCTGCCGGTACGCAACCGCCAGCCTCGAATATGTGGACGGATCGTTGGGTGCGAGCTCACGCGCTTTCTCCAGGTGCGTGATCGCCTCGCTAAGATGGCCCTCCAAGAGAAGCATTTGGCCGAGCGCGAGTTGAGAGACGGCATAGTTCGGGCGGAGAGCTACTGATTTTTCCAACGCGGCCCGCCCTCCATCAAATTCCGGTTGACCCGGGCCACTACCTTGACGCATCAGCGCCTGCCCGAGGATGGTCAGAAGCACGTAGTTTTCTGGTTCCTTCCGCAGCCCATCACGCGCCGCCCGGATTGCCTGATCCATGGTCCCGTTCAGCAGCCCCTCCTGCGCATCTGCCAGGAAGGACAGGCTCGTCCCTTTCGCAAGCTCCCTGGCAAGCCGCAGATCCCCCCTTGCGCGGTCGGGTTGGTCCACAAGCGACAGAAGGACCCCTCTCTCGTAGTGCAAGCGCGCCGAACGAGGAAGGTGCTGAAGCCCCGTATCTACGAACTCCAGCCCGAGCTCATAAGATTGATGGTCGATACAGGCGTCCGCGGCGAGGAGGTATAACCTCTCGTTTTTCGGGTCCCGGGCGACGCCCTTTTGAAAAGCCCCGATGGCGTCTTGTTCGCGAGACATACCAATAAAGGTCTGCGCCAGCAGGTTGTAGACTCCTGCCGTGGCACGACCTGCGCTCGCGATCTGACTCAGGACCGCAAGGGCCTGCTGGTATTGACCGGTTGCCACGTAACAGAGAGAGAGGTTGAAGTCTGCGGCGTATTCGTCGGAAACGCGACCTTGGGCGGCAAGAAAATGAGGTATAGCCTCTGCAAAAAGTCCGCGGCTCGTAAGCGCGATGCCCGTGCGAAGTTCGACCTCGGAAGGACCGAGCTCTAGAGGCTGGCCCGCTCGCTCGGTTTGGCTGGTTTGTGAAGGATTGGACTTTGTGCTGGATTGCGCTCTGACGGTTACGCAAGAGGTGAGGATGACGCCAGTCAAAGTTGCTGCCCGACAATAACGTGAAGGAGAAACCGGCAAGCGCATCCCGTAGCTCCTACTTCCACTTACCTTGCCCTTCCACAATTGTAATATAGCGATCGATGGGAAGATCACTGAATCGCTCTGTCTTTCCCGATGGATTGGGCCACTGCACTTCCACCCAGTCAACTTTGGTCCGTTGGCCCAGTCCCAAGACGATACGAGGGTCGTGGGAGGAGAGGTAGCTACCCCCGCCCACCTTCCAAAGATGACGTTGAAGATCGCCCGATCGATAAACCACTTTCGCTCCAATGGCATCGATGTTTGCTTTGCGGCCAATTAGACGCACACCAAGCCAATGATTCCGACGACCGGCGTAGTTGCGTAGCAGTAAAGGCGCTCCGTCGTTCTGCGCCACCAAGACGTCGACCGCACCGTCGTTATCAAAGTCTCCGAGAGCCATGCCGCGCGCCGCTAGATTCTTTGAAAATATTGACCCACTCTCGCCGCTCACATTTGTAAGGCCTGGGGGGCTGTTTCGGATCAAAAGCATCGGCTCCCGATAAGTCACGTCCTGGATTCGCTTTTCCACCATAGTGTCAGGGTGCCCGTTGCATAGCAGCAGGTCCAGATTGCCGTCATTGTCGTAGTCGAAGAATTTCACTCCCCAGCCGCTGAAGCGGCTCGTCAAAGCATCGATGCCGGTTCGAATCGAAACGTCGGTAAACGTCTCATTTTTGTTGTTGTGAAAGAGCGCGAATGACTCGTGATCTACATTTGCGACGAAAAGATCGAGCCAACCATTCTGACTATAGTCCGCTGCATCGACCCCCATGCCTGAACGGGCGAGGCCAAACCCGTTGTATCCCACTCCGGCGAGCGCGCCAGTCTCCTCAAACCGGCCCTTACCGCGGTTGACGAACAAAAAATTGGGCACCGTATCGTTGCCGACGAAGAGGTCCATCCACCCGTCGTTATTGATGTCCGCAGCGACCACACCCCAACCCTTTGCCGGCGAGCCGGCGATGCCGGATTCCTTGCTAACGTCCGTGAATGTGCCGTCGCCATTGTTGCGGAAGAGCCAGCAAGGCATTGGCTTGTACCGCGTGGGCTTGCAATACCAGCGGGTGTTTGTCGGTCCATAACCGCAGAAAAGGTTCCTTGACTTATCGAAGTCCGCGAAACGGCAGACAAATAAATCCAGCCGTCCATCGTTGTCGTAATCAAACCACACTGCGCTCGTGCCCCAGCCTTGCGCGGCGACGCCGGCCTTTTCGGTAACGTCCGTGAACGTGCCGTCCCCATTGTTATGGTAGAGGATGCTATGCGGATACTGCGTCACATAGAGGTCCGGCCAACCGTCGCTATCATAGTCGCCGACGGCGACCCCCATGCCGTAAGCGTTCCCGGCGACTCCAGCCTTCTGCGTTACGTCCGTGAATGTGCCGTCGCGGTTGTTGTGATAGAGCGCGTTGCGGAGGGGAGCGGCTGGTTTATAGAAATCGCAAGGCCCACTGTTCACCAGGTAGATGTCCATCCAGCCGTCGTTGTCATAGTCGAAGAATGCGCAGCCGGGGCCTACGGTTTCCGGCAGGTACATTTCCGGCGATTGACCGCTCACATGAACCCAGGATATCCCGCTGGCCGCTGACGAAACTTCTTCGAACGCGGCGACGGAATCCTTGCTTGCCGCGTCGCTTGAGGCTGACTCGATGCTACCGAGCGCGGCGCTCATCCCGGTGCACCCCAGAATCTGAAGGATGCGCCGCCGGGAGATCATCTGACTCGATCGCATTTGGTCGCCTGTTGATGTCCGCAGTGCACGCTTGAGTTATGGCTGGGGGCCGCCGGGGTTCTTTTCGGTGATCTGCCGTTGAATGGCCATCTCGCGCGCAGCATCCTGATTGCGCCCCGTGCGCGCATAGGCTACGGAAAGCTGATAGTGGCCCGCAGCATCGGCCGGCAGCATCTTCACGTAGCGTTCGAGAGGGGCGACGGCTTCCGAAAAGCGTTCCGCTGAATTGAGCGACATGCCGAGAGCGAGGTACGCCTCGGCAAACCCGGCATCCAGTCTTGCCGCGTCCGCGAAGTGCGAAATCGCTTTGTCCCATTCTCCGGCCCGCCGCGCAATCTCTCCCAGCCAGAAAGTGGCTGCAGCGTTGCTCGGATCGGTTTTTAGTTCCGCTTCAAATTCCTTCCGAGCCTCTTCCGCATTCGCCGCAGACTCGGTCTTCGACAGGGCCACACGTCCCAGCCGGAAATGAATCCCCGGCTGGTTAGGAGTCTGTTCGAGAATCTTTCGATATTCATTTGCGGCGGCGTCCCAGTTCTGTTGCGACTCGAGGGATTCCGCCTCAAGTTCGTGGGCCTGGTAGGAAGTGGGGGCGACGGCAGCTATTTCTTGAGCCGCGCGCGAAGCAAGCTGCGAGAAGTAGTGCGTCATAATGTAGAGGACTTCGGGGTCTTTCGGAAAGTCGCGCTTGAGGATCCACAATGCATTGACGGCTGTTTGCTCCTGGTCGAGGCTCATGGCACAACGCGCTGTGGCCATCGCGGCGCGATACTCCACTTGCTTGTTCTTCAACTGCGAAAGCGATCTCTTCAGTACTGGAAGAGCCTCCTGGCAGCGCCCCTTGACGGTCAGGTCGATCGCACGCTCAATGGAGGATGGAGCTTCCTGAGAGGGCTTTTCGCTCGTCTGGGCCGCGAGGGGGCTGGACGCAAGGATCACCACAAGCGGAACCTGCAGCATCAGGCAGACGGTCTTGGTCATACTTCGGAAATTTTCTTTCGCATTCAAGAGTATAGCCCACCTGGAGGAAATCTAATTGGGCTCAAGGCGCCGCCACCTTGCTGCGGTTCCGGGCACAAAATGGGCGAATGTGGTGTCGCATTCGAGCAGAAATAGCATGGCAAAAATAAGGGAAGGCATTCACTGGCTCCCGGGGTGTGTTCGGGGTGTCTAGCCCAGTGAATGCCTTCGCAGGTCAGCCAAGGCTGGCCTGTTCGGGGTTAGAATTCGATATTGGCCCGGAACCCGATCTGGCGTTCCCCTTGTCTCAACAATCCATTCTGAAGGGTCCGAATCACGCTACTGCGTCCGAAACTCGTGCTTCGGACGTTGGCGTTGGGGCTGCCCCAAACCGGGTGATTCCACACGTTTTCAAATTCTGACTGGAACGTGAAACGCAGATTCTCCCGGATGTGGAACGTCTTGGTAATCGCGAGGTCTTGGAAAAATTCATGCGGGCCGTAGATATACGGATTGCCAGTCGTTACGCCGGGTGTCGTGTTAGCCGAAAGCAGAGACCTCTTCGACGGATCAAATCCGAAAGCATAAGTCTTCCCAGGAGCGGAATATACTCCAACCGAACTCTGCAACTGCGAAACGGTAATGCCATTCAAGACGACGCCTCCGTCGCCCAGCGCATCCCCAAAAGGAGTGGTGGAAGGGCCATTGGTCGTGCGGAATCCGCCGATCAACTGGGCTGGCAGGCCCGTCTGATAGGTGAGGATGGTTCCAATGTTCCAGCCTCCGACGATCTGGTCGACGACTCCTCCGCGGTTCGCCAACGCCTTACCCTTGCCGAAGGGCAAGTCGTATGTGCCATTGGCATGGAAGACGTGCCGCACATCAAACAGCGTGGGGCCGTAACTTTGACGTAGGTTACGCATGGTGAAGAGCCGAAATGCCCCTGTCCAGGTATCCCCCGGCTGAACGCCCAAGGTATGACTCCAAGTGTAGTTCGCGTCGAATTGCACGCCGTGCCACTGTCTCTGACGCCAATCCACCTGGAGGGCGTGGTAGTCGCCAAACCCAGGATCCGTCAGGTAGCCCGTCGCCTTGCCCGCATTGTACGGGTTGGCTTGGAAGAAGTTAATCGGATAGCCGTGCCCTGGATTCGTGCCGCACGGCGAAAAATTCGCGCCACCGATCAAGTTGCACAGGTACGTTGAAGATGCAGACAGGTCGCTTGCGAAGTCCCCGGCACGCCCATTCAGCAGGTAACCAACGAAGGTCCCGTTGGTGAACCTTGTCGGGTCCAAACCGCCGGGGTTCGTAAAGGCGGCAGTAAGTATAGGCAATGGAGATTGTCCCGCCAGCCCATTATCCGCGAAACTGCACGGCGGATTGCCCGGCTTCCCGCAATTAGGATTGGCCGCGATATAGGCCGCCAGGTTCTGTTGTGCCAGCTTGAATTCAGGCAGGAATCCGTTCTCGTAAATATTCACTTCGTTCGGATTCAGCTTGACCCACTGGTGAACGCTGCGGTTCCCTTGATAGCGGATTTCGATGACGTTGTTTTGGCCGATCTCCCGCTGAATACCGAGATTCCAGGATTGGACGTAAGGCTGGTGGATGTTGGGATTGATGCCGTTTACGCCGGTCCAATAACCGAAAAAGGTTTCATTGGATTCGGGAATAACATTCTGGTAGGTGGCTGGGCTCAGCGTGTACGGCGCCGGTTGCGGCATGCCCAATTCATAACTGCCGGCAAAATATCCTCCCGTGGCCGGAAGTGTTCCGCCGGGTGTCACCGGACTCAGGTTGAAGGCTTGATAGAATGCGTAGCCCGAGTTCGACGCCGAGTTCCAGAAGAATTGGTAGGGTTCAGTAAAGCGGCGCAAGGCAAAGCCGGAGCGAACCACGGTCTTTCCACCCCTGAACATCTTTCCCATCATCCCGTCGCTATAGCTTGGGTTCCAGGCAAGGCCGATAGAAGGCTGCGGGCTGACATTCCAGGGTTTGTACACATGGACTCTTCCTACGTAGGACGGGTTTAGGCCCGCCGGATCGCTGGTCAGAACCCCTGGCTGGAAGATATTGCCAACCCCTGAGGGCCCCCAGATCCCGACCGGGTCGGCACTATGATATGCGCCCGTAAGGTCGTGGTCGTCACCCGTGAAGTCCCAGCGAAGCCCCAAATTCACAGTGAGATCCGGCCTCACTCGCCAGGCATCTTGGCCAAACAGTCCCCAAGCCGATTGCAGTTCGTCGAGGTTGTAGCCACTCACCGTCGTGCTGTATTTTCCGGTCTTGACATCATACGGGAAGCCCGCGCCGCCCGGGCTAACCCCGCTGATTCTGCCTCGAATGACTGAGTAAAGGTCTTCGGCGTTGGAAATAGCCGTCTGTGACGCTTTCGGGAAGTTGGTTGTGAAGTAGTTACTGATCGTCGAGGTATCCGGATCGTCGGTGACCAGGCCAATAGCGTCAAAGGGGAACCCTGCGGGCGCGTTATCGTAGTGATCCTGCTCGCGATAGTACGAGAACCCAAAGTTGAACAGGTGCTTGCCCTTCTGCCATGAAACATTATCCGCGCCATTTATTAGTGGATAATAAGTATTGATCGGCAGGTTGCTGAAGACTTGGCCGGAAGTACCAACGGAAGTCGGCCAATCAATCTGCGGCAGTTTGAGATATCCATTGCTCGCGTCGTAACTGTACTTAGCGAGGTTGTAAAGATATCCTCCCCTGAACTGGTTGATGATCGTCGGGCTGATATTCCAGTCAAAGCCGAGAGCAGTCGTAAAGTACTTGAACTTATTCGAAGCGCCGTAAGTCTGGAAAGCGGATCCCGGGAAAGGCGGCGCCCCGGCACCGGGCTGCTTCCACATCGTCATATTCCACGATAGGTACATCTTTAGGTTGTCCTTGACGTTGTAATCGGCGCGCACGGTCGGGAGCCAATACGTGACCGGAGATTGCACGGGGAAGATGATGTTGTTGATATTCGGGTCGGCCGTCGGTGTGACCGTTCCTCCGCTCAGAGAGCCGTTGATGGCGTTGAACAAAGCGGCGGACACGGGGTTCACCGTGGTGGAGGATAGCCCTGGTATCTGCGTGAGTAGATTAACAGTATGCGTTCCTGCGCTGTCGGTCCATGTGAAGTTACCTGCCTGCGCCGCTTGGGTCGGGAAGTTCGTTCCGCCAGTCGAGTTGTAAGTAGTGATTGTGGAGGTACTAAAAGAGCCAGGCTGCTTGGACATGGCGTAAGAGCCGAAGACAAACAATTTGTTCTTGATGATCGGTCCGCCAATGCTGCCGCCAAAGTCGTTCAAGTGGTACTTAGGCTTCGCCGCGCCGGAGGCATCATTCACCCAGGAATTCGCATTCAAAGCGGAATTTCGATGGTCTTCGAAAAGGCGGCCGTGGAAAACGTTGCTTCCGCGCCGAGTCACGAAATTAACCTGGAAGTTTGACTGTCCAAACCCCGTGTTCATGTTGAGCTGGTCAGTCTGGACGGTCATCTCCTGCATATCTTCAATGCGAGCTTCAACGAGAGGTTGAGAAGCTCCGCCGAACTTCATGCGGCTGGTGGTCGCAATGACTCCGTCAATATTGTTCCCGGTGGCGGCCAGCGGCATTCCATTCCAGGTCGTCTCACCTCTATTGCTGACGGCCCCGGGAACAATGCGGGATAACTGCGAGATGTCGCGGCCTATAACCGGCAGATCTTCGACCTGCGCCAAATCAATCGTGCCCGTGATGGCGTTGGAGGTTCTCTCCGCGATGGGCGCCTGCTCGCTCACCGTGACCTGAGTCGCTTGCGTTCCAACCGTGAGGGTGACGGTGACATCCGTGGTGCGCGTGGCTTGCACGGCCACGGCCTCCAACACCTGCGGCTGAAAGCCGGCCTTCTCCACTGTCAGCTTATAGGTCCCAACAGCCAGGGCCACAAACGAGTAGGTGCCGGAAGGCCCTGCCATGGCCGTCTGTGAGCGGCTAGAGGCGAGGTCCTCCAGGGTTAATTTAGCGTCCGCAACAGCCGCGCCGCTTTGATCCAGAACTCGAACAGCGATGGTTCCCTGACCGGTGATCTGCCCCCAACCTTGAGGAACACATAAGCCCAATAGCGCCAAAGCGAGGACGAAAGCACTCTTGAAAAGAGGGCGAACGAAACTCCGAGTCATACTTCCTCCTTACTAGACTTGCTTCTGATGCTAAGAATTCTTCGTTCCTTCTCCAAAAAAGACTGGCTTTCTGCAAGCGCTTACAAGCACGGCCACAAAAAAAAACGGTCGCACTCCTCGTGAGTTTTCTGTGTACCGTACCCTGTCCTCGACTTGACCTGCGCTTCCTTTAAGGCACCCCGGTGTAGCCGAAAACGGACCACCTGTTACAGCGGCCGCCATCGATTTCGTATGTTGTATACGATATGCACGCCGTAATTTCGCGGAACCTACCACACCCTAATTCTTGGTGTCAACTCATTTTATCGGACGGATCTTGGCACCTTCGATTGGGCGGCCGTTGGATCTTCTATCGATGTGCGACTCAACTATCCTAGGACCTAGTTGGGGGTTCCATGCTTGCCTCGGAGCTTACCTGAAGCGGACTCTAGGGAAGCTGCGGTCGACCAGCCCTTCGCCTTCTTTGATGGTCAGAATCTGATTACTCTTGAGGTTGGATAGTTTCGTCAACGCTCCGCTGGGCCACAGTACTTCCAACATTTCCACGCTTGAATGCGCGCCTAAACCAAAGTGCAGCCGGGGGTCCTGGGCGGACTGATAGCTCATGCCGCCTTTTCTCTCGCCGTACAAAACAAGATCACCGGCCGAGATTCTCACCCGCGCGCCGACAGCGTCCCTGTTGGAGAGGGTCCCTATCAATAAAATCTCTAGCCAATGATTCGTGTTGCCTCCATCGTTTCGGAGAAGCTGGGGCGGCTGACCGTTGTTGTTCACCAGGATGTCCAGGTCACCGTCATTGTCAAAGTCTCCTACCGCAGCGCCCCGGCTCACACGCGGCACTCGGAAGTCCGGTCCAAGCTGGTCGCTCACGTTCTCGAAAATCCCACGCCCTGTGTTGCGAAACATAAGCTTTGGTTCAGCATAGTAGACGTCGCTTTTGTAAACGTGGATGTTGTCGAGTACGTGCCCGCAAGCCATGAAGAGATCGAGGGCGCCGTCATTGTCGTAGTCCATAAATCGAGTGCCGAACTCGCTCAGGTGGTAGGTGGCGTAGCCGATCTTGGACCCCAACGTGACGTCGTCAAAAAATTTGTTTCCCGCGTTTTGATAGATACGCGCGAGTTGTGAATCCAGGTGAGTCACCACCACATCGAAGCGGCCACTCCCGGTCAGGTCCCCCGCATCGGCGCCCATGCCCGCTTCGGGTTGGCCCTCGCCGCTGACCGCCACGCCGGCGGAGTAGCCAACCTCGGTAAACGACCCGTCGTGGTTATTGTGAAACAGAAGATTGGGCAGGGAGTCATTCGCGATAAAAATATCCTGCCACCCATCATTGTCATAATCGAAAGTGACCACTCCCAACCCGTTGGCTGGTTTCAGTCCTATCCCCGATGCCTTACTGACGTCGGTAAATGTACCATCACCATTGTTGTGAAATAGCGTAGGGGGAACTGCGTCGTAATCGTTTGGATGGCAATAGCTGCGCATGCCCGGAGCGTGATCGCCGCACCAGAAGTTGCTGTCGGGCGACCAAGCGACGTAGTTTGCGATCACCAAATCGAGCCTACCGTCCTTGTCGTAGTCAAACCATGCAGCGCTTGATCCCCAACGCCCTGCGTTTTCGACTCCCGCGCGAGCCGTCACATCCTCAAACGTCCCGTCGCCGTTGTTGTGATAGAGAATGCATCTCTCATAACCCAGGACGAACAGATCCGGGAATCCGTCGTTGTCGTAGTCGCCCACCGCCACCCCCATACCGAACAACCCCTCTGCGCCAACTCCAGCGCGCGCCGTAACGTCGGTGAAGGTTCCATCTCCGTTGTTCCGAAAGAGAGCGCTGCGCAGCGGGTTCTTCAATTGATATGTCTTCGTTGCGGCGCTGTTTACTAAATACAAATCTAGTAGACCGTTTTGGTCGTAGTCGATCCAGCCACATCCCGCGCCCATAGTCTCAATCAGGTACTTTTGTGCAGACGCTGCATTGTCGTGTCTGAATGCGATCCCGGCTCGAGCTGCCACATCCACAAATTCCACGGGAGTTGTCGGCGATGAAGTCTTCCACCTCTGCGGGCCCGTCGCGAACCCCATCCCTATAAATTTCAGCAAATCTCGCCTGGTAATTTCGGTGCGCCTGTTCATGCCGATGTGGATCTCGCATCCAACAATAAGTAATTGCGCCCAGTAGCCTACAATAGCTATGAATATCGGCGTGTAGGATTCTCTCTTCCGCTCGAAGACGGCATGCACTGATGCAGGGGCGAATGTTGTATGTGTGTAGCGCTCGCTGCTATGATGCAATCCTCAGACAGGGATTTCGGCTGGACTGAATTGATTTGGACACGTCAGAACCACAGGCAGAATTCTGTTTCACGCCGCCGTTTCATCAAGACAATGGGACAGGGATCCGCTTGCGGTCTGCTGGCAAGCGTAGCGCCGTTCGTAAATACCATTGAAGCTCGCGCAGGAAGGCAGCCGCCCCCGGACTTCGAGGAGATACCCGCCTCCGTCAGTGGTATCACGTGGGTCCATACCGCAGGACTCTCTCCAACAATGTACCTGCCTGAAACCGACGGCGCAGGTTGCGCCTTTCTTGATTACGACAATGACGGCTGGATGGACATTTACCTCGTGAACAGCGG
>Ga0126378_10004275_pt1 | contig 10865 bp, 8 predicted proteins | sample PanSoiMetPlot_23_FD_92587 | JGI IMG/M metagenome (GOLD analysis project Ga0126378, IMG submission 92587) | Tropical forest soil microbial communities from Panama - MetaG Plot_23 | ecosystem: Environmental > Terrestrial > Soil > Tropical forest > Bulk soil | place: Panama | collected 2016-02-17
CCGGCACGCAGCTTCAAGGTATCGCGGTGGCGACGCCGCCGCCCAGCAGAGCTATCGGTGGGGACCCCGCTCAGGCGATCACGGCGCGCATCGGCGCCACCCAGACGGCATTTGCCATGACGGCCGGTGGCGGCCTCGACATCAAGATCAACAAGCATGTCAGTTTCCGGCCGATCGGACTGGATTATTACATGACCCGGCTCGAGAACCTGCGGAGCCAAAACGACAACCATCAAAACAACCTCCGCTACACCACCGGATTCGACTTCACCTTCGGAGCGCGCTAAAGCTCCCCCCGAACGAGCGCTGGCGGAACCGGCTCCGCGGCCCGCACAGGTTCGCAGGCTTACTCTAAGGAGGTAAGAAGAAAACGAAACGGCTTCATACCACGGTGTTGGCCGCACACCAATCCGAGCAGTAATTCCGATAAGAACTAAGTTCAGAAGGCGCTTCACAAGTTGCTCCAAGACTTTCGGCCTGCGGTCCAGAACTAGACGCACATAACGTCCGGTGCTCGCGAACGACGCCGGTCGAAGCAAGTATCCGGAGGCCGGCGTGTTCGATCATCCACACGTCTGGACGCCTCGAGAAAAAGGAGAAGTTTCTGTGTCGAAGACGATTCTGTTTGCAGTCGGCCTGCTGAGCCTGATCCTGGTTGTCCCGGTTTGCGGGGAGGATTTCAGCAAGCTCAACTTCAATATCGGAGGCGGTGTAACCACGCCGCTCAATCCCACCGCCAATTTCGTCGGGCTCAGTGGGAACTTCGCCGTAGGCGCCGGCTACAACATCAACAAGCACAACTCGATTAGCGGCGAGTTCATGTGGAACGGCCTGCCCCCCAATACGGTCATCCACCTTCCGAATGCGCCGTTCGGAAGCATCAACCTCTATAGCCTGACCACGAACTACCGCTTCCACGAGGACAGCATTGGCGGGTCGTTATTCGGCCTGTACGCTATCGCCGGCGGCGGCTGGTACTACCGGTTTACCTCGATTGACAAGAATTACTTTGTGCCGCCGGACACCGTGTGCTCCCCGATCTTCTTCTGGTGGGGCTACGGCTGCGATGGCGGGATCGTGACCGAAACCATCGCCTCCAAAGGGAACAGCGCCGGCGGCGTCAACGCCGGCGGAGGGTTCACGATCCGGTTGAGCGATAAGGGTTGGAAGTTCTACGTGGAGTCGCGATACAACCACGCCTGGAGCAACCGAGTACCTACCGTCTTCATCCCAGTGACGTTCGGATTCCGGTTCAACTGACGCGCCCGGAACTATTTCGAGTCCGATCACCAGATTTCGCATCACTGCCAAAAGGGAGGCGATCTGCATGCGACCCTCCCTTTTCTTCAACCACGGCCGGTCGAGCGGCGAGCCCGTCTCCTCCGGCCCTTTTTTTGCGATCCCATACCAATTTCAGGGCCTCTGCAGGAAAAGTCCAGCGAAACGGCTGTTCCCCTTATTGGCTGAACGACTACTGAGAATAAAGGAGTTGCGCGGCCGCCCTGGTACTCGGTTGTTCCCTTTTCGGTCAGCCGGATCGCCCTCAGCGCTGATCGAGGACCTCTCGCAATTTGATGGCGAGTGCCTCCGGAGTGAACGGCTTCTGCAGGAAACCAAATCCGGGACGAGAGATTCTCTCGGAGACGTGGGAGGCCTCTCCATAGCCGGACACAAACAGCACCTTGATTCCTGCCTGGTAGGTCTTGATCAGATCCGCCAGCTCGGTGCCCGGCATTCCCGGCATGATGACATCGGTGAGCAACAGGTGGATCGTGCGGCTGCGATCCTGAGCCAGTTCGAGCGCACGCTCGGGAGTCTCCGCCACCAGAACCGTGTAACGGAGACTGGTCAGGATTCCAGCCGCCAGCTTTCGAACCTCCTGCTGATCTTCCACCAGGAGTATGGTTTCCGTGCCGTGCTGCGTCACCGTTTCAACGGCCTCCTCGCGGTCCGATATGGGCTCCGCCGGCGCTCGCGGCAGCAGGATCCGGAAGGTGGTGCCCTTTCCCAGTTCCGTCTCGACTACGATTCCACCACCCGTCTGTTGGACGATTCCGAAAACGGTGGAAAGGCCCAGACCCGTTCCCTTTCCTTGTTCCTTGGTCGAGAAGAACGGCTCAAACAGATGACTCCGCACTTCCTCGCTCATACCCACACCCACATCGGCGACGGCCACTTCCACATAGTCGCCGGGCGCGACTGCCGATGACCGGGGAGTACCCACCTCGACGACGACATTGGACGTGGAGATCGTCAAATCCCCTCCCTCCGGCATGGCGTCGCGAGCGTTCACGGCGAGATTCATGAGGACCTGGTGGAGCGAGCCGGCATCGGCGCGCACCGAGCCCAGTGCGCGGTCCAGATTCATCGTCAGATGGACATCCTCGCCAATCAGGCGCCGCAGCATGAGACCGGCCTCGACAATGATCGCGTTGAGATTGACGACCCGCGGGCGGAGAACCTGCCGCCGGCTGAACGCCAGCAGCCGGTGGGTAAGCTCGGCGCCGTGCCCGGCCGCGTTTCGGATTTCCATCAGGCTGGTGTACGCGGAATCCGACGGATCGCATTTCTGGAGCAACGATGCGCTGTAGCCCAGGATCACGGTAAGCAGATTGTTGAAATCGTGCGCCAACCCGCCGGCCAGTCTCCCGACACTGGCGAGTTTCTGCGCCTGGCGAAACTGCACTTCGAGGGCCTTGTATTCGGTAACGTCCCGTCCAACGTTCGCCCAAGCTGCGGTCTGGCCGTGAGCGTCGCGCAGCACCGTCCGGTCCCACTCGAACTGCCGCCGCCTCCCTGCCCGGTCGAGCACGGTGCTCTGAAAATGGAGGGGGTGTTCGGGCTGCAACATCTCGCCGGCGAACAAGGCGCGCAGTTTGCTCTGTTCTTCGGCGGGTATCATGAGGTCGATGAGATCCCGGCCCATTACTTCGCTCGGCTGCCACCCTGTGACCTGGTAGAAGTACTGATTGCAGAACGCAATGGTGCCCTGCAGGTTCAGCATGACGACCACCAATTGCACGGTTTCCAGGAGGTCGATCATCCGCTGCTCGGAGGCGTCCAGGGCCTGTTCGGAGTGCTTCAGTTTCGTGATGTCTCGGGTAGTTCCCCAGATGCGCTCCAGCTTTCCGTCCTCGACGATTCCCCACTGGCTGCGCAACATGTGACGGCTGCGGCCGTCCTGGTCGGGGAGATTCGTTTCCACGACGCTGTAGTGGGATTTGGAACGGATGGCAAGAAGGTTGGCCTCACGAATACTGGGATCGGAGACAGGCGCGATCTCGTCAATGCGGCAGCCGATCAACTGGTCCGCCGTTGTGCGGCCGCACAGTTGGGCGAGAGCGTCGTTGCACTCCGCCATATAGCCGTACCGATAGAGCAGGGCGAGTTGCTCAAGCTCCGGAAGACCGGTATCGATCGCTTGCTCAAGTTCAATTCGCCACATAGCGTCGGGATTGCGCGCGATAAACGCCCGGTGCCGTTGGTCGCTCTTTCGAAGCTCTTCCTCCTCCAGCTTGCGGTTCAGCTCCGCCGAAGCTCGCGCCGAAAAAATCTCGAGGATTTCTTTGTGAACGCGAAAGCTGGTCACCGGTCGGCGGAAGAGCGCCATGATGAGCCCTCTGGGATGTCCCTTCGTGTCCGCGAGCGGCAGGCCGACACAGGCCTGTGCGCTCACGGAGCGCAGCAGTGCGTCGTCGGGGAACCGTGTCTGCGCATCGGCGCGGCAGAGGCATGGCTTGCCGACGGCCGGCAGCATGGAGGCGCTTCCCGCCAAGACGTATTCGAAGCTGGCGGGCTGTCCATCCAGGGTCGCGGCGAGCGTCCTGACGCGCTCCATTTGGCCGCCCAGGAATTCGCAGATCACGACGCAATCGGCGCCCAGCTCTTTCGCAAGGTGCCTGGCGATCGCCACGAAGAAATCGGATCCGATCGTTGCCGCCACCTTTCTCGCGATCTGCAGAACGCTTCGGTCCCCGATACCCTGATCGGGATCGTCCAAAACTCTGTCGCTCTCGCCCCCTCTGATCATCGTGAGCACCTTTCGCGGCTCGCCGGCGCCGCCTGGGTTTTGCGCGGCCGACAACCCGGCGCATGATCCTTGATGTCCGCGATCTTCGGAGGGATGGACGAAATTATCGGGCATCGTCGCGCGCGAAACTCGGCAACCCCAAAACTTGCATCACATCCGGCTAGCACCGATCAAATCTGGCAGAAAGCCACAAGGCGTTTCGGTCCGGTGTCAGTGGGGAGGCAAGTCAATGACGAGATTCCAGATCGCGATACTGTTTTGTGCAGGCCTGGTGTACGCCCAGGATGGCGGGACCACCCGCAAGGAAGGGGCGGCGCCCCAGAGCGCGCAACCTCAAGCCGATTCGAAGGCCGATTCGACGCTGGTGCGTCGGCTGGAATCAGTGACCTGGACTCCGCTGAACAGCGAACTCAGTTGGGTCGTTTCCGATTGGGACATGAGCGTCAGCCGGGAGCAGCCGGTTGCCAAGCGGAGTTATGCGGTCCACCTCGACACCGCGACCATGAAATACCAGGGCGAGAGCCGTCCATTCGACCCGGAAGAGGTGCGTTACGTTCGCGTGCTGATGTACGTGATCAGCACCTACGCCATGCAATCCACGGTCTGGTGGGACTATCCAGATGCGATCAAGCCGTCGGACGGGGTGGCTCCCGGACCGGACAAGGGCGACCATGGCAAGGACAAAGACCAGAAGGCTCCTCCGCAGCCGGGTCCGATACTTCCGCGCGGGCCCAACGCCTTAAATCAAGTGCGCAACCAACCCTAGGCGCCAGCCCCGGACTCGCTGGACTTCTGGGCCGCATCCAGCGTCTTGCGCGAAGCCCGAACCGAACGAGACACCAGCCGGAGCGTGAAACTGGAGCCTTTGCCCAATTCGCTCTCCACGCCAATCGTCCCGCCGTGCGCTTCCACGATTCGTTTCACGATGGCGAGCGTAAGCGCCGTCCGAGCCTCTTTCAGTCCGCGTTTGGGACGGTTGCTCTCTAAGGGATCGAACAGAGTCCTGAGATCGTCGGCGGAAATGCCGGGGCCCTGGTCGCGCACGGTGAGCGTCGCCGTGTCGTCGGACGCTTCGACCAGGATCTCGATCTTACCACCAGGTCGCGAGCACCTGATCTCGTTCGTCAGCAGGGCGGTGATGGCCTGCGTCATCTTGAGGGGGTCGACGTAGATCTCGAAGATGGGGCAGCGAGTGTTCACCTCGAGCCGGATGTTCTTGCTTTCGGCGAGCGGCCGGCTCATCGCGACGCTTTGATCGACCAGCGAAACGATGTTGGTCGACCGCAGATACATTTTCGGCTTGTCCGCCTCCATCAGCGGCATTTCCAACATTTGATCGATCAAGTTTAAGACGAGCTCGCTTGAAGACTTGATCGATCGCAGCAGCGCCAGGTGGTGCTCCTCCAGCAGGTTTAGAGCGTCTTCGATGAGGAATTCGCTGGCAGCCAGAATTCCGCCAATCGGATTTCGTAGATCGTGGGCCGCGATCTCGAGGATCTGGAGTTGCTCGGAACCAGCTTTGCGGGAGTAGCGTTGCGTTTTTGGCTCAACTGGTTGCCGTGCGCCGACGGTGCCGGTTTTGACCATCGGCACCGACGGCGTAGCCAGCGAGTCCTTTGTGGCCAGAATGACAATTCCTGCCCCGGTCAGGGAGCCGGAAAAGAACAGCGGGGTGATGCCGTGCGCAAGACGCACATCCAACTGCCAGTCCAGAGCGGAATGGTGGGCCCGGGCGGTGCGGAGGAAACGGCCAGCCTTTCGCACGCTGGGGTCCGCGACGATCCCTTTGAAGTGGCGACCGGGAGCCAAGGGTGTGGTCAGATCGAATTCATTGTACAGGACCTCGACAACGGTCCCGTCGCGGCGGCAAAGAATCGCTAATGCGGCGTTGTGGAGCGGGAGCACCATCGATCCCTGACCTTGCTCTTCCCCTCAGGCATCCAGCCGTTCCGCTGGTTCCAGTCGAATCTCGAACCGCTAATCCCGAACTGCCCGCGCAAGACGATCGCCAACACGTCCCGATGCCGTGGATTCTTTCATCATCTTCAGCGGCCGGTTTGCCGGCCGCCACAAAATTTCCCCAAAGAACCCAACAGCATCCGCTTGTGGTGTTTCGCCACCACCACAAGCGGTACCCCGTTTGCTGTTATCAGCATTTTACTCGCCTTTTGGCTTTTTGCTCCCGAAATTTTTTCGGATGTCTCTTAGCCGGCCCGCGTGTAGGCCGCCTGCGAGTAGCGGGCCATGTACAGGAGAGTAGCAGGGCCTTTGCGCCCGCAGTGCTTCACGATGCGGGAGCGCAATTCCATTCTGGCCCGCATCAACCTGGACTTGGCGGCAGGCACCGACAACCCCAATCGGCCGGCCACGTCGGGCATGGACATCTGGTCCAGGTCGCGGAGCAGCATGACGTGCCGCAACAGTGGCGGAATTCGCGAGATCTCCTTTCTCAGGAGTTTCACCACTTCGTCCACCCCAAGTTGATCTTCAGGATCGGCGGACTGGCCCACCAGCTCAATTCGAACGTTGGAGTCGCTGGATTCGTCCAGATAAACGAATCGTGAATTTCGCTCCTCTCGAATGCGCATCAAACACTGGTTTTCGACGATCCGGTTCAACCAGGCCCCAAAGGAGCCATCGCCACGGAACTGGTCGAGCCGCTGGAACGCTTTCCAGAAGGCGTTCTGCACCTCGTCCTCCGCGTCGCTTCGGTTGCGGATCATCAGCATGGCGCGTTTCAGGCAAGCGCGACGGTGCCGCTGGATCAATTCCCCAAAGGCGCGTGCACTCCCTGTCCTCGCCTGTCCGACCAAATCCTCTTCGCTTGGGATGCAGGTGTTATCCTGTCCCGCTGTATCGCAATCGTAATCTTTCGGGCGCGTATGAGAATCGATTTCGACTGGATCAGCTCCAACTGCTAAACAAAAGGTCGAGTTCCCCTCTAATGGTTCTGACATGCAGATTGAAGTGGCATGTCTAAGGCCGACCTTGGCAACCTTGCAATCTTATTTAGAATCAGACCATTAGGCTGTGGGATAGCTGTTGGTTTGCTGTGAGTGTACCACCTGGTGCAGTATGCGGAATTCAATTTGCACACTTTGGTGCACGAGCCATCTAACCGGTGGTCTGTTTCATTGCCTTGAGAGCTTCGCCATGAACGCCAAATCTTTCGAGGCGGTACGCCAGGGTCCTGCGGCTGATACCCAGATGCCGGGCTGCCTGGGTTTGATTGCCACCGCATTTCTTCAGTGCCTGAAGGATCAACTGTCGTTCGAAAGCCTGCAGGCTCATGCCCTGATCGGGGACGGAGACCGGCAGGCTGGCATTCAATTGCGGGCGGCGGATAGAATCGGGAAGGTCGGCAAGCGTGAGTTCTGCACCCTTGGCGAGCAGAACCATACGCTCGATGACGTTCTCGAGCTCGCGAACATTGCCTGGCCAGGTGTATTCCAGGAAATTCTGGAGGACTTCGGGCTGCATCGTGAGGTCTGGCCGGCCGTGCTTGTTACGGTTCTTCCGGAAGAAATGCTGCACCAACTCCTCGACGTCAGCACTTCGCTCCCGCAGCGAAGGAAGTTTGATGGGAACCACGAGAAGGCGATAGTACAAATCCTCGCGAAACGTGCCTTGCTTGACCATGGCTGCCAGATCCCGATGGGTTGCCGCGATGATGCGGACGTCTACCTTGGTGGGCTTGGGGGCGCCGATTTTTTCGATTTCGCGCTCCTGGATCAGCCGCAGTATCCGAACCTGGAGTTCCATCGGCATTTCGCCGATTTCATCGAGAAGAAGCGTGCCACCGTCAGCCATCTCAACTTTGCCCTGCTTATGAGTCAGGGCGCCGGTGAAGGAGCCTTTCACGTGGCCGAACAGTTCCGATTCCAACAGCTCTCTGGGAATCGCGCCGCAGTTAATCGTCATGAAGGGCCGATCGCGGCGATTGCTGCGCATGTGAATCGCCTTGGCCACCAGCTCTTTGCCGGTGCCGGTTTCTCCCGAGATCAGGACTGTGGCATCGCTGGCAGCCATCCGCGCCGCCACATCCAGAGCTTCCAACAGCACCGGGGACGAACCGATGATCTCCTCAAAGCCGTACTTGCGATCCAAGGCGCTGCGGAGTTGCTGGACCTCCTCAAGCAGTTGGTGGTGATCTAGCGATCGTTTGACGAGTGCCTTGAGCTCGTATGGGTGCACGGGCTTGGTGATGTAGTCGTAGGCCCCCGCCTTCATCGCCTCCACGGCGGATTGGACGGTTCCAAAGGCGGTCATCACGATCACCGCCGTGGCTGGGTATTCGGCGCGAATTCGTTTCAGCAGCTCGATCCCGGAAATGCCGGGCAGATTCAGATCCGTGATGACGAGATGCTGTTGAGAAGCCTCGAGGATCGAGATGGCCGATTCGGCGGAGACGGCCGAACTCGTCTCATACCCCTCCCGCTCCAACTGGACATGCGTCACCTGGCGGAGACCATCGTCATCTTCTACGATGAGTACTTTTTCCCGAGACATAAGACTTCAGCGGCCTCAAGCGACTCAAATACTGTACCGCAACGGGATAAGAGTTGTCGCCTTTCCGCCTCAACCTCTGCCTGAACCGGACCGGCATGAAACAGCCGATCGAGCGTGGCGGTGATACCAAATACCATTGCGTACGATTCCACGCGCAGGCAAGCCGCTCTTTTTATTCTGATGAGGCTGGGGAGTCGAAAAGCCAGGGAAGGAGTGAAACTTGGGGTTTGGCCAACCCGGGCCGCGAACGGAGGAGATCGCGACCCGGGCCCGAAAGCCCTACCTAGTAGGGCGTCCGAGTCTGCTGATTGCCATCGCCACCCCCTACCAGCGCGGCTTTCCCGGCCGGCATCGCGTTCGAAATCGCTGCAGAGCTGTTCCAGGAGGACGCATCGGCGGCCTTCCGAACTAGCGTGACGGTGGTGGTAGCAGAGCAGGTGCCGCCGTTGTCGGCGGCGATCGCGGTTCTCGGGACCGCTTCACGCTGCTCGGAGTGGACAAATGCATTGAATCGCACATTCGAAGAATCGAGTTCGTCGTCGGCGACCGCGCCTTCGGAAGCGGTACATGCAGGCGGCTGAATGGTGCCTCCACCCTGTCCCTGGAACCTGGAAGTCAGCGCCGCTCTGCTTCCGACATACACCTCTCCGGGATGCGCCTGTGCCGTCCCGGTGGGAGCCAGGTATTCCCTCACCGCGATGGCGAAATCCGCCGCTGCCGGGTTAGACCAGGCGAGCTTCAGGTCGAGCTTCGGACATGCCTCGCTTGCCAGCACGGTCTTGCCATCGCGGCACACTTTTGTGGCGGGCGGACGGGGAGCCGGGGGCTTGGGACTCTCGCCGCCGAACCGCAACGCGAGGCCGGCCGGGTAGCGTAGATGATTCTGATTCCGCGCGGTCTCGAGCCTCATTGGTGCGTGCCCTTTCCCCTGGCTGAGGTTCACGAATATCTCGATGAGGTCAAGATACGGGGGACTTATTCTTTTGGCGCAGCGTTACTCACTGCTGGAGTTGGGCGATCCTGGCTTCCACTTTGGTGCGCTCCGAGTCACTGGGCGACGCGTCGTGCAGGTATTCCTGAAGATGGCGCACTGCGTCCTGCCTTTGTCCTCTCTCCGACAGAAGATCGGCCATCACCAGATGCGCCTTGGGAACCTCCGCGGCGGACCGCTGCAGGTGGTCGAGCGCTTCGTCGCTGTCACCGTTTTCCATGAGCAGGCTGAGTGCGAGAATGTAGTGGACCTGGCAGGAGCCGGGAGCAACTTTCAGTGCGCGCCGCGCCGTGGCACCGGCGTCGTGGAAGCGTCTCATCTTGGCCAGTACGATACTCAGATTCGGCAAGGCGAGCGGGTGCTCGGGCACGAGATCGATCGCCTTCTGAAAGTGCTCGGCAGCGTGCGGTAGATCGCCCAATGCCACCTCGCTGGCTCCCAGTTCGTTATAAGCATCGACCAGTTCCGGGTCGATCGCGATCGCCTCGCGGAACGCTTCGGCAGCCTGCAGGTGGTTTTTCCTGGCGGCAGCCTGTTCGCCCTTCTCATAGGCCTTCTGCGCCGCGGGAGGGATTTTGTGATTGAGCTGGCGGAGGGAGATGGTGCTGTCGGCGGAGCGGCTGGCATTGGGCGGATCCGCAAGGCGGATCGACAGCGGCTGATTTGCGCTGGATATGAAGACGGTGTCCTGGTAAAGGACCGCACCGCCTGAACCGATGACGCGCAGTTGGTGCGCACCCGACGACACGGAACGGAATTCAAAAGTTCCATCTGCGTTTACGTTGGCTGCTTCCGTCGTACCCATGCCGTCGCCCGTCATTTCCACGGTCAACCCTCCGACGACACGCGTGGAGGAGGAGATCTCGCCGCGCACCGGGAATCCACGTGGATTGCCGAGCGCCTGTGCGAAGACGGCGGCTACTCCGAGCACACCGATTCCGATCGAACATAACCACCTTTTCATATCGTTTCTCCGCAACCACTCGTTACGTGGCGCTGTTGCTTCCGATGAGGCCTTGATCAGCCCGATTCACTTGTTGGGGTGATGCCGGAGCGGAGAATTCCTGAGACCGCGTTAATTCGTGCGCATCCTTTCCTCTCCGTTCAGGCGTCTCCAGAGAATTGCCCGAACAGGCCGGGGTCTTCCGAACGCGCGATGCGGGGGATATGCAATTGCCGCCAGTCGCGCCCGCGGGCTGCGGGGAGTTGCTGGGGAACCCTAAGGTTCACGGCCTAGCGGGCTACGAGAGATCGTCGCCGGCGAGTCCTGGCAAGAAATCCGCGCGCATGGGAACCGGGATCGACGGGATCATGCAACTGCTTGCGGCAACGCGC
>Ga0126378_10004276_pt1 | contig 10865 bp, 6 predicted proteins | sample PanSoiMetPlot_23_FD_92587 | JGI IMG/M metagenome (GOLD analysis project Ga0126378, IMG submission 92587) | Tropical forest soil microbial communities from Panama - MetaG Plot_23 | ecosystem: Environmental > Terrestrial > Soil > Tropical forest > Bulk soil | place: Panama | collected 2016-02-17
GCCGGCGATTTGTTCTGAAAATAAGCTTCGTCCGTAAAGTACATGTCGGCGACGCCGGCGGCGACGGCATCGAATACCTCCAAAGCTTTGACGAGGGTATCGGCAGGGTAGACCGTGACCTTGAGTTGCCCATCTGTGATTGCCGTGATCGACCGGGGCAATCGCTCTATGCTGGTGCCCGACTCGGGCAAATCCTTTGGGTAACCGGTCACCACCTTCAGTTCCTTGATGCCCTGCGCGATCGCCGGTGCCGGCAAGCTGGCGGTGGCAATCGCTGTCGCGCCGAGCAACACCTCGCGCCGGCGGGTCCTCATCGCGGTCTCCCCTTTGTAATTTCCGGACCGCTCGATCCGTTCTTGGATAGGCGGCGGCTTGAGAAATTAAACGGTTTCGTCATTGTTGCAAGGCGGTAGAAATGCGAATAGTAATATTAATACTTAACGGCCTTGTCGAGCCCGCGATTCGGGTTGCCGCGCGGCACCATTGTCGCTAGGTATTGTCCGGCAGACTTGAATGCCTCGGAAGGCTGGGGAGGAGAAGCACATGGCGCGTATCGATCGGCGCAGACTGCTGCAATTATCCGGTGCGGGCGCGCTTGCCGCGAGCAGCGGCGGTATCGCTGCAATTCTCGCCGCAGGCCGGGCGCCGGCCTATGCTCAAACGGCCACGATCCACTGGCTGCGCTGGGCCGATTTCGTGCCGGCCTCCGACATGCTGCTCAAGGAGCAGATCGTCCCGCAATGTGAGAAGGCGCTTGGCATCAAGCTCAATCTCGAAACGGTTAACGCCAACGATATCCAGAAGCGCATCACCGCGGCAATCGAGGCGGGCTCCGGTCCGGACATTTTCTATATGATCGGCAACTGGCCGCAGCTCTATATCAAAAGCTTGTCCGATGTCACCGATGTGGCCGAGGAGATTGGCAACGCTCAGGGCGGCTATTACGACGTCTCGGGGCTCGTCGCCAACGACGGCACGAAGTGGGTTGGCGTGCCTTGGAATGTCGTCGGCGTACTGTTACCTACCGCAAATCCTGGTTCGCCGAGATCGGCTACGGCGACGGTAAATTTCCGCAGACCTGGGAAGAATACCGCGCGGCCGGCAAGAAGCTTAAGGCAAACGGGCGGCCATTCGGACAGTCGCTTGGCCACACCTGGGGGGATCCGCCAGCCTTCTGGTACCCCTTTCTTTGGTCCTGGGGCAGCAAGGAAGTCGAATACGACGGCAAGACCGTGGTGCTGAACAACAAAGAGACCGTCGAGTCGGTCAAGTTCGCGATCGAGCTATGGAAGGATGCGCATCTCGAGGCGGGGTTCGACTGGGACGACGCCGGCAACAACAAGGCCTTCCTTGCTAGCACCATTAGCTGCACCAATAACGGCGCCTCTATCTATGTCGAGGCCAAACGGAAGCCCGACAACTACCTGACTGAGAAGGGAACGCCGCTGTGGCAGGACACTCTGCATGCGCCCCTCCCGAAGGGCGCCGGAGGGCAGTTCAACCTTCCGATCCCGTGCACGAACGGGCTGATGAGCTATTCCAAGAACCAGGAGGCCGCCAAAGATTTTCTCCGCTGGGTTAACTCGAAGGAGATCTATGGGCAGTGGTTCACGACGCAGCAGGGCTATTGCGGCGGCGCCACAAAGGATTGGGAAACGGATCCGGTATGGAGCCTCGACCCAGTCTTGTTGCCGTTTCGCGACGTCCCTTACAAATCCCGTCTGCCCGGGTTTTCAGGACCGCCGGGCCCCGCTTCTGCCGAGGCGATCTCCAAATATACCATCACCCAAATGTATGCAAAGGCCGTCCAGGGCATGCCGGCCGAAGACGCCGTCAAGTGGGCCCATGAGGAGCTCGTCAAGATGTACGCGTGAGAGTCCGGCTCTTTGCCTTCGGGGGTCAATCAAACGGGGACTTCTGCTACCAAGCGTGGCTCTACCCGGGGTTCATCAGAACAGCGGCTTGATATTGAAAGGCGCGTCGACTTCGTCATTGCGCACCTGTCCGCCGCCGAAAAAGGATCCAAGTATTCAGACTCGGCGGTCCGGTAGGTCAGCATCGTAAGATGGTTGATGCCTCGCGATCGCCGGCCTCAGCAAGTTTCCACTGGCCGCGACCACAGCGTCGGGTCAGCAGCGGATGACGGCATCGCGTCCTCATCGTAGCCTCCGAAGCGAATTGTACGGCAAGTTGTATCTCGCCCGGTTTTCGGCCACTATCACTGTTCAATGAAGGCGTAAGATCGTGCTTAGGGGAGACTAAAGCTTGTCGAATGGCCGGCCTAGGGCGAGCGGCCTCGGGACGCGGCTCCTGATCGCGTTCTTCGGCATCAGCGCGGTGTCGGCCTTGGTCGCCGGTGCTGCGGTCTATGCGTTTTTCGAGGTCGGACGATCACTCGCGCTGATCGAGCGCCGCATCGACCCGATCCTGGCCTCGCTTGAGGTGTCGCGCTCTGTCGAACGGATCGTCACCGCCGCTACTGCGCTGTCCTCGGTCACCTCCGAGCAGCAACGCGAACAAGTCTTCAGCGGGATTTCCGGTGAATCGGGCAAGCTGCAGTCATTTTTGAACGAGTTGCACAATGGCGGCATCAGCGCGGAGCGACTGGCACCGATCGAGGGTAACGCCGTTCAATTGGACGCCAACCTGACGGCATTGGATGCGGACGTTCGCTTGCGGCTGCAATTAATCGGCCGGACCAGGGATTTGATGCAAGGGGTGTTCGATACCAATCAAGAAACCCAGCGGCTCTTGGGGCCGACATTGCTCGTCCGCGACAGTCAGATCGAGCATCTCGCCAAGCTGTTGCCCACGACCGGGTCGACTGCGGACTCGCCGGCAGAGGACGTCCGACCGCTGATCGCCGGTCTGTTGGCCGCGGGGACGGTGCAAAAAGTCCAGCAGCGTGTTTCCGACGTTGCCGACAGCTTGGTGCAGGCTTCGGTCAGCGATCAGAAGCAACGTTTGCTGATCCTCGCCTTTCAGCTCCGCCGGATCATCGGCGAGCTCGACAAGGGCGCGCAGTCATTGGATCCAAAGCTTCGTCCGCTGTTTCTCGCGCAGGTCGACAAGCTAAAAACCCTGGTCGACGGCCCGAGCTCGATCCCGCAGCTGCGCCAGCATGAGCTGGATCTGATCGCGGATGCGCGCCGGTTGCTGGCCGAGAATGCCAATCTCTCGACGCAGCTCACCGCTGGCGCCGAACAGCTGGTCGAAGCGACCAAGCAAGAAGTCCGGAACGCAACGGGCTCCGCTTTGCGTATCCAGCGCCTGAGTACTCAGGCGATCACCGGCCTCGTCGCGTTGAGCCTCCTGACGTCGGTCCTGATCGTGTGGCGTTATGTCGGCCGCAATATAGTCCGCCGGCTGAACCTGCTGAACGGTGCAATGTTCGCGATCGCCGGCGGCGGTCGCGAGACAACCGTTCCGGTGACCGGCAATGACGAGATCGCGGCGATGGGGCGAGCCGTCGAGGTGTTTCGCCAAAACGCCGTCGAACGCGACGCGTTGCTAGCCGAACGCGCCGAGGCGGCGCAACGTCTAGAACAGCAAGTCAAGGATCGCACCGCCGAGCTGGCGCAGAGCCAGGCCGAATTGCGGGTGACCTTTGAGAACATGGCCGATGGTGTCGCGATGTTCGACGAAGAGCTGCGCCTGGCGGCGTGGAACCGCAATTTCCAGCAGATCCTCGAGCTTCCCGAAACGCTCATGGCAGAGCGTCCAATCTATCGCGAATTCTTTCGCTACCTCGCCCAGCGCGGCGAATATGGCTCGGCCGATCTGGAAGCCGAGTTGAGCCGCGCTGTCGAGGATACCGATCGGGAGTTGCGCTTAGAGCGCACGCGCCCGGACGGGCGGGTCGTCGAGGTACGGCGCAACCCGGTGCCGGGCGGCGGATTTGTGCTGATCTACAGCGACATCACCGAGCGCAAGCGGTCGGAGGCGGAGATCCGCGCTGCCCGCGACACCGCCGAGGCTGCCTACCGTGACCTGAAGACGGCGCAGGCGAGCCTGGTCCAGGCCGAAAAGATGGCCTCATTGGGTCAGCTGACCGCGGGAATCGCCCACGAGATCAAAAACCCTCTCAACTTTGTCAACAACTTCGCGAGTCTGTCGGTCGAGTTGCTGGACGAGCTAACGGAGACGGCCGCACCGGCGCTAGCCGCGCTCAACGATGATCAGCGCGCCGATATCGACGAGGTCGTCGGTATGCTGACCGGCAATCTCGAAAAGATCGCCGAGCACGGGCGGCGCGCCGACGGCATTGTCAGGAGCATGCTCGAGCATTCGCGCGGCGCCTCCGGGGAGCGGCGCGAGGTCGACCTCAACGCCCTGGTCGACGAGGCGCTAAACCTCGCCTATCACGGCGCCCGAGCCCAGGATGCGAGCTTCAACATCACGCTCGAGCGCGATCTCGACCCCGCGGTCGCCCCAATCGAACTGGCGCCGCAGGAGATGACCCGCGTGCTGCTCAACCTGTTTGGCAACGGCTTCTACGCCGCCACCAAACGACAGCGCGACAGCTCCGCACCCAACTTCCGCCCGGCGCTGAACGTGACGACGCGCGATCTCGGCGAGGCGGTCGAGATCCGGGTGCGCGACAACGGCACCGGCATCCCTCCGGAGATCAGGGACAAGCTGTTTCAGCCGTTCTTCACGACCAAGCCGACCGGCGAAGGCACCGGCCTAGGTCTGTCGATCAGCTGGGACATTGTCACCCAGCAGCACGGCGGGACAATCATGGTCGATAGCCGGGAGGGCGAGTTCACCGAGTTCACGATCCGCCTCCCGCACCCCCGCCAGACGCTCGCCACAGCAGCAGAGGCCGCGGGATGACTGTTCTAACCAGACTGCTCAGCTTCGTCATTGGCTCTGTATTTTCCATATCATTGTGTTCATATGCGCCGGACACAATAGGGCAGTCCATTAACCTTGGCGTTCTCACCGATTTGACCGGGGTATATTCAGCCCTGTCCGGCGAGGGGTCGGCGGAAGCCGCGCGAATGGCGGTAGAAGATTTTGGCGGGAAGGTTCTGGGAAAGCAAATCCGGGTTCTTGTCGCGGACCATCATCAAAAAGTCGACACCGCCACCAAAATCGCGACGGACTGGTTTGACAACGACGAGGTCGGTGTCCTTCTCGACCTGGCGAATTCGACCATCGCATTGGCCGGACAGAAGCTGGCGGCGGATCGTGGCAAGATCTCGATCACGGTAACGGCGGCAACGGCGGACCTGACCGGCAAGCAGTGTCGCGAAACCGGTTTTCACTGGGCGTGGGATACGTACTCAAACTCGATAAATTTGGCGCCGACCATGGTCGGTTTTGGCTTGAATACATGGTTTTTTATTACTGTCGACTATGCGTTCGGGTGGTCTGCCGAACAAATGGCGAGCAATGCGGTCACCGCGGCCGGGGGCCGGGTGCTGGGATCAATTCGCCATCCGCTCAACACCCGCGATTTTGGTCCGTTCGTCACCGCGGCTCTCGACTCTAATGCCAAGGTCATTGCGCTCGCCAGCGCCGGTGAAGACACCATCAATACGATAAGGCAGGCGGCGGAGATCGGTGTTTCTTCCCGGTCGCAGACCCTCGCACCCTTGGCGGTCTCCATTTCCGATGTTCATGCTCTCGGCCTCGACACCGCCAAGGGAATGGTTTTCATCGAGAACTTTTATTGGGACAAGGACGACGAGACCCGGCGATGGTCGAAGCGATTTTTCGACCGTCGCGGAGTGATGCCGACCATGGCGCATGCCGGCGTGTATTCGGCGGCCCTCCATTATTTGCGGGCGGTGCAGGCGGCAAACAGCGATGACGGCAAGAAGGTGGCAGCCAAAATGCGCGAGCTCCCGGTCGAGGACTTCTTCGCCAAGAAGGGCGAGGTGCAAGCCAATGGAAGAATGGTGCACGACGTGTACCTCGTCCAGGTCAAGCGTCCGGAGGAGTCTTTATACCCGTGGGATTACTACAGGATCTTGCGAACAATCCCGGGAAATATTGCCTTTCAGCCAGTCGCTGAAACCGGATGCCCTTTGGCGACGAGTGAGACCAATTAATCGGGACCGGGAAAATGGTTAAGGACAGCAGGTCAATGGAGCAAATTGATGCCCGGTGAGATAGATACTCCGGGCCTGTCTCGGGCACATCCCTTTATCGAACCGTCCGTCAGCGGTGGGCCGGCAGAAGCCGAATCGACAAAGCTCGGTTCCCGGGAGCGTGCACGCTTTGGCGTTGCTTTTCGTCTCCTTGTCTCTTTGATAGCCATCACAGCGTTTGCGGCAGCGACGAGCACGCTCGCTCTCTATGCATTCAATCGGTATCGCGCGGGATTTGACCAGCTTGTTTCCCACAACCTGCCGGCGTTGGCCGCCGCCAGCGAATTGGCGCAACAAAGCGAGAAGCTGTCGGCAAATGCTCCGACGCTGGCCGTCGTCGAAAGCCATTTCGCGCGCCAAGCCGTTAAACAGGAACTGGATGACCAGTTGCAAGAGCTGAACCGGATTGCCAATGAATTGGAGCGCTTGTCGGGTGCAGATCTTTCGACATTGAACCAGTACAAGGAAGCCTTTGCGCAGAACCTGGCGCATCTCGACAAGATGGTTGCTCAGAGGATCGATGCCGAAGCTACGGCAGGCAATGCGCTTACCCGCCTCGGGATGCTCTCCAACCGAATTCAAGTGTTAGCGGCGCCTGATGTGCAGTCTCTGGGTGAGAGCGGCGTCCCTGACGGCGATCCGGATGCGCTTAGGGTCTGGGCGGCGGCAACAAGCGCAAAAATCGTCGTGCTGTTGTCGACAGCGACCGCCGATAATGCGGTGCGGCTGGATCGATTGCGCGCCGATTTTTCGGATTTGCAGCGGCAGGCGCAAGCTGCTCTGAGCCGAGCTCCATCCAGCTATCGCAAAAGCCCAGACGCGGTCGAGGCGCTGCTAGCAGCGTTTGGCGTCGGTGCCGCAAACGTCTTTGACGCTCGCATTGCCCAGCTCAAGGCTGCCGCCGGTGTTCGCCGAGCCCTCATCGATAACAGACAGGTCGCTACCGCCTTTGTTGCCACATCGCAGAAACTGGTTAAGCAAATTCAACAAGATGTTGCATCGAGAAGCCAACACTATGCCGATTTAAATGCACGAAATTTTCCCCTATTTTTGGCGCTGACGCTGCTATGCCTCTGTGGCGGCACGGTTTCTGTGGTCTATATCAACCGATCTGTGATCAGACGGCTGCGAATTCTCGCGGAGAGCATGCGCAAACGGGTTGCCGGCGAGGCGACTGCTTTGCCGACCTCGGGGTCCGACGAGATTTCCGACATGGCCCGCGCGACAGAATTTTTTGCTTCCTCGGTCGAGAGACGAGATCGCCTGCTGCGTGAGGTCATGGAATTAAGCCCTGTCGGGGCTCTCCTTGTTTCCCGGCGGGACGGTGTCGTTCGTCACGCCACGCGGCGCTGCATCGAGATGATCGGATCGTTTCCCGAAGAGCTTATTGGTAGTGAGGCTGCAGCGCTTTTTCCTTCGACCCAAGTCTATAACGGGTTTCTCGAGCTGTTGCGCAGCAATGGTCGTGTGCGTGATTTCGAAATGGAGATGACGGTTGGTGGCGGCGGGAGGCGGTGGATACTGCTTTCGGCCGATCCGATGGAGCTTCAAGAAGAGCCGGAGTTTCTGTGCTGGATTTATGATGTTCACGAGCGCAAACGCGTAGAGCAGCAAATGAGCCTGCTCTTGAGGGAATTTAACGCCGTCCTCGAGACGATCGATTATGGCATTTTGTTTATGGACGCCGAGCTTCGCGCCAAGATCTGCAACCGTGCCTTTAGAGAAATTTGGGGTATTCCCGAGCAGTTGATTTCAGCCAATGCCACGATGGCGGATTTAATAACTTACAACAGGAATAGCGGGCTCTACGAAGCGACCGGGACCGAGTTTGATGCGTATGTCGCCGCGCGAGTCGAGGCAGTGCGGCGGGAAGAAGTAGCACCCACAGAAGCTCAGCGCCCGGACGGGCGCATTCTGCGTTATCAGGCCCTGGCGCTGGCCGATGGCGAGCGCATGCTGACCTATTTCGACACCACGGAGATGAGGCGGCAAGAGCAAGAGGCGAGCGCGGCGCGGGACGCTGCAGAGGCCGCCTATCAGGACCTGAAGGCAGCCCAGGCGAGGCTGGTCCAGGCCGAGAAGATGGCCTCGCTTGGCCAACTGACCGCCGGCATTGCCCACGAGATCAAGAACCCGCTCAACTTTGTCAACAATTTTGCCGGTCTCTCGGTTGAATTATTGGACGAACTAAAAGAGACCGCGGCACCGGCATTGACAGCACTCGCGGACAACAAGCGCGCCGACATCGATGAGGTCATGGGCATGCTGACCGGCAATCTGGAGAAGATCGCCGAGCACGGGCGGCGCGCCGACGGTATCGTCACCAGCATGCTCGAGCATTCGCGCGGCGCCTCCGGCGAGCGCCGCCAGGTCGACCTCAACAACTTGGTCGACGAGGCGCTCAACCTCGCCTATCACGGCGCCCGCGCGCAGGACGCGAGTTTCAACATCACTTTGGAACGCGACCTCGACCCAAGCATTGTCCCGATCGAGCTGGCACCGCAGGAGATGACCCGCGTGCTGCTCAATTTGTTCGGCAACGGCTTCTATGCTGCCACTAAGCGGCACCACGAGGGCGCCGCGGCGGACTTCCGGCCGGCACTGAAGGTGACGACGAGCGATCTTGGCGAGGCTGTGGAAATTCGCATCCGCGACAACGGCGCCGGAATTCCACCCGAAATCCGCGACAAGCTATTTCAGCCGTTCTTTACCACCAAGCCGACCGGCGAAGGGACTGGCTTGGGCCTCTCGATCAGCTGAGACATCGTCACCAAGCAGCACGGCGGCACGATCGCGGTCGACAGCCGCGAGGGCGAGTTCACCGAGTTCACGATCCGCCTGCCGCGGATTGCGCAGGCAATCATTGCAACGGCAGAGGCCGCCGGATGAGCCCGATCCGCGAGGATCCAGCAGATCCCCGGCTTGTCGTTGCCAACCTCCGGCGCGAGCTCGCGGAGCGCACTCTCGAGCGCGACGAGGTGTTGGCCCAACAGACCGCGACCGCCGAAGTCTTGCAGGTCATCAATTCCTCGCCAGGTGATCTGGCGCTGGTGTTCGATGCAATGCTCGGGAAGGCACTGCGGTTGTGCGGAGCCGCTTTTGGGGTCCTTTGGACGTATCAGGGGGAAAACTCGAACGCGGTGGCCCTGCGCGGCGTGCCCCCAGCTTTCGCTGAAATGCTTACTCGAGGGCCTCATCCAATCAGTCCGGACAACGCGCTCGGCATCCTGCAGCGAAGCGACGGCGTGGTGCACTTGGTGGATGCTGCTGACACCGAACCTTACCGGTCAGGCGACCCGCTGCGCCGTGCTATGGTCGACCTGGGCGGGGCGCGCACCATGCTCGGCGTGCCGCTACGTACGGACAATGCCGCGCTCGGGATTTTCGTCATTTATCGGCAGGAGGTTCGTCCGTTCTCCGACAAGCAGATCGCCCTGCTGCAGAACTTTTGCAGCGCAGGCCGTGATCGCAATGGAGAATGCGCTGCTTATGACCGAGACGCGTGAGGCATTGGAGCAGCAGACCGCGACCGCCGATGTCTTGCAGGTTATCAATGCATCGCCCGGTGATCTCCAGCCAGTGTTCGACGCGATGCTGGAGAAGGCTCTGCGACTGTGCGGCAGCGCCTTTGGCGTCCTCAATGTATTCGACGGGCAGAGCTTTCATGGTGTAGCTATGCGCGGCGTGCCGCCCGCCTTTGCCGAGTTTCGGGCGGGAAACCCGGCCGGGCGGGGGCCCGGCACCGCGCCGGCGCGGATTCTGTCTGGCGAGAACGTCGTTCACAATCTCGATCTGATGGTTGAGGAGGCGTATCGCGGCGGCGATCCGAACCGCCGCGCCATCGTCGATTTGGGCGGCGCCCGTAGCCATCTCGCCGTGGCATTGCGTAAAGACACCGTCTTGCTAGGCATGTTGACGGTGTACCGCCAGGAGGTCAAGCCGTTTTCGGAGAAAGAAATCGCGCTGCTCCAGAATTTTGCGGCGCAAGCGGTGATCGCGATCGAGAACGCGCGCCTGCTCGGCGAGTTGCGCGAGCGCACCCGCGATCTGCAGGAGTCGCTCGAATACCAGACTGCGACCAGCGACGTGCTGAAGGTCATCAGCCGCTCGACCTTCGATCTGCAGCCCGTGCTCGACACGCTCGCCGAGACCGCTGCGCGGCTCTGCGAGGCCGATACGGCGACGATTATGCGCCGCGACGGCGAGGTCTATCGGGCGGCGGCCTTGTTCGGGTATGCGCCCGACTATAAGGCGTTAATCGAAACCCGCCGATTCGCGCCGGGCCGCGGCACGCTTGCCGGCCGGGTCGCTCTGGCAGGTCGCCCGGTCCACATCGCCGATGTGACCACCGAACCGGAATATACCTTTGCCGAAGCGAGCACGGTCGGCGGATGCCGCACGCATCTCGGGATGCCACTGCTGCGCGAGGGCTCGCCGATCGGCGTGATCATTCTGGCGCGTCTGCGGGTCGAGCCGTTTACCGACAGGCAGATCGAGCTGGTCACCACATTTGCCGACCAGGCGGTGATCGCGATCGAGAACGCGCGGCTGCTCAACGAGCTGCGCGACCGCACGGACGAGCTGGCGCGGCGCGAGGACGAATTGCGCGTCACCTTCGACAATATGGGCGACGGGGTCGCAATGTTCGATTCCGAGCTGCGCATCACTGCGTGGAACCGCAATTTTCAGCAAATGCTCGATCTGCCCGACGCGCTTCTCGAAGAGCGGCCCAGCTTCGCCGACTACTTCCGCTATCTCGCCGAGCGC
>Ga0126378_10004278_pt1 | contig 10863 bp, 11 predicted proteins | sample PanSoiMetPlot_23_FD_92587 | JGI IMG/M metagenome (GOLD analysis project Ga0126378, IMG submission 92587) | Tropical forest soil microbial communities from Panama - MetaG Plot_23 | ecosystem: Environmental > Terrestrial > Soil > Tropical forest > Bulk soil | place: Panama | collected 2016-02-17
CGCGAACGGCTGGGCGACGGGCACGTTGATGCCGCACATCCCGGCCTCGACCCGCTCCCGGAACTCGCGGGCGGCGCGGCCGTCGCGCGTGAAGATCACCGCCATGTTCCCGAGCGCCGCCCGGTTGGCCTGCCGTATGGCCTCCTCCAGGCTGCTGACGTGCGAGACAGAGAGCACGGGCCCGAAGATCTCGTCCCGCCCCACGGCCATGTCGGCCGACACGCCGTCGAGCACGGTGGGACCCAGGAAGAAGCCGGGGCGCTCGAGCTCGCCCCGGCCGTCGACGAGCAGCGTGGCCCCCTCGCTCAGCCCGCGCTCGACGTAGCCGACCACCCGTCGCCGGTGGTCGTCGCGGATCAGCGGGCCGACCTGGACGCCGGGCTCCGCGCCAGGCCCGACCCTGAGCGCGGCCGCCTGCGCCCGCAGCGGCTCCAGCAGGGTCCGCGAGGCAGCGCCGACGGCGACCGCCACGCTCCCCGCGAGGCAGCGCTCGCCGGCGTTGCCGAACGCGGAGCCCAGGATGGCCGGCACCGCCAGGTCCAGGTCGGCGTCCGGCATCACCACGATGTGGTTCTTGGCCCCGCCCAGCGCCTGTACGCGCTTGCCGGCGGCGGCGGCGACCTCGTACACCTTCCTGGCCACCGGCTCGGAGCCGACGAAGGAGATGGCGCGCACGCCCGGATGGCGCAGCAGCCCGTCGACCGCCTCGCCGGCGCCGTGGACCAGGTTCAGCACGCCCTCCGGGAAGCCGGCCTCCAGGAAGAGCTCGGCCAGCCGGACGGCGCCCAGGGGCGTGCGCTCCGAGGGCTTGAGCACGAAGGTGTTCCCGGCCACCACCGCCAGCGGGAACATCCAGAGCGGGATCATGACGGGGAAGTTGAAGGGCGGCGCGCCGGCGCACACGCCCACCGGGTACCGGTGGAGGTCCTGGTCCACGCCCCGCGAGACCTCGCGCAGCGTTCGCCCCTGCAGGAGCGTGGGGGCGCCGCAGGCGAAGTCGACGACCTCGATGCCGCGGCGCACCTCGCCGCGCGACTCGTCCAGCGTCTTGCCGTGGTGGCGCGTGACGATGGCCGCCAGCTCCTCCAGGTGCTCCTCAAGCAGTTCCCGGTACCGGAACATCAGCTGGACGCGCTCCATCACGGGCGTCCGCGACCAGCCTGCGAACGCCGCGGCGGCCGCCCCGACCGCGGCGTCGACCTCCCCCGCACCGGAGAGCGGCACCCGGTCGATCACCTCGCCGGTCGCCGGGTCGTAGACGGGCAGCGTGGCGGCCTCCGGCTGCTGCCACGTGGCTCCGACCAGGTTCGCTATCACTGCGCCACCTCCGGGATGTGGGGTCCGATGGCGTGCCGGGGGCGCGACGGCGCCGAGTGGGCTCGGTCGATTCGGGGTCGGGCCGGCCGGCATCTCCTTCCTCCCATTGTCCAGCGCTCCGTGGAGGAGGCCCTGAGCGCCAGTGTAGGCCCGGCGTGGACGGCGGTGAACCGGGGCGGCCGGGCCTGGAAAGCGCGGCGTGAGGGCTTGCCGACGGCCCTGGCACGTGCTATCCAGAGAGCCGGATGATCCGATGCGGCGGGCGGGGCCGGTGGAGCGTCGAGCGGGCGCAGCACGCGAGCCGCCGCGCCCCGCCCGAGCGTACGGCTCACTGCAAACGCCTGGTCTGGCTCCCCCGCCCACCCCGGGGGGCGGGCCCACGGTACCGGCCGGCCGGGTCGGGGTCAACGCATGTCGTCAAGGCGGTGTGAACGGCGCTGAGGAGGATGGCGAGATGGCCGGCATGCCCGCTGCGGTCCTGGTCGACGAGGGGACGATGGCCATCCTCGAGCGCCCCCGGCCCCGGGTCCGCCGGCCCGGCGACGTGCTGATCGACGTAGAGGCGTGCGGCATCTGCGGCACGGACCTGCACATCCTGAGCCGGCCGGCCGGCCATCCCTCCCGCCCGGGTGTCGTCCTCGGCCACGAGTTCGTGGGCGTCGTCCGCGAGGTCGGGTCCGAGGTGCGCAGCCCGCGCCCGGGCGACCGGGTGGTGGTCGAGCCGAACGTGGCCTGCGGGGCGTGCCGCTGGTGCCACCGCGGCCTCGTGAGCCACTGCGAGCACTTCACCACGCACGGCATCTTCATCGACGGCGGCCTGGCGCCGCAGGTGGCGGTCGCCGGCCGCGCCTGCCACCGCATCGCCCACTCGGTGCCGGCCCACCTGGCGGCCCTGGCCGAACCGCTGTCCTGCGTGGTCAACGGCGCCCGGCTCGCCGCGGTGCAGCCCGGCGAGACCGTGGTCGTGGTGGGCGCCGGGCCCATCGGCCTGCTGTTCTGCGCCCTCCTGGACCTGGGCGGAGCAACGGTCGTGGCGGTCGAGCTCTCGCCGGTGCGGCGCTCGCTGGCGCTGACCATGGGTGCTGTCGCCGCGCTCGACCCCGCCGTAGACGACGTGCACGAGCGCGTGCTCGACCTGACCGCCGGCTTCTGCGCCGACGCCACGATCGACGCCGTGGGCAGCCAGCTCGGCACCTGCCTGGACCTGGTCCGCAAGGGTGGTCGCGTCATCCTGTTCGGCATGGACACGCAGGCGACTGCGACCATCTGCCAGTCGCGCATCACGCGGGACGAGATCCAGGTGCTGGGCGCCTATGTCGGGCGAGACGTGTTCCCGACCGCCGTCCGCCTGCTGGAGCAGGGGCGTCTCGACCTGGAGCCGATGGTCACCCACCGGGTCCACCTGGAGCAGCTGCCTGCCGCGCTCGAACGGCTTCGGGCCGGAAAAGCGGCGAAGGTCATCGTGGAGCTGCGGTGACGGGCCTGCTGCGGGCGACAGGCCCGGCCGGCGCCGCGCGCCGGTAGGCGGTGGACCGCCGGACCGGGCTCTGGCGCAACCCGGGGTTTCTGACGCTGTGGGGCGGCCGGACCGTCTCCACCCTGGGATCCCAGGTGACGCAGGTGGCACTGCCGCTGACGGCGGTGCTCGTGCTCCAGGCGACGCCCCTGCAGATGGGCGTCCTGCGCGCGGTGGCCGCCACACCCGACGTCGCCCTCGGGTTCGTGGCCGGCGCCTGGGTGGACCGGGTGCGCCGGCGGCCGCTGCTCGTCGGCACCGAGCTGTGCCAGGCCCTCGTCGTCGGCTCGGTCCCGATCGCCGCGCTGCTCGGCGCCCTGCACCTGCAGCAGCTATACGTCGTGGCCCCGGTCAGCGCAGCGCTGGCGCTCACCTTCGACGTCGCGGCGCAGGCCTACGTCCCGGCGCTCGTGGGCGACGACGACCTGGCCGAGGGCAACAGCAGGCTCGCGATCAGCGGCTCGCTCAGCAGGCTGATCGGGCCGGCGCTGGGCGGCGGCCTGGTCCAGCTGCTCACCGCGCCGCTGGCCATCGCTGCGGACAGCTTGTCCTTCCTGCTGTCCGCCGTGGCGCTCGGCAGCATCCGCGCCGAGGAGCCGGCGGCGGAGTCGCCATCCGCCCGGCCCGGCGCCCTGGAGCTCTGGACGTCGGTCGCGCGGGGGCTGCGCTTCGTCGTCGAGAACCGGACGGTGCTCGCCCTGGCGGGGTCGGCCGGGCTGTTCAACCTCTTCGACGGCGTCGTCTTCGCCGTCTACATCCTGTTCGCCACCCGGCAGCTGGCGATCCCGCCCGCGGTGCTGGGCACCATCATCGCGGCCGGGGGCGCCGGCGGCCTGCTCGGGGCCGTGGCTGCGGGCAGGGCGGCGCGCCACCTGGGCACCGGCCGCGCCCTGCTCGGCGCGATGCTGGTGGCCACGGCCGGCGAGCTCCTCATCGCGTTCGCCGGCGGCCCGGTGGGTCTAGCGGCCGCCCTGCTGCTGGTCGCGGAGGTCCTCGTCGGGCTGGGAGCTGCGGTGTTCGGCGTCAACTACCTCACGCTCCGTCAGCTGGTGACGCCGGCGCCGATGCAGGGACGCGTCCACGCGACCAGCCGGGCCATCGTCAGCGGGTTGGGACCGCTGGGCGCGCTGGCGGGCGGCGTCCTCGGCCAGGCGGCGGGACTGCGTGCTCCACTGATCGTCGGCGCCCTGGGCACGCTCTCGGCGGCCGCGCTCCTCCTCGCCTCGCCCGTTCGCTCGTCAGGGCCTCACTCGGCTCCGGCCATGACGAAGTTGACGTAGTCCTGCTCCGTCGAATCCACGCCGAAACGGGGCAGCCACTGGTTGATGTCGGCGCGGTGGTTGATCGAATGCGTCAGCACCTGGCCCAGGCCATCGGCACGCGTGAGGTCGCGGTCGAACCAGGGCACGTGGAACGCCCGGGTGAGGTCGTCGCCCGCCAGCTCGACCAGGCCGCGGCCGGTCCGTTCCAGGGCGCGCTCCAGCTCGTCGAGGGAGCGGACGGCCGGAGGGCTGTCGAACTGCCCTCCGCTCATCATCGCCAGATAGACCTCCTCCACCATCGCCAGGTGGTGGAGGACGCGCCGGATCGTGCTGTACATCCCGTCCTGCTGCTCGTCCAGCTGGTCCGGTCGCAGCCGGCGCAGGCCGGCGAGCAGGCTGCGGTTGGCCCAGGCGTTGAAGCGGTGGAGGGCTGCGAGCTCATCCATGGTCCGCGGGAACCATAGCGCAGACCGCGGCGGCCGGATCCTCTAGGGCGGGCTGGTCTCTCCCCTGGCCGGTGCCTTCGCTCCTAACTCGCGGGCGCGGCGCTGCGCCCTCGCCTGCGACCACACCTCGAGGACCCGCTGCAGCGCCGTCGCGGTCGTCAGGACCGCCAGCAGGCCCACCACGATCCCCAGCACCCACGGCACCCCGACGATCAGGCCGGCCACGGTGAGCACCACCCGTTCGGGGCGGGCGAAGATGCCGGAGTCGCAGGTGAAGCCGAGCGACTGGGCCCTCGCCCGCACGTAGGAGACGAGGAACGAGCCGGTCAGGGCGAGCATGCAGGCCAGCACCTCCCAGCGCATGAACGGACCGCCCTGCGAGAGGAAGAAGGCGGCCACGCCGATGTACACCGCGCCCTCGGAGCAGCGATCGAACGTGGAATCCAGGAACGCGCCGTACGGGTAGCTGCGCTTGGTCGCCCTGGCCAGCGCGCCGTCCAGGATGTCGAACGTGCCGCTCACGGCCAGGAGCAGCCCGGCCGGGCGCAGGTGGCCGAGACCGGCCAGCAGCGCGGCCACGATCGTGAACAGGGTGCCGGCCACCGTGACCTGGTTGGGGGTGATCGGCAGGCGGCCCAGGAGCACCGCCAGCCTCTGGGCGCTTCGCCTAACCCACGCTTGAAAGCGGGTCGTGAACACCCGGCTCGACCTCCTTTGTGGCAGGCCGCGGTCCCCGGCGCGCCTGCTGGTAGACGTCCAGCACGCGCGCGGCGACGGCCGGCCACGCATAGCGCTGCGCCTTGGCCAGCCCCGCCTGGCCCAGCCGCTTCCTCAGCCGCGGGTCACGGGCCAGCACGGTCAGCGTCGCGCCGAGCTCCACCGGGCTCTTCGGGCGGACCGTGAGGCTGTCCACCCCCGCCTCGAGGACCGAGAGGTAGCCCGGGATCTCGGACGCCACGACCGGGAGGCCGGCGGACATCGCCTCCAGGAGCACGATCCCGAAGCTCTCCCGTCCGGTGGCCGGGGCGCAGAAGATGTCGGCGCTGGCGTGGAAGCGGGGCAGGACCTGGTCCGGCACGTACCCCGCCATGACCACGTTCTCCAGCCGGCGGCCGGCGACGAACGACTCCACCATGCCCCGCAGGGGGCCGTCGCCGGCGATGATCAGCCGGGTGCGCGGGACGCGTTCGTGCAGGTAGGAGTAACCCTGCAGCAGGTCACGCAGGCCCTTGCGCTTCTCCAGGCGGCCCACGAACAGGACGTTCACACAGCCGTCGCGGAGGTGATGGATCGGGGTCAGTCCCGGCCGGAAGCGCGCGGTGTCGACGCCGTTGGGCACGACCGTCGGGTCCAGCTGGGGGAAGTAGTGGCGTACGAACTCGCGGGCCGGGTCGCTGACGGCGATGGTGGCGTCCAGGTGTCGCAGGTAGCCCTTCAGGATGGGCCGGCCGTAGTAGTAGCCGAGGTTGGACTTGGCGAAGGCATGAAACGTCCCCACGTGCGGCGCGCGCGCCATCGGCAGCAGCGTCAGCGGCAGCGCCGGCATGAGCGGCTCGTGGAAGTGCAGGACGTCGAACTGCTCCCGGTCCATGATGTCGCTGACCCGGTGGGCCAGGTGGAAGCTCAGCGTGATGCGGGCGACCGAGTCGTTCCCCGGCAGGGGAAACACGCGCCCGATGCGGTAGAAGTCGGGGATCTCGCTCTCCGCATCGCGCCGGCTGGAGGGCGCGAAGGTGCGGACCTCGTGGCCCAGCTCCCGCAGCCAGCGGCCGAGGTGCCGGATGTGCTCGGTGACGCCGCCCGGATGGCTGTAGTCGTAGGGCGAGACGAGCCCGATCCTCATGAGCTCAGTGTGAACCGTCCACGGACGAGCCGGAGGCCATGGGAGCGGGGGCCGGCTCGTCGGAAGCCATCTCCGCGGGCCAGATCCGGTGCGGCATGTGCCACTGCTCCGGGTCGGCCCTGATCAGCTCCTCCAGGTGGCCCAGCAGCTCGCCCGTCACCCGCCGGACGTCGGCAGCCCGGTCGCCCGTGGACGTCGCGTAGATGGGGGGGTAGCCCACGGCCTCGAACGTGTCGTCCGGCAGCCGCCGGACGCCGACCGGCAGCAGCGGCGTGCCCCTGCGCAGCGCGATCGCGGCCGGGCCGTCCGGGATGCGCGCCGGCCGTCCGAAGAAGTCGATGATGATGCCGGTGCCCAGGATGTCTCGGTCGATCGCGGTGACCACCATCTCCTCCTGGTCCAGCGCGAGCAGGACCTGGCGCAGGCCGGCTCGGGTGAGCGGCAGCACGCTGATCCCGAGCCGGGCGCGCGTCCGCCGGTACCAGTCGTAGAGATCCTCCGGCTCCAGCTCCTCGGCGAAGAGGGAGACCGGCGCCATCGTGGCCGACCAGATCGCCGCCGCCACCTCCCACGAGCCCATGTGGGCCGAGACGACCAGCACCCCTCGCCCCCGGGCTCGGGCGGCCTCCAGGTGCTCGGTGCCGCGGACGTGCAGGAGCCGGCTCAGGTCTTCCACGCGGGCGATCGGGAGCCGCATCAGGTCGGCGTAGGCCTTCGAATGGTTTCGGAAGTTCCGCCACGCCAGGAGCCGGATCTCGGGGGCCGGCGCGTCGGGGAGGGCGATGCTCAGGTTGCGCTCCAGCTCGCGCCGAGCGGTCCTCGCGAACAGGAATGCGAAGCGAGCCGCCAGCACCGCCACGGCGTACCCGGCCCGGCGCGGCAGCCGTTCGGCGAGCCACTGCATCGTGCGGAACGCCCGGTAGCGGATCACAGCAGGATTCGCCGGAACGGGTACCACTGGTCCGGATGCTGGCGGATGAACATCTCGAACCGCTCGACCACCTGCTGCATCAGACCGGCCACCGCCGACGGGTCGCGGCGCCTTCCGCCGTCGGGGTGGAGCGGGGGATCGACGTGGATGTGGTAAGAGTGGTTCCCCTTCCGCCAGCTGTATACGGGCACGATGGGCACCCCGCGGCGCCGGGCGATCGCGGCCGGGCCCGACGGGACGACGGCGCGGCGACCGAAGAAGCGCACGTCGACTCCCGCACCGTGGGGGAGGTCGCAGAGCAGGGCCACCAGTCCGTTGCGGTCGAGCATGCTCTCGATGCGGCGGAGCGTCGACCTCCCCAGCGGGATGATCTCGACCCCGTGCATCGAGCGCGTCCGGACGACAACGTCGTTGAGCGAGCCGGGAAACGTGTCGGCCACGGCGGCCACAGGGTATCCGCAGCTGCCGGCCAGGGAGCCGGCGAAGTCCCACGAGCCCATGTGGGGGAGGGCGAGGACGGCGCCGCGGCCGCCCTCCAGCGCTGCGTCCGCGTGCTCCAGGCCGTCGAAGGTCACCATCGCGTGCACCTCGTCCGGCCGCAGGCTGCCCATGAGCAGGAAGTCGGCCAGCATCCTGCCGTAGTTCTCGAACGCCAGACGGGCCACGCGCCGCACTTCCGGGTGGTCCTCGGGCAGGCCGAGGACCGCCGCGTAGTTGACGTGGGCGTTGTGGCGGCGTCCGGCGTCCACCGCCCACCACATCGCGCCGCCGAACGCTGCCGCCGACGAGCGCACGCCCGGCGGCACCGCCCGCGTGAGGCGAGCGCCGACCATGTAGCTAGTCCTGAGTGGTTGCAGCGGGATGCTCGGCCTCCGGCGCCTCGGCCGGGGTGTTGGGGGCGGCTCCGATCCCGTACGTGGCGATGAACTCCTCGGTCAGCCGCCGCGCGTCGTTGTCGGTGTACTGCTGGGGCGGCGACTTCATGAAGTACGCGCTCGGACCCTCGAGGGTGCCGCTGAGGCCGTGGTCCAGCGCCAGCTTGCAGCAGCGGACCGCGTCGATGACGATCCCGGCCGAGTTGGGCGAGTCGTGGACCTCCAGCTTCAGCTCAACGTTCAGCGGCACGTCGCCGAAGGCCGTCCCCTCGAGCCTGATCTGGGCCCACTTCCGGTCCCGGAGCCAGGGCACGTAGTCCGACGGCCCGATGTGGACGTTGTCGGTCCCGATGTCGTAGTCGAGCTGCGAGGTCACCGAGCGCGTCTTCGAGATCTTCTTGGACATCAGCCGCTCCCGCTCCAGCATGTTGAGGAAGTCGGTGTTGCCGCCGAAGTTGAGCTGGTAGGTGCGGTCGAGGCGGACTCCCCGCTCCCGGAGGAGGCGCGCCAGCGTTCGGTGCACGATGGTCGCCCCGACCTGCGACTTGATGTCGTCGCCGATGATGGGCAGGCCCTTCCGCTCGAAGCGGCCCTGCCAGTAATGCTCGCGCGCGATGAAGACCGGGATGCAGTTGACGAACGCGCAGCCGGCGGTGAGCGCCTGCTCCACGTACCACTTGGTGGCCTCCTCCGAGCCGACCGGGAGGTAGTTGACCACGACGTCCGCGCCGGTCTCGCGGAGGATGCCGGCCACGTCGGCCGTCTCGCCCGGAGCCTTGGTGATGACGTCGCTGAGGTATTTGCCGATCCCGTCGTGCGTCATGCCCCGCTCCACCCGGATCCCGAGGTCCGGTACCTCGCAGAACTTGATGGTGTTGTTGGCGCCCGACCAGATGGCCTCCGAGAGGTCCTTGCCGACCTTGGCCCGATCGACGTCGAACGCGGCCACGAACTCGATGTCACCGACGTGGTAGCCGCCCAGGTCGACGTGCATGAGGCCCGGCACGAAGTCCTCAGGCGATGCGTCGCGGTAGTACCGGACCCCCTGGATGAAGGACGAGGCGCAGTTGCCGACTCCCACGATCGCCACGCGAACGCTCCGGTGCCCGTTCCTGCCGTTCTTCATACCTCAACTCCAATCGTTCGTTTCTCGTCCAGCAGCTCCCAGAGGGCGCGCTGGTGCCGGCGGATGCCCTCCAGGTCGAGCGAGCAGTGGACCTGGCGACCCTCCCTGCGGGTGCGCACCGCGCCGCCACGCCGCAGCCTCGCCAGGTGCCAGCTCACGCGCGGCTGGCTGAGCCGGAGCGAGATCGCCAGCTCCTTCACGCTCAGCTCGCCCTTCTCGGCCAGGCGCTCCAGGATGTGGAGACGGGTCGGGCTGGCCAGGGCACGGAAGTGCGCGGGAAGCTGCCGCCGCTCCAGCGGCGAATACATCACGTTTCCTTTATCGATAGTCTAACGCATAAACGATCCTTTATGCTCGGCGGTCGGTACAGGCTGTGGCTCCCGCTCCTGAGGGGAGAGCTTTTGGGGTTCCTACCGTATGCTTTTCGTGACAATGGACGGGCCCAAGCAGTCGTCAGCTGATCTGGCGCGGGGCATCGTCGACGAGGCCCGCGAGCTCGTCCGATTGGAGGTCCGGCTCGCCCAGCAGGAGCTGCGGGAGCTGGCCATCCGCAACGCGATCGCGATCGGCCTGCTCGCCTTCGGCGCACTCCTGCTGCTGCTGGCGGTCCTGGTCGCGGTTCCCACGTTCCTGGTCCTGCTCTGGTGGAACCACGTAGCCGGCGCGGCGATCTGGCTCGGCGCCTACGTCGTCCTGGCGGCAGCCCTCCTCCTGGCAGGGCGGCTGGCGCTGCGGCTGCGCGTGCCCCCGCGCACCCTGGCCAGCCTCGAGGAGACCAAGCGATGGGCGCTTCGTCAGATCAGATCGAACGGCAGATAGCCGAGGTGCGCAGCTCCCTGGAGGCGAAGATCGTGGAGCTTCGCGATCGCGGCCGGCGCCGGGTGCGCGCGGCGTCGCGCATGGCCCTCGTCGCGCTGGCGGCCGGGGCGGCGGTCGGCGTGGCGGTCGTCGGGATCTTCGTCGTCCACCGGCTGACGAGGCCGCCGACCAGGACCGAGCGGCTCCGGCGGCTCATGCCGCGCGGGCTGGCCGGCCTGCCCCTCGACGTGCGTCACACGCGGCGCCGCGCTCTGGAGCGGCTGAAGCGGGAGGTGCCCCCGGTCCGTCTGTACGTCGGCGACCGCCAGGTGGGCGAGGAGCCCCGGGTGACCCACTGGGAGCGGCTCGTCGTCCGGGCCGCCCAGGCCGCCGGCACCGCCGCCGCCGGCGCGCTGGCGACCCGCCTGGCAGCCGCTCTGGCGGACGCCCTCCGAAGCCGCCGCGAGTAGGTCCCTCCCCCAACCGCTCCCGCGAGGGGAGGGGGGCCGTTGCGTTAGAGATCCAGCGCCTGGGCGACCAGCTCGCGGTGGTAGGTGGCGTCGCCCAGGGTCACCTCGGACGCCTTGGCGCGCTTGAAGTACAGGTGCATGTCGTGCTCCCAGGTGAACCCGATGCCCCCGTGCACCTGGATGCCGCCCCCGGCCGCCCGCCGGTACGCGTCGGACGTGTACGCCTTCGCCATCGACGCCGCCAGCGTGCGGTCGGGCGCGTCCGCGTCCACCGCCCAG
>Ga0126378_10004279_pt1 | contig 10861 bp, 10 predicted proteins | sample PanSoiMetPlot_23_FD_92587 | JGI IMG/M metagenome (GOLD analysis project Ga0126378, IMG submission 92587) | Tropical forest soil microbial communities from Panama - MetaG Plot_23 | ecosystem: Environmental > Terrestrial > Soil > Tropical forest > Bulk soil | place: Panama | collected 2016-02-17
GGTTATCCCACAATTCCGGCGTTAACTGTTGGCAGCCTAGAGGTTCAACTACTGATGCTCAAAGTCAGGGCCACATCGCTCTTCGTGATTGAATGGAAACCGAGATTTTCCTCAGTGCTGATCCGTCGGCGCGAGGACGAGTTCGCCTCCATCTACCACGAAGGTTTGGCCGGTAGCGTAACTGCCCGCGTTGCTTGCGAGGTAGAGAGCGATCGCCGCGATCTCCTCGGGCTCTGCCACGCGATGCATCGGGTTCGGATAGCGTCCTGACTTTTCGACCATCTCGACGAGCCCGGTTGCCATCTCGGTACGAACCAGTCCCGGGGCGATACAGTTCACGCGAATCTTGTCGCGCGCCCATTCCTTCGCGCAGACCTGCGCGAGCGTAACTAAGGCCCCCTTGCTGACCGAATAAACGCCGATTCCAAAGCTGGGACGAATCGCCTCGTTCGAGGTGATGTGAATTACAGATCCGCCCCCGCGTACTTTCATTGAGGGCCGGCACAAGCTCGACAGAATAAACGGCGCCTTCAGGTTGACCTTCATCACAAGATCCCAAGCAGCGCTGTCTGTCTTGGCAATCGGCCCGTATGACGACGCGGTCGCCGCGTTGTTAACCAGGACATCTACCCCGCCGAATTGGGCGATTGTTTCGTCAACTAGCCGTTTCCACTCCTTTTCATCACCCATATCAGCGGCGAGTGAGATGCAGCGGCGGCCGGTCGCTTGGATTTCCGAGCGAGTTTTTTCGAGGGCCTCGGCCCCCCGCGCCGCAATCGCAATATCGGCGCCGTATTCGGCAAGCGTGAGCGCAATTGCACGCCCGATTCCCTTCGAGCCTCCGGTGACGATGGCGACCTTGCCCTTTAGCGAAAAGTCGATTTTCATGGCTCCACTCGCGCTCCGCTGCGAGTCCGGTCGAACTCATCCGCAATGGCCTGGTCGCGCTCCGCCATCTCGTCCATATCCACGTCGGCAAAAGCGAGCACGCCCATGTCGCTGTATGCTTTCTTGACGCGCGGACCCCATAGACCGATGTCCTTGATGGCCGGCACAATCCGGGTGAAGAGTGCGGAGCGGAATTCCTTCATCCCGGGTGAATTCTCTTCCCACTCGATGCATTCCTTGATCGGCAGTCCCAGCCGCTCATAAACATCGTGTGAGTTGAACCGATCGCGCATTGTGTAGCATGCTTCGACCACGAACTCCTCGCGCTCATCGCGCTCCCTCCGGGTCAGCTGCGGATAGTACTCGCGCAGTGCGAGCCGCCCGAATGCGACGTGCCGGGCTTCGTCCTGCATCACGTAGGCATTCACCGCGGCCGCCAGCGGATTCTTCGCCATGTCGCGGATGCCGGCAAATGCGGCGAGCGCAAGTCCCTCGATGAGCACCTGCATTCCGAGATAGGTCATGTCCCATCTCGAATCGCGCAGGACATGGTCGAGTAGTTCCCTCAGGGGCGGCGTGATCGGATAGGCCAAATCGAATTTCTCATGAAGCAGCCGCTTGTAAACCTCGACGTGGCGCGCCTCGTCCACTACCTGTGTTGCCGCGTAGAATTTCGCCTCGATGTCCGGCACCTGCTGCACGATTTTGGCGGTGCAGATGAGCGCTCCCTGCTCGCCATGAAGAAACTGCGAGAGGTCATTGGCCTGCGAATGACGCCGAAGATCGGCACGCTCCTTTGGTGTAAGCCGCTCCCAGACCGGTGATCCGTAGATCGAGACATACTCGTCCGGCAGCTCTTCGGGGTTTTCCGGGTCGAGATCGGCCGACCAGTCGATCCGCTGGGTCGCGTTCCACTGTTGCTTCTTTCCCTTCTCGTAGAGGCGGTGAAGCGATTCGCTGCCGTCTTCGTATTCCCATTTGAAGCAGCTGCTGAAGGTCTCTGGAACGATCCATTCCAGCCCCTCGACCGGCAGTGCGTATCGATTTGCAGTCGTCATCGGGTACCTCCATTGAAATCAAGAATAGAAAACTACGTTAAGCTTCAATTCCCAACTCTATGGTGGTGACTCAGGACGCACCCGATCCCGCTTGGCCAGATCTGGCCGCACCACTTCGATCGGGTCCCGCAAGTCATCAACATAGCCGAGCGAATATGCGCCGCGCTGATAACCGATCAGGCGCAGCAATTCCAGCGGCAAAGTCCTTGCAATTTCGACCGGCACCGAGAGGTACTGATTCTCTTCCTGACGCAGCCACGAGACGTTGTATTGAATCGTAATACCGCTTCGGCTGCCATTCGATCTATTCGCACCCGCGCCGTGGTATGTGGTTCCAGGGTACAGTAGCACCGAGCCTTTCAACATCTCCGCCGGTTCAGTATCGGCTTCCGTAAACCGCAGCTGGTCATCGAACTTGTGGCTTCCCACCACGATCCGGGTAGCGCCGTTTTCCACGGTAAAGTCGGTCATCGCCCACATCGTGCCGAATGAGACTGGATAGTCTTTGGCGAAGGGGTAACTATCGAAAGCCCACTGATCACGATGGATCGGCTGCGCAGGTTCTTCAGGGCCGATCGTAATCACCTGAGTCACGTGCATTTGAAAACTGGTAGCGTGACTCAGGATTTGTTTCGCCACGCCGAGTACCAGCGGATTCATCACCAGCTCGCGGGCGGTTTGCGATCGTGCGATCAAACCGCCTGTACGCCGCGTGCGCCGTCCCTCGAATCCGTCCCTACCGGCTGGGGATTTCTCGACCCAGGGGCGAAGTTCGGACCCGATCCGATCCATCATCTCCGCAGAGGCCAGGCGATCGATCACTACCGCGCCATTGCAATCGATTGCCGCCAAAACGTCTTCGCAGCGTGCATCCGGTCCAATGTGTGGGATACTCATTGCAAGATCCTCCGCGTCAATGGTGCCGGTGGCAAGTTCGGCTGAGTGTTATTTGCGATCCTGTCCCCACAATTCGCTCTGCTGCTTGCGAAGCTTTTCGGCGGTGCCTTCCAGATAGCCGAAGCCGAAGCCGTTGAGATCCGGCCGCAACACTTGGATTGGGTCGAGCGCATCGCCTACGTAGCCCAGCGCGTATGCTCCGAGCTGATAGCCCATCAGTCGCAGCAGTCCGACGGGCAGCGTCCGCGCAATCTCCGGCGGGCAGGCGAGGTATTGGTTCTCCTCCTGCCGCAACCAGGAAAGATTGTAGGTGAGGTTGATGCCGGTGCGCGTTTGGCCGGAGCGATTTGCACCACCGCCGTGATAAACGCTCCCGCCGTAGAACAGCACCGAGCCCCTGGTCATTTCGGCGGGTATGGTCTCTTCTTCCTTGAAGCGCATCTTGTCGTCGAAGCGATTGCTCCCCGGAATGACCCGGGTGGCGCCGTTGAGCTCGTTGAAATCGGTCATAGCCCAGATCGTGTTGCACTGGACCTCGTAGCCTTTGGGGAAACTGAAAAAATCAAATGCCCACTGATCTCGATGTATCGTCTGCGCCGGCTCGCCCGGACCGATCGAGATAACCTGCGTTAGATGAAGCTGGTAACTGGTGGCATGTCCGAGGAATCTACCACAGGTGGCGAGCGCCAATGGATGCATCACCAGCTCGCGGCACTTCGGCGAGCGTGCAATCAGCGCCCCGGTGCGTCGCGTATTGCGTCCGGAAAAACTGTCGAACCCCGCCTTGGTGTGCTCGATCCATGGACGCAGCTCGGCCATGAGGTCGTCAACCTGACCGGAGCTTAGAACATTGTCGACGACGACAGCGCCGTCGCGTTCGAGCGCGGCGGACACGTCTTCGCCGCGGGCGTTCGCGTCCAAATGAATAAGGTTCATGGTACAGACCTCCGCTGCCGGGTTGTTTCTCGTATTCGACGCGGCTGACGTTTACCGTCCGACGCAGCGCTCGTACGCGGCTCGTGGATTAGCGCGTCAATCACGAGCTTGAGGCGCCGCTCGAGGTTTTCCAGTTGTGCGCCGGGATGCGTGAGCCGTTCGATCTCGAAGCCCCGCACCACATCGATAGTGGTACGGGCTGCGTCGAACGGGCGCGGCGCTCCGAGCGCTTCGAGCGAGGCCGCGAGCCGAGCTTCCATCCAGCGTTCGTAAGCATTGAACTCGCGCGCCAACGTGGCATCGCGTGCGGCGTACAGGATCAGCTCATACTCCACGCGGACCATCGTCGGGTGGTCCGAAAACTCTCGGCGCGCGATTTCGAAGACCATTTCGATCGCGCCCGAGAGCGTGCGCGGACGTTTATCGCTCTCGATTTCCGAAATGAAAGCGGTGGCTTCGGAAAGGTAGAGACGAAACGCTTCGCGTAAAAGATCTTCGCGCGAATCGAAGTAATAGGTAAGCGAGCCGAGCGGGACCCTGGCGCGGTCCGCGACTCTGCGAAAGGTAATCGCGTCAGGACCGCCTTCGGCTACTACCCGGAGGGCAGCTTCCAGAATTTCATTACGTCGCAGTTCAGGCGAAGAGCGAGCTTTGATTTCGCGCTTAAACAGCATGTTGTACATATGTACAAATAAACTGGTCGAACGTCAAGAAGGACAAGGCCTTTTCTTCTGGCCAAATTAGATGTCATCGAGGTCGGTGGAACGGAACCAAGAGTCTGCGAGGTAGGATCGAGGCGCAAGAATAACGAGCCTATCGGTGGCGCTTCACATTGGTAGGGCGATATCAAACGAGTAACGGTGGTTCGCGTGACATACGTAGAGGAATTGAGTGCCGCCCTGTGCAACCATCGGGGCTGCAACATCATCGCGGCCCCAAAATCATAGCGAGTTCACCAGCCTGCAACTCGCGCGTGCTATGATCAGGCGATCAAATGGATAAAGAAACGACTTCCGCCCTTACTCGCATAATCTCGGCCACGGCAACGCGCCTGGCGGCGATAATTGTTGCATTCACGATTTCGGCTTCCGCAAGCGCTCGCGCCGATTGCGGCACGCCGACGGATCTGAAAGACGGATGGCGAATAGCGATGCCCGCGAGCGTTGGTCTATCCGTCGCGACGCTGTGTTCGATGGTGAAGTTTTTTAATGAATCGAAGCAGAACAATGTACACGCGGTGCTTGTAATTCGTCACGGTCAGCTGGTGTTCGAGCAGTATTTCACCGGTAGCGACTATCATCTAGGTCAGGCGGTGGGCGAGGTAAAGTTCGGTCCAGAGGTCAAGCACGATGACCGCTCCATTACAAAGAGCATCACGGCCTTGGTCTTGGGCATAGCGATTGACCGCGGCTGGATAAAGAACCTCGATCAACCTGTCATGTCTTTTTTTCCGCAATACGCCGACTTGCGAACTGCAGATAAGGATCGCATTACGCTCGCTGATCTGTTGACCATGTCTTCCGGCCTGGAATGGCACGAGTTCGGTGTTCCGTACATCGGCAAGGCCAATAGTGAAATCGCGATGGACACGTCGGCGGATCCCTATAGGTACGCGCTGGAGCAGAAGGTCGTCGCTCCGCCCGGCCAGGTGTGGAACTACAGCTCAGGATCGGCTGAGCTGATCGCCGGGGTGTTAAAGAAAGCAACCGGCAAGCCGCTGGACCAGCTCGCGCGCGAGACTCTGTTCGAGCCCCTCGGGATCGCTGATGTCGAATGGTACAAGTACCCGCAAGGCAACGTCAGCGCCGCGGCGGGATTGCGTCTGCGTCCCCGCGATCTAGCGAAAATCGGGCAGTTGATGCTGCAGCAAGGGAACTGGAATGGCAAGCGGATAGTTCCGGCTTCATGGATTCGTTCAGCGACTTCGCCTCACATGCAGGCAATCGAACTCTACTTCTATGGCTATCAGTTCTGGCTGGGCCGCTCGTTGTTCGACCAGCGCGAGTTGATATGGTCAGCCGCGATCGGCAATGGCGCGGAGGGGATGTTTATCATACCGGAGCTGGACCTGGTTGTGGTGATGAATGCCGGCCTGTATGACAGCCCGCTGCAACGATCGCTGCCCACAGAGATCCTCAACGGCTACGTCATGCAGACGATTGAAACGCACCCACAATAGAAGGAATTGGTCGCGCAAAGCGAATTCGTGGAATAGACGGAGGCGACTATCTTCTCGAAGAGTTCGTGCGCCGCGTGATGACATGACCGGAAAGATGTCCGCCGCGAGACCAGGGAGGCCTGATATAAAAAGATTGGAGAAATGGTGATGTTTGATCCTGTCGGCGTCTTTTTTCGTGACCTGAAGGTAAGCGGAAGCTTTTACGAACAGGTACTCGAAACCCTCGGAATGAGGCTGCTAGAAGACCACACGCAACCGGACGGCACCGGATGGTTGGTCTTTGGCACCCGGCCACGAAGCACCCTTCTTCGTGGCAGCCGGTGGACGACCATTTTTTTGGAACCCAAGCAGCGCTCTGGCAGCCAGCCCCGGGCATATCGCGTTTCGCGCGCCTTCGCGTAAGGCGGTCGACCGCTTTCATTCAGTCGGGCTTCAATGTGGCGCGCACAGCAACGGCGCTCCGGGCACCCGTCGTGGACGATACTATTGCGCGTTCCTAATTGATCTCGACGGCGACAACCTCGAGGCAGGCCTGTACGCCTAACGATAAAAGCCAAAAACCGGGCAGACGTTCTCCGCGGAAGCTGAGAGGACGATAGTATCAAGCCGGTTTGCTTGTGGCAGTTGTGAAAGAGGGTCCAAGGTATCGGTTGCCAAACACTCGCTCCTGTTCTGGAGTTTCAAATAAGGTGGTCGGGCCTGCCGTAAAGCCGCCGTCAACGGAAATAGCCTGACCCGTGATCCACTCGGACTCATCGCTCGCGAGGAAGAGCGCCATATTCGCGATATCCTCAGGATGGCCGGATCGTTTCAACGGGCAGAAGGCCAACATTTGCTCAATCTGGTTCGGATCGGAAGACACGATGTTAAAGATCGGAGTGTTGATTCCCCCCGGGCAGATGCAATTGACCCGGATTTTGTGTTTCGCTACTTCGAGCGCGACCGATCGAGTGAGGTTCACCACCGCGGCTTTCGCTCCGCTGTAAGCATGCGTTCCGTAGCCTCCGGAGAGCCCCGCAATCGAGGCGGTGGAGATGATCGAGCCTCCGCCGATTTTTCGCATTTCGGGAATGGCATGTTTCATCCCAAGAAAGACACCGCGCGTCAGCACCGCAAAGGTGCGGTCCCAGTCTTCCACCGACGTGGCTTCTATTGAGCCTGTCGCTCCTACAAGACCGGCATTGTTGTAAATGATATCGAGCTTTCCGAATTCTTTGACCGTGCGGGCGACTAATGCCTTGATGTCGTCCTCCGCCGCCACGTCTGTTTTTTGGAAGATGGCGGTACCGCCATTCTCCTTACATTCGCGTACCGAGGCAGCGCCGCCCTCCTCGTTTAGGTCCGCAATAACAACTGATGCTCCTTCGACTGCGAAACGGATGGCTGTGCCACGTCCGATCCCACTTGCGGCACCAGTAATCACGGCCACTTTGTTATCGAGCCTTCCCATGATTAATCTCCTTATCGATCCGTTTGATCAGAACGCAGCTGTCGCCACATGTATTTTAGCACGCACACTAGGGAAAGCGGCATCACTCGCACAAGATAGCCACTAGCGCGACGGTTTGGTCCCAAGCGAAAGTTTTTGGCTCTGGCGATTTTCCCACCACACCAAGACTCATCGGACTTGCCCGTCGTTTTCCGAGGGTCAGAGATCTCGGACCGCGTCGATTCGAAGCCTGAATGAGCTTGGTCGTGGAATGGCCGATCTAACACTTTGATCAAGCGATTGTTGCGAAAGTGAGCCGCACTTACGCGCCACACTTACGCGGCGACGGCTTTCTCTGGAGTGAACTTTACCCGCATGTGCTTGATGCCGGCGACCTGGATCGATGTCAGACGCTCGATCTCGCCCGCCAGCCTGATGTCACGCATCCGCCTTGTCACCCCTTCCAGCATCAGCCGCAGCTCCAAGCGAGCAAGATGCGATCCAATGCAGAAGTGCTCACCCTGTCCAAATGCCAGATGGTAGTTGGGAGTGCGCGTGATATCGAAGCGGTAGGGGTCTGGAAAAACCTCTTCGTCGCGATTTGCGGACGGATTCCAGATCACGATGAAGTCGTCGTCGTGGATTTGCCTGCCGCGCCATTCGAAATCGCGCGTCGCCGTACGCATGATGTGGGTGATTGGGCTGGTCCAGCGCAGAATTTCCTCGATGGCAGTCGGCATCAGAGCGGGATTCTGCGCCAGCCTCTTCCAGTGCGCCGGATGGCTCATCAGCTCAAGTACTCCGCCCGAAATCGCGTTGCGGGTGGTCTCCAATCCGCCCAGCATGAACATCACCGCGTTGGTACCGATCTCCATGTCGTTGAGCAGGACGCCGTCGAGTTTGGCGGTAGCGATCACGCTCAGCAGATCGCCACCGGGATTGGCACGGCGCTGCTTGGCGAGATCAAGGCAGTAGGTGAATAGACGCATCCCGCCTTCTATCGAGGTCTGCACCGCGGAACCCCCCACCTGGTATTCGGGGTCCTCACCGCCGATTACCATGTTGGCCCACTTAAAAATGGACTCCCACTCCGAGCGTGGAATCGCCATCATCTCACAGATGATCGCCATCGGTAGGCGCACCGCAACATCCACCACGAAGTCGCATTCCCCGCGGCCCGCCACTCTGTCGAGCACCTCTTCTACGATACGGCGCCCGGAGGGCTTCAACTGCGCCACCGCACGGGGCAGAAACACACCATTGAACTCACGTCGCATCGAATTGTGGCGCGGCGGGTCGGTGCCGATCAGCATCTGGCCGCAGCCCCTCATCTCGGGGCTGAGCATCGCCTCAGCTTCCGAATTGGAGGGCAGCCCAACGGAGTAGCGCTGTGAGCTAAAAGTAACTGGATCGCGGTAGACCGCCAACGCATCCTCATAACGGGTAATCGACCAGAAGCCCCGTCGAAGACGCTCGCCCGTGGTCCAGTGAATCGGATCCTCGACACGCAGACGCTTGAATACTTGATGAGGATCCTGCTTGGCGAAGCATTCAGGATTAGTGAGATCGAATTCCACCAGCTACCCGTTTTGTGGTCAAACCTTGGAGCGGTACAAAAGGTCCGCAGCCCAGGCAACCATCCTAATATCGATTCTACTGATCATGGCTCTTTGGGCGGTTCACGCCAAGCCAGTGCTAAGCCGGGCGTATATCAGCAGGCGCCACGCAGGGTTATCAATCGTATTACAACGGCAGCCAAGTGGAATACGCTCCGCCATAGTCGAGGAAATGACTCGGGAAGGGGCCGTGTGTGGGGACCGCGAGGTGAGCATGATCCGCAGCGCGTGGCACAACATGCAGATTCGGCCTCGAGCGTATTGAGCCCTTCGCGTGTCGAAATCGAGTGCTCTGGAGCAGAGAGCGGCGAGCGAGCTAGCTTTTATTAAGCCGGTGTCAAGGGTGCATCTCCGCGGGAGCAGTGCGCGAGCGAGCAGCGTTAGTTAGAGCCTCGAATCGCCGTTACGCGGGATTTTTTGAAGCGCTGCGGGGTGAGGTTAACGTGAACGGGGTTCGGCAAGCGCGAGGTGCTTGATCGGTTTCGTCGCCGCACGAGACCAACCTAGCGGCTGCTCGAATAGGAGATTTGAATGTCCTCGCCAATGGGTGCTGTGATGTCGACCGCGTGCGCTTCGGCTGGATTCCGGGCTTTTCGCCCCTGTCTCGACATAAGGGTAAGAACCACGGCTGGACTCGCGCGGGCGCGATAGGGCGCCTCATGCAAGACGCTGGTTGACAAGGTCTCCAGAGCGATAGCGATGTCGGCGTGTTTGGCATTCGCACCTGCGGTTGGGGCTTGGACCAAAGTCCCATTTGCTCAAATAGCCAAACCGCAGCCATAGTCTTGATTGATCTCACTGAGGGACGCCGCACGGTTCGATGAAATGTCGACGAGATTGGCGTCCCAGGAGCTGGGGTCTCGATGCGCTGTTCGAAGTGCGGCGTAGAAAACCCAGAGGGGCATCGGTTCTGCGGTGATTGCGGCGCGGCGCTAGACAAGCGCTGTCCGCAATGCGGCGCAGACTATCGGCCCGGCCAGCGCTTCTGCGGTGACTGCGGTGCTGCGCTCACCGACGATAGCGCCGCAGAATTATCATCCGGGTCGCAACCTCGCGCCCAGGTTCGTGCCGCGAACGAGGTAAACGCTGCGGGTACGCCTAGTGACGGCGAACGGCGGCATCTGACCGTTCTGTTCTCAGACCTGGTCAACTCGACCGGGATCGCCGGGCATCTCGATCCCGAAGACTGGCATGATATAGCCGCTGAGTATCAGCGAACGGCAGGAGCTGCGGTCACACGCTTTGGTGGGCAAGTCGCCAAGTATCTCGGCGACGGGCTCATGGTCTATTTCGGGTGGCCACAGGCGCACGAGGACGATGCCGAACGCGCGGTCCGCGCGGGCCTCGCGATCGTCGATGACGTCGATGCGCTGAACGGGCGTCTTGCCGTTGAGCACAACCTAAGGCTGTCGGTTCGCGTCGGGATCCAAACCGGTTCGGTGGTGATGGGTCGTGGAGGCGGTGGCGAGGAGGCTGATGTATTCGGCGATGCGCCCAATGTCGCCTCGCGCGTGCAGTCGGCGGCGGAACCCGATTCGGTCATGATTACCGCAGCAGTGCACGAGCTCGTTTCGGGACTGTTCGTGGTCGAAGATCGCGGCGCGCATCAGCTCAAGGGTATTGAGCGTCCGGTACAGCTCTATCGCGCCATAAGACCCACGGTGGTACGCCGGCACACGCTCGGCGGCGCGGCGCGCGTCTTGACGCCGTTTGTTGGGCGTGAGGATGATATGCGCTTGCTCCTGAGTCGCTGGAAGCGTGCGCGCGAAGGCCAAGGCCACCTCGTGCTGGTGATAGGTGAGCCGGGAATCGGGAAGTCGCGCCTGGTCGAGGAATTCCGTGCGTGCATCAGGAACGA
>Ga0126378_10004280_pt1 | contig 10859 bp, 8 predicted proteins | sample PanSoiMetPlot_23_FD_92587 | JGI IMG/M metagenome (GOLD analysis project Ga0126378, IMG submission 92587) | Tropical forest soil microbial communities from Panama - MetaG Plot_23 | ecosystem: Environmental > Terrestrial > Soil > Tropical forest > Bulk soil | place: Panama | collected 2016-02-17
ATTCCTCCGTTTTCTGCCGCAGAGCCCGTGCGGACAGTTTCTGGAATTATGCGGGGGGAGCGGGATCGCGGCCTTAGCCGCGTCGCGAAACGCAATGCATGCTTGCACTAGCGATATCACGGAACGTTCGACTTGTTTTGCGGAATTTAACGTGGCACTGAATGGCGTCAACAATGTCTCGGTGGTTCAAGGTGATCTGTTTTCGGCAGTTCAAGGCTGTACCTTTGACCGCATCGCAGCACATCCTCCGTATATGCCGGTGCTGCGCCCCGCGGAGATTTATTTCGACGGGGGCGAGGACGGCGAGCAAATCACGAGACGAATTTTGGAAGGATTGCAGCAACATTTGAATCCTGGAGGGAGGCTCTATTGCCGTACCCTGGGAACAGACCGCAAAGAGACACGATTTGAGGAGCGCCTGCGTCGATGGCTCGGCAAAGCAGAAAGCGAATTTGACATCGCCCTCTTCATCTCAAAAAACGTAACACCTTTGCGTTTCGCAACTGACTCGGCGGTTAGAAGAGCTAGCGGGCTGGCAGAAGTAATGCAGTGGGAAGCATTATTTGAAAGGCTTCAGGTTAAGGAATTCCTGTCGGGAATGCTGGTTGTTCAGAAAAAGGAAACGAAGCGACCGGTTTTTACTATCCGCCGTTCCTTGGCTCCGGGCGTCGATTCCTCCGCCACGGAAAAAGTGCTGCGCTGGGAAACGGACATGGCAGACGAGCGCACTGCGGGGAAAGTTCTTGGGGCGAGACCCATTGCCTCACCTCGGGCAGAGCTTTTGGTTCGTCACCGGATAGAAGGACGTGACTTTGCGCCCCAGGACTTCACTTTGACCAACGACTATCCTTTCCTCATGGATTGCAAGGTCCAACCCTGGATGGGTTACTTGGTCGCGCGCTGTGACGGCACGAGGAGTGTGCAAGAACTTTACGTCGATTGCAGGGAAGCAGGTTGGATAAAGCGGGACACGCCACCACCTGAGTTTGTTCAGGTTGTCAGTCTGCTAATCAGTGGGGGTTTCCTGAACGTGGACTAGGTCAAACCGCTTCCGGGAGTAGAATCACTAGCTCGAGTTGCGGTGCCGGAATGTCCCCTGGAACCCAGGCGGCCAGGTTACGTGCCTTCCCGACCGCTTCCCAAGCCGGGCCAGACTGATTCAGGCTGAAGTATTGAAAATTCAATTTCATGGGGATGGAACTTGGTGGTCTGGACATGTGCGTCAACGGAATCCCGGGCAAGGCGCTCCCCTTCAATTTTTCCAACTGTGTCCCGGAAGAAATCTTAACCAGGCCGGGAACTTTCTTTGCCAACTCTGTTTCATTCAAAGTGGAATTCACCGCCAGATACATCTTTGTGCCGACCAGATACTTGTCTTCTTCGATGGGGGTTGCATAAACGAACGGCTGAACTAGCTTGAGCGGGAGAGCGACGAAGTTGCTAGGCACCACGGTCTCAAGCAGTTCGCGCACCTTTTCGTCGAGGTCAGAAAAACAGGGGCCAAGTTCCTCATGATCGTAGGCTGGCAGATCGCGCGGCTGAATCTTTAGAGAAAACGTGGAGAGGGAGCCGCCCAAAGAAGCGAGGACTCTATACAGTTTTTCGGGATGCGCTCTTCCGGTTTCGAAAAAATGCCGCAAAACCGGCAGGTTGCTGTTCACTGTATAGAGCAGCCAGAAGCTGGCGATGTCCGCCGCCGTGAAATCCGCCAGGCTGGCGCTGCGCTGCCTCCGCCCTCCCGCGAGGATGCTGCTTTTCGCGGCAAGGATCTCAACAAGCCTTCGAGTAATGCCAATTAGGAGTTCGCTGGCAGCGATATTGAGCAGTGGCGGGATAAACGCAGGATCCTGCTGCAGGGTTCCCGCAGCCGTACGTTTAATGCGCGCGGTGCGCAAATACGTGCAGCCTTCGTGGGACTCGCCTTCGGCGAGGAATCGCATATTTTTGCGCGCGAGCTGCACGGGTTTCAAGGAGCTGCCGGTATTCTCGTCCCGCAGATCCACAACTTGGGAGACGTAGCGGGTATCCGCGTTGCGCTCGGCAATGGACACGTTGAGTCCGCGCTCGCGGTGGTGCGGGATCGCTAAGTAAACGTCGACACTCGTCTTATCCGCTTCGAAATAAGTAGCCAGCGGTTTGGGAGCCGGGGCCGGATCCGAATCGGGGATGTCAAAGGGCAGGCCGTCGGGGAAAATACCTGTGGCTTGGGTTAACGCAAAGTTACCGGCCGTTAGCGCCTCTTGGTCAATGCGCAACTCCTGAAAGCCCCACGGGCAGAAATTCAGCGCTTCCAGCTCGAATTGCAGCACGCTCTCCAGAAAGCGATCGCGCGTCTGCAAGTGCTGTGGAGTGAGAAAGGTACCCTTTGACCAAACGACTGGCTGCAGCTGTCGCATACGTTGCAAAACCTACCACGATACGGCCAAGTAGGAAAGTCTATTACGGCGAGCTGCTCAGGGACGCTTGACCGTTAGGTTGCTCCAGTACGAAGAGCGTGAAACGAAACGGAATCGGTTTTCACTATAGATGAGGGCGGAACTCCCGGCGGCCCGAGTGGAGGGTCTAGGACTCTCAGCCCGAAGGAGCTATTTGGTACCGCTTGACAGAGTTCGGATTAGTGTGATATTTGCACATTCACAAATCGGGATACCCGTGACAAATAGTAGCGTCCCCCCAACGCCCGATCCTGCGAGGTGTCTGCCGTGGCTAAAGAAAGCGTACATAAGAAATTAGAACGAGTCCGTCCGCCCCGTGTTCATGTTACCTACGACGTGGAGGTTGGCGACGCAATCGAAGTGAAAGAGCTGCCCTTTGTTATGGGCGTAATGGCCGACTTGAGTGGGCAGCCCCGAGAGCCGTTAGCGCGCATGAAGGATCGCCGGTTTGTCGAGATTACACCGGACAATTTTGACAGCGTACTGGAAAGCTTCAAACCTCATGTGGCGTTTGCGGTTGACAACAAGCTCAGCGAAGACCCCAATGCCGGCCAGCTCAAAGTGGATTTGGACTTCAAGAGCTTGGACGACTTTGAGCCGACAAACGTCGCCAAGCAGGTAAAGCCGCTGAAAGAATTGCTTGATCTGCGGACCAAGCTGAGCGATTTGCGCGGCGCCCTGCAGGGCAACGACAAACTCGATGAGCTGTTGATGGATGCCGCTGGCAATACAGACAAACTTAACCGCCTGAAGAAGGAAATTGGCGAGGACAAGGGAGCTTCCAATGAGTGAGGCAGAAAAAGCAGCGACGGCCGCGCAAGCCGCCCCGGCACGGGCTGCCGAAGGCAGCTTGTTGGATCAGATTATCGACCAAGGAAGGCTAGGCCGTGAGCCGAGCGTCCGCGAACGCGGGAAGGACATGGTCAAAGAGTTCATCGCCCAGGTCGTTGCGGGCGAAATGACTCTTTCGCGCGACGCCGACGCCACCATCAATGCGCGCATTGCCCAGCTCGATCACCTCATCTCTCTTCAGCTCAACGAAGTGTTGCACCACCCCACGTTTCAGAAGCTGGAAGCGAGCTGGCGCGGCATCAAGTACCTGATGGATCAGAGCGAGACTAGTTCTCAGCTTAAGATCCGCGTGCTCAATGTCAGCAAGAAAGAAATTCTGCGCGATCTGCAGCGGGCCCCGGAATTCGACCAGAGCACGCTCTTCAAAAAGATTTACGAGGACGAGTTCGGAATCTTTGGCGGCGAGCCATTCGGTGCGTTGATCGGGGACTATGAGTTTGGCAAGCACCCCGAAGACATCGAACTTCTGGAGAAAATGTCGCAGGTTGCAGCCGGGGCACATGCGCCCTTTTTGACGGCAGCGTCTGCGGACTTGCTGAATCTTGAGAACTTTACCCAACTGGGGGATCCTCGCGACATCGGGAAAATCTTCGACAGCACGGAATTCGCAAAATGGAAATCCTTTCGCGCAAGTGAAGATTCCAAATACGTGGGCCTGGCGATGCCCCACATCCTCATGCGGTTGCCCTATGGCCGGGACACAAAGCCGGTGGATGAATTCAGTTACGAAGAACACGTGGATGGGTCCGACCATTCCAAATATCTTTGGGGCAATGCGGCTTATGCTCTGGGCGCAAGGCTGACCAATGCGTTTGCAAAATACGGTTGGTGCGCGGCTATCCGCGGCGTCGAGGGAGGCGGCCTTGTTGAAGGGTTGCCGGCGCACACGTTCCACACAGACGAAGGCGACGTTGCGCTGAAATGTCCCACGGAAATTGCCATTACCGACCGGCGCGAGAAGGAACTAGCGGATCAGGGGCTCATTCCGTTGGTCCATTGCAAAGGCACAGACTACGCCGCATTCTTCAGCGTGCAGTCGACAAACAGACCCAAAAAGTACGACAAGGCGGATGCCAACGCTAACGCGCGGCTGTCTGCGCAGCTTCCTTACATTCTCGCGGTTTCCCGCTTCGCCCACTATCTGAAGTCCATCATGCGCGACAAGATCGGCGGCTTCATGTCCCGCATTGAGTGCGAAGCCTTTCTGAACAAGTGGATCATGCAGTACGTTGTGGACGACGATAACGCGAGCGCGTCAGTAAAAGCGGAACACCCGCTGAGAAACGCAAAGGTAGAAGTGACAGAAATTCCCGGCAAGCCTGGCGCGTACCGGGCAATTGCGTTTCTGCGACCGCACTTCCAGCTTGACGAATTGACGGTTTCTCTGCGGCTGGTGGCAGACTTGCCGCAGGCGGCGAAGTAACGGTTTCTCACGGGTTCTGACCCCTATTGAAGTTCCACATCCCGAGCCTGCCCGCGCGACCGCAGATTCCGGATACGGATCGTTCAAGAGTGGGCAGGTTTCTAAAAAATTTTTGATAGGAGGAAGGTTTATGGCGGGTTTTGCGACAGGAATGAGCACGCATGCAGACATGTTTCTGAAGATCGACGGAGTGGAGGGCGAGAGTCCTGATGGTAAGCACAAGGGGGAGATTGAACTCTTGAGCTTTTCCTACGGCGCCACGCAGCCTGGATCGGCTGGGCATGGTGGCGGCTCAGGTATTGGGAAGGTGCAAGTGTCAGACTTTCACTTTTCCAAGTACCTGGATAAGGCCAGCCCGAAGCTTTTCGAATTCTGCGCCACGGGAAAGCACACTCCCAAGGTCGTTTTGACCTGCCGGAAGGCCGGGGGCGAGCAACAGGAGTATTTGAAGCTAACCCTGTCTGAAGTGATTGTGTCTTCGATCCAAAACTCCGGTTCCGGAGGAGACTCGCTCCCAACCGAGAGTGTGACACTGAATTTCTCGAAAATTGAAATCGAATACAAAGGACAAGACGAAAAAGGCAATTTGACCGGCGTGGTCAAGGCCGGCTGGGATCTTTCAAAGAACCAGAAGGTCTAATTGTTGCCTCGAATTCTCGATGAGACGACTCGGCCGGTCGCAGGACCGGCCGAGTAATTCTCTGTCGCGAGAGTGTTCTCGAAGAAAGAGCCCTTCCATGGTGGCTTACGAATGAACGTTCAACAACTTTTCCAGTCCGGCCGGCTTGACGAGGCGATTGCCGCATTGACCTCCGAAGTGCGTGATAATCCTACGGATCCCAAACGCCGCACGTTCCTCTTTGAATTGCTCTGCTTTGCGGGGGACTTCTCGAGGGCAGAAAAGCAGCTCGATGTTTTGTCTCAGGGTGGGCCACAATCTGAGATGGGCGCCCTTTTTTATCGTGGCGCGCTGGCTGCCGAAAAAACACGTCACGAGATGTTTGAAACGCAGGAATACCCCAAGCCCACACAGGATGCTTCGGCGCTACGGCTCAGCGGGACAGTCAATGGAAAAACGTTTCGAGACCTTGCAGACTCGGACGACCGCATCGGCGCCAATCTGGAGGTTTTCGTAGCAGGCAAGTATCTGTGGATTCCGTTTTCTTTCCTCTCCTCCATTCATATCGAGCCTCCCAAGCGCCTGCGTGATTTGCTTTGGCTTCCTGCCACCGTTCGCACGTCAGCGGCCTTCGCTGGGCGTGAACTCGGCGAAGTCCTTCTTCCCGTACTAAATCCGTTTTCATGGCGAAGCGCCGACCAGACCATCCGTTTGGGCCGCGCCACTGCCTGGGAAGACGATGGGAGCGGCGAGGTATTCCCGAGGGGACAGAAAGTGCTGCTCGCTGACGATGAGGAATGGCCGCTTTTGGAATTGCGCGACATTGAGTTTGTGGTTGCCCAAGCGGCCTCCTAAGGTAATCCGATGCCCCTGCCCGAAGGCCTACTGAACCCCATTCCGGGGGAAAATCCTAGCGGCCAAGACCTGCGATACGATCCCGTCTACGACAAAATCCGGGAGGCCCGTCGAGCCGACAAGGAAATCCAACTCTCCGAAGAAGCTTCCAAGCGCGATATTTGGGGTGGCGCGGTTAAGAAGGCTGATTTTCCCCTGGTCATCAAGCTTGCTACTGAGGCTCTCTCCAAGAGAACCAAAGACTTGCAAATTGCCGCATGGCTTGCCGAAGCCCTTCTCGTGCAAGAAAAGATTCCAGGCCTAATCCAGGGACTGGCCCTTGTCCGAGGTCTAATCGATAATTTCTGGGACACAGTTCACCCACAAATCGAAGATGGCGACCTCGAGATGCGTATTGGCCCCATAGACTGGGTTGGGTCGCGGCTCGATATACAGGTTCGCAGGGTTCCGCTGACCAAGAATAAACTGGACTGGTTCAAGTTCCAGGAATCTCGCAAGGTGCCTTACGAAAGTGAAGCCAGGGAAGATGAAGCGAAGATGGCGGCGCGCCAGGCCGCGTTGGGGGAGAAGAAATGTACTCCGGAAGAGTTTGAAGAGGGCGTCAAAGCAGGCGGAGATGCTTTCTACAGCAAATTGACGGGCGACCTCGTCTCTGCGATCGAAGCTGCGCAGGCTCTGGAGGGCTTGAGCGACGAAAAATTCGGGCGAGATGCACCCAGCTTCGCCAACTTGAAAAAGGCGCTCGAAGACCTCCAGGATGCGGTGAGGGAATACTGGAAGCCGCAGGAAGAAGAAATTCCTGAGCCCCAGGTTGAAGAGGGGGGCGAGCCCGAGACAGCTGAGGTTGTTGAGCAAGCGCCGACAAGTGCTGCAGCTGCTCGCAAGCGTGGGACAGCAACCGAAGAACCTGCGGATGCCGAGGACGCCTTGCGGCGTCTCGTCGCCTTAGCGCGGTTCCTTCGCCAGGCAAACCCCGGTAATCCTGTGCCGTACATGATATTGCGAGGTCTCCGTTGGGGCGAGTTGCGAGCCAGTGGCTCATCCTTGGATGGGACGCTTCTCGATTCCCCGCCGAGTGAAACGCGGCAGCATCTCAAAAAGCTCTCCACGGAGGGGCAGTGGAGCGAGTTGTTGGAAGGAGCTGAGAATGCCATGTCCCTGCCATGCGGGCGGGGATGGCTGGATCTTCAGCGTTATACGGTGCGAGCCTGCGAAAACCTGGGCCACGATGCGGCCGCCGCTGCGGTTCGTAGTGGATTGCAATCTCTCCTTGCGGATTATCAGGACCTAGTTTCCGCCTCTCTGTCCGACGACACGCCAGCCGCGAACAACGAAACGCGGGCCTGGATCACGGAAAGCATTCTTCCTCCTCCGCCCACACCGTCTGAGCCGCAAATCGTCGTTTCGGCATCGTCATCCTCGACTCATGCCTCCTCAGGAAATAACGGAACTCAAGCTCCGGACGTGCTTGAACTGGCTCAGCAAGCTGCTAGATCCGGTCGCCTCCAGGATGCGATTGAACTTCTCTCTCGTGAAATCGCCCAAGAGCGTTCGGGGCGCGCCCGTTTCTTTCGCAAGGTTCAGCTCGCGGAGCTTTGTCTTTCGGTCAAGCACGAAACCATCGCTTTTCCGATTTTGACCGAGCTTGCTGAGGAAATTGAGCGGCGCAGGTTAGAAGAGTGGGAGGAGCCTTCTCTCTTGGCTCAAGCCCTTCTGCTGCTCTTCAGTTGTATGGGCAAGCTCGGCTACGACGAGACTGCAAGACAGAAGATCTATCAAAAGATTTGCCGTTTGGACCCGGTGAAGGTCTTGTCGGCGACGAGATAATCATGGCAGAACGTGAGACGAAACGTGAACTCCTGGGACCAGTCACGCTGTCAGTTTTGGACCGCTTGCTTGATGACGAGCCAAAGTCGCGAGTGGAAGGCCTTCTGACGCACAGCAAATCGCTGGCTGTGCTCAAGCTGGCCGTCCGCCGCGACCTGGAGAACCTGCTCAATACCCGGGTCACGCCCGGGCCTTTGCCGGAAACAAGCGCAGAAACACGGCGCTCCGTTTACAACTACGGAGTGCCGGACATCACCGAGATCGGCCAGAACTTTCTTTACGAAAAGGATCGTCTACTGGCAGAGATCGAGAGAGCGGTGCGTTTGTTTGAACCAAGGCTCGATGGCGCTAGGGTGGCGATTTTACCTGCCGCAGGCAACGAGCGCGTTCTGCGATTTGTCATCGAGGGGATGCTCAAAATTGACCCCGCACCGGAACACGTAGTTTTCGATGCCGCCCTGGAACTAACCAGTGGGGAATACCAGTTAATGGGAGACTCCAGTGCGGGATGAATTGCTCGCCTATTATGAGCGGGAACTGACGTACCTGCGCCAAATGGGAGGGGACTTTGCGGAGAAGTATCCCAAAGTTGCGTCACGTCTGCTGCTGGAACCCAATCGCTGCGAAGACCCACACGTCGAGCGACTGATCGAGGCTGCTGCTTTCCTAGCAGCGCGAGTGCATCTGAAGATTGACGACGAATTCCCGGAAATCACGGAAGCGCTTCTGACGGTTCTATATCCTCATTACATCCGGCCCGTCCCCTCGATGACCGTAGTGCAGTTTCATCTCGATCCCGAGCAAGGCAAGATCTCCGGCGGACTGCCTATTCCGCGCGGCTCGATGCTCTACTCCCGGTCGGTCGAAGGGCATCCGTGCAAATTTCGGACCTGCTACGACACAACGCTGTGGCCTCTCTCCATCACTGAAGCCCAGTGGCTTACTCCGGACCGCTTGAAGCCCGCAGTCAAGGCCGCTGATGCTGCGGCCGCCCTTCGGGTCGAGGTCAGTTGCCTGCCCGATGCTGACTTCACAAAAATGGGATTGCGCTCGTTGCGTTTTCACTTAAATGGTGAAAGCAACCTGGTTCATGCGCTATACGAATTGCTGTGCAACAACTGCACGCAAATCTTGATTCGAGATTTGACACCAAATTCCCGCAAACCACCAGTCGTCCTTCCGGCGCGCGTTCTGCGGCCTGTTGGATTTGCCGATAATGAAGCCCTGCTTCCTTATCCGCGGCATTCTTTTTCTGGCTACCGTCTTTTGCAGGAGTATTTCACCTTTCCGGAGAAATTCTTTTTCATCGACGTAAATGATCTGGAGTCCTTAGAGAAGGCAGGCTTTGGACCTCGCGTAGAGCTCATTTTCTTGATCTCGAGTTTCGAACGTGCCGAGCGCACCCAAATGCTCGAACTCAATGTTTCTGCGAAAACCCTGAGTTTGAGCTGCTCGCCGGTCATCAACCTCTTCCCTTTGACCGCCGAACCTATTCTCCTGGACCAGACCGATTTCGAATATCCGGTCGTTCCTGATGTGCGCCGAAAGCACGCGTTGGAAATATTCTCCATCGATGATGTGATTTCCACGGATCGCGACACCCACCAGACCTTACAGTTCGAACCTTTTTACCGTTTTCGCCATGCCTCAACCCGCAAGGCCAGGCACCAGCAGGCTTTCTGGTTCGCGAGCCGGCGGCCGTCCCATCGCCGGGACGACGAGGGCACCGAGGTCTTTCTCTCACTCATGGATTTGACCGGCCGGCCAATGAAGCCGGACGTGGATACCATCGTGGTTCACTGTACGTGCTCCAATCGAGACTTGCCCTACCGGCTGCCGCTCGGCAACGAAGCGGGCGACTTCGAATTGGAAGGCTTCGGGGCCGTGAAGCGAATCGTGGCTTTGCGGAAGCCCACGGCCACCGTGCGACCGCCCACAGGCAAAGGCATGCTCTGGCGGCTGATTTCTCATCTCTCGCTGAACTATCTGTCTCTCGTCGAGGAAGGTAAAGATGCGTTGACGGAAATCCTGCGCCTCTACAATTTCAGTGAGTCTCCGTTTCATGAAAAACAAATTGCCGGCTTGCTGAGCCTCAAAAGCCAGCGTCATTTTGCGCGCGTCATCTCCGAGCACGGCATTGGATTCGTGCGCGGTCGGCAAATTGATATGGAGTTTGATGAAGAACAGTACGTGGGCGGCGGCGTGTATCTATTCGCCAGTGTTCTCGAACACTTCTTAGGCCTATACGCCTCCATTAACAGTTTTAGCCAGCTTCTGGCGCGCACCCGCCAGAGAAAGGAGCCGTTGCGTCAATGGCCACCGCGAGCAGGCCAGGCAATCCTCCTTTGAAGCGATCGCGGGTCTCCCCGGAACTCGAAACGCGGCTCCGCGAGGAACCCTGCAGTACTCGCTTCTTCCAGGCCGTGCGATTGTTGGAACGGCTTTGCCCGGACCGCAAGCCAGTGGGCAGGTTCGTCAATCCCTCGGAAGAAATTGCCCACTTCGGCGCGCATCCTTCGCTTGCTTTTCCCGCCAGTGAGATTCAGTCGCTCGAGTGGAATGAAGACGACCCGCACAAAATTACCGTTAATTTCTTTGGCTTGACTGGGCCGATCGGCGCTCTCCCGCAGTGGTACACGGGACTGATTTATGAGCGACTGCGCGCCGGTGATAAGACGCTGCGAGATTTTCTCGACATATTCAATCATCGCTTCCTCTCTCTCTTCTATCGAGCTTGGGAAAAATATCGCTTCGCGATTCCTTACGAACGGGGGGAGCAAGATCGTTTTTCCGGCCTCTTGCTCGACCTGATTGGACTTGGTACGGATGGTCTCCAAGAGCGCCAGGC
>Ga0126378_10004281_pt1 | contig 10858 bp, 10 predicted proteins | sample PanSoiMetPlot_23_FD_92587 | JGI IMG/M metagenome (GOLD analysis project Ga0126378, IMG submission 92587) | Tropical forest soil microbial communities from Panama - MetaG Plot_23 | ecosystem: Environmental > Terrestrial > Soil > Tropical forest > Bulk soil | place: Panama | collected 2016-02-17
ACGCCGGGTGGCTACGGGGGCAAACCACCCGGCGTCGCAATCATCGGCGTTCCGACGGGGGCCCGGAACGCCGGCAGGTGCTCCGACGGGGGACCAGAGCACCGGTTTGAATGCTACTACGAAACCGACCCAGATGCATCAAACCGCGATACAAACGACGCGCGTAACCGCCGCCGGCGGGCGCTGTTCTACGCAGCGTGAACAGTGCCGGAAGAGATGCTTCACCTTTCATTCTTGGCCGGGGCCCGCGGAGGCGTCGCCACCGGGCTGACCTGGGCCGAGAGGGCTGCCCGGGCCGCCGCTCCCGGGGGGTGAGTAACGCTCTGGCAGGTTCGGTTCGTACGCACGGAAACCCCTGGTGCTGGTGGGCTCGCGCCCGCCGTTCGCGAACACAACAGCAAAGTACGGAATCACCAGCGCGCCGACCGCGGGAATGGCCGCCAGCCAGCCCGCGCCCGCGGCGAACAGGGTCACGGTCAGCACGAAACAGCCCACCCGGAAGCCCATCATGAGCAGGTAGCGGCGTTCCCGGTAGGCGATGTCCTCCGAGCGCGGCTTGCGCGCCTCGGTCACCAGCTGCGCGGTGTCGCGCCGCCTGTTAGGCAGCACTCTCACACGTACAAGCTATGCGCTGTCGTCGGTCCCGTCACCCCCGCGATGCCGGCGAGCGGGCGCGCCCGTGGTGTCCGCTCGCTTCCCGGGCCGCCCGCGTAGTAGTCATAGACCTCGGGGGGTTAGCAGGCGCCTGGCCCGCCGCTCCGGCTCCGCGATATTGACGGGCGCCGGCGCTCCCACAGCCTGGAGGGATCAATGACTGATCGAACGTACCGGGTGACCGAGATCGTCGGCACCTCGCCAGACGGCATCGAGACCGCGATCCGCAACGGGGTGCAGCGGGCCGCGCAGACGCTGCGGCACCTCGACTGGTTCGAGGTCACCGAGATCCGCGGTCAGCTCAGGGACGGCGAGGTCGCCCACTACCAGGTGGGCATGAAGGTCGGCTTCCGCCTCGAGGACGCCTGATCAGCTCGCCTGGCTGACCGAGGACATGTTGAAGTCCTCGAACCGCGCGGGGGGCATCGCCGCCCGGGTGAAGTAGTCGCCCCACTCGCGGGGCAGCGCGGGCACGGTGGCGCCCACCTCGGCCAGGCGCCGGAGCAGGGCCACCGGGCTCTCGTTAAACCTGAAGTTGTTGACCGCGCCGGTGACCTCGCCGTCCTCCACCAGGTAGACCCCGTCCCTGGTGAGCCCGGTGAGCAGGAGCGTCTGCGGGTCCACCTCGCGGATGTACCACAAGCAGTTGACCAGCAGGCCCCGCCGGGTACTGGCGATCAGGTCGTCCAGGGTGGACCCGCCAGCCGCGGCGCTCTCGAAGATCAGGTTGTCGGTTCCCGGCGTGGCCGGCAGCCCGGAGGCCCCGGCGGTCCACCTGGTCTGTGTCAGCGCGGTGAGCACGCCGTCCCGCAGCCAGGTGACGGGGGGAATGGCCATGCCGTTGTCGAACACCGAGATCTCCCGGCCGGAGGCGCGGGCGATCACGAAGGGGGCGCACCGCATCCCGGGGGCCCCGGGGTCGCTCCGCATGGTCACCGGCGTGCTGGCCAGCCGTTCGCCGACCCGGGTGCCGCCGCCGGGCCTGCTGAACACCGTCCGCCCGTCCAGGGCGTCCTTCGCGCCCGTGGACCAGTACAGGTAGACGAACAGGTCGGCCATGGCACTCGGCATCAGCAGCGTCGGGTACCGCCCCGCGGGCAGGTCCACCCGCCGCCGCGCCCAGTCCAGCCGGCGGCCCAGGTCGGCGGTGATCGCCGTCACGTCCAGGTCGGTGAAATCGGCGGTGGCCCGGCCCGCCCAGGCCGACCCGCCCGGCTCCGCCGACTTGGCGTTGAGGTCCACCTTGCCCGTGGGCTGGTCGTGGCGCAGCCGCAGCCCGGTGGAGGTGCCGAGGAAGGTACTGGTGAGCGAGTGCTGCGCGTAGCCGTACAGCTTCCGCCCGCCGGCCGCCGCGACACCGAACGCCTCGCCCAGCGCCGGCGAGAACGCCGCGAACACCCCGATGCCGGTGCTGCCCGGCTCGTCGTCCCAGCCGGGCTGGCCCGGCTCCGGCCCTTCCTTAGCGCCGAACGCCTCCGGGTCGGAGGGCCCGAGCAGCGGCTGTGCGTCCTCGGCGGGGGAACTTTCACCCGCGGCCCGCTCGGCCGCGGCGACCACGCCCGCCACCTGGTCCTCGCGGACGCCAGCCCGGGACACCACGCCGGCCCGGGTGCCGTTGCCGGCCCGGCTGATCGCGATGACGGTGAGCTGCCGGGACCGGGACACCCCGTCGGTTGTCAGCGAGTTCGCGGCCCAGCGCAGGTTCGCCGAGGACGTCTCGTCGGCGATCACGACACAGTCGTCACAGCGCGCGGCGGCAAGGGCACGCTCCACGGTCTCCTGCGGAGTCACGCTCCCTCCTCGGCCGTGTTGAGGATCCTGATCCCGCGGAACAGGGCCGCCGGGCAGCCGTGGCTGACCGGCGCAACCTGCATCGGCTGGCCCTTGCCGCAGTTGACGGCGCCCTCGAGCACGTAGGTCTGCGGGCCGCCGATCGCCTCCATCGAGTTCCAGAAGTCCGTGGTGACGGCCTGGTAGGCCACGTCGCGGAGCTGGCCCGCAAGCCGGCCATTCGCGATCTTGTAGAAGCGCTGCCCGGTGAACTGGAAGTTGTAGCGCTGCATGTCGATCGACCAGCTCTTGTCGCCGACGATGTAGATGCCGTCTTCGACCCCGGCGATCAGCTCCTCCGTGGATGGCCCGTCCGGCGCGGGCTGGAGCGAGACGTTGGCCATCCGCTGGATCGGCATGTGCTCGGGGGAGTCGGCGTACGCGCAGCCACGGGACCGGGCCAGGCCGCGCATGAGCGCCATCCGCCGGTCCACCTGGTACCCGGTGAAGACGCCGGCGGTGACCAGGTCCCAGGACTGGGCGGCGACCCCCTCGTCGTCGTAGCCGACGCTGGCCAGGCCGTGTTCCGCGGTCCGGTCCCCGGTGATGTGCATCACCGGGGAGCCGTAGCGCAGGGTGCCCAGTTTGTCCGGGGTGGCGAAGGAGGTGCCGGCGAACGCGGCCTCGTAGCCGAGCGCCCGGTCGAGCTCGGTGGCGTGGCCGACCGACTCGTGAATCGTGAGCCACAGGTTGCTGGGGTCGATGACCAGGTCGTAACGGCCGGCCCTGACGCCGGGCGCGGTGATCTTCTCCGCCAGCAGGCCGGGCAGGGCGGCCAGCTCGGCGGGGAAGTCGTAGGCGCCCGGCGCGCCCGTCGCGCCCCACGGGCTGCCGCCCAGGTACTCCAGGCCCCGGCCGGCCGGGGCCGCGAGCGTGCGCATGGTCTCGAACCGCCCGTCCGGCTCGATCGCGACGCAGTTGATCGTGGGGGCGACCCGGACCCGCTGCTGCAGGGTCGTGGTGGCGCCATCGCTGTAGAACTTGCACTCACGAACCTGGAGCAACGCGGCATCCACGTGCGCGATCCGCTCGTGCGCGAGCAGGCCCGCGCTCCACTGGGTCAGCAGCTCCACCTTGTCGGCCAGGCTCGCCTGGAACGGGTCTACCTGGTAGGCCGACACCCAGGTCACGTCGCCGTGGGCAGGCTCATCGGCCAGCTCGATCCGTTCTGAATTAATGGCCGCCGCCACCCGCGCGACCTGCACCGCTTCCGCAGCCGCCCGGGCCGCCGCGTCGGGCGTCATGTCCACGGTGGCCGCGAAACCCCAGGTGCCATCCGCGACCACCCGCACCGCAAGGCCGAGCACCTCGGCGTCGTCCAGCGTCTCCAGCCTGCCGTCGGAGAGCACGATCTCCTGGGCGAGGATGCGCTCGGCGCGGAAGTCCGCGTGCTGGGCGCCGAGTTCCGTGGCGCGCTGCAAGGCGGTGTCGGCCAGGGCCCGCAGCGGGTAGGCGGTGAACTCGGGGTCGATCCGGCCATTGGGGCCACCAGCGTCAGCCACGAGAGGCAACCTATCTCACTGGCCTGGAGGCGGTACGCTCGCGGGGATCGCCCGTCCGCGAACGCCAAGGGGGTGCCGCGCCATGGCGCGTTCCGCGCTCGTCACCGGCGGCAACCGGGGCATTGGCCTGGCCATCGCCCGGCGGCTGGCGGGCGGCGGCGACCGGGTCACCGTCACCTCCCGCTCCGGGGAGCAGGTGGCGGGGCTGGCCACGGTGGCGTGCGACGTCAGGGACGCGGCGTCGGTGGACGCGGCGTTCAAGGCGGTCGAGGCCGACCAGGGCCCGGTGGAGATCCTCGTGGCCAACGCCGGGATCACCCAGGACCAGTTGCTCGCGCTGATGAGCGAGGACGCGTTCGCCCAGGTCGTCGACACCAACCTGACCGGCGCCTACCGGGTGGCCAAGCGGGCGGTGCGCCCCATGATGCGCGGCCGGCACGGGCGGCTGATCTTCATTTCCTCGGTGGCCGGGCTGCTCGGGTCGGCCGGCCAGGCCAACTACGCCTCGGCCAAGGCGGGCCTGGTCGGGCTGGCCCGCTCGCTCGCCCGAGAGCTGGCCCCCCGGAACATCACCAGCAACGTGGTGGCGCCCGGCCTCGTGGACACCGACATGACCGCGGCCATGCCGGATCAGGCCAGGGAGGCGACCCTGGCGAGGGTGCCGCTGGGCCGGATGGCCTCGGTGGATGAGGTCGCGGCGGCGGTGGCGTTCCTGGCCTCCGACGAGGCGGGCTACATCACCGGCGCGGTGATCCCGGTCGACGGCGGCCTCGGCATGGGGCACTGACCACGGACGGAGCGGCTTGATGGGGATCTTGGACGGGAAGCGGGTCCTGGTGACCGGCGTGCTCACCGACTCGTCGATCGCGTTCCACGTGGCGCGGATCGCCCAGCAAGAAGGCGCCACGGTGGTGCTGACCGGGTTCGGCCGGCTGAGCCTGGTGGAGCGCATCGCCAAGCGGCTGCCGCAGCCGCCGCCGGTGCTCGAACTCGACGTGACCGACGCCGGGCACCTGGCGTCGCTGGCCGGGCGGGTCGCCGAGCACGTTCCCCGGCTGGACGGGGTGCTGCACGGGATCGCGTTCGCGCCGCAGTCCGCGCTGGGCGGCAACTTCCTCGACACCGAGTGGGCGGACGTGGCCACCGCGCTGCACGTGTCCGCGTACTCGCTCAAGGCCCTGACCATGGCGGCGCTGCCGCTGATGGACGGGGGCGGCGCCGTGGTCGGCCTGGACTTCGACGCGTCGGTGGCCTGGCCCGCCTACGACTGGATGGGCGTGGCCAAGGCCGGCCTGGAGTCGTGTGCCCGGTACCTCGCCCGTGACCTGGGCCCGCGCGGTATCCGGGTCAACCTGGTGGCCGCGGGCCCGTTGCGTACGATGGCGGCCAAATCCATCCCGGGATTCGCGGCGTTCGAGGACGTCTGGCCCGAGCGGGCGCCGCTCGGCTGGAAGATTTCGGACCCCGAGCCGGCCGCCCGTGCCTGCGTGGCGCTGCTGTCAGACTGGTTCCCCGCGACCACCGGCGAGATCGTGCACGCCGACGGCGGGGTGCACGCGGTCGGCGGCTGACGCCGGCGGCGCCCGGCCCTCTGATCACCCCATAGAGTCGGGGGCGTGACGTTGGTTGTTCTGGTGCGCCACGGCCTGACGGCGGGCACGGGACACGTGCTCACCGGGCGCACGCCGGGCATCGGGCTCGACGACCGGGGCCGGGCCCAAGCGCAGGCCCTGGCGGCCCACTTGGCCGGCGTAGCCCTGGATGCGATCGTCAGCAGCCCGCTGCAGCGGTGCCGGGAGACGGCCGCCGCGATCGCCGCCGCCCGGGACGGCCAGCAGGTGGCAATCACCGAGGACGCCCGGTTCGCGGAGGTGGCCTATGGAGACTGGACCGGGCAGCCGATCAAGCGGCTGGTCAAGGAGCCGCTGTGGCGGGTGGTGCAGGTGCATCCGAGCGCGGTGCGGTTCCCGGGCCCGGACGGGGAGTCCCTGCCGGGCGTGCAGGAGCGCGCGGTCGCCGCGATCAGGGACTGGAACGCCAGGCTCGGCCCGAAGGGCGCGTACCTGGTCTGCTCGCACGGCGATGTGATCAAGTCGATCCTCGCCGACAGCCTGGGCATGCACCTGGACATGTTCCAGCGGATCCAGGTCGACCCGTGCTCGGTCAGCGTGATCCGTTACACGCCGCTGCGCCCGTTCGTCCTGCGGATGAACGACACCGGCGCCGGCGTGGCCGGGCTGACCGGGACGAGGCCCGCGACCGGCCAGCACCGGACCGCGGACAGCCAGGGCGCCGGGCGTTCCGGGCTGAGCGAGCGCGATGCGGTTATTGGCGGCGGGGCGGGAGGATAGTGACATGGCGGTCTACTCCTACGACTCTCCGGAGCGGTTCGTGGCGGGCACGGTCGGCCAGCCCGGGCAGCGCACCTTCTACCTGCAAGCCAGCGCCGGTGGCCGGGTCACCAGCGTGGTCGTGGAGAAATTCCAGGTGAGCCTGCTGGCCGAACGGATCGACGAGCTGCTCGACGAGGTACTTCGCAGCACCGGCGGCCAGGGCAGCGTGCCCGCCGCCGCGCCCGCCGCGCTCGCCGACGACGGCCCGCTTGACCTGCCGCTGACCGAGGACTTCCGGGTCGGCGCCATCGCGCTCGGCTGGGACGGCGAAGACGAGCAAGTGGTGATCGAGGCGCAGGAGGAGACCGAGACGCCCATCGAGCCGCTGACTGAGGAGGTGCCGGAGGACGGTCCCGGGGTGCTGCGGGTGCGGCTGTCACCCGGGGCGGCGCGGGCGTTCTCCAAGCGCGCGATCCAGATCGTCGGGCAGGGCCGCCCGCCGTGCCCGCTGTGCGGGCTGCCGCTGGACGCCGAGGGGCACATCTGCCCGCGGCAGAACGGACACCGGGTGAGTAATGCCTGACGAGCCCGGGGACCGACCGGCCCCGCGGCCGCCCCGCAGGAAGCGGCGGTCGCGGGCGGTCACCTTTAACTACCCCCCGGCCACGGGCCCGTGTGACGACCAGCCCGCGCTCGACCTGCTGTCCGAGGGCAACCTGAAGGTCGAAGGGCGCCTGGTGGCGGCCTCGAACGCGACCTTGTACTGCACGGTCCGGCTGCGCGGGGAGACCGCGGCCTGCGTGTACAAGCCGGTGGCGGGGGAGCGGCCGCTGTGGGATTTCCCGCTGGGCACGCTGGCCGGCCGCGAGGTGGCCGCGTACTCGGTGTCCCGGGCCGCGGGCTGGCACCTGGTGCCGCCCACCGTGATGCGCGACGGCCCGTTCGGCCCCGGCATGTGCCAGCTTTGGATCGACGCCGACGCCGGCGCCGACCTCGTCGCCCTGGCCCGCAGCCGGGACCAGCCCGGGCTGCGCGACATGGCGGTCTTCGACGCGGTGGTCAACAACGCCGACCGCAAGATCGGCCACCTGCTGCCGGTGGCCGACGGGCGGCTGTACGGGTGTGACCACGGGGTCTGTTTCGGTGAGGAATACAAGCTGCGCACCGTGCTGTGGCAGTGGCGGGGGGAGAAGCTTCCCGGCCGGGCGCTGACCGCCCTGGCCCAGCTGGAGCGGGAACTGGACGGCGGCTCGCTGGCCACCGAGCTGGAAGGCCTGCTGTCGGCCGCCGAGGTGGCCGCGACGCGGGCGCGGGTGGAGCTGCTGATCAAGCACCGGGTGCACCCCTACCCGCCGGAAAACTGGCCCGCCGTCCCCTGGCCCCCGGTGTAATCGGACGGTTGTCCCCCCCGCCTAGCGCTAGGGGTCGCGGCGGCGCCGCAGATACCGCTCGAACTCGGCGGCGATGGCGTCCCCGCTGGCCTCGGGCAGCTCGGTGGCGTCCTTGGCCTCCTCCAGGGTCCGCACGTAGTCCGCGACCTCGCTGTCCTGCTCGGCCAGCTCGTCGACGCCGCGCTCCCAGGCCCGCGCGTCGGCAGCCAGGTCGGCCAGCGGCAAGGAGATGTCCAGCAGGTCCTCCACCGCGCGGAGCAGGGCCAGCGTGGCCTTGGGGCTCGGCGGCTGGGCCACGTAATGCGGCACCGCGGCCCACAGCGACACGGCAGCGATGCCCGCCTCGGCGCACTCGTGCTGGAGCACGCCGGTGATCCCGGTCGGGCCCTTGTAGTCGGCGGGGGAGGTATGCAGCCCCGCGGCCAGCGCCTTGTCAGAAGCGCTGGTGGTGACGGGCACCGGGCGGGTGTGCGGCGAATCGGCGAGCAGCGCGCCGAGCAGCACCACCATCTCCGCGCGCAACTCGGTGAAGGCCGCCACCAGCTCGGCGCAGAACCGGCGCCAGCGCATGTTCGGCTCGATGCCGTGCACCAGGACGAGATCGCGGCCGGCCGGGTTCTGGGTGGCGGTCAGCAGCCGGGTCGTCGGCCAGACCAGGCGCTGCGTGGCGCCCTCGGCCACCTCGGTGACCGGGCGGGTCACCTGGAAGTCGTAGTAATCCTCCGGGTCGATGGCGCCGACCGGCTCAGCCCGCCACTCGGCCGTCAGGTGGGTGATCACCCCGCTGGCAGCCTCACCGGCATCGTTCCAGCCCTCAAACGCAGCGATGATGACGGGCGCGGTGAGCTTACCGATACCGTTGAGCTCGATCGCGCACCACCTCCTTCTTCGCCGCCTCGCTGCGATGCCGGTCCCAGCCTACGTGGTGTCCCGTGATCCCCGCTCCGGCCCGGCATGGGGGCCCGCAGCCCAGCGTCTAGACTGGGGACCCTATGACGAGGAACGACCGCAGGGCCCCGCCCGCGGGGGCCGGGGGGCCGGCGGAATCGCTCCGCGCCGCCCTGGCCCAGCGGGTCATCGTGGCCGACGGGGCGATGGGCACGATGCTCCAGGCCAGTGCCGCGACGCTCGGTGACTTCGACGGTCACGAGGGGTGCAACGAAATCCTCAACATCACCCGGCCCGACATTGTCCGGGCGGTTCACGACGGTTACCTGGAAGCCGGGACGGACTGCATCACCACCAACTCGTTCGGCGCGAACCTGGGCAACCTCGGTGAATACGGGCTGGAGAGCCGGATCGGGGAACTGTCCGAGGCGGGGGCGAAGATCGCCCGGCAGGCCGCGGACGCGTGGACGGCGCCGGGGCGCCCCCGCTGGGTGCTCGGCTCGGTGGGGCCCGGCACCAAGCTGCCCACGCTCGGCCACGTCCGCTTCGCCACGCTCCGCGATACCTACCAGGAGAACGCGGCCGGGCTGCTGCGCGGCGGCGTGGACGCGATCGTGATCGAGACCTGCCAGGACCTGCTGCAGGCCAAGGCGGCCGTCATCGGGGCGAAGCGGGCGATCGCCGCCGCCGGGGCAGACGTGGTGCTGATCGCCTCGGTGACCATCGAGACCACCGGCGCGATGCTGCTCGGCACCGAGATCGGCGCGGCCCTGGCCGCGCTCGAACCGCTCGGCATCGAGCTCATCGGGCTGAACTGCGCGACCGGGCCCGCGGAGATGAGCGAGCACCTGCGCTACCTGGCCGGCCACTCGCCCACACCGCTGTCCTGCATGCCCAACGCCGGCCTGCCGGTACTCACTACCGACGGGGCCCATTACCCGCTGGAACCCGGTGGGCTGGCCGACGCGCACGAGTCCTTCACCGCCGAGTTCGGGCTCACCCTGGTCGGGGGGTGCTGCGGGACCACGCCGGAGCATCTGGCGGCCGTGGTGGACCGGGTCCGGTCCAGGCCGCTGGCCCGGCGCAGGCCACGGGCCGAGCCCGGGGTTTCCTCGTTGTACCAGCACGTCCCGTTCCGCCAGGACACGGCGTTCCTGGCGATCGGCGAGCGGACCAACGCCAACGGCTCCAAGGCGTTCCGCGAGGCGCTGCTGGCCGGGCGCTTCGAGGACTGCGTGGAGATCGCCCGCCAGCAGACCAGGGACGGCGCGCACCTGCTCGACGTGTGCGTCGACTACGTGGGCAGGGCCGGTGCGGCCGACATGGCCGAGCTGGCCGGCCGGCTCGCCACCGCCTCCACGCTCCCGCTGGTGCTGGACTCCACCGAGCCCGAGGTGATCGGGGCCGGGCTGGAGATGCTCGGCGGGCGCGTGGTGGTGAACTCGGTCAACTATGAGGACGGGGACGGCCTGGGCTCGCGGCTCGCCACGGTGATGCCGCTGGTGGCCGAGCACGGCGCCGCCGTGATCGCGCTGACCATCGACGAGCAGGGCCAGGCGCGCACGGCGGAATGGAAGCTGGCCGTGGCCACCCGGCTGATCGAGGACCTCACCGGCAACTGGGGCATGCGGGTCAGCGACATCATCGTGGACTGCCTCACCTTCCCGATCGCCACCGGCCAGGAGGAGACCCGGCGTGACGCGCTGGAGACCATCGAGGCGATCCGCGCGGTCAAGCAGCGTTACCCCGAGGTGCAGACCACGCTGGGCATCTCCAACGTTTCCTTCGGCCTGAACCCCGCCGCCCGCGCGGTGCTCAACTCGGTCTTCCTCGACGAGTGCGTCCGGGCCGGGCTGGACTCGGCGATCGTCCACCCGTCCCGGATCATGCCGATCGCCCGGATCGGCGGCGAGCAACTGCAGGTCGCCCTCGACCTCGTCTACGACCGCAGGCGCCCCGGCTATGACCCGCTGGCCCGGCTGCTGGAGCTGTTCGAGGGGGTCGACGCGGGCGAGCTCAAGGCCAGCCGGGCCGCCGAGCTGGCGGGCCTGCCGCTCTGGGAGCGGCTCAAGCGGCGGATCATCGACGGGGAGCGCGCGGGCCTGGAAGCCGACCTGGACGAGGCCCTGGGCCAGCGCCCCGCCCTGGAGATCGTCAACGACGTGCTGCTCGACGGTATGAAGACCGTCGGTGACCTGTTCGGCTCCGGCCAGATGCAATTGCCGTTCGTGCTGACGTCCGCCGAGGTCATGAAGGCGGC
>Ga0126378_10004284_pt1 | contig 10856 bp, 6 predicted proteins | sample PanSoiMetPlot_23_FD_92587 | JGI IMG/M metagenome (GOLD analysis project Ga0126378, IMG submission 92587) | Tropical forest soil microbial communities from Panama - MetaG Plot_23 | ecosystem: Environmental > Terrestrial > Soil > Tropical forest > Bulk soil | place: Panama | collected 2016-02-17
GTGCCTTCACCGAGGGCGGGAGGACCTCGTCGCGGTACTCCTGGGCCTGGCGATCGAACAGCTCCCAGCAGGGCAGGCTCACCACCCGGGCGCCGATGCCGCCCGTCTGCAGCTCCTCCCGTGCGGCCAGTGCCAGGTGCACTTCCGAACCGGTGGCGAGCAAGATGACGTCCGGTTTCCCGCTGTCGGCCTCGGCCAGCACGTAGCCGCCCCTGGCCACCCCCGAGGCCGGCGCATATCTGGTCCTGTCCAGGGTTGGCAGCGCCTGGCGGGACAAGATCAGCGCGGCGGGCTCGTGCTGCCGGGCGGTTACGATGCGCCAGGTCTCGGCGACCTCGTTCGCGTCGGCAGGCCGGAATACGAGCAGGCCGGGGATGGCCCGCAGCGAGATCAGCTGCTCCACCGGCTGGTGGGTGGGCCCGTCCTCGCCGACGCCGATCGAGTCGTGGGTCAGGATGTGCAGCACCGGGATCTCCATGAGCGCCGAGAGCCGGATGGCGCCGCGGGCGTAGTCGGAGAAGATCAAAAATCCCGACCAGTAAGGGCGTAGCCTGGTCAGCGCCATGCCGTTGGCGATGGCCGCGGAGGCGTGCTCGCGGATCCCGAAGTGCAGGTTCCGGCCCCATTCCTGGCCGGCCTGGAAGTCCCCGGCTCCGTCGAAGGTGAGCCTGGTCTTGGTGGAGGGGGACAGGTCGGCCGAACCGCCGATCAGCCAGGGCACCGCCTGGGCGACCGCGTTCAGCACCTGCCCGGACGAGTCGCGGCTGGCAATCCCGTTAGCATCGGGCGGGAACGTCGGCAGCGCTTTCTCCCAGCCGTCGGGCAGGTGGCGCCGCTGGATGCGCTCGATCTCCTCGGCCAGGTCGGGGAACGCCGCGCGGTAGCCCTCGAACATGGCCTCCCACGCCTGCCGGGCGGCCCTGCCGCGGGCGCCGATGCCCGAGGCGAACCAGCCGTAGACGCCGTCGGGGACATAGAAGTCGGCGTCCTCGGGCAGGCCGAAGAACCGCTTGGTCGCCTTGACCCCCTCGACCCCGAACGGCGTCCCGTGCGCCTTGGGCGAGTCCTCGACCGGCGAGCCGTACCCAATGTGGCTGTGCACGACGACCAGGGTGGGCCGCTCGCCTTCGGCCTTGAACGTGCGGAACGCCCGCTCGATCGAGTCGGTGTCGTTGGCGTCGGCGACCGTGGTGATGCTCCAGCCGTAGGCGATGAAGCGCTCGGCCACGTTCTCGGTGAACGCGATGTCGGTGTGGCCCTCGATGGTCACCCGGTTCGAGTCGTAGATCCAGCACAGGTTCGACAGGCCCAGGTGGCCCGCCAGGGAGGCGGCCTCAGAAGCGACGCCCTCCATCATGCAGCCGTCCCCGGCCAGGGCGTAGACATCGAAGTCGAACACCCTCATGTCGTCGCGGTTGTAGCGCCCGGCCAGCCAGCGTCCGGCGATCGCCATGCCCACCGAGGTGGCGACCCCCTGGCCCAGCGGCCCGGTGGTGGTCTCCACCCCGCTGGTCCAGCGGTACTCGGGATGGCCCGGGCAACGGGAGCCAAGCTGGCGGAAGGTCTGCAGGTCCTCGAGCGTGACCGCGGCCCGGTGCAGCACCTCGTACCCGGGGTCCACCGCCCGCACGCCGCTCAGGTGCAGCAGCGACCACAGCAGCGCGGACGCGTGGCCCTCCGACAGCACGAACCGGTCCCGGTTCGGCCAGATCGGATCGCCGGGGTCGAAGCGGAGGAAACGCTGCCACAGCGTGTAGGCGACCGGGGCCACCCCCATCGGGGTTCCCGGGTGGCCCGAGTTCGCCTTCTGGACCACGTCCATGCACAGGGCCCGGATGGTGTTGATCGCGACGGTGTCCGCGTCGCGTGTCGTCACGGTGCTCACGGCAGCTCCATGTCGGTGTAAGGATGTGATTCCGGGTGCTTGGGTCGCTACTGTTCCGGCGCGTACAGGGCGGCGCCGATGATTCCGGCGTCGTTGTGCAGCAGTGCCGGGACGACCGGCGTCCGCAGTTCGATCAGGGGCAGGAATTCGGCGGCCTTCTTGCTGACACCCCCGCCGATGATGATCAGCTCCGGCCAGAGCACGCGCTGAACCAGCTCCAGAAAGGCCTGAAGCCGGTGGGCGTACTTTTTCCAGGACAGCTCGTCGTGCTCGCGGACCGACTCGGCCGCCCAGTCCTCGGCCTCGCCGTGGTGCAGCGGCAGGTGGCCCAGCTCCGAGTTCCGGACCAGCGTCCCGTCGGCGAACAAGGCGCTGCCTATCCCTGTCCCGAGGGTGATCACCGCGATGACACCGGCCTTGCCCTGTCCGGCCCCGAAGCGGACCTCAGCGATTCCCGCCGCGTCAGCATCGTTCATGACTGAGACCGATCGGCCGGTCGCCTTCGAGAAAAGATCCTCGGCGCCGACGCCGATCCAGGCGTGATCAATGTGCGCTGCGGTCTCGACGATCCCGGCCCGCACCACCGCCGGGAGCGTCAAGCCGACCGGGCCGGCCACGCCGATCTGCTGCAAGACCTTGCCGACAACGTCCGCGACTGCCTGCGGGGTCGCCGGTGACGGGGTCTGCAACCGGACTCGCGCGGCGGCGAGCTGTCCGCTGGCAATGTCGACGGGCGCGCCTTTAATCCCTGTTCCCCCGATATCGATACCGACCACAAGGTCCGATGCCATGTTCGCGGTGTTATCCTGGCCAGCCATTCATCCGCTCTTCTTTCTCCTGGGTATCTGTGGGCCCGCGCACCGCTCTCGCCGACCGTCGGCGTCCCAGTCCCAGGGCCATCCGCCCTGTCGGGGCGCGCGGCGCGAGCCCTGGCCGGCGGTGTCTGGAGTGGCGGCCTGCGCATGGCGGCGGCGCTAAAGGCGGAGCTGTTCCAGCGCAGCCAGGTAGGCCTCGCTGTAGGTGGGGAACTGGGCGACCTGGTCGAGCAGGGTGCCGATGGGGATCTGGGCGCGGATCGCCAGCGCGGCCTGGTGAATCCACTCACTGGCCAGCGGCGCGACCGCCCACGCCCAGGCCAGGACGCCGCGCTGCCGGTCGGCGAGCAGCCCGAAGGTCCCCCCGGGGTCACACTCGTAGGTAAACGGCCGGGCTATCGCGTCGGCCAGCGCGACCTCGGCCGTCACCACATCGATGCCGCGGGCGCGGGCCTGGCCGGTAGTGTACCCAGTAGCTGCGATCTCCGGGTCGCCGAAGATCACCCGGGGGATGCCGTGATAAGAGGCGCCCCGGGCTGCCTCTGCCCGCGCCTCCGGTGCGCGCAGCAGCGTCTTGGATGGCATGCACGCCCAGTACGCGCACTCGCCGCCGATCAGCTCCCGCTCCACCACCGCCACCCGCCGACCCGCCGCGAGCAGGCGCTCGGCGGCGGTCTCCCCGCCCGGGCCCATTCCGATGATGATCACATCGAACCGGTCCACCTGGTACCTCCGGATCGCACGTCTGTCACGGCTTCGCCCTGTCGCCCATGACGGCCGCGCTTGCACCCCGCAAGGTCACACGTTCGCGCCGGACCGGACGATGATCTGACCGTCAGGAGTCAGGGAAGGGCTCCTGCCTAGTAGTCACACAAGGCCCGTCGTTGTTACAGCGCCCCGGCCGGTGATCCCCGGCGTGGCGTCCCACCGGCGCCAGCCACGCGTGAGCGCGGCGAGGACGCGGCCGGTGCCCGGCTCCCTTAGCGCGAGCGGCTGCTCCATCGCCGAAGGCCGGTGGCCAGGCCACGGTCGGTCGGGCAGCCGACCCGGTTGCCGCTGCGGCCGGTGCTCGAATAGGGGGCAGCCAGCCCTTACCGGTGAGGACTTCGCTCAATCGCCGGCGACGGGCACATCGTGCTTCTGGTCTCTTCGACGGGCCGTGCCAGCCGGCCGCTAACGCAGGCGTGCCACCATCAGGCGAATCAGGTTCGTCAAGGTAGCCACGGAACCCGAAGTAACCAAAGGCGGCGAAACGCCGGCGCTGAAGTGGCAGGCGCTGCGTTGAGCGTGCCGGGGGTTCTTGCCTCATTGAGTTCAACGAACACGGACAAACAGGACGTGCGTGAGTGCGGCGCCGATGTTCTCGCCTACGGAGCAGGCAGGCTCGCCCCGCCAGTTCCGCCTGCCACCTCGTGAGCATCGCGGTTGGAGTGTGACCTGCTCACAACGAACTACATCGCAGTTGGGCGACGCGTCACATTGATTTGGGCTGATTTGGCTCAGAAACTGTATTCCGATCTTAAAAGAGTATCTAGGACCATGTACGCGCTCCGGCGACGACCGTTACCGACCACAGCTCAAAGACTGGACCACGAGACCCCGATGACCTAGGCAGTCCCTGGAGAACTCCCCAGAACTCGCCCCAATGATCGTCGCCCGGGCCGGGCCGCACCGGGTTCGGCGCGGCGTACTACACCTCACGACAGAAAGTAGCCTCTTATGAATCTCGCCGGCAGCGTTGCCCTGGTCACCGGAGCTAACCGGGGCCTGGGCGCCCGCCTGGTCGCGGAACTGCTGCGTGCCGGAGCAGCAAAGGTCTACGCCACCTCGCGCACCCCCGGCGCGATCACTGCCGGAAGCGCAGACTCACGTATCCACGCCTTGGTGCTGGACGTCACCGACCCGGCCCGCGTGACTGACGCAGCGGCCACGGCCCCGGATGTAAATGTGCTGGTCAACAACGCCGGGGTCCTCGCCTTCGGCAGCGCGCTGGGGGGTGACCTGACGTCCTTCGAGCGGGACCTGCGCACGAACTACCTGGGCACGCTGCGGGTCACCCGCGCCTTCGCGCCGGTCCTCGGGCGCAACACGCCAGCGGCGGTCGTCAACGTCCTCACGATCATCGCACTGGCCCCGGCCGGCGCGATGGCCGGCTACTGCGCCTCGAAGGCGGCCGCCCACTCCATCACTCAAGCACTGCGGGCGGAGTTGCGTGACCGTGGAATTACCGTGCTTGGCGCCTACCCCGGCAGTATCGACACCGACATGCTCGCCGGCGTTGAGATGGACAAGGCCCCGCCCGAGGTCGTCGCCGAACGCATCGTCGCCGGCCTCGCCGCCGGGGAAACCACCGTGTTCCCCGACGACGCCTCGGCCAGCGCGGGATCGGTCTACCTGTCCGACCCGCTCAAGTTCGAGCGCTTGCTGGCAGGTTGAGACCTGACGATGGCTTAGCGCCGCCACGGTGGACCACCAAGGTCGAGGGCGACGCCGGTCCGGCCGGAGTGATCGACTTCAGGTTCGACGAGGACACCTGGCACGAGCCCGCCCATGGTGCAAAGTCCGCTGTCCGGTTCGAGCTGCTGTCGGCGCGGTCCGGGACCCTGCTGGTCCTCGAGCACACCGGCTGGCGGAGCGGACTGGGGCATTGGAGGCCGTTGCCAACAAGCCAGCCGAGTTCCCGCCTGCGGCATCATCGGCGGTCGGGCGGTTCTTTGGACGCTAGACGGGCTTTCGGAGTACGACGTCCGCCGCCCACTCATGCCGACCCCAGGAATCCGCCGGTCGAACACCTGGCGGCCGTCGAGCTCGAGTATCTCGATGAGACGGTCGGGCGGCAGTATGGCGAGCGGTACCGTGGCAGGAGTGGGAGCATGCCGAGCCCACGCCGATATGTACGCCATGGCGCAAGAGTCCCAGGAGCAGATCGTCGGACTGTAGCACCGGGCACGGGCGCACGGAGCAATCTGGCCGACGTCGGTGCCGCGTACGAGACGATCGAGACGTTTGGGCTCTCGCGGCGCTAGTGATCCACGCCGGACAGTAGGTGACAGATGGGCAAAGCCATCGAGCTCGACCTGCGATTCCCTCAGGCAGCTAGATGGGTTTGCCCCACTTGTCGCGCTTGACCGTGACCTTGCGCTTTCCCTGCCAGCCTTCTTTGCGGAGCCACGACTCGAGTGACGTAAGCGGTATCTCGGAATAGTCACGGCGTAGCGCGGGAATGTCGGCTTGAAAACCGCTCTTATTAATCCAGCTGAACATCTGATACATCTCTTTGCCTTGCGGCCTGATCGCGATCATCGGCAGGGGATACACCTTCACCCGCCGGCCAAGAACCCGGGAAAACACTTCAGCCGTCTCCCGGCCGGTCAGTTCACTGCCGGCGATCTCCAGCTCCAGCCCGATGAAGCGGTTCGGCTGAGCAAACGCCAGGCTTATGAAATTGCCGATGTCATCGGGCGCGATGGTCTGGAGCGGCTTATTGGCCTGGAACGGGTTGAACAGCCGCCCCTTCACGAGCTGCTTCTCGAGCACCGGATAATAATAGGTCTCCATAAAGCCTACCGGCCTGAGAATGGTGGCGGGAATCCCCAGCTTCCGGATATGGCGTTCGATCTCCGCTTTGGTTTCAAAATGAGGAATGCCCGACTTTCGCTCCGCGCCCCCCACAGAAGAATACACGAAGTGCTCCACTCCCGCGTCGAGCGCGGCGTCGGCCATGTTCTTGCCCTGCTGAACCTCTCTTGCCGGGCCTGCCGTGAAGTAGTCCTGTATGCTGTACACGCCCTGGACGCCGACCATCGCCTTTTTCAGGCTGGCCAGATCGTCCATATCGCCCCGGACGACCTGGACTCCTTGACCCGCGAGCGCCTTTGCACGGCCGCTTTGCGGGTCGAGCACAAGGGCTCGTACCGTCAGCCGCTTCTCCAGGAGATGGCGTACCGCAGCCCCCCCTTGCCGGCCCGTGGCGCCTGCCACCAAGATCGGCCTGCCACTGATGTCAGTCATCGGTCACTCCTTTCGCGCTGCTGGGTTGTGCTGGGCCGGGAAGGGCCCGACCGGCCGATGGTCAGCCAGGGTGCCTCACGGCGGCTTGCGGCGGGGACTGGCCAAGGGGATTAGGCACCCACCTGGTCCTTCGCGTACTCGCACAGCTGCTGATCGCCGCGTTCGGCCGGGGCCGGCTGGGTGCCAAGGGTGAGACAAGGGTGGCGTCGCGCCTTGCCCGAAGGTGGGGCCGCTGCCAGATGACCGGGTTCGGCCCGAAGCCTCGCGGCCGCTGTGATCCTCGGTCAGGGATAGAGCAGCCCTCAAAGCCGGACCCGCGCATTCTCTGCCACCACCACTCCTCCCGCCGTCCAGCCGCCTGTAGTTCATGACCCTCGCTGGCATCCAGATCGGCGACTGCACAACCTGGACCTGGCTGTCCTATTATGATCCTAGATACTGTTTTAAGACTGAGATACAGTTTTCAAGCCAAGGCGGCCCCAATCAATGTGACGCGTCGCCCAACTGCGGTGTAGTTCGTTGTGAGCAGGTCACACTACAACCGCGATGTTCACGAGTTGGCAGGGCGACGTACGGCGGCCGTTGACAGGGGGCCCGGCGAAGGCGCGTTCGCAAATGGAGGACGGGGTGTCCGATGAACCGTTCTTACGAAAGAAGAGGCGGCATGGTCTAGGTCTGCGGCTTAAGCTTTTCGCTGCTCGAGTGCATGGTCCAGGTTCCAGGCTGCGCTGATGAGGGCCAGGTGGGTGAACGCCTGGGGGAAGTTGCCGAGCTGCTCGCCGGTGCGTCCGATCTGCTCGGCGTACAGCCCTAGGTGGTTGGCGTAGGTGAACATCTTCTCCAGGGCGAGGCGGGCGTCGTCGAGGCGGCCGGCGCGGGTGAGGGCCTCGACATACCAGAATGTGCAGATCGAGAAGGTGCCTTCGTGGCCGTGCAGCCCGTCTGGTGAAGCCTGGGGGTTGTAGCGGTAGACCAGGCTGTCGGAGACCAGCTCACCGGAGATGGCGTCGAGGGTCGACAGCCATCGGGGGTCGGTCGGGGCGATGAACTTCACCAGCGGCATGAGCAGCAGCGAGGCGTCCAGGACGTCTGTGTCGTAGTGCTGCACGAAGGCGCGGCGCTGGGGGTGCCAGCCGCGCTCCATGATCTGCCGGTAGATCGCGTCCCGGACCGCCATCCAGCGCACGATGTCTGCCGGCAGCCCCCGGTAGCGGGCAACGCGCACGGCGCGCTCTACAGCCACCCAGCACATCAGCCGCGAGTAGGTGAACTGGCGCCGGCCCCCGCGCACCTCCCAGACTCCCTCGTCGGGCTGGTCCCAGTGGGTGCACACCCAGTCGACGATCTGGCTGACCTTCACCCAGCCGTCGTGGGAGATCGGCGCGCCATACTTGTTGTAGAGATAGACGGCGTCGATGAGTTCGCCGTAGATGTCGAGCTGCAGCTGGCCGGCGGCGGCGTTGCCGACTCGGACCGGCGCGGAGGCGGCGTAGCCCTCCCACGCCTGGACCGTCTGCTCGGGCAGCTCGGCGCGGCCGTCGATCCCGTACATGATCTGAAGTGGCCCGGACTCGTGATCGCCGCCCTCGTCGAAGCGGAGGGTAAGCCACTGCATGAAGGCGGCCGCCTCCTGGGTGAAGCCGAGCCGCAGCAACGCGTACGCCGAGAAGGCGGCATCACGGATCCATGTGTAGCGGTAGTCCCAGTTGCGCTCGCCGCCAAGCTGTTCTGGCAGGCTGGTGGTGGGTGCCGCGATGATAGCGCCGGTCGGCTGGTAGGTCAGCAGCTTCAGCGTGAGCGCGGAACGGTGCACCATCTCGCGCCAGCGCCCGGTGTAGCGCGACTGCGACAGCCAGGAGCGCCAATACGACACCGTGTCGTTGAAGAGCTGGCTGATCTCCTCGGGGGATCGGGCCCGTGGCTCCGTCCCTTCCTTGGCGCATTCAAGGGTCAGCGCAGTGCTCTGGTCTTCGGCGAGAGCGAAACGGGCGTGCGCGTCTCCGCCACGCAGCTCGAGCGGCAGGTCAGTCCCCAACGCCAGCGACAGCCCGGCAGAGCGGAACACCACGCCGCCCGGATGCGTTTCGGCCACATGGGCAGTCCGGCCATACCCGAACCGCGGCGTCACCTCCAGGCGGAAGGTCATCGATCCGCGCACCACCACCACCCGGCGGACTAGACACGAACGGTGCTCGCCACCGTCCCTGGCAACCGGCATGAAATCCTGGACCTCGCCGACGCCAGCTTCGGTCAGGAAGCGCGTTATCAGCACGTTGGTGTCCGGCAGATACAGCTGCCTGGTGGTCGTGACCTCACAGTCGGGTACCAGGCGAAAGCTACCTCCGCGCTCGGCGTCGAGCAGGGAGCCGAACACGCTGGGTGAGTCGAAGCGCGGGCAGCAGAACCAGCCGATCGTCGCCGAAGTGTCGACCAGCGCCACCGTGCGCAGGTCCCCGACCAGGCCATGGTCAGCGATAGGCGGGTAACCGCTCACGGCCCGACCTTAACAATCAGCAAGTTGGTCCAGCCGGCCTCGGAGAGGGTTCGCTGCCGGCGAGCGATACACACGATGCGGAAGGGCTCGGGCAGCACGTCCGCTGCGGCTAGATGGAATTGCTCCCGGAGCAGCCCCCGCTCGGCCAGGTCACAGGTGGCGCTGAAGAGGGCAACTACATGGTCGGCAGGTCGGCTATGCGATGAGGCGGGGCACGTGGACGGGATGGCTGGGCTCATGGAGGCGGCCTCACTGCGTGCCAGGACGGACCGGGGCCGCGATTGCGGGCTTCAAGGGCTAGCGGCCTCCTCTGGGCGGCCGTGGGTGGCGGCCTGGAAGAAGAGAAGCAGCGAGCTGCACAAGCGGCTGCTGAGAGGGTTGAGGCCGGCATGTCGGGTCGGTGCTCAGTACCCAGAACCTAGAACAGCGACCCGTTTGCTGTTGCGGCGCCCGGCCCGTCTGCGTCATCGTTTCCTTTCGGTCGGGGAACCACGCGAGCTTCGCCTTTGGTACATGGGTGTTAGATGGGTGCCTGAGCGTTACACCCGCAACTGGCTGCCTGCGCACATTCGGCGCGTCGACCACGGCGGCGAGATGAGAGGACGGGAGGGTTCCCTCTACCGCATGCCTGTCGATCACGGCCAGGTGATGTTCCCCGATGATTGCTTCGCCGATCTGCACACCGATTCGGCGCAAGCGAGCAGGGCCTCGGCATAGTGGCGGGATGTCCGCTTTGTTGCTGGGCCGATTTCTGGATGGCCTCGGACGGCCGGGTAGCGTTCCGGCCGGGACTAGCGAGGATTTCGCTGCTGTAGCGGCGGCTTGCTGGGGTTGTCGGTGGGCCGTGTTCGGCTGGCGCGGTGGCTGAGAACTCAGTACTACACCGCGGCGAGTATCGATGGGTTCATCGCTGACCGGGACAACTCGCTGGATTGGCTTTTTGAGGCAGGCCCGAGCGTCGGCAAGGAGGGCCGGTTTGCCGGCTCCTTCGCTGGCGTCGGCGCGATGGCGATGGGGGATCCGCTACCCCGGCTTCAACAGCCATCACCCGGCGAAGCTGCCTGGAAGCATGATCACCAAGCCGCCGCCATCGGACCTCAACCAGGCATCAAGCCTCGGTATCGCGGCGGCCGCCACCGCCCGCGGCCCGGCGCCGCCGGGATCCATGCGATGGAGGGAGCATGGATCCCGGCGGCCTTCCCGGATGGATCCGCCAGGGGGGAAACACAGATCCATGCGCCTAGTGATAAGCGCGGGGCATCATCGGGCCGCGCGTGGGTGTCCCGGTAGCCGCGGATGAAGCCCAGGAGCCGGTCGAGCAGCGCGAAGTGATCCCCGCGCCGCCAGGCGGCCGCGACGGCGTACCCGGGCGGTGGCTGGAGCGGGACCACGGTGAGGTCTGGGGGGCAGATCGCGCGTGCGGTTTCCTCCGCCATCACGGCGATGGCGGCTGCTTGCCGGACGGGGCTCCATCCGGGGTCGAGCGCGAGCGCGGAGGTGGTCGGTGTTTCCATCACGCGGGGGTCGAAGCCGCCAAACTCGGCGCACATTAGCTTCAGCCCCTGGAACGCGCTTGGGGCAAGTTCTCGCGGGTTCACCAGGAACGTTTCCGCTCGGAGCTGGCCTAGGGCGACGGCAGCGCGGCCAGCCA
>Ga0126378_10004285_pt1 | contig 10855 bp, 8 predicted proteins | sample PanSoiMetPlot_23_FD_92587 | JGI IMG/M metagenome (GOLD analysis project Ga0126378, IMG submission 92587) | Tropical forest soil microbial communities from Panama - MetaG Plot_23 | ecosystem: Environmental > Terrestrial > Soil > Tropical forest > Bulk soil | place: Panama | collected 2016-02-17
AGGCGGCGGCTTCGTCGCGTCCGGCGGCTCGCCGTGCAGGATGACCCGGGAGCGGCGCCGCTGCGGGTCGATCTCCGGTACAGCCGAACGCAGCGCCACCGTGTACGGATGAGCCGGGCGGCCGAGCAGCTCGGCCGTCGGGCCGGACTCGACCACGCGGCCCAGGTACAGCACGGCGGTCTGCTCGCACAGCTCGCTGACGATGCCGAAGTTGTGCGTGATCAGCAGGTAGGCCAGGTTCCGCTCGCCGCGTAGGCGGCCGATCAGCTCCAGTATTCGCGCCTGTGCCCGCACGTCGAGCGCGCTCGTCGGTTCGTCGAGCACGAGCATGCGCGGCTCGACGCTGAGCGCACGGGCGATCGCCACTCGCTGCCGCTGCCCGCCGGACAGCTGGTGCGGATGCCTGGGCGCGAAGGCCGGGTCCAGGCCGACCTCGCTGAGCAGCGCCGCGGCCCGTTCTGCCGCCTGGCGCCTTGGTACCACCCGGTGCGCGAGCAGCACCTCGGTTAGCGTTGCGCCGACCCGCATCCGCGGGTCAAGGCTGCCCGCCGGGTCCTGGAACACGATCTGGACCGCCCGCCGATAGCTCATCAGGTCCTGGCCGCGCAGCGCGGCGACGTTGGCGTCGGCGAAGCGGATCTCACCGCCCGCCGCAGGCACCAGGCGCAGCACGGCGCGCCCGATCGTGGTCTTCCCCGATCCGCTTTCACCGACCAGCGCGAGACCGAACGGGCCGCCCGGCAACTCCAGGCTCACTCCGCTGACCGCCCGCACGGCTCCGAACCGAACGACAAGGTCGCGAATCTCCAGCAGGGACGGTCGCGGTATCGGCTGGATCGCCAAGAGCGGGGTTGCGGCCTCTGCGGGCTGCGTGGCCCGCTCGCGCGCGGTCTGCACGTCCTTCGGCTCCGGCGGGGTGATTGTCATCGCTCAGCCCAGCCCCCGCCCGCCGCCCGCGATCACCGGCACGGCGGCCAGCAGCTCCGCCGTGTACGGGTTGCCCGGGGCGCCAAGCACCACCTCGGTCGGGCCCTGCTCGACGATCCGGCCCTGGCGCATGACGGCCACCCGGTCGCACAGCTCGGCGATGACCGCCAGGTCGTGGCTGATGAACAGCACCGACATGCCGTCGCGCGCACGGAGTTCCCGCAGCAGCTCGAGCACCTCGGCCTGCACTGTCACGTCGAGCGCGCTCGTCGGCTCGTCGGCGAGCAGGACCTGCGCCCGCAGCGCCACCGCCAGCGCGATCGCGACCCGCTGCAGTTGCCCGCCGGAAAGCTGGGCCGGGTATCGGCGCAGCAGGTCTGGCGAGAGCAGCAGCTGCCGCATCGCCGAGGCGACCCGGTCCGCCGCCTCGCTGCCTGCCAGCCCGTGCCGCGCCAGCGCGTCGGCGGCGATGCGACCCACCCGGAACACGGGATTGAAGGCGGCCGCCGGGCTCTGGAAGATCGCGGCTATTCGTCGGCCCCGGATCTGCCGCAGCTCGCGCTCGGGAAGCCCGACGAGCTCGAGCCCGTCGAGCGTGATGCTCCCCGACATCTCCGCGCCCGTCGACCACGCCAGCCCCAGCACGGACAGGGCGGTCATCGACTTGCCCGAGCCGCTTTCCCCGGCCAGCCCCAGGATCTCTGCCTCACCGAGGGCAAGCCGCTCGATGTTCACGACGGGCAGCATCCCGAAACGCACTTGAAGGCCGCTGATCTCCAGGCTCATCGCAAGATCGCCCCGCGCGGGTCAAGCAGATCCCGCAGCCCGTCGCCGAGCAGGTTGAACCCGAACGCGGTGATCAGGATGGCCAGGCCGGGGAACGTCACCAGCCACCAGGCCGTGGGGAAGTACGGCTGGCCCTGCGCGACCATCAGCCCCCACTCCGGCGTCGGGTCCTGCGCGCCGAGACCGAGAAACGACAGCGCGGACGCGACCAGGATCACCCCGCCCACGTCCAGGGAGATCTGGACGATCATGGGAGTGATCGAGTTCGGCAGCACGTGCCTGGCCAGGATCCGCCACCGGGGGATGCCGAGTGCCCGGCAGCTCTCGATGAACGGACGGCCGGCTACCGACGCGGCCTGGCCGCGGATCAGCCTGGCGTACCAGGGCCACCAGGTGGCCGCGATCGCGATCGTCACGCTGGTGAGGCTGGCTGGCAGCACCGCGGCCAGGGCGAGCGCGAGCAGCAGCGGCGGGAACGCCAGGAACACGTCCGTGATCCGCATGATCACCTCGTCCAGCCAGCCGCCGAAATAGCCTGCGGCGATCCCGAGCGGGATGCCGACGGCGGCGGCGATGGCCAGCACGTAGGCCGCGATCAGCGGCGATACCCGGGTCCCGTAGATGACCCGGGACAGCAGGTCCCGGCCGACCTGGTCGGTCCCCAGCAGGTGCGCTGCGGACGGCGGCCTGAGCACGGCGAAGGGGTTGGTCGCGGTGCCCGCGTCACCCGGGAACGGCGCGAGCAGCGGGGCCGCCACCGCGATGATCACGATGACCAGCGCGATCGCGCCTCCCGCCGTCAGCAACGGGCTGGAACGGGCCGCCCGGGCGACTGCCCGGGCCCGGCTGGTCGCCGTCGCGGGCACCGGCGCGGACGCGCCGACGTCGGTGTCGATCATCGCAGCCTGATCCGCGGGTCGAGCGCGGCTTGGACCACGTCCACGATCAGATTCGCGAGCACGTACACGATCGCGACGAACAACGTGACGCCGAGGATCGCCGGGATGTCCAAGGTGGCGACCGAGTTCGCCGCGTAGCTGCCGAGGCCGGGCCAGTCAAAGATCGACTCCACGAGGAACGTGTTGACCAGCGAGTAGCCGAAGACAAGGGCGATCGCGGCTGACACCGGGTTCCAGGCCAGCTTCATCAGGTACCTGCCGAACACCGCCCGGTCGCCGATGCCCAGCGATCGGGCGAACCGCACATGGTCCTCGCCGACCAGGTCAAGCACCTGGGCGCGGACCATCCGGGCGATCAGGCCGGCCGGGTAGGCGGCCACCACGAGCGCGGGCAGGATCAGGTGGCTGAGCGTCGAGCCGAGCATGGGCCAATTGCCGGTGATCAGCGCGTCGACCACATCGAACCCGGTGCGCCTGGCCAGCGGGTGCGAGAACATCAGGTCCGGCGAGTACTGGCCGGCCACCGGCAGCAGCTTGAGCCGGTCCGCAACGAGCAGCTGGAGGATCAGCGCCATCCAGAAGATCGGCATCGAGACGCCCACGATCGAGGCGGCGCGAACGCCGTGGTCGGCGGCCCGCCCCGGCCACCTGGCGCAGACCAGGCCCAGCGGAACTCCCACGGCCACCGCGATGAGCAGCGCCGCGATGACCAGCTCCAGCGTGGCCGGCGCATAGACGGCGAGGTCGGACAGCACTGGCTGGTGGGTATGGATGGACGTGCCCCAGTTGCCGGTCAGCACCCCGCTCGCGTACCCGGCGAGCTGGACCGGCAGCGGCCGGTCCAGCCCCAGGAAATGCCTGGCCCGGGCGATCTGGGTGGCCGAGGCATGCGGGCCAGCCCAGGCGGTGGCCGGGTCACCGGGTACCGCGTGCGCGATCGTAAACGTGACCGCGATCGCGCCCGCCACCACAAGCACCGCCAAAGCGGCCCGGCGGGCGACGTAGCTGGTCAACCGACTGGCGCGAGCGGATGCAGGTTGTACACGAAGACGACGTTCGGGTATGCCGGGTTCACGGTGAGGCCGGAGTAGCCCGACGCCAGCGCGTACTGGTAGTTCAGGTCGTACAAGACCGCGAGCGGAGCCTGCTGCAGCATCTCTACCTGCATCGTCCGGTACAGCTGGGCGCCAGCCGGCCGGTTCGTCGCGACTAGCGCCTCGACCCGGTTGATCTGGCGGTCAAGCGCCGGGTTGGAGTAGTACGACAGGTTGAAGTACGGCTGCTTCTCGGTCGCGAGCAGGTTGGTGAACCAGGAGAACGGGTCGGCGTAGTCCGGCCACCATTCCTCGATGAAGATGTCCTGGTGCTGGGCCGCGTTGCCCGACTTGGCGCGGCCCCACTGGGTCGGCCAGGCCAGCGGCTGCACGGTCAGGTTTACGTTCAGCTTGGCCAGGCTCGACTTCAGCAGGCTCGCCACCACCTGCTCGTTAGAGTCCCCCTGGGTGTAAGTGAGGGTCAGGTTCAGCGGCTTGCCGCCGGGCCCGTACCCGGCCCGGTGCAGCAGCGCCGCCGCCCTTGCCGGGTCGTAGCTATAGTTGGGCAGGTTGGCGAAATGGCCGAAGAGCCCGGGTGGCACGATCCCGCTGGCCGGCGACGCGGCGCCCTGCAGCGCGGCGGCTATGCCCCGGTAGTTGATCGCGTAGGAGATCGCCTGGCGCACCGGCAGGCTCAGCGCCCTGGAGTTGATCTGAGCGAGCAGGTTCACCCATGAGGGCGAGCTCACCAGGGAGACGCCGGGCTTGCCGCTCAGCGAATGCCACAGCGCGGGGTTCATCTGCTCGACGAAGTTCACCTGGCCGGACTCGACCAGCTGCGCCGCTGTCGTGTCGGTCGTCACGACCCGGAACACCACCCGCGTGAAATGCGCACTGTTCCAGCCGCCCCAGTACCTGGGGAACTTCTTCAGGACCAGTTCGAACTCCGTACCCTTGCTCCAGGTCTTCAGCTGATAGGGGCCGGTGCCGGCGTCATTCGGCGCGTTCAGCCACTTGGTCAGCGACCCGGTGCCGGCCGCGTTCGTGTCATAGATGTAGGCCGAGTAGTCCGCTGACGCCTCGAGGTCGAGCGGTGACGGGTACTTCAGGTGGAACACCAGCGTGTACGGGCCAGGCGCGTCGATGGACTTGACTGCTCCCCAGATGTACGCGGCGCCGCCGTTCATCTTGATCGTACGCATGAGCGCGGCCCTGGCGGCAGCCGCATTCATCAGCCTTCCGGTGTGGAAGTAGACGCCGTGGCGGAGCTGGAACGTCCAAGTCAGCCCATTGGCTGAGTGCGTCCAGCTGGTCGCAAGCAGCGGATCCACCTGGTGTGTGGCCTGGTTGTAGCGCGTGAGCGTCTCATACATGTTGCTCATCGCGATGATGCCGTTCGAGTACTCGGTGGCCGGATCCATGCCGTCGACCACGACCTGGGTGAACGTGTCGTAGGTGAAGGTCCGGTTTACGGGGCGCTGGACGCCGCTCGTGGTCGATGAGCCGCCGCCGCACGCGGCCAGCAGCAAGGCAAGTGCTGCGCCCGATGCGAGCAGCGCGGCTCGCGGGCCTGATCCGAACAGCACGGCTCGTACACCGGTGCCGCGTGGGGGCTTCATGACTACCTCCGGGGGAGTCGGGAGCTGGGAGTACCGCCCAGCCGGGATGTGCGTTAGCGCGGGCCCACCGCCTGCGCCTGCCTGACCGCGCGGGACTGCTTGGCCAGGCGGGCCTGGGTGTGCTGTTCGGGCAAGCCGCCAAGAGCGCCTGCCGCCTTGACCCTGATCCGCACCGACGGCGTGGTCAGGTAGGCCAGCGGGATCTCCTCGATCTCGATGATCTTGAGGGTGTCCGGGTCGGCGCCGGCGGCGACCGCGTGCTCCCTGGCCTCGTCGGCCGCTTCGGCCAGGGCAGCCTTCCTGCCCTCGGTGCCAATGTGGAAGATCCGGTCCACATTGCCGCTCACCGAGGCGATGGCGGCGCCGATCGCGTTCGCGGCGTCGAAGTGCTCGGGCCTGACCACCTCGCTGACCCCCGGGATATCGTCGGGCACGAGGATGCTCCCGCCGCCGACCGCGATCAGGGCGCGGTCCTCCTTTGAGGTCTTCACCCGGTCGATCGCGTCGGCAAGCATCTGGTCGGCGCGCACGATCGCGTTCTCGAGCAGCCGCCGGTGCCTGCCGACCAGGCCGGAGTCGCCGAGCATGGCCCGCCCGGTGGCGACCGCGCCGTCGGTCAGGGTCGGCGTCCCGCCGCCGAATACCAGGGCCTCCTCCAGAAGCCGGTAACCCACGCTGCGCGGGCCGATCTGGACGGCGCCGCCGTGCCCCGCCGCCCCATCAGCCGCGGCTGCTAGCGCGTTCGTTTCCGGCGAGACCACAGAGCCGCCACCGAGCGCGATGGTGACCAGGTCGGGCATCCGGAAGTTGGTCCGGATCCCGCCGATCTCCACGCCCCGCGACGACTCCCGCGGGAATCCGTTGGCGAGCACCCCGACGTCGGTGGACGTGCCGCCGACATCGACCACGAGCGAATCGGTGATTCCGGTCAGGAAGGCCGCGCCGCGGATGCTGTTGGCGGGCCCGCTGCCGATGGTGAGCACCGGATAGCGCAGGGCGTGATCCAGTGCCATCAGCGTGCCGTCGTTCTGCGCGAAGAACGTGATCGGCGCCAGGCCGTGGGCGGCCAGCGCCTCCTGCAACGCGGTCGCCACGTCGCGCGCCACCGTGGCCAGCGCCGCGTTGAGTATGGTGGCGTTCTCCCGCTCGAGCAGGCCGACCGAGCCGATCTCATGACTGAGCGAGATGTGCACCTCGCCCAGCTCGCGCTTGACAACCTCAGCCGCCAGTAGCTCGTGCCTTGGGGAGACCGGGGCGAACACGCTCGTGATCGCCACCCCGTCGGCGTGCTCGCCGACCTCGCCGAGGAACCTGGCCACCGTGTCGGCGTCGAACGGTGACAGGTCGCGGCCGTCGAACTCGATGCCGCCGTCGACGATGATTGAGCCCACCGAGACAGCCGAGATCAGGTCGCGTGGCCACTCGAACATCGGCCTGATGCTGAGCGTGGCCGGGCCGCCGATCCTGATCACGGCTACCCGCTGCAGCCGGCGGCGCTCGAGCACGGCGTTGGTGGCATGGGTGGTGCCGAGCATCACGTGCGTGATCCGGCCCGGGGTCACTCCCGGCGCGGTCAGCACCTGGTCAATGGCCGCGGTAATGCCGCCCGTGATGTCGGGCGTGCACGCCACCTTGGACTTGGCGAGCACCCGGTCGGCCGGGTCGAGGATCACCGCATCGGTGTTGGTTCCGCCGACATCGATGCCGAGGCGGTAGTCAAGCTGTGACACCAGCAAGCTCCTCCACAGGCACGTAGTCGAAGTCGTAGCCGAACGCCCGCGGCCCCGCGACTGCGAGCCCGCCGGGGGTGCGCCACACTGGGTCGCAGCCGAACGCGACCACTGTCACCCGCTGGCCGTACCTGACCCGCTCGGTGCCGATCGCGTCCGCGGTCTCGCTGTCCAGGACCGAGATCAGGTCGGGCACCGAGGCCAGCACCGTGCCGCGCTCGAGTGCGACGAGGTTCTCGTTCTGCAGCTCAAGGCGGATCAGCCGGCCCGCGTCGTCGCCGAGCCCTTCGACGAGCACCGATCCGCGCGCGAAGCCCGCAGTGGTCCGGCGCTCCACGTCCGACACCTTGCCGGTGACTAGCCGGACCGCGCTAATCTCGGCGATCAGCGCGGTCACCGGGTTGTCGTCGGCGACCATGACAGATCGCCCGATCCTGATCGCGAGCGAGACGGAGCCGCGCACCGTGGCGGTCCGCGCCTGGGCGACGGTCAGCGAGTACTCCGTGGAGCAGGCATTGCCGCCGAACTCGACCGCCGCGGCGCGTTCCAGCCGCTCCATCCAGTGACCGGAGATGGTGCGGAACACGATGAGGTTGCCGCGCTCGTCGGTCATCACGGCCGGGCTCGGCGCGATCCCCGCCAGGTGCATCGTCACCATCGGCACCTCGGGAAACGCTCGGCCCATACCGTCGGCGTCGGCCAGCGGCAGTCCCATCCGCGCCGCCCAGGCAATCGGGATCAGGCCATTCGAGCCGCCGATCTCGGCCGGCATCAGCGCGGCGACGCGGCGGTCGGTCAGGTCCTCCAGGTGCTTGCGCAGCCGCCCGCCCTCGTCGCCGTTCTCGATCTTCTCGATGCTCACCGTGGGGGCGCCGATGGCACCGCAAGGCATGATCAGGTCGTCTTCAGGCAGCTCGTCGAGGTCCACGAGCGGAACCGGGCCGTGGTCCTCCGTCGCTTGCAGCGCCTGGAGCAGGCCCCGGTAGGAATCGCCGCCGCCGCCTGCGCCGAGCACCGCGCAGCCCTTGGCGAGGGCGCGCAGCGAATCGGAATCGAGCAGCCGCTTCACCGTCAAACTATCTCATCCAATACCGCCGACTCGCACCTGGCAATTTCCGGCCGATCATCGGATAAGTACCATGAACCCCCGCAACCAGGCAGCGCTGCTAGCGGGTCGGCCGGCCCCGCCCCGGTCCGGCCGACCCTTGCCCCAGGGTCAGCGCCGCGACTCGGCCGCCAGCATCAGGTCGCGGATCTCGGCCGGGTCCTCGCCGCGAACGATGAGTGGCGGGCTCGACTTGGCCCGGCGTCCATAGAGGAGGCCGTTGATGCCACGCCAGACTTGCCAATGGGGGAATTCACGAGCGAATGGCCGCCACTCGGGTACGTCGAGTGCGGTAGTTCCTGACGGAACCGTACCCGACAGTGCGATCGCGGGCTCGCGATCGACCTGGAGCTCCATGCTCCGATGCTCGCAGGTACAGCAGGCTGCGTGAATGGTCGGATTGCACGAGGTTGGTGACTCAAGTGTGCGCAGCGCATAAACTGCACGCGAAATGGCCGATGTGGACGGGATCCTCGCCAGCTCGCCGCTGTCCGGGCTAAAGCGCGTCAGCCAGGGCGGTGGCGGCAAGCTGGTCACCTCGGTGTGCCTCGCCGAAGGGCTGGCGGACCTGGATCAAGCGCCGGGCGGGAGCTTTGTGGTCCTGGCTCGGGCGGCGTCAGCGGAAGCGATTGACTACCGCATGGACATGGCGCTGCGCTGGGCAGCGATCCACAGGGTGGCCGCTGTCGCGGTCATGTCGGCCGACGTGTGGCAGCCCTCGGCCACCGCTGCCGATATTGCGGAGCGGGCGGGCATCGCACTGGTGTCGGTGCCCGGGCAACTCGAGCTCAGCTGGCTACTGGCGGCGATCGGCAGGGAGGTCGGCGGCGGTGCGGACCGTGCGCTCGGACGGGCCGAGCAAGGTCTTTCCGCGGTTCTGCGCGCCGAGCAAGCAGGGGCGGACCTCGATCGGCTACGCGAGGGCGTACAGGATGCGCTGGGAACTGCAGTGGAGTTTCATTCCGGGCAGGTGGGCCAGGACGAGGAGCAGCCGCGCGATCGTCTGGCCGAGGTGGCCGATCGCGCGGTGGTGGTGCCCGTGCTGGTCGGCGGCAGGCCCGTCGGGTACTTCAGCGCGCCCGGCGCGCATGGCGACCTGGCTGTTGCCGCGCGGCTGGTGCTGAGCCTGGCGGCGTCGACCGCAGGGCGCCTGCTCGACCTGACCCGGCGGGCGAGTGAGCTGCCCGCCAGGTCGCGCAGCGAACTGCTGGCCGAACTGCTGCTGTCGGACGCGGCGCTGAGCGAGGAGCTGCTTGACCGGGCCAAGCAGCTCGGGGTGCCGGTGACCGGGTGGCACGTGGCGGTGCGAATCGAAGCGGAGAACCTGGACGAGCTCAAGCGCGACGAGGTGCACGGCTTCGAGTTGATCGAGGCGGCCGGCCAAGCCGCGCTCCAGGCGGCCGAACGCGGCGGTGGCACCTGGTATGCGTCGCGCGTGGCGCGGACCGTCGTGCTCGTGCGGATGAGCGCCGGCGATCCCGGACCGCAGGCTGGCCTGCGGGCGGCACGGTCTGCCGAGGCCGCGCTCGAGGCGATCCGGGCCCGGCTGCCCGGCATCCGGGTGCGGGGCGGGGTTGGGGCGCCGCACGAGGGCCCGCTCGGGATGCGGGCATCGGCGGCCGAGGCCAGGGTGGCGCTGATCGCGGCCCGCGCCGCGGCCAAGCCTGACGGCGTGGCCACCCACGACGCCGTGGGCGTGCAGCGGATGCTCATGGAGTGGTACGCCTCGGACACCGCCCGGGCGTCGGTACGGGCACAGCTCGAGCCGCTGGAGAAGCTCGGCCCGTCGCGCGGCGAGACCGCGATCCGTACTCTGGCCACCTACCTGGACCAGCAGGGTTCGATCGTGGCCACCGCCAAGGCGTTGCACCTTCACCGCAACGCGGTGACCTACCGGCTCAAGCAGATCACTGACTTGCTCGGCGTGGACCTGGATGACCCGGACCAGCGGCTCGCCTTGCAGCTCGCCTGCCGCGCCCGCTTGCTCGCCTGAGCCGTGCCCCAGCCCGCCCGCCTAAGTCGCGCCCGCGCGCTCGCCTCAGCCGCGTCGGCCCTCGTGGCGGGTTGAGCTGCGGCCGGCCGCCCGGTTGAGCTGCGCCGGGCTGCCCAACCGTGCCCATCAGCCCAACCGCGCGCCCGTCAGCCGGCCACGCGCGTGTCAGCCCCGCCACGGCGTGTCAGCCCCGCCACGCCTGCATGGGTGTGATTCCGACCACCGCCGGCGGTGGTCGGAATCACACCCATCGCCGAGGGCCGCCGCTGAGGCTGGCCTCGTTGATACTGGTGTGATGCTAGTGACGGCAGAGTACGCCACGGCCTGATCGCCCGCGCGGATTTCATGATCGGCGAGGATTTCGGGTAGCGGGGCTACCCGAAATCCTTCGCGATCATGCGAAGTGGCTCAGGGGTAGTAGAAGGGGCTCGGGGGTAGTAGCAGTGGCTGAGGGGTAGCAGAAGTGGCTCAGGGGTAGTAGCGGTAGATGCCCTGCGCGACGCAGGCCGGCTTGGCACCGCCCTCGATCTCAACGGTCAGGTCGAGCGTGCCCTGGACGGCGCCGCCCCCGACGTCTTCCACTGAGGCAACCCGGGCGGCCAGGGCGATCCTCGAGCCGACGGGCACCGGGGCGGGGAAGCGCACGCGGTTCAGCCCGTAGTTGATCCCCATGCTGATGCCGGTGACCCGAACCACCTGGTCAAGCAGCGGGATCACGAGCGACAGCGTGAGGAAGCCGTGCGCGATCGTGGTGCCGAACGG
>Ga0126378_10004286_pt1 | contig 10854 bp, 9 predicted proteins | sample PanSoiMetPlot_23_FD_92587 | JGI IMG/M metagenome (GOLD analysis project Ga0126378, IMG submission 92587) | Tropical forest soil microbial communities from Panama - MetaG Plot_23 | ecosystem: Environmental > Terrestrial > Soil > Tropical forest > Bulk soil | place: Panama | collected 2016-02-17
CAGCAGCCGTCCGCGCGGAATTTATCTGCAGACGGCAACTACCAACGTAGCCATCCGAAACAATATCGTGATCACGACGGGTGGTGTACCAGTACTGCAGGCTGTCTCAGGACAGTCGGGGATCTCGGTACAAGGCAATAACTACTGGGCTTACGGCGGCAGTTTGAACATTGTATGGGCTTCTTCAACCTACAACGATCTGCCTTCGTTTCGTTCGGGCGCAGGAATGGAAACATACCACAGAACACCCGTTGGATCGTCGATCGACCCGCAACTCAATGCGCCGGGAACCGGCGGATCGATCAACAATCCCGATGCGCTGAACACACTTACCGCATATTCTTCAAAAAACAGTTCTCCGATGATTGATGCAGCCCTGACGTTGTCGACCATGTTCGGAGTAAATCCCGGGCCAAATGACTTTATGGACACTTCGATTTATCGTGGTCTTGCCTATGACATCGGGGCAGTGGAGCATTAATGCAAAACGGACGGAAGACTGCTGAAGACTCTTCGGCAGTGCTCGGTCTGTAGGTTGTTTTGTACACCACTGGTGAAGCTTCCAAGTTTTACGTGTTTCCCCGTCGATACCCTTTTCACAGCGTCACCGCGCCGTCGCGGTCCCTCTTTATCGACTAGCTTGTCCCTGAGTGGACCTTTGCGCCCGGTTCGTTCCCACCGTAAATGCGTGCTAGACTGGGTTGCAACTCGCGTCCGTATCGACGTCGGGCGCCGCCAAGTCACTCACCGCAAACCTCGGGTTTAACGCCGAGCTGACCCCGGTTGTTTCGCGGAGGAGCTTCCAGCGAATCCACGCCAGAGTGGTCGAATGCTGTTGACGAAAATTAAGCAGGCCGCAAGTCGCCTTTATCGCAAGGCAGCCAGCGTCCCTCACGTGGCGCCGGGCAGTTTTACCGAAGACTTAGTGCCACCCGACTGGATGTTCTCCGACCCTGACCGCGTGGACGGATCCCATAGCGCGCAGGAATTTGTCTCTATCGGAGAGAGCACCGCCGGCTGGTTCATTGAGCACGAAGGGCTGGCGTCGCAGCATCGGGTGTTGGATGTAGGTTGTGGAATCGGGCGGATCGCCCGCCCACTTACCAAGCACCTAAAGGAGGGCGGTAGCTATGACGGAATCGAGATCGCGCCGTACAAGATCGAATATTGCCGCGAGACGATAGGGGCGCGATTTCCAAATTTCCGCTTCTACCATGCGGACGTGTTTAATAAGTATTACAACCCCCAAGGCAAGATGAAGGCCTGCGAATACAAATTCCCGTTCGCAGACGAGTCGTTCGACTTTGTCTACTTAGTTTCGGTGTTTACTCACATGCTCGCTGCCGATATGGAGCACTACCTGGCGGAAATCTTCCGAGTGCTTAAGCCGGGCGCGAAATGCATTGCAAGCTTCTGGTTAACGGAGAAGACGCTTGGTAAGCCGTACCATTTCTACTCCGATGTTTGCGAGATTTATCGCGTTGAAGAGCCGGAGCATGGGGTCATCTATCTGGAAGATTACATCAGGGATTTGTACATTCAGCGCAGGCTCGAAATTACGAATCTCTCGTATGGTTCTTGGATCGAGCGCCCGCACTCTTCGAAAACCCATCGGCAGGACATCGTAGTCGCAAGAAAGCCCGCTGCCTGAATACGTTGGGCTGAGTCGATTGCTGAGCACGGACTGGGGGCGGCTTGGACAGGCAGTGACACAATGGTGACGTCACGATGGCTCTGAGCTTCGGACTATTGCTTTTCGCAGGCCGCCGTCCTAACATTCGCGGCATGGGGTGAACGCCATGCCTCCATACAATCGAATGGCAAAGAAGCTGGTGCGCTTAGCGGCTCTTTCTCTCGCAGTGTCTGCCCTTGCCCAAGGTCCTCCCAAGTACGATCCGGCAACAGAGACCAAGGTCAAAGGAACAGTCGAAGAGTTCAAGCTCCTTCCGCCTTCGGGAGGAAAGCCTACCGCGTACCTAGTAGTGAAGAGTGGACAGCAGACGGTGCAGGTCTTCCTTTGTCCCAAGAGCTTTTTGGACGACATGGGCGCGAGTTTCAAAGTCGCCGACGCAGTCGAGATCACAGGGTCAAAAGTGACACAAGACAGCGCCGACCTCATCCTGGCACGCGAGGTGGCGAAGGGCGATGACGTTTTGACACTGCGTTTCAAAGATGGCAAGCCCGCCTGGTGAACTCTTCGCTGAGCCAGTCGCTGATGCGGCAACGGCTCAACAACGGCCATCGCTCATATACAATTAGAGTGTAGGGCCGTAAATTCTTCCGGTCCGCCCAATCGCGCAGACGTAGGAAATCTGTTTCGTAGGCGCTGAATGATCTGCGCCCACACCCGTGCAGGCGAGGACTTCCGTATTACACCGATGGCTGAGTAGTCGCGGCCTATTCATAAAATTTCGTTCGGAGCTGAAAGCCTATGTTGGCATTCTCAACCCGTCTCTCTTACGCATTCCGTTGTTTTTTCTCACTCTTATTTGAGGGCAGGATCCCAGAGGACATTGCGAGCGTTCTGGGGATTGCTTCGTCTGAAACTAAGGCAGTAACTGTGGGTACGCCCAAATCGGCTGCCAAACCCGCGGAATCTTTCGACCGTGCTGTGCAGATGCTCGCCTTACTGCAGCGCGATGGCAGGTTGATCGACTTCCTTGCCGAAGATGTCTCGCCGTATCCCGACAGCCAACTCGGAGCGGCCGTGCGCAATATTCATGATTCATGCCGGCAGGTACTCGATCGCTATATGAAGCTTCAGCCGGTGATCGACTCGGAAGAAGATAAGCCGGTGACGGTACCCGAAGGCTTCGATTCGGCATCGGTGAAGCTGATTGGCAATGTGGTTGGTGCGCCTCCTATCAAGGGCTTGTTGCGCCACCGGGGCTGGCGTGTGATTGATGTGAGCTTGCCTTCGTTGCCGCAAGGGTCCGGACGAGAGGTTGTGGCACCGGCGGAGATCGAGGTTTCGTAGGCACGCTTTTGAGTAGTTCGCTTACGGCCTCACAGATATCGATGGAGGATTGATTGGATTCACAGTTCATCATTGGCATTGATCTAGGAACCACGAATTCTGCTGTTTCATTCAGTACGGCTTCGGACGAAAGCGGTGAGATTGCGACTGCGAATATTCCGCAGCTTGCCAATCCCAATGAAGTTGCTGACCGTACCTTGCTGCCGTCTTTTCTTTTTGCGCCGGGGGAGTTGGACTTCCCTGTAGGTAGCCTTGAGTTGCCGTGGGAGCGCGCGCCCAAATTCGTCATTGGTGAGTTGGCGCGCAAACGTGGTGCAGAGAATCCCTCGCGGCTGGTTGCTTCGGCGAAGTCGTGGCTGTCGTGCGCTGCTGTAAACAGGACTTCCCCGATTTTGCCGTGGCAGGCACCGGAAGAAGTCCCGAAGCTTTCGCCTGTAGAAGCCTCGGCGCAGTATTTGCAGTACATGCGCACCGCGTGGGACGCGCAGCACGCAAACGACGGCGCTTCGCATCTCGGACAGCAAGACGTTTTGCTCACTGTGCCAGCGTCCTTCGATGAAGAAGCACGTGCGCTGACGTTGCGTGCGGCCGAGCAGGCCGGCTTCGAGCACATCACCCTGCTGGAAGAGCCGCAGGCTGCCTTCTATGCCTGGCTTCACAACCAGGGAGACGCGTGGCGCCAGAAGATAAAGGTCGGCGATCTGGTGCTGGTATGCGACGTAGGCGGCGGCACGACCGACTTCAGTCTAATCACAGTTACGGAAGAAAACGGCGATCTCGCGTTGCAGCGTGTAGCCGTTGGCGAGCACATTCTGCTCGGCGGCGACAACATGGATCTCGCCCTAGCGCGCCGGTTGCAGCAGAAGCTCGAATCCGAAGGGCATCGCATCGACACCTACCAGCTTCAAGGCTTGTGGCATCAGTGCCGCGCGGCAAAAGAGTATCTGTTCGAGCATCCAAAGTCGCAGAAGCAGGATGTCACGCTGCTCGGCAAAGGGCGCAAGCTCGTTGGTGGCACTATCAAGACCGAGCTTACCCGCGAGGACGTGGAGCGCGCGCTGGTGGAAGGGTTCTTTCCGCAGGTAGCCAGTAACGAGATGCCCATGCGCCAGCGGCGCATCGGATTTCAGGAGCTGGGATTGCCCTATGCGGCTGACGCCGCGATCACGAAGCATCTCGCACGCTTCCTTTCACAAGCGATGCATACGAATCCCGACGCCGGCAATGCCAGACGCGGCAAGAGCGGACTGGCCTCTCCCACGCACGTTCTGTTCAATGGTGGTGTGATGAAGGCCGCGGTGCTACGTGACCGCCTGGTTAGTGTCTTGAATAGCTGGCTATCGGTAGAGGGATTCGATCCTGTGCAGGTGCTGGATGCTTCCGATCTTGAGCATGCTGTGGCGCGCGGCGCGGCCTACTACGGCAGGGTGCGTCGTGGGCATGGTGTGCGCATTCGCAGTGGCGCCTCGCGGACGTATTACATCGGAATTGAGAGCGCGATGCCCGCGGTACCCGGCATGCCAGCGCCGATGAAAGCGTTCTGTGTCGTGCCCTTTGGAATGGAAGAAGGAACCGAGGCACAGATTCCGGCGCGCGAGTTTGGCCTGGTTGTCGGTGAACCGGCGGAGTTCCGCTTCCTGAGCTCTACGATACGCAAGCAGGACCGCGTGGGCGATCTGGTGGAGAACTGGGGAGACGACATCGAAGAGCTTAGCCCATTGGAGGTCACGCTCACCATGGATGGCCAACAGGGGACGATGTTACCAGTGCGCATGGAATCGCGTGTAACCGAGATTGGCACGCTGGAGGTATGGTGCGTTTCACGCGATGCCAAACAGCGCTGGAAGCTCGAATTGAATATTCGGGAAAAGTCGGAGCAGTAAATCGCGAGTCATGGCCCGCACTTCCCGCTATCTGATTGGCATTGACCTCGGCACCACCAATACCGTGGTGGCGTATGTCGACACGCAAGAAGTCTCCCCCCAGATTCGAGTCTTTGATGTCACTCAGGTGGCTGCACCTGGCGAGGCCCGTTCCGTGCCTGCGCTTCCTTCATTTCTCTACTTTCCTACGGAGAGCGAAATCGCATCCGAAGCATTCGGCCTTCCGTGGGAGAAGCGGCCTCGGTCGGTTGTGGGAGTTGCCGCTCGCGAGCACGGAGCCTTAGCTCCCCGACGCCTGGTGTCGTCGGCAAAATCGTGGCTTTGCCAGGACGCGGTCGATCGCACCGCAAATATACTTCCACGAGAAGCGGAACCACCGGAGCCGATGATCTCCCCGGTAGAGGCATCGGCACGTTACCTCATACATCTGCGCAATGCGTGGGATCACGCAATGTCAACGGCCGGTGAGAGTGATGCGGGACTCCGCTTTGAGAACCAGGACATCGTCCTCACAGTGCCTGCGTCATTCGACGAAGAAGCTCGCGAGCTCACTGTGGAGGCGGCGCGACTCGCCGGCGTCGACCACCTGACGCTGCTGGAAGAACCGCTCGCCGCTTTCTACGCATGGGTTGCCGCTCATCGCGAGACGATCGCTGCCCACGTGCACGATGGCGAGCTCATACTGATCTGCGACATAGGCGGCGGGACTTCCGATTTCAGCCTGGTGCGCGCTCACATCAACGGCAGCACTGTTCAGTTCGAGCGCACGGCGATTGGTGATCACCTGCTGCTCGGCGGAGAAAATCTCGATCTTGCTCTCGCTCGCCGCGTGGAGCAAAAACTGAGCGCGAAGCTTTCGCTGGGACAACGCGATGCACTCGGAATCGAATGCCGCGCCGCTAAGGAGACTCTACTTGGCGATATTGCGGTCGATCGCGTTCCCATCAACATTCTCGGAACAGGACGCGCCGTCGTGGGCCAAATGCTCACCAGCGAATTGACGCGTGACGAGGTACAGCAGTTGTTGCTGAATGGCTTCCTTCCTCTCACACCTCCAGACGAAATGCCACGGCGCACGCGATCTTCCGGATTGCGAGAAGTTGGGCTCCCGTATGCCGCTGATCCAGGCATCACCAGGCACCTCGCGGCTTTCCTGAAAAATGCGAAGGCAGTGAACACGGACTCCAGCTTAGACGCTGGTACCGCGGCTCATGCTGGTCTGGCACGGCCTGATGCCGTTCTGTTCAACGGCGGCTTCTGTATCCCTCCCGTTGTTCGCGAGCGCCTCATTGAGGCCCTTGGGCACTGGTTCAGCGAAAGCAGCGATGGTTGGCGCCCACGCATCTTGCCGGGTGAGGCACTGGACAGTGCGGTCGCAATCGGCGCTGCGTACTACGGCCGTGTGCGTCGCGGAGAAGGATTGCGCGTGAAGGCAGGTAGCGCGCGAAGCTACTACATCGGCACGCGTACTGAGGGCACCGGCGTGTGCGTATTACCCGCAGGTACGGAAGAAGGCACAGATCTGCAGCTGGAGCGCGAATTCTCGGTGCTGGCGAACCGGCCCGTGTCATTCAACCTGTTCAGCTCGACTGTGCACCACGTACCGCACGGAGGGCTGAGTGAGCTGGATTCTGACCAGATGCACCGTCATGCACCACTCACGACTCTACTGCGCTACGGCAAGAAGTTGCAGCAGCAAGAGCTGGCCGTAGGGTTGTCCGTGCGCTTCACCGAAGTCGGTACGCTTGAGCTGTGGTGCCAGACCACGAATGGATCGCATCGTTGGCGGCTGCAGTTTGAGCTGCGCGGCAACGCAGCCTCGGACGAAATGCATTCCACCAGTCTGCGGCTGACGGGCGGGTCGTCGTCAGAAATTTCGCAGAACGTGATCGAACAGGCGAGCCAAACTGTTCGCGCTGCTTTCACCCGCGAGGCTGACGAGAGCCTGCAGGCGGCGCTCTTGAGCACGCTCGAAGCAGGCACTGGGCTGAAGAAGGAAGCGTGGCCGTTGCCGCTCTTGCGGTCGCTGGCTGATGCGCTACTCGAACTAGCGGATGGCCGCCGGATCAGTGCTTCGCATGAAGCGCGCTGGGTCAATCTGCTGGGTTTTTGCCTTCGTCCCGGTTTTGGTGATGCAAGCGATTCGCGCCGAATGCAAGCGGCGCGACGCCTCTACCAATCGGGACTGGCCTATGCCGCGGAACTGCAGAATCAAATCAACTGGCTGGTGCTGTGGCGGAGAATCGCGGGAGGATTGAGCGCCGCGCATCAGCACGAGCTCCGCAACTATCTCGGCAACATCGGAGTCGGGCGCAAGAAGGCAGGCTCGCGCTTGAACGCGCAACTCGAACGCGACGGATGGCGCCTGCTCGCGAGCCTTGAATACTTGTCGGGCGCTACACGCGCCGCTCTCGCGGCAGAGCTGTTGCGCAAACTCAAAAAGGATCCGGCCGACAACGCCTGGATGTGGGCGCTCGGAAGATTCGGCGCTCGTATCCCGCTTTATGGTCCGCTCGCCTGCGTGGTTCCACCAGCAACAGCCCAGGAATGGATTGTGTCGCTGCTGGAGTTGCGAGAACTCAATCACGATACGGCGAGGACAATCGTTCAGCTCGGCAGAGTCACAGAAGATCGCGCGCGCGATCTCGGCCACGATGTGTGCGAGCGTGCCGTGCAGCGACTGAGAGGGGAACGTCTCGGTGAAGAGTACCTGCTCCGGGCGTTGATTGAGTTCATTCCCCCTGGACGGCAAGAAGCATCATTGACATTCGGCGAATCTTTACCCAGGGACTTGCAGCTGGAAAGCACCGCCGACTGTTTGTCGCCCGTTTCGGCCATCGCCACGAAACACGGATCCTAGTGACGAGCCACTTATGGATCCGCAGTGGTAACACAACGCATCAAAAGGAATGATCCTATCGAAGAATGTGCCTACGGGTAGCTATCACTACCTCCGTTGATTATGGTTAGTTTTACTCTAAGCCGGTGAAAACAAAAGAACACACGTTGGTTTTTTACTCTTTACACATTATCGGACGTAAGCTCGTGCGCGACGTGAGCAACCGTGTAATTCCTGGCCTAAAGAATCTCCGAGCCGCCTAGGCGAGGCTCCCTCCGGACACGGGCCCTGCATCCTACAGCTCATACCACATGAAAAGGAGGGGGTATGAAAGCGTTTGTATTCGCTTCGATCTTGATGTTAGCGGCAGCCCTGGTCGCGCAGCAGCCGGGAACGCCGGGAAGTGCACGGCCCGGCTACCCGCCATCGGCGACGCCGAATCAGCAAATGCCACCTGACCAACCGGCGTCGGCCGCGCCCGACACTACCGCAACGGCGCAAGTGCAGCAGGACATTCAGCAGGCTTGGCAGGCGCAGTCGGATCTTTCGAACAGCAAGTTGAATGCCCAAGTCAGCGGAGGGTCGGTCACCGTCACGGGTACGGTAGCCAACGAACAGCAGCACCAGAAGGCGCTTCAGATTGCGGCCTTACACGCTAGCGGCATGCGGATCGTTGATAAGATCAAAGTTCAGCCGCAATGAGCTCTGGAGTAGCCCATCCATAATTTCGCAGGGGTGCCCACCCGGCCTTCGGTCGGGTGGGTTCTTGTATCCTTCCCGATCTGGATGGTGGGACAACGTCACTACAGCGCTTCGCTAGCCGCGAATCCAATGCCGATCGCCAATTGCCAATTGCTCCCCCTCCCGTCGTACAATGCTCGTCGCTCCTGTTTCACTGAGTCTAGCTCGAATCCCGCTGGACGCACTGTCAACGGCGCAACACCGTCGATTTATCTCAAGGAGTGACTATGTCTACCAAGATGCCGAGTCTGTTTGCGGCCGCGTTCATCATAACGATACTCGCCCTGTTCCAAACGCATGCTCCTGCCCAGCAAACGAGCACGCCCGACGCTGCCAAACGCGAGCCCGCCGAGGCTCCGCGAGCCATCTCCGACGAGGATATTCAGCTGTTGCGCAAGGACATTCGTGACCAACGCAAACAGCTCATCGCTGCCAACTTGCAGCTTACACCAGCGGAAGCCGAAAAGTTCTGGCCGGTTTACGACCAGTACATAGGGGAGCTGGTCGCGAACAACAATAAGAAATATGTGCTGATCAAGCGGTTCGTCCAAACCGGTGGTGTACTAAACGACACCGAAGCCGAAGACTCAGTGCAGCGATGGGTAAGCATCGACGAGTCGGTGGCGGCACTGCGGGCGAAATACATACCGATCTTTCGCAAGGTGCTGTCCGCTAAGAACGAGGCGCTCTTCTACCAGCTCGACCGGCGCGTGCAGCTGATGATCGATCTGCAACTGATGGCTTTAATCCCAATGGTCGAACCGTAGTGCGCACAGAATCTCGGCTGTCTCTACGCTGCCGGCCGTTCTCGACTACGCGTTCTCGCTGCTTTCTTCGCGGCCTGCCGTAAACCGCTCTTCCCCTTGGTGCGGACCGCCTTCATGGCTGCCTCGTGACGCGAGGCAGCACTGCGTTTGCGGGCAGCGCGCTTGGCCTGCCGGCTAAGACTGCTGTGAGAAGCTGCCGAGTGTGCTTCGCGCTTCAAGACGCCCGATGTGGCTCGTGAACGCTTCGACGACGTTTTCCGCCATGTGCTCGATTGGCCCTTTTCCAGGTCGCGTTCAGCCTTCCGGCGTACCTGCGAAGACGCCTTCCCCTCCCTTGGAGGCTCCAGTTTCACGCCCGCGCGCCGGGCCTCCGAAAGCCCGATAGCGATCGCCTGTTTCGTGGACCGGGCCCCATGTTTTCCTTCGCGGATGTGATGCATCTCTTCACGAACGAATTCGCCCGCCTGGGTGCTCGCTGACTTTCCTTCTCGTGCGTCTTCCCTGGCTCGCTCAATTGCTTCTTTCTCGGGCATCGGTTCAGCCCTCCCATCTACCTGCTTGGGATTCATCTGGCAACGGGCCAGTTGCCCAATAAATCGCGGATCGCTCTTTTGCGCCAAGACATCTTCGTCTACTATCTTCGAATCGCCTTAATCTACGATTTGTTGTTCGGAGAAGACACGATGCCAACCGCCGTCGAGCAATTGATTGACCATCTTACGAAAGACATTGCCGCTCTCGAGGAACGTGCCAAACAGGCAGAAGCCATGCTGCCCCACATCGCTGAGAAGTACCGCGAACGCTGGCGAGCAAGTATGGATACCACCTTGCGGCAGGCCAACGAACTCAGCGAACTCCTGCTTGAAATTCGCAAAGACCACCCTGGAAATTAAAGTGCCTGCGAGCGGCTATTCTTTGCACGTGATCGACCAGAGTAAAGATTAAAACCAGCGTGCTGCGCGGGTTGCTTTTTACCGATGGAACGTAAGGCTGTCTCCCGATTCCCAGACGAACGCGTCGAAGACGCGACCGGTCTCGAAGCCCATCTTTCGGTAAAGCTCGACTGCGCGCTGATTGGCTTCGGTGACGGTGAGCGTCAGCAGTTTGAACTTGCGTGCGCGCAGGGCATGGCAGGTCTCCGCCATAAGCGCTTCACCAAGACGTTGGCCGCGGTGCTCGGGAAGTAAGCAAAGTTGCGTCACATGACCGACGTCATGGCGCACACGGGAACAGAGAATCAGCCCGACGAGTGCATGGGTGGCCGGATGCACTGCCACGAACGACGCATCCGGGTCGAAAACGCCGCAACCGGGAAAGCGCACAATGTTATTTAGGAAGCGGAGGGAACCGGCGCTGGTGCGGTACTGATCGTTGATCTCTGAGTCAATGTGCGAGCGGTAAGAGGCAGTAATGATGGATGCTGCTGGCTGGTAGTCCGCATCGCTCCAGCGTCGAATCTGGAAACCATGAGGAAGCTGGATTCCAGGCAACGGGTGGTTGGACAGTTGGAGGCAAAGAAACAGCCGACGATAGGGATGGAAGCCGTTCGCCATGAATGGCTCGGAAAGCTCACCGGTATCGTGAGCCAGCAGTTGCGCCTCCGCACGATGAACGCCGGGCGATTGCTGCAAGGTCTCGACGACGTGC
>Ga0126378_10004288_pt1 | contig 10853 bp, 10 predicted proteins | sample PanSoiMetPlot_23_FD_92587 | JGI IMG/M metagenome (GOLD analysis project Ga0126378, IMG submission 92587) | Tropical forest soil microbial communities from Panama - MetaG Plot_23 | ecosystem: Environmental > Terrestrial > Soil > Tropical forest > Bulk soil | place: Panama | collected 2016-02-17
AGACTTGGACTGTTATTGACGATCCCCCCGGGGTATGCCACGGCTGTGTGGCCAGCATCCGGCATTGCTTTAGCCGGTACTCTACTGTTCGGATATCGAGTCTGGCCTGGCATTTTGCTCGGGTCGTTTTTAATTAATCTACGGACTTCTCTCGATACCACAAGCACCGCGTCGATTCTAAATACCACGGTGCTAGCGGCCAGTATCGGCATGGGAGCTTCGCTACAGGCCATCGTAGGGGCTTTCCTGATACGCCGCTTTACGCAATATCCGACTGCGTTTGTCGGGGCGCGGGATATCATCAAAATTTCTCCTTCTGGGAGGCCCGGTAAGCTGCCTCGTGAATGCCACATGGGGTGTGACGAGTCTGCTGTTGGGCGGTATTATCCAGCCGGTCGACTACCTGTTCCACTGGTGGACCTGGTGGGTGGGCGATGCGATTGGAGTCATTACCTTTACTCCGTTGGTTCTGATCTGGTTAGGGAAACCAGCCGTATTCTCACACGGCAGACAAGTCTCCCTGCCGCTGTGTCTGGCCTTCACGCTGGTTGTCATATTTTTTATTTACACAAACGCGTGGGAACAAGATCGAATTAAGCTGGAATTCAAGCGTCGCACGGACCAGCTAGCCCAACAGCTACAAGAGAACTTTCATAACTATATCGATGTCCTCCATTCCGTAGAGAATCTTTATGCAAGCTCGGTTCCGATTAACCGCCACCAGTTCAAAACTTTCGTCTCGCGCTGGTTCTCGCGCCATCCAGGGATTCGTGCAGTCTCGTGGAGTCCCAGGATACTCGACTCGGATCGGGCAAACTATGAGCAGGCTGCCCGGGAAGATGGCCCTCAGTAACTTCCAGATCACGGAACAGAGCCCACAGGGGCAGTTGGTTCGGGCAGCGCGGCGCGCCGAATATATCCCCGTCTACTATTTAGAATCGGTCAGAGGGATTGGAAGAGCTTTGGGTTTTGACGCGGCGTCTGATCCCACCAGACGCGAAGCTCTAAATCGGGCACGAGACACGGGGCAGCCAACAGCCACTGATCCGCTCACACTGATACAGGATATTAAACACGAAGGAGGTTTTGTAGTTTTTCTACCCATCTACAAACCCGGACTCCCTCACAACAGCCTGCAAGAGCGACGTCTCAATCTGCAAGGTTACGTGAGCGGGGCGTTTCGAATTCCCGATATGATGAATGACGCACTCAAAGGTGCGAAGATGGAGGATATCGAAATTCACCTCTACGACGCCGGAGGCGAGAAAAAAAACGTCTGCTATATGAGCATCGGTCAAAGGACAGCGAGTCACAGGATCTGCCGATCGAAGCGAACGAACGGCCAGCCCCGTTCCAGAGAGTCGTTCCGTTCGAGATAACCGGACGCCAGTGGATAGTTCAGTTCGCTCCAACAAAAGAGTATCTGATCGCTCAACGAGGGTGGCAGGCGTGGAGCGTTCTTGCGGGAGGACTCTTTTTTACCGGCTTATTGGGCGGCTTCCTGCTTACACTAACTGGCCACACTGCCAAACTTCAGGCCATTAACGCGGATTTAGAAAAGGAAATTACCGAGCGTAAGCGGGCGGAGGAGGCGGTCACTCAATTAGCCGCCATCGTAGAATCTTCAGATGACGCGATCGTTGGTACAAGTTTGGAAGGAGTCATTACAAGCTGGAACAAGGGCGCAGAAATCATCTATGGTTATTCCGCCGAAGAGGTCAAGGGCCGTCCGATCTCCATTCTAATTCCGCCCGATCGTCTCGATGAACGGGCACGGCTAGCAGAAAGGATCAAACAAGGAGAACACGTTGCTCAGTACGAAACCATTCGTTTAAGGAAAGGCGGAGCTCAAGTTCATGTTTGTCTAACGTTATCGCCAGTGAAGGATGCAACGGGCAAAATTACGGCTGTGGCAACGATTGCCCGCGATATCACCGAGCGCAAACGAGCGGAATCCGAGCTGCAGCGGCTGCAACAACTGGCGGCCGCCCGTGAACGTGCCCGCCTTGCCCGTGACCTTCACGATAGCGTGCTCCAGTCTCTTGCGGTCGCCGGCCTAAACCTCGAGGCCGCCATCCAGGGCCTAAAAGCGGATCCTAAGGTGGCTAGGGAGCAACTGCATGGGGTTCAGGATCTTATCGTTCGGGAACAACGGGAGCTCCGCTCCTTTATTGAAGAATTGAAACTTGCCACCCTCGTCCCGGGCGAAATCGACTTCAAATTCGGCTACCTCCTCCAACAGTTGGCCAAGACGGTTGAGCAGCAATGGCACTTGCGTGTGGAGCTAAAGATGGATGGTCTTGACGGGCAGGTACCCGCTGTACTGGCGCGCGAAATCTATCAGATCATCCGCGAGGGGCTGATCAACGCCGCACGCCATTCTCGCGCTTCGGTAGTGGAGGTGGATCTGCAAGCCGACGATCACAATGCGCGCCTAACCGTTTCCGACAACGGTTGCGGCTTTCCCTTCCGCGGTCGCTATAATCACGCCGCGCTTGTTTCTACGGGGCTCGGTCCCGCTATAATTAAAAGCCGGGTCGCTTCTCTCGGAGGGGCTCTAGCCATCGACTCCTCGGAATCGGGAGCGCGGCTTGAAGTGACCTTGCCGCTTGCATCGCCCCGAGGATGAGATGCCGATCACTTTGGTTATCGCAGACGATCATCCATTAATCCTCGACGCGATGGAGAATCTGTTTCGTCTGGAAAAAGATCTTAAGGTCGTCGCCCGCTGCCTCGATGGCGAGGCGGCCCTCAGGGCGGTACGCCGGTACCAACCGGACATTTTGGTGCTCGACATTCAAATGCCGGCAAAAGACGGCCTGGTAGTGCTCCGGGAAATGAGAAAAGAGAAACTGCCTACGCGAGTAGTGATTCTCACGGCTACGCTAGACCAAGAAGGGCTGGCCGACGCGGTCCGTTTCGGCGTGCGCGGCCTCGTGCTCAAGGAGTTGGCGCCGAAACTTCTCGTGGAGTGCATCCGCAAAGTGCAAGCGGGCGAACTGTGGCTGGAGCGGCGCTCGGTGAGCAGCACGCTGGAAAAACTGCTCCAGCGCGAGAGCGCAAGAAGCGAGGCCGCTCAAGTGCTGTCGCCCAGAGAGATCGAAATTATCAAACAGGTGGCGGCGGGGCTGCGCAATATGGAGATCGGCAAGAAACTCTTCATCAGCGAGGGAACGGTCAAGATCCATCTTCACAACATCTATCAAAAGCTCGGCGTCGACAGCCGCACGAAGCTCGCCCGGTACGCCCAAGAAAAGGGACTCGTGTAAAAGAGCGTAGTGCTCTGCTCCACCGCTCCATCATTCAGTCCATCACTCCATTACTCCAACACTCTATCCGTATCTCTTGGTCGTAAGTTGGAGATCAGAAGATCATTTAATTAGTGGAACGCCCAAGTCTTTGCAGATTTTCCGAGCCAGCAGATCGATAATCTCGTTGTGGCGGGGGACAGACGAGCGTTTGTTCTGGCGAGGATTGTGCCACCACGAATGACGAGCACCCTCGCGCAACAATTCGCAGCCGTTTTGGCGGAGGTGGCGCAGGAGATCGCCACGCTTCATACATTGATCGGCTCTTCATTAAAACCTTCTCCGGCCGCTTCCAAAGCGTCACGACGATTTAGTTCTAAAGCCTCTCGCAAGGTTGCCTGCAAAGTTTGCAGTAACTCTTTCTTTGACGGCTCCTGACAGTTAACCCCTGGCACCTCCTCGATCCAGCCAATCCACCACTGTCCGGATTTCTTTATAACAGCAGTGTACGCGTCCTTCATACGGCGCTCTCCTTGAGCTTACTGCAGGTAGAATAGCACCAATTTCCGCACCTCAGCAAATCCAAAGCCGCCCGGCGAGAGCTGACTAGTGACACTCGTAGAAAAGAAGGATGATCCGGCGGGCTGATTTTTGACTTATTTGCCCAGGGCTCTGGCCAACCGGGCTTTACATACGGTGCCGACCATAGTTTGGGGCAATCTGGTACAGGGAAGCAGGGGAGCCTCACCTAGCAGGCAGGGTCAAGAGGCTAAGGCCTCTCCTAGAGAAAGAACTTTGTTTTTTCTCGCCGAGTTCGTGATCTTCGGTAACGCGCCCTTGTAAATTGCAAGGTTCGCGGCCCTTTTCTCCTGCTCCAACACTCCGCCACTCCATTACTCCATTCTTTGCTCTCTATCCTTCGATATATATCGAACAGCACAGAAAAATGTATCTCCCATTCAATTGTTTTCACCTGGGATCACTGGCATCCTGCGCCGCACTGTGGGAGGAGCTGGGGGATTTGAGGAGAGACGGAGAGGACAATTGAACGATGGGACTGGTATCACACGCGACATCAGCACCTCGGGAATTTTCTTTGAGACCAAGAGCGCGCACTCAATCGCAGAGACGATCCGGCTTTTCCTCAATTTCGAACACGAGACCCTCCAGTGCGACGGGCGCGTGGTGCGGGTCGAGCCGCGCAATGGTCAATTCGGCGTCGCCGTGGAGCTGACGTCGTATGTTTTTTGTTGACAACGAAGGAGCCGGAGGCAATTTTGCTCAAGACACTGACAAGTCAAGAATCGAGTCGCCACCCTAATAACATTGTTAATTGCTATTTGCGCGCCGCTAGGGGTCGGGGTTTAGAGAGAGATATTTATGAAGTGGCTGATTGAGGCAAATCGCAGGGTAATTCTCTTATTAACGGAAGGAGCTTAGGGTACATGATTCAGATGAGCAAGACGCACAAAATAGTCGCTGATGTTGTGATTCGGGCTAATCGTTTGGCAATTAGCACGGCGCTTGTTCTCGTTTTTGCCTCGGCAAGCTACGGTGGGACGTTTGTGGCCCTCGGTCCTACCAACATTGTTCGTGCTTCGGGCGGCCCGAACACAGTGACCTCACAATTCACTCTTCGGAATTCCAAGACATCTTATACGTTGCGCATCAACAATGGAGGATTGCAAGGCGAGTTTCCACGCGTGTCGAGCGCGGTTATTCTGCTGAATGTCGTCCAGGTGGCAGGGCCAAGCGACTTTAACCGGAATGTCAACGTGATTGAAAAGACAATTACCGTTGGAAACACCAATGCGCTATCGGTTGAATTGCGAAGCGCTCCTGGGAGCGGGTTGGCGATACAAATCATTGGCGTTGACAACGACCTGCCGATGATCACCGCATCGGTTACCCCGAGTCCCAATGGGTCCGGCTGGAACAATAGCAACGTGACGATTACTTTTACCTGTTCCGATGCAACCAGCGGCATCGCCAACTGCCCCAGCCCCATTACCGTGACCACCGAGGGTGCCGGTCGAACAGTCTCAGGCACAGCGGTCGATCGGGCCGGCAACAGCGCTAGCACTTTGGTTACACTAAACATCGATAAAACAGCTCCCAAAATATTAATCAGTTCGCCACTCGATCTAAGCACTGTTAGTTCTTCGCCTATTACAGTCAGCGGAACATTGGACGATTCCGGAGCTACCGTACTAGTCAACGGCGTTGCAGCCAATGTGGATGCCGGCACCTTTACAGCCGCAGGAGTCCCTCTACAAAACGGAACGAATATCGTCACGGCCACGGCTATCGATCGAGCCGGCAACGTGGGCACAGCCAGCATACAGGTAACTCTCGGCCCCCCTCTCAATGATTCATTAGCTCTGTTCCAAAGACTCGACGCAACCCCAATCACCATAGAATCAGGGGACCCGACTTCAGTGGTGGTACGGGCATGGCTCGCAGCAGATTCCTCCTTCATTGCAGGTAGCGTCACGCTTTGGAGATACGATCAGAACGGTAATGTTCTCGCCAACTTGGGACAAATGTTTGACGATGGGACCCATGGCGATCAAGTAACCGGTGATAAAGTGTTCACCACAACCATCACGCTGAACGAGGCTGGTCCGGCGATAGTTACGCTTCGCGCATCTGCAGACATGCACCGCAGCAAACCGTGTATTCTTCCGATTCGCTCATTCCTATAAGCGTTTTACAGGGCGCGCAAGAGGCACGGGTAGACCTCGCCAGTAATCTGCGGGCGGGAAACCTTGCTGCAGCGTACAACAAGCTTGGAAATAAGTTTAATGGTCTCAAGGTCCTCGACAGTTTGCCGCTCAACCTGATAACCGGTCTGGCGGATGCGGTTTCCAGTTGCAGCGTGGTCGAGCAGCACGAGTCGCCGGAGATTTGTGTGGGACCGATCGTTATAGATGGACAAATTAAGCAACTGCGGTTTTTCCAGGTAAAAGACGCTCTTGGTTTGTGGAGGATAATCGGATGGTAACCCTTGGTCGCGCCGTGGCAGTCACCTTATTTGTTACAATTACGACTTTGGTTGGTCTTGGAATAGAGTCGGCTCAAGCGCATGAGACCAATGTTCACCGCGAGATCATCGATCGTGCGATTGAATATCTGAAATCAAAGCGACCAGAGATGAAGGCCTGCGACCTACCAATAGTAAGAGACAACCTGAAACAAGGGGTCACCGATGAAGACGCTCTGGTCTTTCCACCCTTGGGCAATTTTCTATTTCATTTTTATCCTCTTTTAAATGATACGTTTACTTCGTCTTCTTTTGGGACCCCTATCTCGGTGAAATCAACCTGCTCGTCTACGGATTGGGGCTTTAGTCCACCGCCACCGAACATTTACTGCTTTGCCAGTACCTCCGTTGTACCATATCCGGGGCAGTTCAATAATGATAAGTATGACCTTATGCTGCAGTTGCTCGGCCTAAGGGGGACAAGCAAAAGTGATGGCTTAGTTTCTCTCGGGCACTTTCTCCATCTCCTTCAAGACTTGACATCACCAGCTCATACTAGAAATGATGCCCATCCGCACACTGGCTCATTTTTCGTCCCATTGTTCGTACCACCGTTCGGACTATTGTTCGTCGAGGCTTCCGAGTTAGGCGATCCGAGCAAGTTCGAAGTGCTAAATGGCCAGAGGGTTGAAGACGGGTTGCATATTTTACCGCTTCCCACTGATGACTTACTAGACTTTTCCGACCCGCAGAGCGCCTTTACTCAACTCGCAAGCCAAACAGCCTCTGGATTCTATAGCGAGAAAAATACCAACGCTCCTTCTGATCCAAGCGTTCTGCCTGGACCATCTGGCACATTAGGATCGGACGGCTACGTTCGGGACGCCTCCGGAAAAAAGATTGCCTACGCCTATCCTTTACCTCTGTTACGACCAGACAGTGACCGCTACACGATTGACGACATAATAGCAGAGGAACAATTTGCTCAATTGGGGCCAATAGCAGTTCGCTGGACCGCATCCATGATTAACTTCATCCACACAAAGGGCGGAAGCGACGGAAAAGGGATTCCCGTTTGTGAGGAGCAACTTGTTGTTAAGGCAGTTGGGAACGGGACCGTCACGTCGTCTCCGGCGGGTATTTCATGCGGGTCGACCTGTGAGTATTATTTCCCAGCCGGTAAAACCATAACCTTAACGGCATTACCAGGTTCGGGAGCAACTTTTCTAGGCTGGTCAGGTGAAGGATGTTCGGGTACAGGAACCTGCGTCGTCGAAATGGATGACGACAAGGCCAAAAACGTTACCGCAACGTTCTCAACGCCGGTTCTAGGACGCTTTCGAGATAATGAATTGAATTTCGAACTATTTTTGCTCACAGACTCGACTGGAAATGTGACGGGGGAGCTATTGCTGCCGCCGAATCTGTTTGGGTGCCAGGTTGGCGGAACCAAAAGTGGCTCTAAGTTGTCTCTCACTGGTTGTTTTGATAGTGCATTGTTCGTAGTCGTAAATGGCAACTTGAGTTCAGATGGCACTACAATATCGGGACAATTGAAGTTCCCCACCAACGGCTTTACCGCAAACTTTACTGCCATAAAGCAGTGCCAGGTGGGTTGCTGATGGACGCTTTGGGTTTACGGTTGAGAAAACTGAGGCTCGACAGATTGAGGTCTCGCTTCAAGGTAGCGATATCATCCTCGAATTCGTCGCGGGACAGAACAATCCGGTCCAGCTCAAACTCGTGGGTGAGAATCGACTTGAGGGGACGTTGAATATCGTACTACCAAACAGAACTAGCAATAGAAGTCTCAAACTTGAGAAAAAAGAAGGACCCAAGTACTCGCGGTTTTGAGGAGAGACGGAGAGGACAACGCTTTTAAGCTAACTCTGCCCGTGCAATTGAGCGGTGGGATCGGCACCACGTGCGATATCAGCACATCGGGAATTTTCGCAGCCGAAACGCGTCCGATTTTCCGTTGCGATGGCGACTGGTTCAAATCAAGGGGCACCAAAACCATCCAGGGATCTCGACTGGGATCAGAGCTCCGCTAAATTGCTTTGTAAACGGCTGCCTAAAGGAAAGTGTAAATGAAGCGCGGCGACGTTTGGTGAGTTGATCTGCCGACGTCGGCTGGCCGGTCCCGCCGTTCTCGTAATGATGACCCCAGGTACCCCGAAGACAGAGCATTGTGGGTCGGCAACCAAATTTTATTTGACGGATAGCCCATTATCGGGTCTAGTACGCGATTAAAACGTGTTACTCTGCAGGTTCTCTTCTGCTAACGACTCCTGGAGGCTCTCAAGCGGGGCTGACACCGAGTCATTCGGCGACATTCTGATTTGTCGGCTCCTGCGCCCTCAAAACGAATTTCCTTTTGTTTCGAGATCGGAACGCCTCGAATTGTGATGCACGCTCAGCGTGCAGAGGGCAACAGGGCGGTGGAACAAGCAGCGCTGTCGTGGCGTCGAAAATGCTGGTAAAAGCCACCGGGGGCTTGCCTTGAAGTAGCACGCATGGCGATAACCTCTGCCGTTGGAAGAAAGGAAAAGGAAGGTAAGGTAAGAGAAGTCATGATTGCACGCTTGTTGTTTGCCGTATTATGGATGAGTCTTGCCACCAGCGTATCGGCGCAGCCTGTTCAGTTGATCACGGACAAAGAAGCGAAGCTACCCGCCGCGCCGCAGGCGCCGTCGCGCGCAATCACCCGTGGTCCCACCGTCAAATTGCTGTCACCGGAGAGTGTGGCCAATGTCGCATTTCCTCTGAAAGTCGTCTTCGAGCCGCGCGGCGGCTCTAAGATCGATTTGGGCAGCGTACAAGTCACTTATTTAAAGAATCCACCGGTGGATCTCACCAATCGTATCAAATCGGCGATTCGTCCCGACGGAATCGATGTCGCATCGGCGACAGCGCCAGGCGGTGATCACCCGATCCGCATTAGCGTCCGGGATGACGAAGGCAGGCAGGGTACCCTCGTCATCAACCTGTCGGTCAAGTAGTTAATCGGATGCGCTGCCCCTATTGCGCGTCGGAAGTGCCGCAAGCGGCGATCGTATGCTCGCAATGCGCGCGCGACTTTTACCTATTCAAACCGCTGCTTGACCGGGTTGAACAGCTTGAATCGCGCCTTCTGGAACAGACGCAAGCGGGCAGTGTGACGTATGAAGCAAGAATCGCCGCGCTCGAACGCGAGTTAGAAGGATTGAAAGCAGCGCAATTTGCCGTTCCCGGCGTCGCCGTGCCCGCAGGCGCGGGTGGTCACAGGGCGGCATCTCGAACCGGCGCGGCGCTGTCCCAAGTAAGCGGCACAAAACAGTACTGGGTTAGCTCGATGCTCGCCCTCGGTCCTGCTCTGGCACTTCTGGTTGCTGCGCACATCATTCTGCTCTTTGTCTACGACGTAAAGCCGCTTTATCTCCGTACAGCGTCGATTCTGATCCCGATTCCCTTCGGTTTCGCGCTGCTCGTGTGGCATCCCAATCGGTTTCGCATCTCTGCGATCGGCGGCTTTGCTATGGCAGTGGTTGCGGTCTGGCTCATGCTAATAACCACCCGAGGCGGAAAATTTAGGGTCACTCTTGATTCTTGTAATGATCTTTTGGTAGATGCTCGATCCATGGTGCGGCCGCTGCGGATTGAATATGCAGGAGCGCACTACCACGTCACCTCGCGGGGGAATGAGCACAGGGCGACCTTTCGCGACGACACCGACCGGGAGTTGTTTTTGAGCACGCTCTCCGGTGTGGTGGGCCGCTACCGCCGGATATGCCACGCCTACTGCCTCCAGGGTTCGGCTTGAATAAGTGAATAAGCTAAATTCAGAGGCCTTGGACCGCGAATGTTCAAGGCATTTTTTCTATCCCTGGCATCCGCCTGCAGAGAAAACTTGGCTCCCTCTCCACCGAGACTCTAAACAAAATCAAGCTCTGCGGCTTACTCTCGATTCTGTAGAGCCGTGGGTCGATTGAGTGAGGGGTGCGACTCATCGGGTCTATCGCGAATCTTCCGCGCCTCTGGGCGTCCTTACAATTATGATGCTCGTATATCGTGGCGGGCGCGCTGACAGGTCGTGCCACTTCGTCTCGTGAGCAAGGTCGGGCCCATGGCTTGCCATTTGCGCCGCGTCTGAGGTAGATTGTGGGATAGAATCATATCTTATACCACAAACACGTGATGCCGTGATCCGGTTCGACCGTTTTGATCTCTCGTTCCGTACAGTCTATGCACAAGCCAAGGAACTCGCGTTAACACAAACGCAGGTGCCGCTCCTGACGGCAGGAAGCATTCAGACTGAGAAACGAGCCGGCGGCCGCTTTGTTTACCGCTATCGTTATGATGTCAGCGGCAAGCGAATCGCCGAATATCTCGGGCCGGAATCCGACGAAAAAACAGCAGCGAAGCTACAGAGCGCGAATCAGGACATAAAGGATCAGGAAGCACTCGCAGCCCGAAGCCAAGCCTTAAGGAAGATTGGCTATTACAGCGGAGACAATTCTACGCTTGTGACTGTTGCTTCACTGTTCAACGCTGGAATTTTCGGCCATGGCGCGGTGCTGGTTGGGACACACGCCTTCGGCGTCATCTTGAACGAACTCGGCGTTTCCGCAGGTCCGTTTCCC
>Ga0126378_10004289_pt1 | contig 10852 bp, 9 predicted proteins | sample PanSoiMetPlot_23_FD_92587 | JGI IMG/M metagenome (GOLD analysis project Ga0126378, IMG submission 92587) | Tropical forest soil microbial communities from Panama - MetaG Plot_23 | ecosystem: Environmental > Terrestrial > Soil > Tropical forest > Bulk soil | place: Panama | collected 2016-02-17
GAGCCACCTCCATCTGGACGGTTCGCTGGCGGTGGGTCAGTCGCAGCTCGCCGGAGGGCGTCCCGTCCCGCAGGGCCTCGAGCAGCCGGCCCTCGCGCGTGGCGTCGAGCAGCCCGAGCGGCAGCTGCTCGCGCGCGAAACGGAAGAAGGCGCGGGCGGCCGCGTTGGCGGCGATGACGCGGCGGTCGCCGTCCAGGAGGAGCGCCATGACCGGGGCTCGCTCCAGCAGCGCTTCGAACTGGTCGTCCCGGCGTTCCCAGGTCACGGGCGGAGTATAGGCAGGCCCGGGGCGGCTCTCTGATGGAATCGCCGGGCGACCCGGGGGGTTCCTGACGTGTGTAGGTAGTCCGACAGTCGTTGCTGCGAGCGCTGCCTACTCGAGCAGACCACCACCTCTTTCTCTCCCGTCCCGCCGGGGCGTCCTCGTGGCGCCCCGGCTTCTATCTCTTCCCGCGCCGTGCCGTCATGGTCAGCGAACGGACCGGATCCGCGTCACCAGTATGGCGCCCGCCGCGTAGAGCGCGGCGGCCACGACGAACGTGATCCGGTAGCCGGCGTTCGGCGAGACGCGGTTGAACGTGTCCAGCACGAAACCCATGACGAAGGGGAGCAGGACCCGGGGCAGCGAGTCGGCCACGTGGTAGAGGCCCAGGTCCTTGGCCGGCCGGTCGCGGTCGGGCAGCGTGTCCAGGCCCAGCGCCCAGTCGACGGCGCTGAAGGCGCCGTAGCCCAGCCCGTAGACGACCCCGAGCAGGAGCACTGCGGCGACCGGGATCGCCGAGCCGAGGAGGAAGACGAGCAGGACCGCGGCCTGGATGGAGCCGGCGGCGTAGATGAAGCGCTTGCGGCCCCGGCGGTCCGACAGCCAGCCGCAGGTGATCGCCAGCGGCACCGCAGTGAGGGTGACGATGGCCTCGAACTCGGGCGTGAACTGGTCGGGGTGGCGCACACCAAGCAGGTCACGGAACGCGATGAACAGGAACGGCAGCGTCGTGTACAGCCCGGCCACGTTCAGGAACCGGGTGGCGAACGCCCAGCCGAAGTCGCCCGTCCAGAGCGGGCTCAGGAACTCGCGGACCCCGGTGCGCAGGCGTGTGGGCACCGGTCGTCCGCCCTCGCCGGCGGCGGCCCACAGCGAGGGCAGGAGCGACAGGGCCACGACCACGATCAGCACCCAGTACGTCGATCGGGTCTGGCCGGCGCGGGCGAACAGCAGGGTGGCTAGCAGCGACAGCACGCTGCCGAGCTGAACGAAGAAGCCGAGGAAGCCGCTGGCCCGGCCGGTCTCCGAGCCGTGAACCATGTCGGGGATGACGGCGACGTACGCGGCGCCGGCCACGTTGACGAAGGCGACCACGAGCACGAACCCGGTCAGCAGCGGCGGGAACGAGCCGGCGCCGAGCATGACCAGCAGGGCCAGCACGAGCCCCGCCGTGCCGGCAACCATGATCGGCCTGCGGCGACCCCAGCGCGTCGTCAGGCCGTCGGACCAGGCACCCACCAGTGGCGGGAGCACCAGCGCGAAGAGCCCGCCCAGGCCCGTGGCCACCCCGATCGCGGTCCCCTGCCGGGAGAGGGGCACGGTCTGCGTGACCTGGAACTGGAGCAGCACGGTGTAGACCGGCGTGATGACGAAGAACTGGCCGAACCAGTAGCTGCCGAGTCCCAGGTGCCGGATCGTGCCGGCTCTCGGCGCGATTCCCTCCGGGCGCGCGGGTCTGGTCGTCTCCACGGTCTCCTCCTCGCTGGGTTCCCCTCCCCCGGCCGCAGGAGAGCGTACGGGCGGCGGCATACCCTTGTCGAATGGCTTTTCCGAGCAACGCCGCAGCAGTCGACCTCGAACGCTTCGAGCTCAGCCTCTTCCCGTCCGACCCGCCCCCGGCGGCCGACATCGCGGTCGAGGAGGACCGGCTCCCGTACGACCTGTCGGGACCCCGTCTGAGCCCGGCCCAGATTCGCCTGGTAGAGCGGTTCGGCCTTCCGGAGCGCCCGCTCGTCACCGTCACCGAGGACGGCGAGGACGGGGACTACCAGGTGCTGGCCGGAGCGTTCTGGATCCGCGCCGCGCGGGAGGCGGGCCTGGACCGCGTCCCGGTTCGCGCGCTGCAGCTGTCGGACGTTTCCGCCGCGTTCCTGGCGCTGGTACTCAACCAGGCCAGGGCCGCCGACGTCGCCGCCCAGACGGACTCGCTGCAGGTGCTGATGGAGAACGGCGTCGACGAGCAGGATCTGGCGCGCGCCAGCGGCCTGGGCCGCGGTCGCCTGCGCCGCCTGCTGGGCCTGCTGGAGCTGCATCCGACGCTGCGCCAGGCCCTCCGCGAGGGCCGGCTGCCGGCGCCGGTGGCGTTCGCGGCCTCGGCACTCTCCGAGGCCTCCCAGGCGGAGCTGGCCGCGGTCTACCTGCAGGAGGGCGAGCTCTCGAGCGCCCATCTCCGGCGCTTCGGGGAGGCGGGTCAGGCGGCCGACGGCCCGGACGAGGGGTACGTGGAGCCGCTCCCGCCGGGGCCCGAGGGAGAGCCGGGAGGCGCCTCTGACCATGCAGCCGGCCGGGCCCGGCGCCAGGCCGAGGAGCTGCTCCGGACCCTGGACGAGGCCAGCATTACGGGCGACATCCGCGAGCGGGTGCTGGAGGTGGTCGAGGAGCTGTCCCGCATCGCGGGCTGACCTGGCGTCACCAGAGCAGGCCTGACCGCGCCGCCAGGCCGCGGCGGCGCCGTGGCGGGAGCACGCCCGTTTCTGCTTTGCTTACGGACCTGTGGCGAGCTGGCAGGCACTGCTGATCGGGCTCCTCCAGGGGGCGACCGAGCTGTTCCCGGTCTCCTCCCTCGGTCACGCCGTCGTGCTGCCCAGCCTGCTGCACTGGCCGTTCGACCAGTCGAGCCCCACGTTCGTGCCCTTCCTGGTCCTGCTCCACCTGGGCACCGCCACCGCCCTGGTCATCCTGTACTGGCGGGAGTGGGTGCGTATCGTCGCCGGCTTCGTGCGGGCGGTCGTACGGGGCCGGATCGAGACGGCGGACGAGCGGATGGCCATCCTGCTGCTGGTGGCCACCATCCCGGGCGCCGCCATCGGGGAGCTGTTCGTGCAGCCCCTCACCCACCTCTTCGCGACCCCGCGCGTAGCCGCCGCCATGCTAATCGTCAACGCGGTCGTCCTGCTCGGCGCGGAGCTTCTTCGCCGTCGCTCCGAGCGCCGCCACCTGAGCCGCGAGGAGCAGGAAGGCGACTTCAAGGAGCTCGGCCAGATCGGCATGGGGGCGGCGGCGCTGGTCGGGCTGTTCCAGGCCGCCGCTTTCGTGCCCGGGATCTCGCGGTCGGGGATCACGATGGCCGGGGGCCTGGTGGCGGGTCTCAGGCACCAGGACGCGGCCAAGTTCGCCTTCCTGATGGCGACCCCGATCATCGCGGGGGCCGGCCTCCTGGAGATGCCGCAGCTCGTACAGCAGGGCCTGGACGGGAGTCGCTGGCTGGTCTACCTCGGGGCGGCGGTGCTGGCCGGCTGCGCCGCCTACGTCAGCGCCCGCTTCCTCGTGCGCTACTTCCGTTCGGGGCGGCTCGACCCCTACGCCGCCTATTGCGCGGCGTTCGGCGCGGTCAGCCTCCTCTTGCTACGCTGACGCCCCATGGAAAACCTGCGCAGCGGCCCGCTGATGGCCCTCCTCATCGTCCTCGCCGCGGTGTTCGTGGCTCTGGCTGTGCTCTACGCCGAGGGCATCATCAACTTCCTGACCACGCACCCGAACGCCAAGAACCACTACGACCACGCCATCCTGTTCGGCGTGCTCGCCGTGGCGAGCCTGGTGGCCGCCAGCCTGGTCCGCCCCCGCCCGGCCTGACCGGTCCCACCTCCTGACCGTCGCTGGTCCGCTGCAGGCGGTAGCCTTGTCCTGATCAGTGGGCAGCAGCCAGGCACATCTCCGCGACACGGGCACCCCATCCGATGCGGCCGTCGCCGAGCGAGCGACCGCGGGGGACGTCGCGCTCGCCGAGGTGCGCTACCTCAATCGAGAGCTCTCCCTGCTCGACTACATCACGCGGGTGCTCGCGAGGGCGGAGGACGCCACCCTGCCCCTGCTCGACCGCGTGATGTCGCTGCACTACTTCGGGCAGAACCTGGACGACTTCTTCCAGATCCGGGTGGCGGGCCTGAAGGAGCAGCTCGAGGCCGCGCCCGAGACCGCGTCGCCGGACGGGCTGTCGCCGACGGCGCAGCTGCAGGAGATCCGGCGCCGGGTCGAGCACCTCTATCAGCGCCAGGAGCGGCTGTTCGACCGCGAGCTGCGGCCCAGCCTGGCCGTGGCCGGCATCGGGCTGGTCGACTTCGACGAGTTCTCGAAGAAGGATATCGAGCACCTCTCGCGGTACTTCAGGCGGAGCATCTTCCCGGTCCTGACGCCACTCGCGGTCGACCCGGGCCACCCGTTCCCCTACATCTCCCACTTCTCGCTCAACCTGGCGGTCATCGTCAGGCACCCGCTCCGGCGGCAGACCCGCTTTGCCCGTCTGAAGGTGCCGCCGCTCCTGCCGCGGTTCATCGCGCTGCCCGACGGCGAACGCTTCGTGCCGCTGGAACAGGTGATCGCCGCCAACCTCCAGTCGCTGTTCCCCGGCATGGAGATCGTCAGCCACACGGCGTTCCGGGTCACTCGGGACAACGACCTGGAGGTTCGCGAGGACGAGGCCGACGACCTCCTGGTGACGATCCAGACCGAGCTCCTGCGCTTCCGGCGCCGGGCGCGGGGGGTCCGGCTGGAGATCAACCCGGACATGGGGGACGAGGTCCGCGACCTGCTCGTCCGTGAGCTCGAGCTCACGCCGGACGACGTCTACGTCGTCCATGGCCTGCTCGACATGAGCGCGGTCGGCTTCTTCAACGACCTGGACCGTCCCGAGCTCAAGGCCGAACGGTACGCCCCGGTCAACTCGCCGCGGCTGAGCCGGGCCGACGGACAGCCCGCCGACTTCTTCGAGACCCTCAAGGTCGGCGACGTGCTGGTCCACCACCCCTACGAGTCCTTCACCACGTCCGTGGTGGCCTTCACCCAGCAGGCGGCCGCGGACCCGCACGTGCTGGCGATCAAGCAGACGCTGTACCGGACGTCGGGGCCGGCCAGCCCGATCGCGCTGGCGCTGGCCAGGGCCGCCGAGGCCGGCAAGCAGGTCGTGGCGCTCGTCGAGCTCAAGGCCAGGGGGGACGAGCAGGCCAACATCGCCTGGGCCCAGATGCTGGAGCAGGCCGGTGTGCACGTCGTGTACGGGCTCGTCGGCCTGAAGACGCATGCCAAGCTCACGCTCGTCGTGCGCCAGGAGCCGGCCGGCATCCGCCGTTACGTGCACGCGGCGACCGGCAACTACAACCCCATGACCGCGCTCGGCTACGAGGACCTGGGCCTGCTCTCCGCCGACCCGGACCTGGGCGCGGACGTGAGCGAGCTGTTCAACCTGCTCACCGGCTACAGCCGTCAGCGCCGGTACCGCCGGCTGATGGTCGCTCCGACCAGCCTGCGCTCCGGGCTGCTGCGGCTCATCCGGGAGGAGTCCGAGCACGCCGACGGCCGGATCGTCATCAAGGCCAACAACCTGGTCGACATCGAGATGATCGACGCCCTGTACGACGCCGCCCGGGCCGGGACCAGGGTCGACCTGCTCATCCGTGGCGTCTGCTGCCTGCGCCCCGGCGTGCCCGGGCTCTCCGAGCGCATCCGGGTCCGGTCCCTCGTGGGCCGGTTCCTCGAGCACTCGCGGATCCTCCGCTTCGGCTCCGAGGCGCGTGGGCTGAAGTTCTACATCGGCTCGGCGGATGTCATGGACCGCAACCTGGACCGGCGGGTGGAGGCGGTCGTGCCCGTCTGCGACCCCGTCCTGCAGGCGCGGCTCGATCAGGTCCTGGAGGCGGAGCTCGAGGACGAGCGCCTGTCCTGGCGGCTCCAGCCAGACGGGCTGTGGTCCAAGATCGAGGGCGACCTCGACGCCCAGGAGCGCTTCATGGCGCTGGCTCACGAGCAGGCCCGGGACCACGGTGTGCGCCGGCGCTAGGACGACGGGAGGGCGGGACCTCCCTCGCGGCCGGAGTTCCCGCGCCCCGGCGGGCACCCACGGCAGGCGGTCGGCGGTTGCCGAGCGCGAGGTCAAGCTAGGCGCCGCGCCCACGTTCCGCCTGCCCGAGCTCGCCGGCGTCGCCGACGGCGTGACCGCGGGTCCCCAGCAGGAGCGGCGGCTGGAGGCCACGTACTACGACACGGCGGACCTGCGCCTGGCCCGCTGGGGCCTGAGCCTCCGGCATCGCAACGTGGACGGGTGGACGCTGAAGCTGCCCGACTCCCTGGACGGCCCTGTCCTGGCGCGGTCGGAGGTGACGTTCGCGGGGACGGCGCGCCGCCCGCCGCCGGAGGCGCTGGCGCTCGTGCGAGCCTACCTGCGCGGGGCGCCGGTCGAGCGCGTCGCCAGGCTCTCCACGTGGCGCCGCCGGGTCCCGCTCCTGGACGCCGGCGGCGGCGAGCTGGCGGAGGTCGTCGACGACGAGGTGTCGGTCCTGAGCGGCCGCCGCGTGGCCGCCCGGTTCCGCGAGGTCGAGGTGGAGCTTCGCCCCGGCGGCGAAGGCCTTCTGGGACCGGTGCTGGACCGGCTGCGCCAGGCAGGGGCCGGCCGGGCGGACCCCACGCCCAAGCACGTGCGCGCGCTGGGCCCGGCGGCGACAGGTCCGCCGGACGTCGCGGTGCGCCGGCTCCCCGCCGCCCCGGCGGCCGTCGATGTCGTCCGCAATGCGCTGGCCGCGGGAACCCAGCTGGTGCTGCGGCACGACCCGCGGGTCCGCGTCGGCGGCGATCCCGAGGACGTGCACCAGATGCGGGTCGGGACCCGGCGCCTGCGCTCCCACCTGCGCACGTTCCGTCCGCTCCTGGACCGGGAGTGGACGGACTCGCTCCGCGACGAGCTCGGCTGGCTGGCCGGCGAGCTGGGGGTCGTGCGGGACGCCGAGGTGCTGCTGGAGCGGCTCCGGGAGCTGGCCCGCCAGCTGCCGGACGTGGACCAGCGGGCGGTGAGGGCGCTGCTCAGGGAGCTGGAGGCGTCGGTCGAGGCGGGCCGGGCCCGGCTGCTGGAGGCGATCTCCAGCCAGCGCTACTACGACCTCCTCGAACGGCTGGTCGCGGCGGCGGACCACCCGCTCCCGAATCCCGAGGCGCCGGAGCGCCTGGACGCGCCGGCGCCTGCGGCGCTGCTGCCGCTCGCCCGCCGGCCGTGGCGGGCCCTCGCGACGGCGGTCCGAGCTCTCGACGCGCACCCCGACGACGACGACCTGCACCGCATTCGCATCCTCGCCAAGCGGGTCCGCTACGCGGCGGAGGCGGTGACGCCCGCCGTCGGCGGCGGGGCGGGCCGCCTCGCCCGCCTGGCCGCCGGGCTCCAGACCGTGCTGGGAGAGCACCAGGACAGCGTCGTGGCGCGCGCGTGGCTGCGGTCGGCCGCGAGGGGCCAGCGCCGGGCGTTCGTCGCCGGCCAGCTCTCCGCGCTCGAGGCGGGCATCGGTGCCGCGGCGCGCCGGAGCTGGCCGCAGGCGTGGCGGCAGCTCGCGCGGCGCCGGATGCGCTCCTGGATGGCGGCCACCCCGACGTGAGGCGCTTCGACGCGGCGACTCCGGGCGCCGCGGCCGCCGTCCGGGCAGCCGGCGGACTCATATGCCGGCCGGGACCGGACGGTCTGACCGAGGTCGCGGTCATCCACCGGCCCGCACAGGACGACTGGACCCTGCCCAAGGGGAAGCTCGAACCGGGCGAGTCGGCCGAGCAGGCGGCGCTCCGAGAGGTCCAGGAGGAGACCGGGCTCCGCTGCGAGATCGTGCGGCCGGCGGGCTGCACCGCCTACGTGGACGGCCGCGGTCGCGACAAGGTCGTCTGCTACTGGGTCATGCGGCCGCTGGACGGCGGGTTCCGGCCGGGCGGCGAGGTGGACCTGCTCCGCTGGCTCCGGCCGCCGGAGGCCGCGGAGCTGCTCAGCTACCCGGTCGACCGGGCGCTGCTCGCCGCCCAGGAGCTCTAGAACGGGCGGCGAGGAGCCGGCGCGCCACCGGGCCGCTCACGGGGAGGATCACCCACGTGTATTCGCCCCATGTCGGGTTGTGGAAGGCGATGGGGATGGAGGCAGCGAACACGGCGGAGCGCAGCAGGGCGGCGATCGTCGCGCGGCGCCGGGCCGCGGGGCCCGGCATATCGGCCAGGAGTCGGCCCCGCCAGGACTGGACCTGGAGAGCTGTGCTGAGGAGGCCGAGCAGGACCAGGTTGGCGGCGTAGGCGACCACAGCTGTGGTCAGGTCTCCGTACCGGCTGAGCAGGCCGGCGGCGAACGGCACCACGCACACCAGCAGCAGCATGGCCAGGTTCAGCCCGACGAGCCAGGTGTCGGTCCGGACGAGGCCGCGCAGGAGGCGGCGGTGCGCCACCCAGTAGACGGCGACGAGCGCGAAGCTGAGCGCGAACGAGGCCAGGTTGGGCAGGTCGCCCTGCAGCGCCGCCAGCAGGGCGGCGTCCGTGGGCGCCGCCAGGCGGGGTATGGGCACGTCGAGGACGAGCAGGGTCATGGCGATGGCGAAGACGCCGTCGCTGAGGGCGAGCAGCCGGCCGACGTCGTAGGCGTCGGCGTCCGCGCCGGCGAGTCGCTCCTCGTCCTCCTCCGCCATCGCCGGGAAGGCTAGCCGGTCTGCCGGGCCCGCGCTGCCGCGGACCGGCGGTCAGCCGAGGTCGAGCCGGTAGCTCACGCCGGCGGCGAGGTCGGCCTCCACCACGCTGCCGCGCCGGCTCGCCGGCACCTCCCGTCCATCGGGGGCGATCACGCGGGCGCCACCGGTCGCCTGGGCCGGCAGCGGGATGTCCTGCGGCCCGCCGCTCATGCTGATGACGGTCGCGCAGACTCCGCCGTCGCAGCCGGCGCCGTCCCACACGACGAGCCCCCGGTCGCCGTCGAACGTCTGGGCGGTGACCGCGCCATCGACCTGGTAGAGCCAGCCGCCCCCGGAGAGCGGCACCGCTATCCCCCGGCCCTTGCGCTCGGCCAGCTCGGCGATCTGGCCAAGCTGGGCGAGCAGGCTGGTGGGGATGGGCTGCTGGCCCATCCAGTGGGTGACGAAGTAGAACGCGGGGACGCCGTACACGGCGCTGGAGACGGCATGGGCGACCATGTTCTCGGGGCCCGCCGTCCAGCCGTCGCCGTCGATCAGCATGCCGGGATCGGCGGTCGCCGCCACCATCGCCCGGTTGTCCCAGGCCTCCTCCGTCGTGGCGTCGTTGAGCCGGATCGCGTCAGTGATGGCGGCGAACTGGGGCGCCGCGGCGCCGCTCTCCACCAGCGCCTCGGGGAAGACGGCATGGGCGGCCAAGTGGATCGCGCCCAGGTAGCGGTAGAGCGCCGCCGCCCCCCAGCCCAGCGCCGGATCGGCCACATGGGCGGGGAGGGAGTAGTTCCAGTCGATCTTCAGCCCGTCCGCGTGCAGCTCGCCAGGCCCGGCGCCCAGCAGCCGCGCCATCGCCTGCGCCGTCGCCGCCGGAAAGTCGGGCCGGGTCGGGTCGCCCAGGGCGGACTGCCGCGGATACCACAGTGGCCACCACAGCATCACCCTGACGCCCTGGGCGTGCAGGGAGTCGATCAGCTCGCGCAGACCGGCCCAGCTGCCGAACCGCATGGGGTCGGGCTCGGTGGCGCCGATGGAGACCATCCAGCGCGCGTCAACGACAAGCGTGAACGTGCGGACCCCGCTGCTCGCCTCCCAGTGGGCGACGAACTGACGGACCCAGTCGGCGGTGAACCGGGGGCTGTCCCGGATCGCGCCCTCGGCCATCTGCTCACCCCACGTGTCGACGATGGGCTGCTGCCACCAGGCGGGACCCGGCCCCAGGGCGGCGGGGGCCTGGCCGAGCGCGACCAGCGCGGCCCGGTAGGACCTCAGGCCGGCGAGCGGACTGGGGGCCAGCGTGAGGACGAAGGACGGGAACCGGACCAGGCCGTCGCGCATGCCGCCGCCGCCGGTGTCCGGGACGCTGGCCAGGACGTCGAGCGGATAGTCCACCGAGATCCAGTTCCCGGCCAGCTGCATGGCGGTTGCGTTCGGCACCTGCTCGAGCCCGACCCCCAGCCACCCGCCCGAGACGTGAAGCTCGATGTCGAACGGCGGGGGAGAGAGCGGGGCCGGGTCGGTCATCTGAACGTGGGCCCGGCCGCTGTCGAACCCGTTGCCGTCCGGCGTCCAGGTGCCCGCCGCGCCGACCAGGTCGAGGCCGCGCGTGCCGTCGTCGAAGAACCGCGGGCCCAGGGCGTGGTCGGGGCCGAGCGCGGTCGAGAACGTCACGGTGACGAACCTGGGGCCGGCCTCGAGCACCGTGCGTTCGAGCAGGCTGCCGCCGCCGTCGACGACCTCGGCGGTCACGGTGCTGGAGCCCGCCAGCACCCGGACCGTGGCGTCGGCCGGCAGCGCCGCCCGACCGGCCAGCACGGCGAGCGGGAACGTGGCGAAGGCGGTCCCCGCGGAGGAGAACGCCGTCACCACGCCGGCGTCGTCGACCCGCAGGAGGTAGCCGGCGCCCGACAGCATCACGCCGGCCGGGACGCCGCTGGCCGCCGCCGGCACCCCCCCGACCGAGCGGGCCACGGTCACCGTCAGGTCGGCCGGCCCGAGGGCGAGGACCATAGCGAGCACGGCGGCCAGCCGCAGGCGGACGTCCAGCCCGGCCCGCGCAGGCCGCAACCCGACCGCCGGCGCCGGCCGGCCGAGCCGGGCCGCGCTCCTGAGCGCCCGCACCCCGGCGGCGCCCAACCCGGTCGTGGCCGTGTCCCTATTCCCCCCTGCCCCTCATAGGCGCGACTCA
>Ga0126378_10004291_pt1 | contig 10851 bp, 9 predicted proteins | sample PanSoiMetPlot_23_FD_92587 | JGI IMG/M metagenome (GOLD analysis project Ga0126378, IMG submission 92587) | Tropical forest soil microbial communities from Panama - MetaG Plot_23 | ecosystem: Environmental > Terrestrial > Soil > Tropical forest > Bulk soil | place: Panama | collected 2016-02-17
GAAGTCTTCAAAGGCAAGCCACTCGCTGCATGAGCCAAACAGCAACCTGACTGACACCCGTGACTCGAGCGCCCAAGCCCTCTCGCTCCACCCGCTCTCATGCCGGATTCAGAGTGCTACCGCGCGCCGTACTGGATGTTCTGCTGGCACGAGCTCGGCAATCGTCCTGATACGGATTGCCTCCATTGCCTGCGATCTGACGCTTCCGAGTCGATGTGAGTCCGAACAAGCAAAGCAATGACCCCTTGACTGTGGTCAAGGGGTCACTGTGGCTCCCCTTTTGGCTCCCCAAACACCAAACTGAAGCTCGAAAAACAGTCGGGACGGCGGGATTTGAACCCGCGACCCCTTGACCCCCAGTCAAGTGCCCTGCCAAGCTGGGCCACGTCCCGATCTTGGTCCGGCTATGTCGGACGCGTGAGGCAGCCTACCGTACGGCGCCGCCGGTGACGATACGAGCGTTCGCGGTCTGGGGTGCTGCTTGCCCTGCTGACGGCCACTGTTAGCGTTCCCGCGGGCGCCGCGTTAGCCGGGTAGAACGGAGCACTCACAGTCATGGACGACCGCCTCAGTGGTCTCGTACCGCAGCCCGTATCAATCGAGCGGCTGCCCGGCCAGCTAGTTCTCGATGGCTGCCCTTACGTGCGGCCGGCCAGCACCGCCGATCAGGCCGCTGCGGTCGCCGTGCGGTACCTGCTGGGCAGGCTGCCGTGGCTGCGGCAATCAGCCGGAGACGGCCCGCGGTGCACCGTCACCCTCGACAGCGATCTCGGCGCGGAAGCCTACCGGCTGGTGATCAGGCCGGACGGCATCGAGATAACGGCCGGGGACCTAGCCGGCTCGACATACGCCGCTCAGACAATCCGCCAGCTACTGCCCGACGACGCGTGGCGCGCTGCGCCCCTCCCGCGCGCCGAGCCGTGGATCCTGCCGTGCGCGCACATCGCGGACCGGCCCGCCCTGGCCTGGCGTGGCGCGCACATCGATGTGGCCCGGCACTTTGTGCCCAAGCGCGAACTGCTGGCACTGGTCGATGCGCTCGCCGCCGTCAAGCTGAACAGGCTGCACCTGCATCTCACCGACGACCAGGGCTGGCGGATCGAAAGCTTCATGCACCCGGCGCTGCATGAGGTCGGCTCGCACCGGACCCGCAGCCAGATCAGCCTCAACTCCGAGCGCCCGAAGGTCTACGACGACACCCCGCACGGCGGTTACTACACTCTCGCCGACCTGGCCGAGATCTCGGCGTACGCCGGCGATCGCGGCATGGCGCTGGTGCCGGAGATCGACCTGCCCGGCCACAGCACGGCGCTGCTGGCTGCACTGCCCGAGCTCGGTGCCGGCCAGCCGGCGGCTGGCGGCTACCAGGTCAGCCCGGACTGGGGCATTCTCAGCAATCTGGTCGCGCCGCTCCCGGCCACCATGACAGTGCTGCGCGACGTGCTGGGCGAGCTGATCACCGCCACCGGCGCGCGGTACGTCCACGTGGGTGGCGACGAGTGCGTGCTCGACAGCTGGCGTGCCGACGGCAGGGTCCAGGCCAGCCAGCGCGACCGTGGCCTGGCGACGGCCGACGACCTGCACGCCGCGTTCCTGCGGGACGTCGCTGACATCCTGGCGTCGGATTTTGCAGCCCGGGCGGTCGTCTGGGACGAGGGTTTTGCCGGCCGCGGCCGGGCGATGCTGCGTCCCGACACAATCGTGATGGCGTGGCGGGGCATGGAGGTAGCGCAGGCGGCGGCAGAGGCCGGTCACGACGTGGTCGTGGTTCCGGTGCTGCCCACCTACTTCGACTACGCCCAGGACAGCTCCGACATCGAGCCGGTCTCGATCGGTGGGCCGGTGCGGCTGTCCGACGTGGCGGGCTTCGCACCGGTGCCGCCGGACTGGCCGGCGACGGCCCGCGAGCGCGTCCTGGGTACCCAGTTCCAGGTGTGGACGGAGTACATCCCGGACGGGCGCGCCCTCGAGTACATGATGTTCCCGAGGGCGTGCGCGCTCGCCGACGTCGCGTGGTCGGGCGGCCCGTCGCCGCTGACTGGCGATGAGAGCCTCGGTCCTGAGCGGCCACCGCTGCAGGACCGGATCACTTCGCACCTGCGCCGGCTGGACGCCGCGGGACTGGAATACCGGCCGCTGACGGGGCCGCGGCCGTGGCAGCAGGGCGGCCGCGGACCGCGCAGGCACCGGCCCGGCTACCGGATCGCCGATGTCGACGTGCACCTCGCCGAACTCGCCGCCGGGGAGGGGCGGCTCTAAGGACTTTCAGGTGGCGGATGTCCGAGTTGACCAGGCAGCGTTAGCTTGCCTAACTTTAGACCGACCGGCCGGTATGACCCTGGGCCGGAGACGAGCGGAGCGTGGCGCATGGCGGTGAGATCGAGGGAATCCGTCGGCCGGCCCGGCAGAACGCCGGTGAAAGAGCGGCTACTGAGTGTCGCGACTCGCCTGTTCGCCCGTCACGGCTTCGAAGGCACGTCGGTCCAGGACATCGTCGACGCCGCCGGCGTCACCAAGGGCGCGATGTACCACTACTACGGGTCCAAGGACGATCTGCTGTACGAGGTCTACCATCAGGTGCTCTCGATGCAGATCTCGCACCTGGAGGAGATCGCCGCGGGGCCCGGCACGGCCGAGGAGCGGCTGCGGGCCGCGGCCGTGGACGTGGTGCAGACCAGCCTGGACAATCTCGACGACATGATCGTGTTCTTCCGCTCGCTGCACATGCTGCCCGACGACAAGCAAGCCCGGGTCCGCGCGGAGCGGCGGCGCTATCAGGACAAGTTCAGGGCCCTTGTCGATGAGGGCGTGGCGGCCGGCACCTTCCGCTCGGACATTTCGGCCGACATCGTCGTGCACTACTTCCTGAGCGTGGTCAACCAGCTTGGCTCGTGGTACAAGCCAGAAGGATCATTGTCTCCGGCGCAGGTGGGCGAGCTGTTCACCGAGCTGCTCATCGGCGGGCTAGCGACTAGGTAAGGGAACGGGCTGGCGCAGGGCTGGTCACGCCTCGGCACGGGCGGCGGTGCGGCCTGGCCGGGGCCCTTGCGATCTGTCTTCCGCCGCGCGCCGCGCCTCTACGGGTCAAGAACCGGCCGATAGTACCGTTGGCAGGAACAAAGATCGCGTCTACGGGGCGGACAGATCACGGATGCAGCCTTACATGCCGGTGGACATGCAGGCTGGCTGGCAGCCGGGAGAGACCCGCCGGCGCCGGAGGCTGCGCGTTGTCTTCCGCAGGGCATTCCTGACGCTGGTTTCGCTGCTGCTCGTCTGCGCTGCCGGCTTCGTGATCCTGTTGCTCATCACACCCTCGGTCGCTAACGCCCCGCAGCTCGCCCAGGCATTCGACCGGGCGAACGGCGCTCCGTACCCCGGCGTTGCGGCTCCTGCCCGGTTCAGCACGGCGCTGGAGGCGACCGAGGACCACCGGTTCGCCAGCGAGCCGGGCGTCGACCTGTTCGGGGCCGGCCGGTTCTTCTATGGCGAGCTGCGCGGGCAGGGGGATCAGGGCGGCTCGACCCTGTACCAGCAGCTGGCCAAGATGCTGTACACACCCGGACAAGGAGGCCTGTCGGCGAAGGCGGACCAGGTCGCGCTCGCGGTCAAGCTCAAGTACAGCTACAGCGGCGCCGAGATTCTCCGCCTCTACAGCGATGTGGCGTACTTCGGGCACGGCTTCTACGGGCTGGTGAACGCGAGCTGCGGGTACTTCGGGGTGCAGCCCGCCCAGATGTCCTGGCCGCAGGCAGCACTGCTCGCCGGACTCGTCCAGGGGCCCAGCTCCGACGACCCGATCAGCCACCCGGCCGCGGGCCTCAGCCGTGAGCAGCACGTCCTGGGCAGACTGGTCTCGGTCGGTGCTATCAGCCAGGCCAGCGCGAATGCCTACCTGAAGATTCCGATCTCGACGCTCGTTGCACACGCGGGCGGCTGTGGCCAGAATGCCAGCGACAGCCAGCGACAGGCGGGGAACGACTAGCTCGAGCCTAAGGGGTCCGCCGGTGCGAGGCCGGAGTGTGACTGCCTGGCTCTCGCTGCTGGTCGGTGGGCGGGCGGAACGAAGGGCGGCCGGGCCGGGCATGACTGCGCGGAGCGCTACCGGCACCGTTCGGGTCGGCACCGTTCGCGCCGGCGCCGGTGGCGGAGGACCCGTTCTCGGAGCTGCCGCTGCTGGCGGGAGACTCGCGGGCCCCGGAGCCGTCAGCCGCGGCGCCGTTGGCCGGGAAGCCAGCAGCCGAGGCGCCATTGGCCGAGAATCCACCAGCCGAGGGGCCGTTGGCCAGGAAGCCATTGCCAGATGCCCCGTTGGCCGACGGCTTGGTGGAGGCGTCCGAGCCGGCAGTGGTGTGGTGGCCAGCGGGGACCGCGCCTACTACGGCCGCCAGGTCGCGAGCTTCCTCCTCGGGTGGCTCGCCGTGCGCGAGGGCAGGTGTCTCGCGCCAGATCCACTTGCGATAGGACCAGAACCGGAACAGCGTGCCCAGGCCAGTGCCGACAACCAGGGCGACGTTGTACCAGGCCACGCTGTGGCCAAGACCGGCGAGATCAATGAGGCCGATGCAGCCGTAGTAGATGAGCAGCCCAGCCCCGTTGAGGACGAAGAACATCGTCGAGTCGCGGGTCGTGCCCTTGCTCTCACGATGCGCGAACGTCCAGTACCGGTTGCCCAGGTAGGTGATCACCGTGGCCAGGATCGTCGCGATCGTGATGGCCTTGTACTTGCCGATCGGGTGCAGCGCGTTAGCGATACCGAATGTCACGATGAACCCGACAGCGCCGATGACCAGGAACTTAAAGCCCTCGTGGATCAGCTGGCGGAATCGCGCGTAGAGCTTGCGGATGCTGCTCACCTGTGGGATCTGCCTCCTGCTCCGTCCGCCAGATCCTGACCCGAGAGTACCGTCCCGCCTCTACTGGGGTGCCCGCCGATGGGGCAGGTTACCCGCGCTAGGCCAGTTATTGGTTCGGAACTGACGGGCCTGTTAGGTAAGGTCACCGGCGTGCCCAATCCCGATGTACTCATCCGCGCAACCGGCCTGACCAAGCTGTTCGGGGAGTTCACCGCGGTCGATGGCATCGATTTCGAACTCCGGCGTGGTGAGGCGTTCGGCTTTCTGGGCCCGAACGGGGCGGGCAAGTCCTCAACGATGCGCATGATCGGCTGCGTCTCTCCGCCCAGCGGCGGCGAGCTGGTCATTCTCGGCCTGAACCCGATCAAGGACGGGCCGGCGATCCGGGCTCGCCTCGGCGTCGTGCCGCAGGAGGACACCCTGGACGTGGAGCTCACCGTCCGGGAGAACCTGCTGATCTACGGCCGGTACTTTGGCCTGTCCAGGTCGGTCATTGCCGAGAGGACCGCCAAGCTGCTGGAATTCGTTCAGCTCGCCGACCGGGCCGACGACCGGGTCGAGCCGCTGTCAGGTGGCCTGAAGCGGCGCCTGACGATCGCGAGGTCGCTGATCAACGACCCGGACATCCTCATTCTGGACGAGCCGACTACCGGCCTCGACCCGCAGGCCAGGCACGTTGTCTGGGACCGGCTGTTCCGGCTCAAGCAGCAAGGCGTGACGCTGATCCTGACCACGCATTACATGGACGAGGCCGAGCAGCTCTGTGATCGGCTGGTCGTCATGGACGGCGGCAGGGTCGTGGCCGAGGGATCGCCGCGAGAGCTGATCGACACCTACTCGACCCGTGAGGTGCTCGAGCTGCGGTTCCTGCCAGCTGAGCACGAGCACGCGGCCGAGCTGGTGGCCGGGACCAAGGCTGACCGGACCGAAGTTCTGGCGGACCGGATCCTGCTGTATGTCCAGGACGGAGACGCAGCGCTGGACCAGGTCCGACGGCTCGGCCTCGAGCCGCTGGTGTCGCTGGTCCGCCGCAGCACCCTGGAGGACGTGTTCCTCCGGCTGACCGGCAGGCGGCTGGAGGACTGATGGCCGCAGCGGCACCGGCCGCGGGTATCCGCCCCGCGGCGGCCGGGTCATGGGGGATGGCCGTCCGCGCGCTGAGGTGGTGGCTGGCCAAGTACCGGCGAACCTGGCGCGGGTCGATCTACTCCGTCGTGCTCACCCCGGTCCTTTACCTGGGCGCCATGGGCATCGGCCTGGGGCGTCTGGTGAATCAGCACGGCACGGCCAGCCTGGGCGGGATCAGTTACCTGGCCTTCCTGGCTCCGGGCCTGATGGCGGCGGCCGCCATGCAGACAGCGGTGGGCGAGTCGATGTATCCGGTCTATACGGCCGTCAAATGGCAGCAGACCTACCAGGCCGCGGTCGCGACCCCGCTGCGGCCGGGTGACCTCTACCGCGGTCACCTGATGTTCACCACGCTGCGGCTGATCATGAATATGGTGATCTTCCTGGGCATCATGGCGGCATTCGGTGTCGTCCGCTCGCCCTGGATGCTGGCCGGGGTGCCCGTAGCCGTGCTAACCGGGCTGGCGTTCGCTGCGCCCCTGGACGCATTCGCCGTGACGCCGAAAAACGATCAGCCGTTTAACGTGGTCTTCCGGTTCGGGATGATCCCGCTGTTCCTCTTTTCTGGCACCTTCTTCCCGATCACGCAGCTGCCGGCCTGGATCCGGCCCGTTGCCTACGCGACGCCCCTGTGGCACGGGGTCACGCTCTGCCGCGCGCTCAACAGCGGAACCCCGGACGTGGTCGGCGCGCTCGGTCACGTCTGCTATCTCGTCGCGGTGATTGCGCTTGGCCTTGCGATTGGCCCGGTCACCTACCGGCGGAGGCTGAATGTCTGAGCCAGTCCTCTCCGCACTGCACCGGGTGCCGCTACGCATCCTGCCCGCCTCCCTGCTGGCCGTCCGCCAGCTTGGGGGCCGGGAGAGCGCGCACCTCATCGAGCGCAACGCGAGGGCCTACCGGCACACCTGGCTAGTACTCGCATCGGGGTTCTTTGAGCCGCTGTTCTACCTGCTGTCGATCGGGATAGGGATCGGCCATCTGGTGGGCGATGTCACCGTGGACGGCCATCCCGTGCCATTTACCAGTTTCGTGGCACCCGCACTGCTCGCCACATCGGCGATGAACGGGGCGATTTTCGACTCGACATTCAATATCTTCTTCAAGCTGAAGTACGCCAAGGTCTACGACGCTGTCCTGGCGACGCCCATGCGGACTGGCGACGTCGCCCTGGGGGAGATCGGGTGGGCACTCATCCGCGGTGGCCTCTACGCGTGCGCGTTCATCGTGATCATGCTGGCCCTGGGCCTGATCCACTCCGCCTGGGCGGTGTTCGCGATCCCCGTCGCGCTCCTGATCGGCTTCGCGTTCGCGGGCGCGGGGATGGCGGCCACCACCTTCATCCGCAGCTGGCAGGACTTCGAGTACGTCACCCTCACAACATTGCCGATGTTCCTCTTCTCGGCGACGTTCTATCCCATCAGCGTCTACCCGCGGGCCATCCAGATCGTTGTGGACTGCACGCCGCTTTATCAGGGCATCGCCCTACTCCGCGGCCTGACCCTCGGCTACGTCGGGCCCAGCCTGCTGTGGCACGTGCTCTATCTGGCCGTCATGGGCACCACCGGCCTGGCCATCGCCGGCCGACGGATGGGCCGCCTGCTGCTGCGCTAGCGCTATCGGGTGGACAGACTGTCTTTCATGCAGATAGGTGTCGTCTTCCCGCAGACCGAGATCGGCGCCGACCCCGGCGCAATCCGGGCCTACGCGCAGCGAGTCAAGGAACTGGGCTTTGAGCATCTGCTGGCCTACGATCACGTGCTCGGCGCGGATCCAGCGGTCCACGCCCCGTGGAACGGGCCATACGACGTGGACACCACGTTCCACGAGCCGTTCGTCCTGTACGGATTCCTGGCCGGGCTGACGTCGCTGGAGCTGGTCACCGGCATCATCATCCTGCCGCAGCGGCAGACCGCCCTGGTGGCGAAGCAGGCCGCCGAAGTGGACTTGCTCACGGGCGGGAGGTTCCGGCTCGGCGTTGGCCTCGGCTGGAACGCTGTCGAGTACGAGGCGCTCGGCAAGAACTTCTCCGACCGTGGCCGCCGCATGGCCGAGCAGGTCGGACTGATGCGTCGGCTGTGGACGGAACGGAGCGTGACATTCGCCGGGGAGTACGAGAGCGTGACTGCGGCCGGACTGGCGCCGTTGCCGGTGCAGCGGCCCATCCCGCTCTGGTTTGGTGCCGCGTCGCAGCCGGCTTACCGGCGAGTGGGCCGGCTCGCGGATGGCTGGTTTCCGCAGATGCCGCCCGACTCCCGGCTTGAGGAGGCCAGGCACGTCATCGCGAAGGCCGCCGAGGAAGAAGGCCGGGACCCGGCGGCGATCGGCATGGAGGGCCGGGTGAGCTGGCGCGGCGCCGACACGCTGGTGGACCATGTCGGCCGCTGGCGCGCGGCCGGTGCCTCGCACGTCTCGGTCAACACCATGGGTGCCGGGCTCGGCTCAGTTGACGGTCACCTGGCAACCCTTACCGAAGCCGCCGAGGCGCTCGGGCTCACCTCCAGTCGGCTGACACCCTGAAGGTTTCATGGGAACGAAAGCCACATAGCGGACGCGAAATTATCTGCAACCTTCAGGGTGTGACATCGGTTAGCCGCCGAAGTACCGTCGCGGGTTCGCGACCAGCATCGTGTCGATCTGGTCGTCGCTGACACCTCGCTCGCGGAGCGCCGGCAGCACGTCGTCGAACAGGTGCTGGTAGTGCCAGGACGGGGCGAACTGCGGAACCACCGCGGGCGGGAACCAGTCGATGTAGCACGAAGCGTCGTGCGAGAGCACCAGCTGCTCCGCGTAGCCGCGCTCGCACAGCGCGGCGACCGTGCTCACCCGATCGTCGAACGGCGTGATGAGGTCCAGGCCGAACCGGTCCATGCCGAGCAGGCACCCCGTGTCAGCCAGTTCGGTGAGGTAGTCGAGGTCGGTCGTGTCCCCGCTGTGCCCGAGGACGACCTTGGTCAGGTCCACGCCCTCTTCCCGGAGCACCCGCATCACCTCGCGCCCCGTGCCCGAGCGCGGGTGCGTGTGCACGGTGATCGGTGCGCCCGTCTCGGCGTGCGCCTGGCAGACCGCCCGCAGCACCCGCTCGACCCCCGGGGTCAGCCCCGGCTCGTCGACAGCGCACTTGAGGAACGCGGCCTTGACGTCGGTGTCGGCGATGCCGGTCTGGATATCCCGAACGAAGAGCGCAGTCATGGGATCGGCGCGGCCCGATCCCGGCAGCCCAGGGAGACGGTAGGTGAAGTAAAACGGCACGTCGTTGTAGGTATACAAGCCCGTCGCAACGATGATGTTGAGCTCGGTGCCGTCAGCGACCCGCCGGATCCGGTGGATGTCGCGGCCCAGCCCCACCACCGTGGGATCCACGATGGTGCGGCAGCCCCGCCCGGCCAGCTCGGCCAGCTTGGTGATCGCGCTGTCGACCTGGTCATCCTCGTTCCAGCCGTCGGGATAATCCTCCGGGTAGTTCACCCGGACTTCCTCATTGAGGATGAAAACGTGCTCGTGCATGAGCGTCACGCCGAGGGAATCGGCATCGACCGGACCCCGGACAGTCTCGACCTGCGTCATAACGGCACCGTAGCGTGGTGCCATACCAGCCGGTAGGTAGAGTCTCCGCTGCGCAGGAGATTTCCGGCACGGGCCGCGGGAGGTAGCAGATGGAATTTGCATTCGATGCGCGCACCGAGGAGCTCCGCGGTCAGCTCCAGGCCTTCCTGGACGAGCAGATCTTGCCGGCCGAGCCCGTCTTTGAGGAGCAGGCAGCCAAGCTGGCCAGCGAGGGTCGCGGCTGGGAACGACCCCCGATCATGGATGATCTGAAGGCCAAGGCGCGCCGGCGCGGCCTGTGGAACCTGTTTCTCGCGGGTCACCCTGAGGGCGCCGGGCTGTCCAACCTCCAGTACGCCCCGCTGGCTGAGCTCACCGGCCGCTCGTTCCTCGCGCCTGAGGCGCTGAACTGCGCCGCGCCGGATACCGGCAACATGGAGGTGCTGGCCGAGTTCGGCACCGAGGAGCAGAAGCAGCGCTGGCTGCGGCCCCTGCTGGACGGCGAGATCCGCTCGGCGTTCTGCATGACCGAGCCGGACGTGGCGTCGTCGGATGCCACCAACATCTCGACCAGCATCGTCCGCGACGGCGACGTCTACGTGATCAACGGCCGTAAGTGGTGGTCGTCGGGCGCGATGGACCCGCGCTGCCAGATCCTCATCGTGATGGGCAAGACCAGCCCCGACGCCGACCGGCACCGGCAGCAGTCGCAGATCCTCGTGCCGCGAAACACCCCGGGCGTCCACATCGAGCGCGGCATGAACGTATTCGGCTACACCGACGGGACCCACGGCGGGCATGCGGAAGTCGTTTTCGCCGACGTCCGGGTGCCGGTGACCAACGTGATCTCCGGCGAAGGGGAAGGCTTCGCGATCGCGCAGGCTCGGCTCGGCCCGGGCCGGATCCACCACTGCATGCGCCAGATCGGCGCGGCCGAGCGCGCGCTCGAGCTGATGTGCCGCCGGGTGACGGATCGGGTCGCCTGGGGTAAGCCGCTAGCTGAGCAGGGCGTCATCCAGGACTGGATCGCCGAGGCGCGGGTGCAGATCGAGGCGGCAAGGCTGCTTGTCCTCAAGACCGCCTGGCTGATGGACACCGTCGGCAACAAGGGCGCGCACACCGAGATCCAGGCGATCAAGATCCTCGTGCCGCGGACGACCGAGTGGATCTTGGACAAGGCGATTCAGTCTCATGGCGCCGGGGGAGTGAGCCAGGACTTCCCGCTCGCTGCGCTGTGGGCGCACGCGCGGACGCTGCGGCTCGCCGACGGCCCCGACGAGGTGCACAAAAGGTCACTCGCGCGCCGCGAGCTCAGGAAGTATCA
>Ga0126378_10004293_pt1 | contig 10849 bp, 8 predicted proteins | sample PanSoiMetPlot_23_FD_92587 | JGI IMG/M metagenome (GOLD analysis project Ga0126378, IMG submission 92587) | Tropical forest soil microbial communities from Panama - MetaG Plot_23 | ecosystem: Environmental > Terrestrial > Soil > Tropical forest > Bulk soil | place: Panama | collected 2016-02-17
GAGCAGGCTAAGCTCGCGGCAGGTGCCCGGCCGAGCCGAGCTGGCGCGCTTCGTGCCGTGCAGGAGGTGCTTACCGACAAGGGCTACGAGCCCCGCGCAGAGGGCGACGGCCTGTCACTGGCAAACTGCCCGTTCCACGCCCTCGCGCAAGCGCATAGGGACGTGGTCTGCGGCATCAACCTCAACCTCATCGACAGCTTGCTGCAAACCGCGGGCCCGCGCGATACTCGAGCCGAGCTCAGGCCCTCTCCTGGCAGGTGCTGCGTGCAGATCATCAAGGCGTAGCGCTCGGCTCGGCGGAGCGCTCAGCTGGGCACGTGGCGCTTCAGCTTCCGTATGAGCTTCATGATCAGGTAGATCATCGCTGGCAACTCCTTCCGCCTGTGCGCTCCCCCAGGGGCAGCGCCTGCATCAATGACGCCGAGCATTCGCCCGGCGGCTAGCCTTACCCGGTGCTCATCTCGCCGTCGCCGACCGGCGCGGCTTTCGGGGCGTGGCCTTTTGCCCGGCCCTTCATCGCGACGCGTGCCTTCGCGGCAAGAATGCCGGTCCGGCCGACCAGCATCACGATCGACACGAAGATGAGACTGTCGGTGAGCGCGCCGACAGTGATCTGGTTAGCCATCATCCATGCGCCGAGCTGAGCGCCGAACACGTGGCTGGCGCCATACGTGAAGTAGATGCGGCCTGCCGTCACGGCGACCCAGACTGCAGCATAAGCCGGGCCAGCCCACGACACGAGGCGGCCGGCCTCGTCGTCGTAGCTGACTCGTATCAGCGTTCCGGCGAGCACGCCAAGGACCGCCCCTGCCACAACGCCGCCGATCTCCAGGAGAAGGCCGTGCCCGGATCCAGTAGCTCCTTTGAAGAAGAACGGGATGATGATCGCCCCCGCGACTACTGGCCGGAGCAGCCGCATTGCAGTGATCTTGCGACGGCCGAGGTCTGCAGACAGGATCACCGCCAGGATGACCAGGTTGAGGATCCAAACGCTAGCGTCCATGCCGGCGATAGTACCGTGGGTATAAGTCGAAACGACTCATTGGAAGGCAGTGTGACATTCCCGACACAGCAGGACGCCCGCTGACCGACTTCGAGCAGGTGCTGCTCGGCGTCATCAACAGTGAGCCTCGCTCCGGGTACGGGCTGAAGAAGCTGTTCAATGCATCGCCCGCCAGCGTGTACCAGCCCAGCCCTGGCGCCCTTTACCCAGCACTGCGCCGCCTGGAGGGACGGGGCCTGCTGCGGGCAGAGAAGAAGGTGTCCAGCGGGCGTCGTGCGCTACGCCTCTACTCAGTGACACCGGCGGGCCACGCCGCCCACCTGGACTGGCTTCGCCAGCCTGTTGTTCCGGCCACCGTCGTTTCCGACCTGGGCTTGCACCTGATGCGCTTCGCGCTGATGGAAGGCCAGGTGGAGGGCACGACGATACTCGCCTTCCTGCAGGATCTTGCCGAGGCGCTCGAAGGCTTTGTTTCCGGCGTCGAGCAGTATCTCGCGTCGGGAGTTGAGTCCTCTCGGCAGCACGCAGAGCTGGCGCTGAAGCATGGCGTGGTCGTGCACCGTGCCAGCCTCGAATGGGCCCGATCAACGATGGCGGTGCTCGCGAGGAGAAGCGACTTAGGCACTCTAAGCCGGCGTGATCTCGACGACGGCGTCACTGCCGGTCTCGGTGACCCAGACGGAGTTGCCCGGGCCTGCCGCGATGCCATCGAGGTCGGTCTCTGCCGAGCGCAGGGCTAGCTCGGTGACGCGGCCGCCAAAGCTCACCCGGCCGACTACCCCGTCCTGCTCGGCGAACCACATTGCTCCACCTGGCCCGGCGGCGATGTCGCTAATACCGCCCAGGGGTGGCTCAACAGTGAAGAACGAAACTCGGCCGTTCCGGCTGACTTCGCCGATGTCGCTGGCACCGAAGTCGGCGAACCAGGCGGTCCTTCCGGGCCCGGCGGCGAGAGCGACCACGTTGCTCAGCCGATCGGGCAAGGTCAGGGTCTGTGACGGCGTGCCCGACCCGGCGGGAAAGCTGAGCAGGTGACGCGAGAGCTCATAGAAGCCTGTCAGTTCGCTGAGCCACAGCGTGCCGTCAATGAGCCTGGTGATGGCGAACGGCAAGCCCAGAATGGACGGAACCTTGATCCGGCTGATCGCGGCACCGGACGAGACCATGTCGATGAACCCGGCCGGATCTGCCGCGAACACCCACCCTGTCCTCGAGCCAATGATCGCGGTTCCGCCGTACGACGGACGGGGAATCTGGAACTCGCTGATGTGACCGTTCGGGCTCACCCGCCCGATCTTCGTAGTGTTGTACTCGGTGAACCACATGGTGCCGTGCGCTCCGGCGGTGATCTGGTAGGGCCCGGCGCCGGCAGTGGGAACCGCGAACTGCGTTATCGTCCCGCTACGGCTGATCCGGCCAATCTTGTCTGCGGCGAACTCGGTAAACCACATCGAGCCGTCCGCGCCCGCGGTGATGTCGAAGGGTTCCGCGCCGGGTTCAGGCAGCCGGAATACGCGGATCGAGCGGATGGCGATCGTGCGGTCGGCAGGGATGCGGACCGGCGGACTTTGCTTCGGCGCCCAGTGCGCTCGCGCTGACCGCAGCGGATGTTCGGCGAAGAAGCTCAGCAGCAGGTTGTCACCAGCCGCGGCGCCGATCTTACGGAACCAGGTATGACCACCGGTCGGCAGCATGTCGGCGGCCACGGTGGCACCGGCGGGACACGACGTCCACTCTTCGCGCGCCATGCCACCGAACCCGGTGAGTTGGCGCGGGCCCTGGCCGCAGCCGTCGCGGCTGGCCCATGTGCGCAGCCACATCGGGATCGACAACGCGAAGTAGTCGGGCGATCCGCGGCCCGGGACTCCCGCGAAAGGCGCGACTGGATCGGTGCGCACGTGGACGTCGAGAATTGTTGTCGGCTGGGCCGGGTGGCAGCCGCCGGGAATCTGGAAGAAGACACCTTCGACCGGCGCGAATGCCGCGATGCGGCGGGCCAGCACGCAGGCGAGATAGCCGGTCATGCTGCCACCGTTGGACATGCCGGTCGCCCAGATCCGCGCTGGATCCACGCAGTAGCCGGCCTGAATCGCGGTGAGTACGTCGCTGACATACAGCCCGTCGTCGATCCCGTCCGCGTAGGGATCCCTTGGCCCGCTCGAGTCCCAGCCTGTCCCGTACCGGCCATGACCTTGCCGCAATCCCTGCGGGTAGGCGACGAGGAAGCCCCGGCTGTCCGCCGCTGCGGACAGCCGGCTCGAGCTCTCCATCTGGGTACCGGTCCCTCCGCCGCCGTGAAAGGCGAGCACCAGCGGGGTCAATCGGCCAGGGCGGTAGCCGCGAGGCACGTACAGCCAGTAGCTGCGGTGCCGGGATCCCGCGGCGCTGGCCGGCGGGACAATGACGGTGAGCCGCGCAGTGGTGCCCGGCCGGATGCGTGGCCGGGCACCACAGCCGCTGGAAGCTATCGGCCGGTCGACGAGACGACCGGGAGTGGCTGGGAGCGCGCTTGCTAAGGGCTGGTGGGGCGACCGCGGCCTTCGGGGAGCGGGACTACACGAGGCGCAGGTCAGCGCCATCGCGACGCAGACGACAGCCGCGATAGCAGCGCCAGGGCAGCGCGCACGCACAGAGGTTGTCGTCATGCGAGCCAAAGTAGACGATCCCACATTCCGATGGCGGCTTCGGGGCTGCGAAGCCCACCGCGATTGCTCGAGCGCGCTCGCCCGCTGGCGCCTACAACTGGGCATGCGCGGCCAGGGACCGGACTGCCGGAACCAGCCGCCGGACTGCCGGAGCCACTGGCCGGACTGCCGGAGCCACTGGCCGGACTGCCGGAGCCACTGGCCGGAGAGCCGGTGCCAGGGACCGGAGAGCCGGCCCGACTACGCGGCAAGACGCGGGCAGCAGCGCTGAGCCAGCAGTTGCCGTGCCAGCGGCTATGGCGGAGATGGACCAGCCGACCGGGCCGATCGGGGTGTTCCCGAAGAACTGGCTCACGCCGGGAGTCTGCACGACGGCCACAAGTGCGCCCAGGCTCGCCAGGCTCGCAATGGCAACGGCGGGGCTCCTGCCCCCTACTAGCAAGGTCTGGCCAAGCTCGGCGCCGACCAAAGCCGCCAAGCCGACGGTGCGCGCTCGAGCCGGCGAGCCGGTCATCCGGGCAACGACCCACGCGACGCTGGCCGCCGCTCCGGTAGCCGCGGCCCGCATAGCGATCTCCTCGGTGAGCGCAGAACCCAGCGAGGTGTCAGGCCCTTCAGCGAGCAGGCTCTGCGCGGTCCCCGGCCGCGGGGTGCGCAGTGCGACAGTCACCGCCGGAAGAAGATCAGTTAGCAAGTTGACCAGCAGCAACTGGCGGGCTGACAGCGGTGAGGTACCGGCCATCAGGGTACCGAACAGCGTGTAGCCGATTTCGCCGACGTTCCCGCCGACCAGGATGCCGATAGCCTGGCGGACCGAGCGCCACATGGCCCGGCCTTCGATCACAGCCGCGATGATCGTTTCCAGTTGGTCGTCGGCCACGACTAGGTCCGCGGCTGCGCGCGCGGCTTGCGTGCCGCGCTTGCCGAGCGCAATGCCGACGTCGGCGAGTCGGATGGCTGCGGCGTCGTTGGCGCCGTCGCCGGTCATCGCGACCACCCGCCCAGCTTGCTGGAAAGCACGGACGACGCGAACCTTGTGCTCGGGCGTGCAGCGAGCGATCACCGTCGCGCTGGCCAACGCGCGCGCCAGTGCAACGTCGTCTAGCCGGTCAATGTCCGCGCCGGTCACTACTCCTCCCCCGTTCAGCACGCCCAACTCGGTCGCGATTGCGGTAGCGGTGGCGGGGTGATCTCCAGTGATCATGACGACGTTCACGCCGGCGTCTCGGAGTTCGCTGACTGATGCGCCAGCCGTGCTCCGGACGGGATCGCCGAAGGCAACAAGCCCGGCGAAGGTCATATCGGCGATTGCGGCCGGGAGCCGGCCTTTCCCGCGGACGTGATTCTCGGCTACGGCCAGCACGCGATAACCCTGCTTGGCCAGCTTGCCTAGCGCCCTGTCGATCCGCTTGCGGTCAGCTGAACTGAGAGTGCCCCCGCGCCACTTCGTGCAGCGCGGGAGTATCGCCTCTGGCGCTCCCTTCACCGACAGAATCAGTCCCTGACCCGTCGCGGCAAGGGTGGCGTGATATCCACGGTTCGGTTCGAAGGGCAGCGAGTCGATCTGTCGCCAGCCGCGATAGTCATCGCCACGTTTCAGTCCCTGAGCGGTAGCGCCATCGATGACGGCCTGGTCGGTGACATGCTCGGGACCACGCCTTGCCCGGACCCGCGGTGTCGCCCGCAGCGCGGCCGCCAGGACGTCACGATGCCTGCGTGACAGCGCGTCGGCCCGGCGAGTCGTCGCCCCATCCCAGACCGCCGCGACTGCCATCCGACCCTGTGTGAGGGTTCCCGTCTTGTCGAAGCACAGCACGTTTGTCCGCCCAAGTGCCTCGATCGTTCGAGGGGTGCGCACCAGGGTGGCGTGCCTGGCGAGCCGGCGTGCCGATGCGAGCTGGGCGGCTGTCACCAGGAACGGCAGACCTTCGGGGACAGAGGCGACCGCCAGACCGACTGCAGCGCCGATCGTGTCCTTGGCAGGATGGCCGCGGATCAGCCCGGCTGTCACCACGGCAGCTGCCGAGCCGAGGGCTAGCGGCAGGGTCGTGCGCGTGATCTGGCTTAGCCTCGTCTCCACGCCCGTCGGCGGCGCAGCCTGGGAAAGCGCCTGGAGGCTCTTCCCCAGCTCTGTCGTACTGCCCGTCGCCACCACCACTGCCGTGGCCTGTCCGGTCGATACCGTGGTGCCTTCATAAAGCATCGAGCGCCGGTCAGCAATTGCCGACGCGATCACCGGCGCGGTGGCCTTCTCGACTGGCGCCGACTCCCCGGTGAGCGATGATTCGTCGACCTGCAGCGCCCTGGCATCCAGCAGGCGGCAATCGGCGGGAACGACATCGCCGCCGCCGAGCACTACAACATCGCCGCTGACCAGGCCAATGGCCGGGACAGTGAGCTCCGCTCCGTCGCGGAGCACCCGCGCGGTAACGGCGGACTCCCTCAGCAGCCTTCCCACCGACTGCTCGGTGTAGACGCGCTGCACGCCGCCGATGAGCCCCGACAGCCCGGCCACCGCCGACACCACGATGGCATCGGCGACTGCCCCGATCGACGCGGACAGGACGGCCCCGCCGCCAAGAATTGGCGTCAGCGGGTTAGCCAGCTCGCCGAGAAAGGCGCGGGAAAGCGATAGCCGCGCAGGCACACGCTCATCAGGCTGCCAGCGTCCGCGGGCCTCCTTGCTCGTCAGGCCGCTCGGCCGACTGCGGAGCTTGGCTAGGGCGACCTCTGCCGGCATGGCATGCCAGGGCGGGGTCGGCGCGGGGGCGGTGGCCGGAAGCCGAGATAGCTCCGATACCGACCAGGCACTGGCCGCGAGCGCGGTTGCTGCCGCTCCATTCACCGCTAGCAGGCTGCGCCGTGCAGCGGCCGGCCGGGGGCCGCCAGCCGCCAGCGCCCCGCCCAGCGCGGTGCCGCCCAGCGACAGGTTCATCGCACGGCGGGATGCCGCGCCGCCAACCCGCACCGCTTCGACTATCAGCGCGGCAGGAGCCAGTCCCGAGACAGCAAGGATGTGTGCGCCCCAGGCCGGCCGGCCGTCGGACGATGGAAGCCCCACGCCAACGTCGGCCGCCGCGAGGGCGCGGCGCTGCTCGGACACCAGCAGAACGACAGCGCCGTGCGCCTGTAGTCCGCGAATGGTTGCGACCAGACGTCTGCCGCCCGGCACAACCAGCGCCGGATCAGGTCCGCTCGCCGCTGGACTGGCCGATGCCGCCAGCAAGAACCTCGCGCCCGAGCGCTGCGCAGCGCCCAACAGCATCTCCGCTGCTCGCTCGTTCCGCGACAACTCCGACAACCGCTTGCAGGCGGCCAGCCTCAGCCAGTCCCAGCACAGTTACCGCGCCACGGTCGGTGAGACTGGCGGCGAGCCGAGACCCCACTCCAGAGTTCAGGCTGAGGGCGTCAAGCGGCCCCAGAGCGAGGCGGCCCTCGGTCACGGTGTCGGCCACTCGCCTGGTGTCAAACAGCGCCTCGACCGCCGCTGCGAGATGTGCGCTGTCCGCGCTCGCGACCGGGACCACCTCCCCGACCCGCAGCATGCCCGTCGTAAGGACGTCTTCGTCAATGACGATGGTGTCGATGCGGTCCACCAGGCGCAGCGCACGATGGTCCGCGACGACGACGCCTCGGCGGGCTAGCAGGCAACCCAGCGCTGCCGCGAAGCTTTCCCGGCCGACCTGTGCCGCCTTCGGGATCGTAGCCACGGCCACGCCACCCGCGCGCCGAGCACTTCCTGACATCGCGAGGACACCGCCGAACGCAGCCGCCGTCGACATCCCCATCTGGTCGCTGAAGTGCTCGACCACTCCGGGCGGCACTGGCTGCGGCCGTTCCGGCGTGACCGGCGGAGCAGCCGCGTGCCCTCGGGAGATGCACAACTGAGGCTCGGCTCGGGCCCACGAGTCTCGCTCCAGCACAGCCTCAGCAAGCTGCAGCACGCGCTGCCCGGCGTCGACCGTCAGCCCAGCGATGCCCTGTGCCGCCGATTGGGCGACAGAGTTGCCTGCAGCCAGCAGGAGATCTGCGCGGTCGGCGCCGACCGCCCCAGCGAGGGCACCGCGCAGCCGCGGCTGGGCGTCAACGAACTGGACGACCGCACCAAGCTCAGCCGGAAGCCGCGCAACACGCAAGGCGCGCCCCGCGCCTGCGAACGCCAGGCCCGCTGCGGTAGCTACCACGGGCACCACAGCTCGGGGGACCCGGTTCATCACCGGGGGCTGCCCGGCGGCGCCTACGCCAGGGGCCTCCGAGCTGTCTTCGAGCCGCTCGACGATCTCGATAAGCTCGCCTTCTGGTACGTCTTTGTCGCATTGGACCACAACTGCGCCGAGTGTGGCATTCACCACGGCCCAGCGGACCGCATCATGACGTTCCAGAGCTGCCTCGACGGCCTTAGCCAGTTCGCTGCCTCCGCCATGGGCAACGCCCCTGACACTGAGATGGATACGCCCGTCGGCACGCCACAGCACACGCGGCGCCTGCGGCCCCCACGGCGACTGCAGCGAGCGGACAGTTCGCCCGATCGCCCCGACGAGCCCAGCGAGCCCTGGCACAGCTGGCAAGCCCGGTGCAGGCCGACCCGGCCTCGGCGGACGCTCCCGGTCGGTTTCGCGCATCTCGATATGGTGAGCACGCGTCGGCCCTTTGAACATCACCCGACTTGGTGAGAACGAGCGAGGCCTGGCTGCCGTCGCCAAGTGCCCCGGCAGCATCGCCAGAAGAATGGTGTACATCGGCCCGCTGCCGGGCAGCCTGTTCTGATGGATGCCAAGACCGAGACGAAAGCGCGGCACGGATCAGCAGCCGACCGGGCTAGCCACGACGGTGAGCAGCAGCGCCTGCAGCGCCGGCACCAAGCTGCCGAGCCCGGTATTGACCTGCCGGTAGTCGGTCACGTCGAGTACAAGAGCGTCGGCTTCATGGCCGGCCTCGGCATTGCCGGAGCGGTAGGCGTGCTGGAGTGGCCTGTCGCGGCGGCCATCGCCATCGGTTACGCGCTGTCACGGCGGGAGTAGCGCGTGACCGCCCCGGCCAAGCCCCGGCCGACGCGTGGCCACTCGGGCAGGCCGGCCGCTGCCAGGGCAGCTCCAGCAAGGCGCCGCAGTCCGCCGCAGAATGCAGGCGAGCGGGCTGCCGCCGAGGTGCTCGAGAAGCACACGATCGCTGTCACCCTGCCAGACCCCATGGGCGTTGTCCGGCTGCCAGCGCCACAGCGACTTGCCTACTATGCGGGACTTGCGGCGTTGGCCGCGTTTGGCATCCTCGATTGGCCGGTTGCTGCCGCGCTGGCAGTCGGCCACCTGCTCGCCGAAGATCACCACCATCGGGTCCTGTCCGAATTCGGCGAGGCGCTCTCGCACGCCTAGTGTCTCTCCGCTCCCTTGAGCGCGGGTCGCGGTAGCTCCCGGCCATGGGGCACCCATCCGGTCATGGCGTGCATCCAGGAGTGGCCGTGCCATGCTTCAGGGGGCGACAAATCAAGATCACGAAATACCGGTATAACCGCAGGTCACAGGCCCAGGGCCATCCAACAGTGGGGCGGGTGGGGCTCGAACCCACGACCGGCGGATTATGAGTCCGGCCGTGACTGGTTCGGGAGCGTCCGGAGGCGCTCTGACCTGCGGCTGCGCACTCTCATGAACCTGGGCGGATGCTGGTGAACTGCAACTGCAACTGCAACCACGTCGATGGACACCGCGGGGATTCGAGGCAGCCCGCCGCCCGAACAGCTAGGTAGTGATGCCGCAACGCCTCCGGCAACGAACGCGGAGGGCAGCTCCGCCAGGCAGTGCTGCGCCGCTACGTCCGGCCAGAACTCATCGCGGAGGAACCCGATGTCGCTCCCGTGAGGGCGCGCACTTCAGGAGCCCGCGGGCCGCGTGGCGTGCAAGTGGAAACGATCCGGGCCATCGATCACGACATCGCGACAGGTGTGTGGCCGGACATGACCGAACACGGCGCTGCGTCTCATGCCTGGCCGCACCTGTATGAGAAGGTGCTGGCCGCCGACATCCTCGTCGTGGCGGGCCCGATCTGGCTCGGCGACAACAGCTCGGTCACCAAGCGGGTGATCGAACGGCTCTACGGCTGCTCACATCTGCTCAACGACGCCGGCCAGTACGCCTACTACGGGCGGGTTGGCGGCTGCCTGATCACCGGGAACGAGGACGGTATCAAGCACTGCGCGATGAATGTCCTGTACAGCCTGCAGCACCTGGGCTACACCATTCCTCCGCAAGCCGACGCGGGCTGGATTGGCGAGGCCGGCCCGGGCCCGTCCTACCTGGACCCGGGCTCGGGCGAGCCGGAGAACGACTTCACCAATCGCAATACCACATTCATGACGTGGAACCCGCTGCACATGGCCCGGATGCTGAAGGACGTCCGCGGCATTCCCGCCTACGGCAACCAGCGTTCAGAGTGGGATGCCGGATGCCGCTTCGACTTTGAGAACCCTGAATACCGCTGACCAGCTACACGAGCGCGGCAAGGACTCGCGGTCTCCCATTCCCTGGGCAGCGATCCGCGGGTCTCGTGTCAGCTGCGACCGGCCGGCAGGTAAGAGCGCCGCGGCCGGTCACGCCGATTGTGTATCCGGTACAAAGCCTGACCGCTGATCAGCACATGGTCGGCAAGGGAGCGAACGCCCCCGTTAGGCGTCCCGGCAACACTGCATCACTGGGTCGAACAGGTTCACATCGTGAGCAAAGCGCCCGCCGCGATGACCCCCCGGGACTCCCTGGGCCGCGAGCCGGCACCGGCGAGCGTCAGGGCCAGAGCCGGGCTACCAATCCCCCTGAGCTTGGCCGACGAATACCCGCTGAGACCCTTTCGCGGCACGGGGGCTAACCGGGCGTGACGGGTAGGCAGCGCCGAAGAACCGCGTGCCACGGCGGGCCCCGTATGCCTGCCCGGCAGCAGCACTGTCCACGGTGAAGGCACAGCGGCACACGCATCGCCCTGTGCCGGCCAATGACTGCGAGGAAAGGATTCGACTATGCTCCGAATGGCACAGCCCCGTGCGACCACGACCGGCGCAGCAGAAAACCCGGTAGCTACCGTCGGCCGGTTCCTGGTCCTCTACACGCTCGTCACCGTGATCGCCTGGATCGGCGCGCTGAAGTACACATCGTACGAGGCCGCCGCGATTCAACCGCTGATCGCGCACAGCCCGATCTTCAGCTGGCTTTACAGC
>Ga0126378_10004294_pt1 | contig 10846 bp, 15 predicted proteins | sample PanSoiMetPlot_23_FD_92587 | JGI IMG/M metagenome (GOLD analysis project Ga0126378, IMG submission 92587) | Tropical forest soil microbial communities from Panama - MetaG Plot_23 | ecosystem: Environmental > Terrestrial > Soil > Tropical forest > Bulk soil | place: Panama | collected 2016-02-17
AACGGATTCGGCCCGACGCCTGTGTACGCCTTTCTCAAGCCATGACCGCCTCGGGAGCAGGCCTCGATTTCGACAGCCTCGTTGAGGAGTTGTACCACGATGACATCGCACGTCTGCTTCTGAGATTCATAGCTTCTCCTTTCAGCGTCAACAACGAATATCAAACGTGGAATTACGCGCGTCGCTATAACACCACCTTGGAGACGATCTGGGACTACTTTCTCATGGTGACCATCCAGCGGATCTGGCCTGACACCAAAAGTCGCTGGATCGACATCACACGGATCGCTCATTCTACGACAACCTGGGCGCACAAACCCTCCTGCGCCGTCAGGTGCCCCATTTGATCGTCGGCGATGCCACGCTGGACACGACCTGGGAGTACGACTACCTCTATAACTGACAAACCAGGATTAAGGGGTATTTTGGACTGGGAGTTGAATGGTGTGGAGAGATCCGAGAGAAGAATGAAATCGTCCGGTACCGGCGGTTCTGGGTCCAATGGCCGGACGGCATTCCGACCAGCCTCCACTACCTCAAGCCATACGCTTGCAACCCCATCCTCTTCAAAAAGAATCCGTCACTCGATCCCCTCGGGGAAGATCTTCGGGAGCCGACAGTCTGAACACGGGCGTTCGCTCACTACACATCCATTAATGAGCCCACCGATAAATCCCACGCATCTCGATACGAACCGGTTGCCGCCCATAATTCGTGACGAGGCGTCGCGCGAAAAGGTCAAACTCGCACTCAAAAAAGTCATCAAGTTTCTGGATTCGCCCAAGGGAGAAGACTTCCCTCAAACCAGCACAACCTTTCAGTGGTACGAATTGGAGGAATTCGAAGCCTATGGCTTATTGGAGTACCTTATGGGCTGGGCCTATCTCGTGAACGTCCAATTCAACTACGCCGAACTCACCCCGGCTGCGACCTGCCAATCGCTCTAAGGTCCCCTTCGTAGCTCATTCCTGAGTCGTTTCAAGGCGTCGTGGGACCCAAATTACGACAACTAGACAGCTGACGATTCTAAGACTGCGATGGTAACGGTCTCCTAGGAATCGGGCTTGCTAATGACGGGAAAAGTTCTTCTGCAGCTGATCGTCGAAAATGTGCGCGAGTCGGGCTTGACCCTCAGGAGTGATCAAAGTAATTCTAGCGCCAAATCGCGGAGCCCGGACATGAACCACCTCGAGGGCACAGGTCAACATCTCACCGTGATCAAGCTCGACCACTAATTGGAGCACATCGCCTGATCTGACAAACAATCGGCTCTCGATTCGTACACCCGAGTCACTCACGTCCAGAACCCGACACGCTGCCCCTATCGAACCACGCTGGAGCCGACCACTCCGGCTCACCTGGACGCGCGACCCCTTGCGTTTGAATCCCATGATTGCTCCTTCGATGCGTCGATCATATCAAAAGCCCTACCTCCCCCGAAGCAAATCCATCAATGTTTCTACAGATTTCCCTCGATGAGGGATCGCAAACGTTCCATGCGCTTCCGATTCACGCCAAGGTCGCTGTAGCCGGTCCGAGAGGCAGAGCGGAAATGGATCGTCTTCGTGTCATCCTCCAAAACAAATTCGACATCGTCGACAAATCGAAACAAAAAGCTGGTGAATTCGTAGTGGAGATAGGTCTCGTCTTCATCGACGAGCTTCGTTCGGGGCAGCGAGTGGAGAATTTCTTTCAACGCCTCTTTCGTCTCGGCTCTTGACTTGCGATAGCGATACGGGGCAATCGTGTGGTCGGCATCTTGCGCCAAGGTCGACACACAGTTAGGACTGGAAGGGCAAGGAAGTAATTGCCTCACAGCGCTAAGATAACGCCATAATCAAAAGAACTTCAATTGCCTCAACCCCTCAGCGTGATTCGGTAGCGGTTCTACGTTCCTCCACCAGGAGAGCAAGATCGCTGGGATCGAACTCGCTACAAGAGAACTGCATGCGAGGATTAGACGAATGTTCGACAAGTTGAAGATCTCCCTCAACAGCCATATGGCCACAACTGTCACTAGCGTATATCCGAAGTCGGAGTTCTTTAAGCATCGTGCTGCAAAGTATCGCCTCTCCTCGTCGGCAAAATTCCAGAGCCTCAAGAGAAGCTATACACGCTTCCCCGTCGGATCGTGCGATACAGCTCGCTTGTAATGCCTTATATGTTCCAGCATTAACAATTACCGTAACCCATACCTCCGAAGCCCAATCTCCGTTGGTGTTAGTCTCTCGCTGGGCTGAAAACTCAATATGGTCTGATGACGGATTGCCTAGAATCATGGACTACCTACGCGTCAGACTACTGGCTGGATCAGCCAATCATGACTCATCGATTTTTCGCAGCCAGATCTCGCAAATCAACACAGCATCTGGAGGAATCAGATCCGATATGCTTTTATCGCGATAGGCGAGATGCGGACTCGCGCGGACTTTTCGATAGCCGCCGACTTTCATCCCCAATAACGCATTTTCGACACCGGCCATCGCCTGACGACGCTCAAGTATGATGGTGTGGTCGATGAATGTCGTCTCCTCGGCAACTCGCACCAGCTTCGCGGGAAGGTGTTTTGCTTGAATCTCTTTGAGGGGAACCTCGTCCCTACGATTGAGAAAGATCCTCGTGTTGTAGACGACGCGGTCGCCACGTTGAGCGGACTTCCCCTCACTTTCCCGCTCATCAAGCAGCATGAGACCACTGAGTCGTTGTATCAGTAGGAAATCGTCCTGCGTCGAGAGGGGATATCCGTCCGCGTGTCCACCAGCACGGAGACCCGGCCTATGACATGTCCCTCTTCCGTCTCCACATCGACTCGCCAGTCGCCGGGATCGAGCCGCTGCTTGAACGTATAGGCCCGGTAGCCACCTTCGCGACCGCCGGCAATCTTGATGGGAATTCTGTCGGCATGGGTGAAGACTTTGCTGCCGTGCGCGCGGAAGTACCAATGGTGAAACACGGTCGTGTCCAAGGCAACCGGTGCAAACACAGCGGTAAAACAATAGATTGGTTCGTCGGCCGGAAAGGGGTTCTGCGATCGTATCCACACCTGATACCACGCGCGATCGTAACTGAGCACAAAGTGGTCATTCTGCTTGTGCACTTCTCGATACATCCCGCCGAACTTCATCGAAAGCGGCACAGGGGGAATCCAATTCAAGAAATAGAACCCGACGAGCAGACAGATCAACGCGACCGCTGGTGCTCCCACCATCAGAGCTTCTTTCTGTGATCGCTCCGGATTGCGGTGATAAATCAGATGGACCACCCGCAGAGTCACGACAGCACTAACAATGGCCCCGAGCAGAAATACCCAGGTCCCCATCGTACCAATCATGACCGGCAGAAAGAACGTGAAGAAGCTGAAACAGGCAAGAGCATAGAGCGCCACGAGCAGCCGCAGATTTGAGAGACGATCGTGCAAGAATTCGTTGCCGACAAGCAATACTACAAGCACGCCGAAGAAGATGCCGGTTCGCGTGAGCGTGGCGCTCTTCGAGTAGAATACCGCATAGGCGCTAAAGAGCCCTCCCAATAAAAATTGCATCGCCATCGGATAATAGGGTCTGGCCCGGACCAGGAGCCGCACGAAACCAGTCGGCTGCTCAAGTTCTGATGTCTGAACCGGCTCCACACCTAAACGACCAGTAAGCACAATCAGGGCTCCGAGAAGCGAGAGATAAAGCAGGAGGATGAGGTTGTCCTGGAGCCGATCGATGCGTGTGAGTGTCAGCGTGTCATAGGTGACACCCGAAAGGAAGAACACAGGAGGCATGAAAGGCTTGGCCAGCAGGGATTGGAGCTTCGCCACAAGGCTCATGTCCCCACTGTGCGAAATCCATCTCGTTTCTTCAATGAAAAATTGGATTCAGAAAGATGGTCGTTCAGGTTGTTCAAACAGGCTGCTCAGGAAGGCTGTCTTGTTGGGTCGTCTAATTCGAGATTCGTTTGACGCATCACGCTTCACGGAATTTCACACAAACGCGGGCAACGGTGCATAGACCACCGGATGACCCACCACCCGTTCAAGCCAGTTCGCCATCGATTCTTCCTTGAGAGGAGCCCGATTCAGCCGGGCCTCGATTTGAAATCCCGAGCGGCCCCCGACAATACCGAGAACAGCAGAGGCGTCGTCTCCTTCAGGGAGAAGCTCCGACGTCTGGAACTCGCAGAAGGTGGCGTAGAGACGACCGTCAGGTTCAATAACGGAACGGATTTCCGGCAGATCATCGAGCGGACAGTGCACTGAACAGCGATAGGTAAGCAGGGCCGACGGTTCGATCGCTTGAAACTCTCCGAGGGCCTCTTCGGAAAACCCTGTGAGGTAGGCCCGCACACCCGCCGGTTCCGGTGCAAACGTAGCCGCCAGTTTGCTGGCCGGCACCAGGAACTCATACGCATCGCCCGTGTTGTACTCGAATTGGCAGGGGCCGAATGCGTCAGGCCAGGAACAGAAGAACGGGACCGACTTATCCACCGGACGGAGTACGAGACTTCCCTTCTCCACGCCGGTCTCAATCGGCAATTCCAGTTGCGTGATCGCTTCGAGGAACGCGGTCCGGCGTTCTTCCACCCACAATGCACGTTGCGCATCCCCCCGCGTTTCCCCAGGCGGAATGACCTCGTGCGTCTGCAGGCGGATTCGCACAAAGGAATGGACGTGGCGGAAGCCGAGCCACAGCATGCTCCGCTGATTGTGTAGCTGCAGCGGTTCGCGAATCCGCCAGGGATGGCTAATGGAACAATAGGTGCCGGTGTCTTGGTACTGCTGGTAAGTTGTGTGATACGCCCCGGCTAGCAGAAAGAAGTCGCCTCGCCAACCTTCGCGAATATGGACCAATGTCACATCCTCGGTACTCCAGGGATCGAGTTGATCGAAGTCTTCTGGCGAGTCGACGGTCCATTCTTCGACGTAGCAAATGATGTCTTTGGCCGGCACTGCCGGCTTTAAGCCCAGAGCAGCCAGCCGCTCACCCACAGCGAGTACTTGTCCAAACGTGAGTGGCGAAGTGGTTTCCCAGCGGCGTTCACGCACAGCCTGCGATCCCTCGCCCAGAATTCATTACCGACCTGGCCGCAGCACCCCTTGTTCGATGGTCGTATCCCCAATGTATCTCTCAATGCCGTCCTGCAACGTCGTCGCCGTCAATTCCTGGAGGTCTTTATCGGTAAACCAGACCACCGTATCGTGCTGCGCTCCCTCGACACTGCGCGTCGTTGTGGTCTGATCTCCGGCATTGCGGGCCGTAAAAACGAGCTTCAAGCTCGTCGAGAGCACGGTCGAAAAAACGCGACTTTTGGCGTTGGCGGATAAATCCAAAATCTGCCCGCTGATCACGATGTCAGAATCAGTCGTCGAGCCAGGTGCGGCCATCCTTACATCCCAGGCGCGGTCACGCCATCCACGATTTTTTAACCTTTCGACCAACGCCTGAGCTACGACGTGACCAGGCCGCTCCCCGGCCACCTGGAAATACGTAACGCCACCCCACAAATGCGTCCGCATGCCCAGTCGAGTTTTTTCGAGGCGCCGATCGTCGAATGGTTCCACCACGATCTTGACAGGCTCCGGCTCGACATACTGCGCAGCCAGCCCTTTCTGCGGCAATTCCATGTAAAACGTCCGGCCGGTTCCTCCGCATCCGGTGATAAGACCAGCGCTGAGCAACACTGCGACGATGAGTCCGTGACGTCCTGTGATTTGTCTCACTAGCCCCTCCCTGCGTTTACTCGCCTCTTTCGGCGAGGCCGCCCAAGTGTACCCAACTTGAAGATCAGAGACAAATACGGGGCGAAAGACGAGTGGGGACGGGACAAGAGAAGAAACATCCTCGGCAGTTCCGCTCGACTCTTGCCTTTCGCCCATCGCCGGACACGCTTGCCACATGCCTCTTGCGCTTCCCTCTCTGGTGGCAAACGCGCCATTCGCACCTATACCTGCTACGGGGAGACGATCGGCAAAACTGCCCGAAATACCTCTCGGCTGAGGCTCGGGAGCTGTCCCGACCGAATCCGAGCATCTGTGAGCGGCACGAAGCGAGCAATCTTGAGAAATCGCCGTTCGGAGAGCACGGCAGCGATCTGAGCCTTTCGGTCATGAGTCATTGGCAGTGTATAACCTTCTCCCCGTTTCCACTCCCAAAGTGTCGGAGCGATGGACAGCTCCAGCTCTTGCCCAGCAAGGCAATGAAAACGATCCACAATGTGTTTCTTATATTGCTTGATCTCCGCTCCCTCGAGCAGGAGGGCGCAAGTTAGATGGTGTCCCCACCAGAACAGTGTCCGGAACGTGAGCTTGTCTGCCCCCTCGAAGTGCTTGGGACAATCGAGATACTGGTAAGGAAACGACTCGAGGTGTTCCCCTTTCACCAACTGCGTCTTGGTCGAAATGAACCCCGGAGGTGTCACGAGCGAGGAGCCCTTCAGTTCTTCTAGGAGACACCGCTGAGTGGCCTCAAGCTGACGACGCACCTTGGCCATAATCTGTTCCTTCTTGCGAAAGAACTGATCGTCCGCCATGAGAGCAGTCTCTTCACTCGTGAAGGGCGTTGGAGACTCCATACGATGACCGCGTGAACCCTCTTGGATCCCGCCGTTCGAGGTCGGGTTAACGTTGGTGGGTTTCAAAGGCTGAGACGGTCAAAGCAAAGTTGCGACGACAGTCGGCGCAACGGATGAGAGCTCGATCTTCGAACACGTCCATCTCCCTCAGCGAGAGGGCGGGTGCGTGGGCTTCGAGACACGCGACGAGCTGAGTCAGCCCCTCTTCTCGGCGCGCGGGATTTTTCGACAGGTGGTCCGGCTCGCTGAGCCCCGCGGAAGCCTTCGCCACTATGGCAGTGAACGCCAGGTGATGGACTAATCGGCAGGAGCTGCAACTGAGTATCAACGTGCGATTCTCGGTCATTCGCTTCACTGCCAGACACAACGGATGGACCGACCAACATTGTTGCAGGAAGGCTCCGCTTCGAATTACTTCCGCCATTGTCCTCGCGGTCTGCGAAGAAACTATACCGGCTACAGTTTCCAAAGCGCCAGCATCATAAGCGCGCCGGTCAGGTACGGGATCAGACAAGAGTAGACAAGAGCCATACGAGCCCGGTTCGCGGTTGCCTCCTGTCCGAGCTGCTCTTTGTAGACAAACTCATAGGAGAGAATCAGCACGGTGACAGTCAGGGCAACAACTCGGCTGGTTCGCGGCCACGTGTACTGGCCGCTGATGATGAAGTTTGCGGTGAAGAACCCACTAAAGAGCAGGATGATCGGAGCCAGCGCCAACCGAACGGTCCCCGCAAATACGGTGTGCCCCCAGGAACGAACCTGGGCCTGATTAGACTGGGCGCTCGACCTCACGAGCCAACAGCAACCGGGGCCTCATCCTTGGTCGCCGAAGACGAGGGGGTGCCCTCTTTGGCTGCGCGACAGGTTTTGCATACTCGCGGCCGCGCCTTGAGGAATGACACTTTGCCGCTGGCGAGACAGCTGTAATGGACGAATTCGTCGCAGACGGTGCAGCGCGACCAGCCCCCGCGGAACAGGGTCTTGTCTCGATAGAGACCTTGCTTGCAGACTTTGCAATAGCGCGGTTCGATCGGAAGCAACATCGGCTCCCAAGTACCTCCGGCTTTTCGGATGCTCATAATGGAACAAGTATAGCGAAGAGAGCAGGCACCGGGCAAGCATCACGCGCAAGGTGGATCCCTGCTCACGTGGCTTTACCTCGTACCTGATACCTGACGGATTGTTTGACACTCTGACACCCATTTGTTAGGCTCCGCGCCGATTTAGCGCCGAAGGTCGAGTTCCCTCTTCGCATCAATGAACATCAAGGACTATCTCGAACAAAAGCGGATCGAAGTTGATCGGTTTCTGGACACTGTATGTCCACCAGCCACCACACCGCCGACGATGCTCCATGAGAGCATGCGGTACAGCCTGCTGGCAGGAGGTAAGCGGGTGCGTCCGATTCTGGCGATCGCGGCGGCGGAAGCGGTTGGGACCACACCGCCGGGCATTATGGCCATCGCCTGTTCGCTGGAATTTATCCATACCTATTCCTTGATCCACGACGATCTCCCCTGCATGGACAACGACGATCTTCGCCGCGGAAAGCCGACCAACCACAAAGTCTATGGCGAAGCGATGGCGATCCTCGCCGGCGATGCGCTCCTCACCAAGGCCTTCGATCTCTGCAGCCATCCGGATCTGATGAAAGGCTGCGACCCGAGTCGCCGAGTGCGATTGATTCAGGAGCTGGCTTACGGCTCCGGCAACATGGGGATGGTCGGCGGTCAAGTATTCGATATTCAGGCCGAGAATAAAGAGATCGATCTTCCGACACTGCGGAACATTCACAAACACAAAACCGGGATGTTGATTCGCGCCGCAGTCCGGATGGGGGCGATTGCTGGCGGGGCTACCGACCGAGAGCTAGATCACCTGACAGGCTACGCTGAGCACATCGGACTGGCCTTTCAGATCGCCGACGATATCTTGAACGTGACAGGCACGCCGGAGGAACTCGGCAAGAATCCTAACACCGATGCGCAACGTGGGAAGAAAACCTATCCATCGTTCTACGGTGTCGACGGCGCGCGGAACCTTGCGAACGAGTGTGTTGCGCGCGCGGTCACACGATTGAATTCGTTCGGGTCATCTGCCGATCCGCTCCGTGAATTGGCGCGGTATATTACAGCACGGAAGAATTAGAATCGGAGCATTCGGCCATCAGCAATCAGCTTTTAAAAAGATTCTGCTTGCCGAGGGCTGACTGCTGAAAGCTGAGTATTGGTATCCATGAAAGCCCTGATTACCGGAGCCTCCGGATTCGTCGGGGGTGCTGTCGCGCGCACGCTCGTCCAAGCCGGGATCGATGTGCGTGTGATTGCACGCCGAGGCAGCGACCCACAGAACTACGCGCGACTTAACGTCGAATCGGTCGATGGCGACTTGCGCGATCGTAACTCCCTCCGACGAGCGCTCGCTGGTTGCCAGCAGTTGTACCATGTCGCTGCGCACTATGCCCTCTGGGCAAAAGATCCTTCCATCTTTTACGATGTGAACGTCACGGGCACACGGACGCTACTGGAAACCGCGCGCGACGTGGGGATTGAGCGGATCGTATATTGTAGTACGATTGGTGCGATTGGCCTTCCGCCCGGCGGCGGACTCGGTACCGAAGAGACTCCCGTCTCGCTCGATCAGATGGTCGGCCATTACAAACGATCCAAATATCTGGCCGAACAAGAAGTGCTGAAGCTTGCGCGCGAAGGCTTGCCAGTCGTGATCGTGAACCCCAGCGCCCCGGTCGGTGTCGGCGATGTCCGACCAACCCCGACAGGACAGGTCATCGTGGACTTCATGAAAGGTCGGATGCCGGCATACATTGAAACCGGAATGAACATCGTGGACGTCGACGATGTCGCGGCTGGTCACCTCTTAGCCATGCAGAAGGGACGAATCGGTGAACGGTATATTCTGGGGAACCAGAACTTAATGCTGCGCGAGGTATTCGAAATCCTTGGTCGCCTGACCGGCGTGAAGCCACCGTCGGTCAAGCTCCCTCGGTTGGGAGTCCTGCCGCTCGCATATCTAAACGAGTGGATGGCCAACTTCACGGGGAAGCCGCCGAGAATACCACTTGCAGGGGTGAAGATGGCGAAGTACAAGATGCACTATGATTGCCGCAAAGCCATCAAAGAATTGGGCCTACCGCAAACCCCGTCTGAGGTCGCTCTTGAGAAAGCTGTGCGGTGGTTCCGCGAACACAAGTATGCATAGACGCAATCGATCAGCCGATAGCTCGCGACATTCAGCTCGAGGCCGACGAATGCTTGGTGGAGGCTAAAAGCTGTTCTTCATGGACCTGCTGATCCTATTCTTGAAAACCATCATCTTCCGTCCCTACGTCTTCGTCTTTCTCTTTGCCTTTCTTTTCTGTGCTACTCAGCTCATCGGCTGGCCGCGCACCTGGCGGTTCTGGGTCATCAGTTGGGGAATTGCTTTCGTTGGCGAATGGTCCTCGACCCGCACCGGAATTCCTTTCGGCAGGTATGAGTACACCGGTTCTACGATTGGGGAGGAACTGTATCTCTCCAATATTCCCTTTATGGCGTCGCTCTCGTTCAGCTATCTCCTCTACAGTGCCTATTGCGTGGCTCTCTGCTTCCTCCTACCAATCGAACGACCATGGACGTCCTCTCGGCCATCTTTGAGACGCTTGCATTTCGATCGGGCTGCGCGGACAAGTCTGGCGGTTCTTCTGCTGACTAGCTTCCTATTTGCACTGATCGACATGGTGATCGATCCGGTGGCGTTACGGGGGGATCGTTGGTTCCTCGGCAGAATCTATACCTATGCTGAACCTGGATTCCATTTCGGTGTGCCGCTCGCCAACTATGTCGGATGGGTCGTGGTCGGAGTGATTTCCCTTTCCATCTACTTCTCCATCGACCGCCGAATCCCTGACCCCCCACCACACGCGAATTACTCAACCACATATCGACTCCTCCTGGGCGTGGGACTCTATTACGCCGTGCTCGCCTTTATCCTCGGTGTGGCATTTTGGATCGGCGAATGGCGCTTGGGTATCAGCGGCGTTCTGATCTGTCTCCCGTTATCCCTATGCCTGGCTCTTGGTCTTACCGGATATTTCCGCCCAATCGAATCGTGTGTGATTGAGCAGCCGACTAGAGCCAGTGGCAATCAGACAAGAGACTTTGTATAGTGGCTGACACTTACTATGCGGACGAAACTCCGGGTCTTCATCATCGCGGTAGTCATCGGAATGGTGGGCACCGTTGGGTGGATGAGCTATCGATTGTTCACGACCGGCTTCAGCGCAAAGACGGAA
>Ga0126378_10004295_pt1 | contig 10846 bp, 8 predicted proteins | sample PanSoiMetPlot_23_FD_92587 | JGI IMG/M metagenome (GOLD analysis project Ga0126378, IMG submission 92587) | Tropical forest soil microbial communities from Panama - MetaG Plot_23 | ecosystem: Environmental > Terrestrial > Soil > Tropical forest > Bulk soil | place: Panama | collected 2016-02-17
CGGAACAGGGGAATTCGCGAGATGTGGTTTGGGGTGTGATTTTCAACATCGCTGCGAGAGAAAAGCCAGCCTTAGACCATGCCGAAGGACTGGGAGCGGGGTACGTTGAGAAGACCGCCACGGTAGTCGATGAGGCTGGAAGCGAATTTTGCGTGTCTCTGTATGTTGCAGATCCCGAATACATCGACGGGACGTTGCGTCCGTACTCCTGGTACAAGCGATTTATCGTGGATGGAGCGCGGCAGCACGGGCTTCCGGCTGCATATGTAGATACGATAGTCGCGATGCCGCAAGCAGAAGAACGCGCACGGGCAATCGCGTGTTAGGACTTACGGTCGCGCAAGATGCGTGTCAATCAGGAAATCGACGCAGGTCGTCGCCGCGCTTACGACTAAGTTGGCATAGCGTTTCTCTGGCTTTAGGGTCGGCGCCTGTGCCGGTCGCCCAACGACGGATTTTGAGCTTATAGCAACTATGGCGGCGAACATTGCAGTCAACGGGCGAGAAGATAATGAAGCTTGGCATTACAAGTGATTGTCGGACTCTCCACCCATTTCTCTGGGACAGACGGTCACTACCGAATTTCTCATCATTCAGGAGAAACCATGGTGGCAGTATCAGGGGCACCTCCCGCTTGAGTAGCCTGCCCAAAAACATATCTCGCAATAGTACCTTTCTTGTGCTTAGAATCAGTCGTTCATGGACGTCTAAGTGACTAGGTTTTTGGGCAGCTTTTGAATTTATCTACGGATCTCAGTCGGCCAGCAGAATCTGATTCCAAAGAACTTCACATTGTCGGCAGAATCCGCAAAGTCCCGCGAAATCTGCAACCTCAGCGCAACGAAAGGTAGAAAGGGCGATGATGAGTCCCGCATGGGTTGAAGCGCCGATGCGAATTCGTGCCACCACCGCCCACCGCTCGAGCCCGACTTTCTTCGCTGGGCTTGACTGCTGACTTTCAGACGACTCTAGCCCGCCTCATCTTTTACGATTTGCTGGTACTGCATCAGATATATCTGCTTGGGATGTGAGCGCTATTTGGCTTTGGAGCTAGGCTGCAGCCGTTGGCTAAACCAATCAATCATACGCAGATTTACATCGAGCCGATGTTTCGGGGCCTGGAACTGGTGGCCTTCCCCTTCGTAAACAACCAGTGAGGTCGGGATATTGAGGGTCTTGAGTGCATGCCAGAACTCAAAGGACTGAGATGCCGGGCACTCAGCGTCGAACTGGCCGACCACAACCAGTGTTGGCGTCTTCACACTTTTTATGAAAGTAATGGGGGAGCTGCGGGCATACACCGCTGGATCATCGTAAACCGACGCACCGAAGTACGGAATCATCCATTTATCAATCTCGTTCTCTCCGTAGTAGCTCTGCCAGTTCGTAATTCCAGCGCCGGCAACTGCGGCGGCGAAACGGTTGGTCTGTGTAACGGCCCACATGGTCATGAACCCTCCGTAGCTCCATCCGGTAATACCCAACCGATTGGCGTCGATGGGATGCTGTGGAATCACGGCATCGACGCCACGCAGAATGTCTTTTAGATCGCCATAACCAAAGTCCTTCACGTTAGCTTGAGTGAACTGTTCGCCTTGGCCGTAGCTGCCGCGGGGATTAGAAAAAAAATGAAATATCCTTCTCCTGAAAGCACGATCGGTTCATAAAAATGTTTAGGCCAGGCCGTCGTCAACACGGAAGCGGGGCCACCGTGCACTTCCACGACCATCGGGTATCTCTTCGCGGGATCATAGTGCAGGGGAAAAACCAGCCAGCCCTGCACGTCGTAGCCATCGCTCTTCCAGGAAATACTTTCCGTCTTTCCCCACAGGGAGTGTACCCTGCTATTGAGCGCAGTTACGGACTTCCAGGCGCCAATTGGACCCGCGACCACTTCTGGCGGATGAGCGAATGAGCTAGCCACCGCGGCCGAGGTAGTTCCGTCATGAGCGACTGAAATGCTCGCCGTCCACATACTCGCATTAAGAAAATCATTGCCCGACCACACCTGATCGAGTTTTCCGCTCTGAGCGTCCACACGACTGAGAGCACTTGTGCCTCTTGAGTTCTGCGCAAAAAGAATCTGAGTAGGCGAAATCCAAGCCAACCAACTTGCGGAGCCTCGCATTTTGGGAGTGATATTTTTGGGCTCGCCTCCACCAGCATCGATGACAAAGATGTCGCCACCAGTGGAGACTTCATCGCTCATCAGGCCAGCGATGAAGGCGATTTCTCTGCCATCCGGAGACCATCGCGGAACCGCAATCTGTAGCGGTGGCTTGTAAATAGAAGTCATTTTTCCGCCAGTGATCGGAATCGTATACAACTGCGCGATCCACCAGTCGTTCTCACCTGACCCGGAAGCGGAGGTAGCCACGAATGCATTTCCGTCGGGCGCCCAGTCATACTCGTATATGTACATGTCAGGCGGCGAAATGATTTTGACTTCTTTCGTGCTCACCGTAACAACGGCAATTCTTTGTTCGGCAACGTGTTCCTCGAATTCTCCGACACGTGGCGGCGAGGCTTCGAGCGGATCCGAGCCAGCAGAGGCCCCTTCTGTAAAGAGGACCGCAAGATCTTTGCCATCCGCCGACCAGCGGGATCGTCCAGATATCCGCTGAGCGAAGTTAAAGGTCGAGCGCTTTGACCATGGCAGTCGCTAATGTACAGCTCAGGGGCTCCCGCTTTCTTCGCGTCCGAGATGAATGCGATCTGCCAGCTGTCGGGGGCCCAGGCAAGTTTGTGCTCTCTCGCATCAACGCCGGTAACGGCGATGCGGACCGGTTTAGCTGTCGAGTCATTGAGCGAGGTGCAATAGATGGCGGCATTGCGCGAGCGCCTTCCTTCGGCTTCGTACAACAGTTCCACCCATGCGACCTGTGTGCTATCGGGGGAAATGGCCACCTGTTCGAAATCGCGAACTTTGGACAAAGCTTCTAGCGCAGGAGCAGCTTCTGATGATGTGGCTAGCGTCGAAAGGGGTACAAGAGAAAACATCACGGTAGCAGCAAGGCACGAGAGAGCGGTGGTTCTATTCATGTGATTTGATCATTGCCCTCAATGGGCTTGCGCTTCCGCTCCCATCTCTACTACCCCGACGGAAGCCAGGAATTGAAAATAATTGCTGAACTCTTGCACTGGAATGGGTTCGAATTCATCGCTTACCAGGTCCCGTATTTCAGACACTGTTCGTTTGCCATTCACAAAATTAAGAGCTTCGTACATCACGTAGTGACCGCGCCGAGTGAGAGGCACTTTGCGGTCAAAATGCTCATCGCCGGTTTTGTCGGTTAGCCACCAACGGCCATATTCGGGGCGGTAGAAGTTGACCGGGCCGCGAATTGTTAAGCTGCGTTTAGGCACTTGGCCGTCTGCAGCATTCAAGGGACGCGACGTGACGTTAAAGTTTGTCCGCAATCGCTGCTCAGCCAACTTTTCTTCTTCGCTCAATACGGCCAAGGCTTTCGCGAGCTCATCTTTAGTGCTGTCGTTACCGGCAACATCAGCAAGAGACTGCACAGCTTGGGATTCACGTGCGTAATCCAGGCGCAGAAAACAGAGCGCATCATAGTCTGATTGCGCCGTGTCCGCGTTGCGCAGCATCGAATGTGCGCGCAACTCACTTATTGCAAGACGCGCTTTAGCCTTGGCCAGGGCATTGTCGATGTAGGCCGAAATATCTGCACGGCCGGAAGACGCGATGGCGTACACGGAGGCCGCGGCAATGACTACACCGCGTCGCATCTGAGTTGGATCAGCCACTTCTGGAGTGTCATTTTGCGTTCCCAGAAACACATCAGGAAAGTCGCCTAAAAGGATTGCTGGGATGCCGATACTGGTCTCACCTGCGTCCTCGTGGTCGCTCGGCCCCAGAAACGTTCGATGTTGTACCGGTAATCGGTGCGGCTTCCCAAGGGATCGAAGGTGGGGTCGAGAAAACCCTCGGAAGGATGCGGTCCGAGAAGGTCAGCGTGGCGAATGGAGATCGTGTTATTGGTCCCCATATCCTCCATGAAACTCTGGACAACATCATCGAGGAAAGTGGGATGCGAATAGGGGGAGCGAAATAGGTGGGCGACTGCTTTAGTCTTGAGTTGATCGTAGCCGATCATGTCCACATTTATCATCGCGAGAACGTGTTGAGGATCCTCGGGGTGAGCGTGGAAGTAGGAGATGATTCCGAAATGTTCTGGTCCCCACATGAAGCGAATGGTCCGGCGCGGTTGAGGCAGTTTTTGGGATTCGATAAGGCCGTTCAAGACGCGCGCCACTTCCAACGTGCAGCCCACACCAGTAAGGTTATTGCCGCCGGCGGCATTGCGATCATTGGTGTGCGCGTAAACCAGAATCGCGGGTAGGCCCGGTTCGCGTCCGGGAATTTCGGCCAGCACCTCGGGATATTCACCTTTCCCAATATCGGCTTCGACGTCCGCGTGTACGGTTAGGGCTTCTCCCGAGGCCAGGCGCTGGCGTAAAACTTGCCCAACACGATTTGACAGATTGAAACCGAAGGTTGTTTGCTCACCGTGCGGTCCCTCCCATGGCTTGGGTTCCTGAAACCCGACCAGGTCGGGGTAATCTGCGGCGTCGATCTCGCGATAAATCACCGCGCCCAGCGCATTGCGCTCCCAGACTGCTTTGCGCAGCACCAAGCTGAGCGGTCCTGTGGCCAAGACGATTTTGCCTCCGACCTGCTTGCCGTTGTAGTCCTCGTCCCGAATGCCGGCTCCAACATCCACCAGCGGAGCGCTGACGTTGGTACTGCGGCTCAAGCGTGCCAGATAAACGCGATGAGCCGCAAAACTGGCTAGAAGGTCTCTGTCTGGTTGTTCAAGCCACAGTTCGGCACGACGGGCTTCCCAGTAGGGTTCGGTGCGAAACGCCCAAACGTAGGTTTTGCCATCGGAAGGAAAGCGCTCAATCCGGGTGTTCGCTAGTCCCAAATTTCGCACCTTATCAAGAAGATAGTCGGCGATTTCATCGGCACCAGCCGATGGCGCAAATCCCGAGAATTGAGTCAGGGCGCGAAAGTCGCCTATGGGGCGTTGGCCCGACGCGGTCTCGCGAATCAGACGGTAAGTCTCCGGAGAGAGAAGTTGTGCGTTGGATTTATAACTCGCCAGAAAGAAGATCGCTAGCAGCGACATTTTTTTCACTTTGCCGATCCCAGAGCATTTCAGCATCATGGTTTTCCTCATGCCGGGCTGACTCGGGGACCGGCGGTTACAAGAACCGAAGGTCACGGCGAGCGAGCTCCAGCACCGTGTTCTTGCTACCGATTATGTGCTTACGCATAAGGCATCTTGCCAGCTCCGGGTCCTCACGCAAGACGGCACGTAGTATTGCCATGTGTTCCCGCGCAGGGGTCTCGCCGTAGTAGCGCAAGTCCATCTTTGCCGCCGCCGCGAACATAATGCGTTCCCTTGTGCACACGCATTTGCGAAACGGCTTTTACCAGCAACGCATTGTGGGTGAGCCGCGCAATGCCGACATGAAAGGCGGTGTCGGCTTCTGCAAAAGGATTGTATTGCCCTTCGTGTTCGGCGCGGAAGCGGGCCGCCGACTCTAACTCTAAGAGGGCAGAACGGGGCAGTTGGCGCCACAAACGAGCTCAGCACAAGCACATTCCACCACGGCCCGATATTCGAACACATCGTTCATCCCCTGGGTGGTGAGCTGGCTCACGAAATAGCCGCGATTAGCTATAACACGGACTAGCTCTTCTTCTTGCAGGCGCACCGCAGCCTCGCGCACGGGAGTGCGACTGGCGCCATAGCGTTGCGTCAAGTCCTTCTCGGTGAAAGCCTCGCCCGGCCGCAACGCACGCGTGATGATCTCTTTCTCAAGGGCCGCGTAAACCCGCCCAGTAAGGGTCGGGTTTGGCTGGTCTTCGAGCGCGACCGTTCGTTTGGCCTGTGCACCTGCAGCAGCAGTTTTCATAAATCACGCGCTCTGCGGTAGCCGAGTATAGCAATATCCTTTGCATATCAAAAGTATGCAAACCAAATTATCGTTGACATAGCGAGTTGCGTGGTGTAGTGTTCCGCGCCAACCCGCTTGTGGACTGAATATTCGTGCGCATGCGGAATCGGCTGCGCGCGAGGGGGGCGACATGAAAATGCGTGCTTGCCGTGCCGTAGTTTGGACGTTCGCAATCCTCTTGCTGGCGATATCGGTATCACTGGCCCAGCTTCCCAGTAATGGCGAGGTAACGGGCAGCGTCGTAGACGCGAGCGGTGCCGCCATTGTGGGCGCCGCCGTTTCCCTGGTCGACAAGAGTACTGCCGCGGTACAAACGCTAAAGACTGGCACCTCGGGAGAATTTGCCTTCCGCGCGGTTATTCCCGGCACTTACGATTTGACTGCCGATGCCAGTGGTTTTCAAAAAGTGACCGTGCGCGACACGGTAGTGCTGGTAGGAAAAACCAACGAGCAACACCTAAGGCTGGCCGTATCCAGTACTAAGGAGATGGTAACAGTCTCCGGTGAACCTCCGGTACTGCAGGAGGGACGATCCGAGATCGGACAGGTCATCGAACGCAAGCAACTCGACTCGCTCCCACTCAAGACGCGCGATTTCTCAGACCTGGCGACTCTGGTGCCACAGGTGGTGCGAACTCCCGTGATCGACCCGACCAAGCAGCGCGTCGGTAACATCAGCGTTGCGGGCACAGGTGGGCGGCAGTCAAACGTATACGTGGATGGTTTCGAGAACTACGATTTCGTAATCGGTGGTTTGGCCTACGACGTCAGTCCGGACGCAATCCAAGAGTTTAACGTCGTCACCACGCGTTTTACCGCGGAGCAGGCGCGGTCGATGGGTGCACTTATAAATATTGTGGAGCGCTCGGGCACGAACAATCTCCACGGGTCGGGATTTTTCTTCTTCCGCAACCAGAATCTCAGTGCACTCGACTACTTCCAGACGAAACAGAGCGAATTCCATCGCTATGAGTCAGGTGGGACGATCGGTGGCCCGGTCAAGAAAGACAGATTCTTCCTCTTTGGCGCCTTTGAAGACCATCACGAGCGCGACACGGGGATCGTGAATACGAATGGCCATTACCCCCAATTCGAGGGTAACTTTCCGCTGCCATTCCGCCGCGATTTCGTCACAACGAAGGCGGATTACAACCTCAACAACCAGCACCGCCTGTCTTTCCGGTTCAATCTTGATGACTTTAACGCAGCAGAAAATGTGGGCGGAATCCGGGCATTTTCCAACGGCCGCAACGACATCACCCGTACGAGCTCCAACGCGGCCAATGAGACCTGGGTCATCTCTCCCAATAAAGTTAATACCGTTGGCTTCCAGTATTTCCATTTCAACAATCTGCTAAAGTCATTTTCTGCTCCCAGTCCGCAGTTCACGCGTCCGGACCTGATCATCGGCGAACGCACCGGCGACCCGCAAGGAACAACCGAGAGCCGCTCCCAGATACGTGATGACTTCGTGTGGTCCAAAGGTGCTCACAGTGTGAAAATCGGGGGCGAATTTCAGCACGTGAACGGCTCCGCTTTTATTGACTTTGCTACCCATGGACAGTTTATTTTCTTTACGGATGCTCCTTTGAATGCACCCGATGCTGACATTCTGGTACAGAGCGCGTGCAACTCGCCCGGATGCCAGATGGGCGATCTGGCCAGCCAGATCGCTGGTCTATATATTCATGATGATTGGAAAGCGCACTCAAATTTGACCATTAATGCGGGATTGCGCTGGGATTACTTCAGCAACGAGAACAACAAGAACTTTGATGGAATTCTGGGATTACTTGCCCCTCGAGGAAGCCGGCATTCCAACAAGAAGAATTTTTCCCCACGGATCGGCTTTGCCTACGATCCATTCAGGAAGGGTAAGTTTGTAGTGCGTGGTGGTTATGGCATCTACTATGCGAATATAAACCTGTTGGATGGCATTGTGGAGCGGGGCTTTGACGGCAGGAACATAGGCTTCCGTGTCTTCTTTAATCCCGGAGCGATTAACATTGCTAATCCCTTCCCAGGTTTAACTTCTCAGCAGATTCATAATCAGTTCTTCGGTCCGCCGCAAGACCCTTTGGGGGCGCTCGACAATCATTTGACCACGCCTTATGTGCAGTACTGGTCCGGTGGCTTCCAGTGGGAAGTAGCAGAGGGTTACGTGCTGAGCGTGGACGGAGTCCACTCTCTTGGGCTCAAAGGCATTCTTTCTCGCGACAGCAATGTTGATCCCAACTTCAACATTGCGGTACCGGCAGCCCCCTTATGCCATCAGTTCGGCATGGCGGTGTGCAACCAGTTCGGAGCCACCACTTGGATTAGCAATGGCGACACGTTGAACTACAATGCCTTGATCGTGGCGTTGAGCAAATCGTACGCCAAGCGGCTTCAGTTCAACACATCGTACACGCTGTCGAAGGGGGAGAACCTATACAACGAGACTGTTGGCTCGGGTGGAGATAATCTGACCAATCCATTCTTCTATCAATTCGACAAAGGGGCGGCGGTAACAGACCAGCGGCATCGGTTTATCTTCAGTGCCATTGCTGATCCAAGCCACTTGCCTCCATTTTTCGGGACGGGTTGGGAGCTAGGTCTGATCACCAGCTATAACACACCACTTCCTTATGACATCACTGCGGGCACCCAGACAGACGGAATTACCCCCCTGCGCCCCGCCGGCATCACTCGAAATCAGGGTAATCGTACATCACAAAGCACGTTGCTGGCCAAAATTAATGCCTACCGCGCAACCCAAAGCTTGCCTCCGATCACTCGGCAGCTAACGCCGAACGACTTGAACTTTCGCTCGACAGATTTGCGTCTCACCAAAACAATCCCGCTCGGCGAGCGTTTTCGTCTTCGCTTGCAAGGTGAGGTGTTCAACTTGCTTAACTCGCCGAATTTCATCTCCAACAGCGGTCACGCCGGATTCGGCGTGTCTGGAATCGTGGGAGACGCGAATTCATCGTCTGTCGGGTTGCCGACATCCACGCCGGGCATTCTCGGCGTGGGGGGACCGAGAGCATTTCAGCTATCGGCGCGTGTGACGTTCTAGGACGGTGTCACCAGTGCCCTCCGAAGCTTTTTAAGAACGCAAGACTCAGACGTAACCGTGTCCCAAAGAATGAGAAAAATATGCTGCGAGAATGGTTTTTCCTGGCGCTTTTCCTAAGTGCAGTCACCATGAGAGGCGCCGAGAGCGGGAAGGCCTCTCCGAACATCATCGATCTGACGGACACGATCCGCGTGGGAATAGTAGAGAATTCGATCGGCGATGCGGCGATGAAGGCATTCGGGATCGACGAGGTCTCACTCAGCCCAGAGATGACTTTCCAGAAGACAACAGGACGGTCTACACGGGTTTGCCTCTCCAGTCAGATCGGCACCCACATGGATGCAGGCGCACATGCTGATCCGGATGGATGGCCGGTCAATGAAGCCCCGCTGGACCACCTAATTGTGCCCGGGGTTGTGGTGGACGTTCGCACCAAAACAGACGAAGAAGGCATCACCGGTGCCGACCTCGAGAAGCACAACATCCACTTCGGCGACGCAGTGCTGTTCCTCTTTGCCTACGCCAAGCCCAAACCCGGTGAGATGTTCTCCCAATCGTTCCTTACAGAAGAGGCCGCCGAATGGCTCACGAAACATGGAGTGCGATGCGTAGGCAGCAACACTCCAGGGTTGGAGGATCATAAACGAGCAGCGCGCGAGCACTGGATGGATCCGGCAAACCAGAAGCAGGCTTGGCCAGTTCACAAAATCCTGCTCCACCGTCACATTCCCATCATCGAGGGTCTCACTAATCTCGACAAGCTCGTGGACAAAAAATTTCAGTTCATTGCGCTTCCGTTGAAGATCGAGGGCATCGATGGCGCGCCCGTGAGGGCACTGGCGGTGATTGAATGACAAACCTGTAGCAACCGCTCCAATCTGGCAGTGAGGGAGCAGAGCCATTCTTCTAATTGAAAAAACGGCTCGTGCCGGTTCCCGGTTAGCTTGGGCCGTCGCGGTGCTTGCCGCGTGGTGTAACGCACAAGATGCCTGCATCCAGGCAGGACACCTGGTTGATCCTGCTACGGGCAGCGTTGCCTCGCAACGATCAATCCTGATTCACGCGGGCAAAATCGTCGCCATCGGTGAAAATTTAAAGGTGCCTGCGGGAGTTCGCGTGATTGATTTGTCCGATGCCTGGATCCTGCCCGGCTTAGGGGATGCCCACCAGCACATCACAATGGATTTCCCGCCCGTACCGACAAAAGGCTCAACGTGGGAAGCTTTGCGAGTAAATCAGAGCACTGCGGAGCGCACCCTACGGGGCCTGCGGAATGCCACCGCACTCTTGTCCGCGGGCTTCACGATGATTCGCGACGTTGGTAACGCCGCCGAATATGCCGATACGGAAGTGCGCCGCGCAATTGAACGTGGATGGTTTCCGGGCCCTACGATGCTTAATGCCGGGAAGATCATTACACCATTCGGAGGACAAAATCCCGGTGCTGCTCCGGAGCGTGGGGCGTGGTGGCACGACGAATACATGGACGTGGACGGTCCAGGCCAAATGCGAACTGCAGTTCGCCGCAATATCTACTATGGAGCCACAGTTATCAAACTGGCGGCTGACTCCAATGTTTATCACTTCAGTGAAGAGGAAATCCGTGCAGCTGTGGACGAAGCACACCGGGCAGGCTTAACCGTGGCAGTGCACGTCTATGGCGGAGAGGCAGCCCGCAATGCCATTCTTGCTGGAGTGGACTCAGTCGAACACGGTTATGAATTGACCGATGAACTGCTGGACCTGATGAAGAAGAAGGGCACATACCTGGTGGCGACAGAAATGACCGCGAAAAACGCGACA
>Ga0126378_10004296_pt1 | contig 10845 bp, 5 predicted proteins | sample PanSoiMetPlot_23_FD_92587 | JGI IMG/M metagenome (GOLD analysis project Ga0126378, IMG submission 92587) | Tropical forest soil microbial communities from Panama - MetaG Plot_23 | ecosystem: Environmental > Terrestrial > Soil > Tropical forest > Bulk soil | place: Panama | collected 2016-02-17
GAAGTTGAACATGTGGTTGCTGGCGCAACCGTTCTCTTTGACAGCGCTCAGCCGGTAAATTTCAAATTGCCTGGAACCCACGTGGAGGGTGGAACGACTGCCAAAGGTGTTCATGAATGAATCCCTTCTGATTGGATGAACTGTGACGGCAGAATGATTGGGACGCGCGCATAACAGTGCGCGAAACCTACCATCTTAAATTGCGGGGCGGGGAAGTGGGTAGGGGTTGGCAGACACGGCTGCGCTCTGAAGCTCACAGCCAGGTCTCGGGGAACCTTGCTGGTCCTGTAACAGGTGCATAAACGAATCGGCATTGAAAATGTTGCCAGTTCCCTCACGAAGGAATTCCTGATTAAATTCCATGCAACGGATTCTCGGCGTGTGGTAGCCACATCTTTCCACTAACCGGCGCGGCGGGACAGTATGGGTCTGCTGGCGAATCTCAAAATCCGAACCAAAGTGCTGATCGCGTTGTTGCCGCTGGCGATCATGGTAATTATCGCGGCGCTGTACTCGTCGGACCGTATGAGCACCATCGACGCACGCTACAGCGCGCTCATCGCCAACGACGAAAAGGCCCTTCACAACCTCACGCTCGCTCACGCCTACAACAACCGGTTCGGGCTGTATCTCTATCAGGAGATTGCTGAGACCGATATTGACGCGGTGCGGGTGATCGATGGCGAGCTCGATCGAACTGCGGATAGCTACCGGAGTGCAATGGAGGAGGCTAAGCGCGAGAGTCCAGTATTGGCGGCTCAAGTGGATCAAGCTGTCGACTTTTTCGATCGGTCGGTTTCCAATTCGCGCCCTGTACGGGCTGCCACCCAGGAACAGAACAACGCTAAGGCGATGACGTTGATGCGGGCCAGCTATGACAAAAACTGGTCGAAGGCCGGCCAGGCAATCCAAGATCTGGAACAACAGCTGCGCAGCAGCGTCGATCGGCAATCGGACGAACTCACCCGGCAAACGATCAGGACCATCCGAACAACCTGGATTGTTATTACGCTGGGCCTGATCGCGTCGTTTGCTATTGCGCTGTCGATTGTGCAAATCGAAGTCGTAAAAGTTGTTTCATCGTTCCGCACCCGAATTCTTGATGTAGCGGAAGGACGTTTGGACCAGCCAGTTGACAATCTGAACCGACCTAATGAGATCGGCGAGATGAGCCGCGCATTGCAGACTTTACAGATCGCTGCGCGCGAGCGGGAAACCCAGGCCTGGGTGAATGGCGAGGTTGCGGCTATGACGCAACGGCTGCAGGCAACTCACGAGTTCCCGGCTTTCGCTAACGCTCTTCTGTCGCGCCTCTCGGAAAATCTCGATTTACTGTACGGTGCCTTTTACCTGGCAGACGAAGGCCATCAGAGATTTACACGCATAGGCGCGTTTGCTACCCACGTTGCGGCTGAGCCCCGCGAATTTGCAGTGGGCGAAGGTTTGGTCGGCCAGGCCGCAGCCGAGCAGCGCACGCTGCATATCCTCCCGGGCTCAGACAAGAAGCTGAGCGTTTCCACCGGTACCGGCAGTGTTGAACCCGCCTGCGTTGTGTATATCCCGGTCGTTCATCAGGAAAGCGTGTTGGCCGTTGTTGAGCTAGCTCCGCCGGCACCGATCAGCGAACGTCAGCAGACGCTCCTGGACACACTCATGCCGACGGTCGCGCTGAACACGACGATCCTGGCGGGCGAGCTGGAAACCAAGAAGCTCCTGGAGCATACACGCGCACAAGCGGCGGAGCTTGCGGTTGCGAAAGAAGCTGCGGAAGCCGCCACAAAGGCGAAGTCTGACTTCCTGGCCAACATGAGCCACGAGATCCGCACTCCAATGAATGCCATTCTCGGCATGACACATCTCGCGTTGAAGACAGACTTATCTCCAAAGCAGGCAGACTACCTCAACAAAGTGAAATCGGCGGCGCAATCGCTGCTGGGCATCATTAACGACATTCTTGATTTTTCGAAGATTGAAGCGGGCAAACTCGATATCGAGAAGACGGATTTTCAGCTGGAGAATGTGCTTGACAATCTGTCGAATATTGTCGGACAGAAAGCACACGACAAGCACCTGGAATTCCTGATTTCGGCGCAACACGACATCCCGCCAAATCTGGTAGGCGATCCGCTGCGCCTTGGGCAAATCCTGATCAACCTGGTGAACAATGCCATCAAGTTCACTGAGCGCGGCGAGGTGCTAGTGACCGTGGCGATGGAAGAGCTGCTCACGGATCGCGTGAAGCTGAAGTTCGCAGTGCGCGATAGTGGCATCGGCATGACCGCGGAGCAGAGTACGAAGCTGTTTCAGGCATTCTCGCAGGCTGATACTTCGACAACCCGCAAGTACGGTGGCACAGGACTTGGGCTCTCCATTTCAAAGCGACTAGTGGAGATGATGGATGGCACCATTTGGGTGGAGAGCCAACCTGGCGTGGGAAGCTCATTCTTCTTCACGGCATCGTTTGGAGTGGGTTCGAGCGTGAAGCGCAAGCAGTTCATTCCTGACCTTGCTGGAATACGCGCGCTCGTGGTCGATGACAATCCGCAAGCACGTGAAATCCTCAGCGATGCCCTGCGCGTGTTTGCGTTGCGGGCAGACACGGTTGCCTCGGGCGAAGATGCAGTGCGGCAGATCGCCGCGGCCGATACTCAGGATCCTTTTCGGCTGGTGCTGATGGACTGGCACATGCCCGGCATGGATGGCCTGGAAGCCAGCCGCATCATCAAGCGGAATGATCGGCTCAAGAATGTTCCGAAGATTGTGATGGTAACGGCTTTTGGTCGTGAAGACATACGAGAGAAAGCAGAGGAAATGGGGATCGAGGGGTATCTACTCAAACCCGTGAACTCTTCTCTGCTATACGACACGCTGGTTGATTTGTTTGGTGTGCAGGCGGTCAGACAGCCCAGAGTGAAAAGCCAGACGAAGACGCACGACGCCACTGGCATTCGCGTGCTCCTGGTGGAAGACAACGAAATGAACCAGCAGGTGGCAACCGAGTTGCTGCAAAGTGCAGGGGCGATCGTCACGATCACGAATAATGGCGTCGAAGCCGTGAAGGTTCTGACCGAGAATCAACAAGCTGTACCGTTCGATGTGGTGTTCATGGACGTGCAGATGCCCGAGATGGACGGCATCACGGCCACTCAACTGCTGCGGAAGCAGGCGCGGTTGCAGAAGCTGCCGATCATTGCCATGACGGCACATGCCCTGGTCGAAGAGCGCCAGCGCTGTATTGACGCAGGGATGAACGATCATGTGTCGAAGCCGATCGATCCGGATGCGCTGTTTGCAACGCTGTTACGCTGGGCCAGGCCACGACCAACGGCAACGCCTGTGCCGAAGGTGGCAACGACAATTCCGGGTGAGGACTCGTCGCTGCCGAATATTGCAGGCGTGAACGTTGTCGACGGACTTAATCGCGTGGCCGGCAACCAGGAGCTCTATCTCAAGCTGCTGTCGCAATTCGCGACCCAACAGGCTGACTCTGCAACGCAGATTGCGGGTGCACTCGACAAAAACGACAAACAAACCGCGGAGAGATTGGCGCACACTGTAAAAGGTGTAGCTGGGAATCTTGGTATCACCGACGTGCAGGCGGCAGCGCAAAAGCTGGAGAAGGCCATCCGCGAGGAGCAGGAATCAGTGGCGACCTTGTTAGATCAGTTTGCGGTCACGCTACGAGTGCACGTTGCGGCGATTCGCCATGCGTTGCCCAGCACTGAACTTCCACAAGCTGCGACAACACAACGAGTACCATTTGACCAGGAAAAAGCCGATGCCGCCGTCAACCGACTAAAGACACTGCTGGAGGCCAGTGATGGAGATTCGCAGGAAGCCTTCGAGGCGCTACAGGCAGCGGTAGTTGGTGTTGTTGAAAAACCGCAACTGGATGCGTTGAGTGAAACCATCAGCAAATTCGAATTCGAGCAGGCGCTGACAAAGCTCGAAGAAATTGCCCGAATCTGTAAACGAAACGGATATTAGCCGATATGGATCAAGCCGACTCAAAGAAGACCGTGCTGCTGGTGGACGACGCTCCCTCGAATATTCAGGTAGTGAATTCGATCCTGAAAGATACCTACAAAATTCGAATTGCAACCAGCGGAGCGAAGGCCCTGGAATTGGTAAAAGTTGCTCCTGCACCCGACCTCATTCTGCTGGACGTGGTAATGCCTGGAATGGATGGTTATGAGGTTTGCACGCGGTTGAAAGCCGATCCGGAAACAAAAGATATTCCGATAATTTTTCTTACTGGGCAGACTGAAACCGCAGATGAGACTCGTGGCTTTGATGTGGGCGCCGTGGATTACATTCACAAGCCATTCTCGCCCGCAGTGGTAAAAGCGCGGGTCCAGACTCACCTCGTGCTGCGCGGCATTCGCGAACAGCTCGCACAACAGCTACTTGCGATCCAGAAGGAACTTGAGACCGCGCGGCTTATACAGCAGTCGATTCTGCCCGAGTCCGTCCCCCAAGTTGAAGGTCTTGATATTGCGGCGCGTTATGTCCCGATGACTTCGGTAGCCGGCGATTTCTACGACTTCATCGTCGTTGACAGCAAGCATGTAGGCATCCTGGTGGCTGATGTGTCGGGACACGGAATGCCCGCTGCACTTATCGCTTCGATGCTCAAAATTGCGTTTGCTGCTCAGGCGGATCATGCTTCGGAACCTGCGAATGTGCTGCAGGGCCTGAACCGGGCGTTATGCGGCAAGTTTCAGCATCACTACGTCACGGCTGCTTATGCATTCCTCGACATGGAAAAGCGTACGCTCAAGTACGCGGGCGCCGGCCATCCTCCCTTACTGATGTGGGTTACTTCGGACGGTGTGCGTGATATCGAAGAAAACGGTCTCTTCCTTGGCAAGTTCGATTTCGCCAACTACACCTCGGTGGAAATTCCTCTCGCATCCGATGGCTGGGGACTGCTCTATACGGATGGAGTCTCGGAAACAACCAACCCGGCAAGGATCGAATTCGGCACTGAACGATTTCGCCAGTTTCTCGCGAGCGAGCACAACTCCTCGGCTGACCATCTTGCTGATCGACTATTGGCAGAGCTTGCGCAATGGTCAGCACGTGCTGAGGGCGAAGATCTGGACGACGACATCACGATGGTGGCGTTTCACATGAAACAAATCGGTAGCACGAACTGAATCATACTCCCGCCTTCATCTTCTGGTAACACGCGCGTAATGAATGTGAAAAAGCAGCACGATGAGTGCTGTTTTTTTCATCTTCTTTTGACCCACGGCAGCCGCGAGTTGTTTACTCTGCGTCTCGTGCTCGGCACGACAAAAAACAATCAAACAACAATTAATGTCACGCCTGATACGGAGAAGATGCTGCTTCCGGCCGCCTCGTCCTCGTAAACCATAAAACTGACCTTTCCCGATTCGGGGCCTCGCCCTGGATGCTCTGGCTGCGGGCTCATGCTCTTTCTTTGCTTAACGACACAACCAACTGCCCATCGAGACCGCTGGGTCTCTTTCCTGCGATGAGAGGAATTTCGATGAAATCGTTTCAGTGCTCTGCAGGCAACGGCCTGCGCCTCACACGCGTTCTACTTGCGTTTGTCGGACTGATGCAAAGCTTCTTTGGTTCGCTGGTGCAGCCCGCCAACGCGGCCGACGCAGCCAACAACCACGCCCCTACCACGCCCATTCAACACGTCATTGTTATCGTGGGCGAGAACCGTTCCTTCGATCACCTATTTGCTACTTACCAACCGGCGTCTACGGACTCGGTCAACAATCTGCTTTCCCAGGGGATCGTCAATGCCGACGGCAGCCCCGGTCCGAATTACTCAAAGGCAGTTCAGTATTCCGCTGATGTTAGCGGCATCACAACGTTTCAGCTCGCTCCCACAAGCGGAAAAACTGCCTACCAGCACGAGCCGGCTCCGCTGAACGGCGGACCGACTGACGCCTGCACGAGCAACGGCATCTGCAACATAAATCAGGCGATGTCGTCTGAGTATTTCCTCTCGACGCACCCGTTTGACTATCACCAGTATCTTTTGACCGGCGGCAGCGGTCTGACAGGGCACATTCCCGACAGCCGCATCACCGGTGTTTCCCAGTCAGCGCCGTATTCCACCTTGCCGCCGGGACCGTTCCAGGTCACCAATCACACAACGTTCCCCAATGACTCATACGCGAACAGCCCGGTGCACCGCTTCTTCCAGATGTGGCAGCAGGAAGACTGTGACGTCAGCCATGCAACTGCCTCGAATCCGAGCGGTTGTCTCGCTGATTTCTTCACCTGGACGGAAGTAACGGTCGGCTCAAATAACAATGGCAAGCCCCAGCCTGCAAACTTCAGCACCGACTACGCTCCCGACAAAGTGACCACGCACGAGGGCGCCACGGCGATGGAGTTCTATAACATGCAGCAGGGCGACGCACCCTACACGAAGTGGCTGGCCGATCACTACGCAATGAGTGACAACTATCACCAGCCGGGTATGGGTGGGACAGGGCTAGATAGCATCCTTCTGTTCTTTGGAGACGCTCTCTACTTTAGCGATTCGAACGGCAATGCCCTGACTCCTCCGCACAATCAGATGACCTGGGCCGGCGGGCCGGTCGATGAGATTGAGAACCCCGACTCGCAACCGGGAACGAACAACTTCTGGATCCAGGACGGCTATGGTGGATTCTGCTCGGGTAATAGTTGCCCGGCTGGGGTTACGAATGTCTACGGCGGCGGCAGCTACGTCAATTGCTCCGATCTATCACAGCCTGGCGTGAGCCAGATCCGCAACTACCTGGCCTCGCTGAATCCGGCAATCAACCCCAACTGCGCTCCCGGCACCTATTACCTGCTGAATAACTACAATCCGGGCTATTTCGGCAACGGCAGCGATGCTTATGCTGATCACAATCCGAACAACACTCCCTTCACCATCCCCGGCACCACCCAACCCAGCATCGCCGACGTTCTCTTGGCGAACAACGTTTCCTGGAAGAGCTACGGCGACCAGTGGAATGCCTACCTGACAGACAAGTACCAACTAAACTATGGCACGGTCGGTTGGAAGAGTGACCAGTACTGCAACATCTGCACCGGGTTTCAGTACCAGAAACAGATTATGACGGATGCCTCAGTCCGCACCGCGCACATGCAGGACATGAGCCAGCTCTACAAGGACATGTATGCCAATACCCTGCCAGCAGTGTCGTTCGTAAAGCCCAGCGGATGGGTAGATGGACACCCAGCCTCTTCCAAGTGGGACCTCTACGAAGGTTTTGTGAAGCAGATTCTCCAGGTGCTGCAGCAAAACCCGAGTTTGTGGAAGACGACAGCTGTCTTTGTCACCGTGGATGAAGGCGGCGGCTACTGGGATTCCGGCTACGTTCAGCCGCTCGACTTCTTCGGCGACGGAACTCGTATCCCGTTGATCGCCGTGTCGAGGTATACGAAGCCTGGTCACATCTCCCACGCTTATGCAGACCACGTCTCAATCTTGAAGTTCATTGAGAAGAACTGGAACCTGCCCACGATCAGCAGTCGCAGCCGCGATAAGATGCCCAACCCGGTCTCGGCTCAAGGCAACCCATACATTCCCACCAACAGCCCTGCGATCAGCGATCTGATGGATCTGTTCGATTTCAGCGTGAAGGAGTGAACTCTGGGCCGAAAACTTTCCGTTCTGCGCCTTGGAAACAAGGCGCAGAGCCGGATTTTTCTGCAGATGCGGCTTTCAGAACGATTCCAGCAAGATTTCAGGCGAACTCAAGTACTTTCAGATCCCGCTACGGCTACTCTCCCACCATCACACCCGGGTGCCAACATCGCAGCCGTGGTTCAAGGAGGAGAGAGCCATGACAAAGCGTCTGGCGGTTTTCGTATATGGCGCGGTGAGCTACACCGCGTTTTTTCTCACATATCTTTACGCCGTTGGGTTTATTGGCAACTTTTATGTGCCACGATCCCTGGATTCGGCAGCACGAGTTTCGTTCTGGCAAGCTTTGGTAATTGATGTGCTGCTACTGGCTGCATTTGCTGTGCAGCACAGTGTGATGGCACGGCCGGCTTTCAAGCGCGTGTTGACACGCTTTATTCCAGATGCAGCCGAGCGCAGCACCTATGTTCTGGCATCGAGCCTGCTGCTGATTGCTTTATTTGCCTACTGGGAGCCGATTGGCGGAGTCATCTGGAACATCAGTAACCCGGTGGCCAAGTCGATCATCAATAGCATCTTTCTGCTTGGCTTTGGCGTGGTATTCATTGCGACGCTGCTGATCAACCATTTCGACCTTTTTGGACTACGGCAGGTGTGGCTGTATCTGATTGGTAAGCCGTACACGGAACTGGAGTTTCGAACGCCGTTGTTCTATCGCTACGTGCGGCACCCGTTGTACGTGGGCTGGATCATGGCATTCTGGGCCACGCCGACGATGACCGGAGCCCACCTGTTGTTCGCCATCATGACGACGGGATATATCCTGATCGCGATTCAATTCGAGGAACGTGACCTGATCGCCATGCACGGGGAAGACTACGAGAACTATCGCAAGCAAGTGCCCAAAATCGTGCCTTCGTTTGTGGCATATCGCGGCCTGCCCGAACCAATTGTTCGCAGCCAGCGTGAGGCGGCCTGAGCGCTCAATTCGGCTAAGAACCTGGGGCGGCTTCGGTCGCCCCTAGCAATTCTTTCTTCTTCTGTTTTCACCCACGGACTTTAATCGGCGCGGTTCCGGGCAAGATCGCTGCGTCCTGACTTTCAGCCGCTATTTCCCACCCCATGAAATTCGAAAATTCATCCACATACATCTTCCACGCCGGATCGCCCGGCGCCACCATATGGGCCCGGCTCGGCAGCTCCACAAAGCGCGCATCCCGGATTCTCGACGCAATCAGCCGCCCTTCCTGCACCGGAACTGTAGCATCGTCGCGCGAATGCAGCACCAGCGTCGGACAGCCAATCTGGGGCAGCATCTCGAAGATCTTCATGCTGGGAAACTCCGACATCATGCGCACGGCATTCTCCGGAGTCGTCGAAATCCTCTGCAACTCGTTCAACCAGGCCGTCTCCACCGCATCCGCGTCCGGGTGGAACATCGTCGTCCAAAGCTGGCGAAACGCCGGATTCTCCCGACCCCAGCCATGCCGGATCAGCGTCAGCAACGCTTCGAACTGTTCCATCGATCCTGGCTTTGGCGGAGGCCAGCCATTAACAAATGCTCCAGTGAAAATCAGTTTCGTAACCTTCTTCGGATAGCGCGCGGCGTAAGCCGTCGCAATCGTCGCCCCCTGGCAACCTCCAAGAATGGCGAATCGCTCCACTCCCAGTTCCTCCACCAGCTCTTCGAAATCCCGCACTAGTCGCTGGTACGAGAAGTCGCCAACCTCCCATTCCGAAAGGCCGCTGCCTCGCTGGTCGTAGCGCACCAGAGTGTTGTGCCGCATGATTTCCGAGAGCCAATGTCGAAGGTATGGGTTCTTCCATTCGAAGCTCAGGTGATTCAGCCAATCGATCGTTCGGACCAGAACTGGTCCTCGGCCTCCGATCGAATAGGCGATGCGGACGCCATCGCTGGTGGTGAAGAAGTGAACTTCAGGCTCTCTGAATTCTTCTGTCGCTGGAGCAGGACCGAGGTTGACCAGGGTTGGGAGCGGAGACCGCTCACGTATGGTTGCAACAAACCGATAACCATGACGCGGCACCGTCTCGATATACTTCCCTGGCTTTAAGAGCTTTCGAAGGTGTGAGATGCAGTGGTCGAGATTATTTTCTTCGACAACGGAGTCAGGCCAAACAGCCTGCATCAGCTCTTCCTTGCGAACCAGTCGCCCAGCATTCTCTACCAGAATGCAGAGCGTATCGAATAGCTTGCCCCGTATACGAATCTCTTCGTTGTCCCGGAGCAGCCGGCGCTCAGCGACCTCGACTACATACGAATCAAAGGTGTACTTTACCATCCCACACCTGCGCAGACTGTCCCATCATTTTCAGATCCGCGCCGCCACTTTGGTGTCGTATTGTAGCAATGTTCTGGGTCCGAGCGGGAGGATGGAATCAGGAACTTTATGCCCACTTCGGACTAACTGAGCAGATTCACGTAGGACGATCGCCGTCGTGGGCAGCCAGCGGGGCCGTCAGGCAGACAGTCACGATAGCTCCACCTCGGCGCAAGCCCGGTTCCTACGCTTCCTTCCGCCCAGGTAACTGAGCAAGCGTAGAATGACAGGCTTGACACCTCGTAGACCCATGAATCCTCAGGTTCCGGAAAGATCATTTTCCGTTTTGCTGGTGATATTGCTCGCCACGGTTCAGGTAAGCGCTCAGCGACCGCTGCCTAGCGGCTTTTCGGCAGGGCTTCAGGTAAAGATCACTCTGGCGAACGAACGTCCCGTGGGCCGGCACATACGTGTGGACCTCCTGACGCCTACTGGCATCTCTATCCAACAGCAGTTCACCGATGCCGATGGTCAGGCTTACTTCGTCGTTAACCTCAGCCGTGCGCCGTTTGAGTTTTACGTGCGTGCCAGTGGTAAGGACATTGAGGAAACGACTTCGGACCTGATCCATTTCGACTCTAATATGGAGCGGGGGTCGACCAAGATCGTCCGGCTCGCAGTTAAATCGACGAAAGAACCGGCACCACAGAGCAACCAGCCTGTTACGTCCGTGGCACAATCCCAAGCGCCCAAAGAAGCCCGGAATGCGCTTCGGAACGGTCTGACGGCATGGGAGAAGAAGAACTATCAGCAGGCTGCCGAGTATTTTGAGAAAGCAACGGCGATCTATCCGCAATATGATCAGGCATTTAACTATCTCGGGATGATGTATGCCCGCTTAGACCAACCGGAGGAGTCGCGCGCCGCCTTCGAGAC
>Ga0126378_10004298_pt1 | contig 10844 bp, 10 predicted proteins | sample PanSoiMetPlot_23_FD_92587 | JGI IMG/M metagenome (GOLD analysis project Ga0126378, IMG submission 92587) | Tropical forest soil microbial communities from Panama - MetaG Plot_23 | ecosystem: Environmental > Terrestrial > Soil > Tropical forest > Bulk soil | place: Panama | collected 2016-02-17
ATCAGCAGCAGTGTTCCACAGCCGGGGCAGCACTTCTTGCGGCGAGATGCGAAATCCCACTTGCAGACCGGACAAATGTAGCGATCAGGACGAAACCTCACCAGTAAATTCCTCACTTAATAGCACAATCCGTCGAAGTCCACGGTTTGATCGGCAGAATGCGCCCCGGAGATACGGCACGCCTGTCTTGGGCGCAGGAGGTCCCGAGTTCAAATCTCGGCGCCCCGACCAAAATATCTCCAATGGATCCCGAGGATTACGCAAGTCTCAGTTTCAATTGAAAATTCTTTGGGCGGGAGCCGAGACAGCAGGTCTCAGGATGTAAGTTGTTCGATTCAGAAGTGTTAATCATGATGGCCAAAGTGCTTGGAGTCCCCACACTTTTCCCCACACCGGGTTTTGCGATTCACAACTCTCTGTTTTTCTTGGGTTTGTGACCGACGCGCGCCTGTCTCCTGAAGCTCCGGGACGCCTCTTCCGCGTCCATTTTCTCCACGATCGCGCTGATTCTCGCCCCTGGTTTATATGGCGGCACTGGTTTGTGTCTGGGTCGGACCTGTGATTTAGTAAGCAGACGATCGGAATCGAATCCGCGTCCGAAGCTTGGGAAGCTTTGAACAAAACTCCTCGAAAGAGGATTACTGTCAGTCCCTCGGGACTTCCGTTCGATTCATTCTTTGGGCTCGTGGCTTACACACCGGAATTTGCCAAGGTATCAAGCAAAAAGGCATGACAATCCTTGAGGAATTCCAGAGCTTCGGCTTTCTTTAGCCCGCGCGCGAGAACCAGTCCGCCCACCATACAAGCCATCGCACCAGCCGTGAGCCGTTTTCGCTTTTCGAGTGGCACACCGGATGAAATCAGGTCAGAGAGGTTCTTGAGCCGGGTGCGGATTGCCACTGCAAGGGTCTGCTTAACTTTCTTACTGCTTCGCGCAAGCTCTGGCCCGAGTGCCGCGACAGGGCATCCACTCTCAGGATGAATTAAATGCGGAGGACTTAGATACGTCAGGGCCACATTGAGCAGCTGGTCTGGACCGGGGCGATTTTTACCCGCAGTTTCCAACATGCTTGTGACTTGAGTGGCAGCATGGTCGAGCGCTGCAGCGAGAAGGTCGTCCTTCGAGTCGAAATGCGCGTAAAACCCGCCATGGGTAAGGCCAGCGCGCCGCATTATTTCAGCAACGCCGATGTCGGCAACGCCGCGTTCCCGGAACGCGGCGGCAGCGGCTTCCACAATACGCTGGCGCGTCGTCTGCTTGTGATCCTTCGGCCACGACATGTCCGTTGGCTACCTTCCTTAGAATTTAGAACCAGGAGTGGGACTCATAGCATTCCCATCGATCAAGCGGCCTGTGGCCAGCCTACCGAAAAATCAAGCTTGACACACTATTATAGCAGTCATATTCTGTTTTAACCATATGATGAACATCATATGGAGCGGCCATACAGATTAGCCGGACTCGTTTCTCTCAAGGGGGCTCCCGTGAATGCTCAGCTCGCCGAGGCTTTTAAATCCGCTGGAATGATCGGAGTTATCACAAGGCCTGCGATCGTCACAACGATTCTTTTTGGCGTGTGGCGCGCACTCGGGCGCACCAATGTCAGCGCACGGGCTCGCGTCTCCGCGTGGTGGTGGACCGTGGTCTTCCTGGCTGGATGGCTCGTAACTGTATGGGTGCTGGCTGTCCGGGGAGCGTTTGCGTCGCTGTCAAATGGCCCGGCAATCGCTCAAGTGGCATTCGTTCCCCTTGTTATCCTCATCCTTCTCGGCGCGGCGCTGTTCGCGGCGACCCAATCGGCAGTCCTGACCGCCGCCCTGGACGTCGCTCCACTTTCTTGGCTAGTTGGCATTCAGGTTTATCGGGTCCTGGGCCTGGTATTCTTGCTCGCCTGGTCACGGGGATTCCTGCCGGGATACTTCGCTTTGCCCGCCGGAATCGGAGACGCGCTTGTGGGCGTGCTGGCTATCCCGCTGGCGCTCGGTCTTCGGTCGAATTCGCCGTTCGTTCGTCGACTCGCGTTAGGTTGGAACATTTTGGGAATCGTCGATCTGCTGAACGCAGTCAGTATGGGAGTGACTAGCGCGGTAGTTCAGCTGCAAGCGGCGCCATCAACTGGCTCAGCGGCTGCCGGGTCTTCGCTTGTATTGTATCCGCTAGTGCTTGTGCCCACTTTCGGCGTGCCTCTCGCGCTGATCCTGCATAGCCTATCAATCCGCCAGCTGCGTCGTCGCGGAGCCTCTCTCACGGCAGCCTTACTGAGAGAGGGGACAGCATGACAAGAACCGCGAATCGCCATCCTTCGGCAAGACGTGCGAGATAGTCGTCCGAACGGGTAGCAGAAGAAAAGACGATCGGGAGATGAACGACCATCACCGATCGGATCACCACTCAACGTCTTGCTTAACGAAATTCGTGTATTGTCGGCAATACTGAAGTTGGCTCTCGCGTTGCCAAATGCCGCGGGCAACCTCGCGGAATGCACTTTCAGCGGCATAAGCACCTTGGCGGATTTCGTGCCTCCCTTTGACTCGACAATCTGGTCAACGGTAACCGCGCGCCAGCAGATACTTCGCGCCAGCCTCGAAGGCCTTGGGACCGGGCAGGAAGAACCGAAGGCATCGGCCAGCCGGCCGATTGTGTTGAACGAGAAGCAAACGGCGAGCGCGTCCTCGATCTGGTCGCGCGAGACACCGGCAGCGAGCACCGCGCGCATGTCCTCCGCATTCACAGCATGTTCCCGCGTCAGCTTGCAAAGTATGCGCAGCGTCGCAGGCAGAGGCTCCTCGATAGTCGCTCTCAAAATCGGAGAGCACTGCGGAAACCCTCGCTCCATCGCGATATGCACCTTCGGCGACGGCGGCGTGCGCCTTCGTGCACCAGTCGCACTCATTAGTCTTGGCGACGAACGCGGCCATGAGCTCGTGGTCGGCAACCGACCACGCGGAGGGCCCGCGCATCGCGAATTGGTCGCGGGAACGGAATATCAACGAATTCCACCCATGTGCATATGCCCGACTTCGGCCTTACCGAATCGGTATTCTCTGGCAGCAAAGCGGTGCGGGTGAACGGAGATGTGCGGCCAGCCGGAGACGTCCTTTTCCAGTCCTTCTCATTGAGCGTTCATTTTGCGGACCTCCGAGACTCCTCGTTCGATGCTCTATGACCGCGGTGGAGCATTGGCGCAACCCCAGCATGCGCTCACCGGACTAGACCATGACCGCACCACCTGCAACGTCAAAGACAATTCCGGTGACCCAAGATGTTTCGTCAGAAGCGAGAAAGAGAGCAGCGCGTGCCACATCTTCTGGCGTGCCAAGCCTCTTTAACGGATGAAGCTCCCTCAAAGAATCCTGCTGGGCGCTGGGTATGCGCTCCCGGTTGCGTTCCGTGAGAATGATCTCGGGCGCTATGCAGTTTGCTCGAATGCCATAGGGACCCGCGTGGGCCGCAACGTCTTGCGTCAAAATCTGGATACCCGCCTTGGCGGCGGAATAAGGAATGGGGGATTGCGGGTGCGGTCTTCGACCGGCAGCCGAGGATATGGTGATAATGTTGCCGAACTTCCGTTCCTTCATTCCCGGCAAGATGCTCTTGATGGTCAGAAAGGTTGCCGTGAGATTGCCGTTGACGGATGCGTGCCAGCCTTCTTCGCTGATCTCCTCCAATGGTCCGGGCTTAGTAAAGCTACCCCCGGCATTCGCAACCAGGATATCAATCGGTCCGAGGGTCTGTTCCACCTGACGCCGCATGGCTTCAATTTCGATGAACCTGGTCATCTCAGCTACCACTTGTGTCGCAATCCCACCCTCGCGCTCAATGCCCGCTCGGACGGCGGACAAGGCCGCCGAGTCCCTTCCGTGGACACCGACCTTTGCCCCTTCCTTCGCGAAAAGACGAGCGATCGCCGCCCCGATCCCCCGACTCGCACCCGTAACGACTGCGACTCTGCCCGACAATAACCGCATGATCGTCCTCCCTTTCTCTACCGGCCCGCCCCGACCGCTAATTGGCCGATTTTGCGTTTTGAATCGCTGAACGCCGCCAGGCAGGGAGCGCGGCAATCATCCCAAGAGCCGTAGCGGCGGCGATCGTGAGGAGGCTAAACCTGGTATTTAGCTTACTCACCATGAGTAGGACGACTCCGAACACGAGTCCAACCCGCAGTCGCACAGAAGCCAGTAGCACGGGGTCGTGCAAACGGCTTTGAAAAGCTGGTGAAATTCTGTCCGTGTCGTCTTTAGACGCTTTCCAAATCGCGCGCACGCGAGGGCCTGTGAATACAGCTCCGATTACCCCGATGACCAGCAGAGTAATAAACGAGACCAGGATCCAGCCTTGATTTCCTCCCGTTTTCGAGGCCAGGTATCCACCGGAAAAAAGGACGACGCCGAGCGCGGGGCCGTAACACCAGGGAGCGCTCCTGGCCAGGTGAATCCAGGAGCTTGCCTCCCTGGCATCGAGATTCCTTCGCAGATAGCTGACGGCCAGCCATTCCAAGCCCAATCCAGCAAACAGAAAGAATGCACCGACCACGTGACTGAACAGAATCAGCGCGTACAATGTCATCCTGTGCCTCCTGACCCGCCTTTCGCGGTTTGATATGGCGCACTATACTGAATACAGCGCACTATGATAAATACGACAAAACGCCAGCGGAAGTATCACTCTCCTGTCCGCGAGCAGCAGGCGGGCCAGACCCGCGAGCGCATCCTGGACGCCGCCCGGAGGTTGATCTTGAACAAAGGGTTTGCCGACGCAACCATCGAAGGCATCGCTAGCGAGGCAGGCGTCGCTGCTCCAACCGTTTACGCGGCTTTTGGCTCTAAACGCGGAATTGTCCAAGGGCTCATGGAACGCGCAGCCTTTAGCTCGGGATACGCGGATTTGGTGCGCGAGGCCATGCAGTCTGACAACCCGGAGACTCGGCTGCGCTACGCCGCTAGAATCGCGCGGCGCATCTTTGACTCACTGCGAAGCGAATCGGAAGTGCTCCGAGGCGCAACTGCGGTCGCCCCCGATTTTGTGCGTGGAAAGGAACGCCTTCGGTATGAACTGCAGGCCGGGCTCATAAAGTTGTTAGAGGAAAAATCTGCGTTGCGGCCGGAATTGACCGCGGCGGCAGCCCGCGACATCCTGTGGACGCTCACTAGCTACGAGATTCATCGCTGCCTGGTGGTGGAGCGTAAATGGAGCGCCGATCGCTACGAAAAATGGCTCGGGGATACGCTTGTGCTCACCCTGCTGAAGCCGAAGTAGCTTAGGCTGCGGTCCCACCCGATCAGGCGAAGAACGCAAACATCAAAAAGAACGTACCAAAACCCAAACCTCTAATATTGGTGGTGACTTGCGTTCGACGAATCCGGGCGCTCCTTGCTTGTGTTATGTCATCTCACCACGTTTTCCGCATCGCCTCTTCTTTACAAATCCATACAGAAGAGTCGGCAACGAATTTGGACGTGAAGGACATCTTTCAGTAGCATCAATGGACTTTAACGATGACAGCCTGATCTCGAGAGGTCTACAGGGAGACCAAGACGCGCTGCACGTTCTGTTTACACGGTATCGCCGGCTGCTTTACTGCCAGGCTCTCGGTTTGCTCCGCAACCACGAAGACGCCGAGGACGCAGTGCAAAGCTGTTTCCTCTTGGCCTTCCTCAATCTTTCAAAGGTTAAGAGTCAAGGCTCGTTCCGCAATTGGTTGGTAAGAATCCTTATTAACGAAGCTCTCGCTATTATCCGCAGAAAGAAGAGTAGACCCGCAATCGCCCCGGAAAGGCCCTATTCTGAAGAGCCACGCGAATGGCTTGAGCATTTTCCTGCCCCGGGACCCGATCCCGAACAGGCGTGCGCGACGAGAGAATCGGTCGGTGCCCTTATGAGTTATGTCTCTCGCCTCTCTTTTCCATTGAGGTCGACTATATTGCTCTGCGACTTAGGTGAGCGCACGATTGAGGAAGCCAGCAAAGTTCTCGGCGTTGCACGTAATACAGTGAAAGCAAGACTTCGTCGAGGGCGAACAAAGCTCGGCATGGCCGTGCGTACAAGCCAAGTACCAGGGAATGCTCCCTACAACACCCTCGAGCAAAGCGATGTGTGTTAAAGCCGGGTTGTCGTGATTGAGGACCTGGCAGAATGTCGAGATTTAGAGGGAACATGACTCTTTGAAGTTTTCGTTTTGCGAACTGGGCGCAATTCGTTTGCCGCTACGTCCTATGAGAGACCGGCCAACTAAGGGCTTATGGCAAGCATCGAAAAGGATTGACTGGAGGACGAGGCTGTAGCTTACGATCCTCGAGCTCTCGGAGGGGATTGCCGCTGCTCTGGTCAAAGGTCCGTTCGGTTTGGTCAGATTCCCAATTCAGTTGGATCGATAAGCTTGTTGACGCGCAACGCCAGCATGCTAAGGCATACCGCTCAGGCGCTCTGGATTCGCTTTTCCCTTCTCAGCGAGTCCACCCGCAGGCAGAGAAGGTTCTGTGATCTATGAACAAAAGGATACTGATAATCGAAGATGAGCCTACCTTAGCCCTCCTCCTCCACGAACGCCTAGAGAAGGAAGGCTACTCCGTCGCAACCTGCGAGAACGGCGAGCAGGGTCTGGCACAGGCGTTGCGCGGAGCTCTCGACCTCCTACTCTTGGATATCAAGCTTCCAGGGAGAAACGGGTTTGAGGTTTGCCGTGAATTGCGCCGCCATTGCATCAATGTGCCAGTCTTGATGCTTACCGCTCGCGGCGACGTCAAGGATCGCGTGAAGGGACTGAAGATAGGCGCGGACGACTACTTGGCGAAACCTTTCGATGTTACAGAACTCTTGGCGCGGATGGAGGCCCTGCTTCGTCGCGCGAGCAACTCGCCACCTCAACTGATCGACTCCATATTCAGCTTCGGAGACGTAATCGTGGATCTCAACAAAGAAGAGGTTTTGCGAGGTGGCACGCCCCTTGAACTCACTGCCAAGGAGTTCAGTCTACTGCGATATTTCGTTTCGAAACCAAATGAGCGTCTATCTCGACAAGTGCTCTTGGAACAGGTCTGGGGGTACAACCGGTCTCTGCAAACCCGCACTGTCGATCTTCACGTCGCACAGTTGCGCCAGAAAGTGGAGGCAAACCCAAGAGAACCTCGCCACATCGTCACAGTATTCCGGTCCGGCTACAAGTTCGTGCCTTTCCCTTAAAGTGCGCCTGGACCTGTAAGGTAGTTGTATTGCTGCTTCTTACTTAATCCTTACAAGCTTAGCGACCACACCTCGCACGCTCGTTTATCTGGGGTTTCCACAAGGGCCACCGCGACCAGGCGCATCCAGAACAAACCAGATCCTGCGGTTGGCCAGTACGTTTTAATGGAATACGGTCGCAGAGATTTCTGTCCCTTTATACGGCCTTCACTCTGCCAACCACTCGGGCGCAAGGCGCGTCCAAAGAAGTCATAAGGAGTGTCGTCTTGTCGATTACCGGCAATCTGCGTAGGGAATTGAAGGCCTATCTTTCGCAAAGACTATGGATTGTTGGCGTTCTTTTTCTCGTGCTGTGCGCTCTAGCCCTGGTGCAATATCACTGGATTGATCGGGTCGCACAAGCGGAGCGTCAGCGGACAAAAACCAACCTGGCAACGGCGCTCTCTGATGTTGCGGCTGACTTCGACATTGAAATCACTCGCGTGCACGTTTTTTTCCGATTTCCTGGTGTGAGTGCATCCGATTATTCCCAGCGCTATAAGGAATGGCTCAGTCGCGCGCCCTATCCGAAATTGATACGGGGAGTCTACCTCCTGGACACAAGAAAAACTGGCGCTCTTCTGGAATCGGTGATTCCGGGGGAACTCGCGATCCCTTTTCCTGAATGGAATAGTGTTTTGCCAACGGTCGTGCTGTCGGGCGCAGCTGCGACCGCATCCCCGCCAAAGGCCGCCGCGTTTGCAAGGTTCCCTGGGGTGTCCAATGTCGACGTCGTGGTCGAGGGCAATCCTGCATTTGTTTTTCCTGTCATTCCGGTTATGCCCGGCTTACCAGCGCAAACGCTCACTTCAATGCACGGTAACTATTCGGCTTTTGGACCTATAGAAATCCGGCGTGGCGGAGACCCGGTCCCGCCTTTTCGATGGGCAGTGGTAGTTCTAGACGCCAACTATTTAGCGGCAACATTTTTGCCCAGGCTGTTGAAGATTCACCTTCCGGGCGGCTCTGCATCGAGCTACGACACTCTGGTTGTCAATAAGGCAGCCGCGACACCTTCTCGAATGGTCTTTCACTCGGGATCAGCCCTTACAGAAACCGAGTTTGGCCATCCCGACGGTAGTATCCGTCTTTTCGCGCTTCGCCTGGACTGTTTCCTACCGCCGTCTTCGACAACCAATGTCGGGATATCGGTGACACCAATTCTTCGTACGCGGAACGCTCGGTCCTCCGGCCAAGGCGAGCCAGTGGTCGGTTCCCAGGTTCACCTATTTACAGGGTTGGATTCCGTGTCCGAATTGCTGGCGCCAGTACCACCAAACTGCGGTAATCCCGCTCCCGCGTTGAGAGACAGCTCTGCAGGATCTTGGGAGCTGCTCGTCCGATCTCGAACCAGTTCGCTCGACCAATCCATCGCGATGTTCCGCCGCCGCAGCCTTCTTCTGAGCGGTAGCGTGCTGCTGGTGCTGGCTCTGGGAATCTGCATGCTGGTTGTCCTGACTGAACGCGCGCGCGCGCTTGCAGAAATGCAGACGGAGTTCGTTCTTGGCGTGTCCCACGAGTTGCGGACGCCAGTGACGGTAATCCAAGTGGCAGCCGATAATCTTAAGAAAGGTCTGGTGGAAAACTCGGAGCAGGCTCACAAGTACGGCGAAATCATACATACCCATGCATCTGAGCTCTCGAATATGATTGAAGAGACGTTGGCCTACGCACGAATGCAACCCGCGACATTGATCCGCCACCGTACCCTGGTCGGCCCCGAACAAATTGTGCGGGATGCTTTAGCAGGTAACGAATTGGCCCTCCGAAACGCCGGCATCGAGGTAGAACTGGATGTTGAGCAGTGTCTCCCGCCAGTCAATGCAGACGTTCGACTCACAAAAAGGTGCCTGGACACTCTGATCCAAAATGCCATTAAGTATGCAGGCGCGGGCGGATGGATAGCGATTCGAGCCAAGAAGGTCTGCAGGCCGGAAGGGATGAGAGTGCAAATATCCGTTGAGGACCGAGGTCCCGGCATTTCCCCTGCGGATCTCCCACACGTATTTGAGCCTTTCTACCGTGGTAAACACGGCGAAGCTTCGCAGGCCCCTGGCATTGGTCTAGGTCTTACCTTGGTGAAACGCGTCGCGGAGGCCCATGGGGGAACAGTGGAAGCCGTTAGTGCGGGCGGCGCGCGGTTTTCCATTTTCCTGCCGTTCTCTCGTCTTCAGCCAGAGGCCCAGGAAGCTGCAGGAGTCGCGCGTTGTACTCTTCCATGAGGAACTCGCAGCTGAACCCAAGCTGCGGCGACAGTCCGCACTGTATTTCGATGCACTCTAGGTTGTGTGCCCTTCTTACCGATTCTCACTGTGCCTGCAGATTCAGCCTCTGACCCAACGGCAATCTTCTCCTCGACTCCACTGAAAACCTTGCTTCCATGCCGACATGCATTGTCAGGCTTGCAAAAGGTTGCGTGAAGAATCGTAAAGTTGGCTACAGCACTGACAACCCTGCTCGTTTCCAGCTCATTCTTATTTCCTCGAAATGCCGGAATCGCTCGTGGTGCGTACGAGCGCTTCATCTTGTCGAGGAGTGATATGGAGAACTTGCATCGGGCTCTTGGATGGAAACGCAGGCTAATCCCCGTTTTTCTAGCAACTCTGTGCTTCTTCAGTGTTGCCGCGTTCACCAAGCAACCTGCGACGCGCATCGCCACTGAAATTGACAACAGCGACCGCGTTCCCATTAAGGGCAGCAAATCGCCGATGGCCAGGCCCGAAAACGACGCCGGCCGCGTGCCAGGGGAAACCAAGCTGGAGGGCATCAATATCTTCTTCAGTCGCAGCGCTGAGCAACAGGCGGACCTCGATGCCTTGATTGCCGCGCAGCAGGATCCCAACTCACCGCTTTATCACAAATGGCTGACTCCGGAAGAATTCGGCGCGCGCTTTGGCTTAGCCGATTCCGATATCCCTAGGGTGCAGTCCTGGCTCGAACAGCTAGGATTTACGGTAAACAGCGTTTCGCCCAGCAAGAGCCACATCACTTTCTCCGGCACAATCGCACAGATCGAGGCGGCCTTCGGCGCTGAGTTGCATTACTACAACGCGGGGGGCAAAAAACACTTTGCGCCTTCTGCCGATTTTGCGATTCCCGTTGCTCTTTCCTCGATCGTGCAGGCGGTCACCAACCTTTCTTCCTTCAAGCCTCATCCTCACGTCAAGTTCCGAACCCCGCAACTCGCTCCCAGGCCCGAATTCACCTCCGGCCAGACCGGCGACCACTTCCTGGCGCCCAAAGACGTCGCAACCGTCTACGACATCAATCCCGCGTACAACGCCGGGTATACCGGAAGTGGCCAATCGATTGCCGTCGTCGGCCAGTCTTCAGTGGTATTGTCGGACGTCGAGCACTTCGAAACTGCTGCAGGTTTCACGGTCAAGGACCCAACACCGATCTTAGTGCCCAATTCGGGGACCGCAATGGTGTTCTCGGGTGACGAAGCAGAATCAGATCTCGATCTTGAATACTCGAGTGCCATTGGTAAAGGCGCAACAGTTTATTTCGTCTATACGGGCAACAATCAGAACTACAACGTTTGGGATTCCATCCAATAGGCGGCCTGCGCGAGGATGACGTTGAGGGACGAGTAGTCGCTCGAGGTAAGTGCCGTCTCGCA
>Ga0126378_10004301_pt1 | contig 10843 bp, 7 predicted proteins | sample PanSoiMetPlot_23_FD_92587 | JGI IMG/M metagenome (GOLD analysis project Ga0126378, IMG submission 92587) | Tropical forest soil microbial communities from Panama - MetaG Plot_23 | ecosystem: Environmental > Terrestrial > Soil > Tropical forest > Bulk soil | place: Panama | collected 2016-02-17
ACCCTTCCTGGGCGTGCCCGCTCGCCCCGCCAGGCAACGCGGTTCGCATCCCCGCCGACGTCGGCGAGCTGTACCGCCCGCTACCGGGCTGACGCGCTCAGCCCCGCTCCTAACTGTCTGATGCGAACTTCATGATCGACTCTTGCCGTACTGGCGTCGATCGACCGCCGGCTATTCGCCTGAACGTCACAGCTCAAGCAGAGCCTGCTCGACGACCTCGGTCAGAGCCGGGTGAATGTATAGAACGTCGGATGCGAGCTGGCCGACTGTGTTGGCCAGGCACATGGCCTGGATCAGCGGCTGGATGATGGTCGATGCCTGTGGGCCGATAATGTGCGCGCCGAGCAGCAGCCGGCTCGCCGGATCGGCGAGGATCTTCACGAAGCTGCTGGTGTCCTCCAGCGCCCAGCCGAACGCCGCGTTGCGGTAGTGACGGGTCGCGCTGCGGTACTGCTTGCCCCGAGCCTGCAATTCCTGCTCGGTCGCGCCGACGGAGGCAACCTGCGGGCCAGCGAACACTGCGGACGGTACTACGTTGAATGGCAACCTCCTCGGCTGGTCCTCATGCAGGAGATTGTGGCGGATCAGCCGGGCTTCTGCGTTGGCCATGTGCTTGAGCTGGAAGTGGTTGGCCAGGTCGCCGAGTGCCCAGATGCCTGGAACAGTAGTGGCGTACGTTTCGTCGGTGCGGACGTGCCCGTGGGCGTCGGTCTCGATCCCTGCGGCGGCCACGTCAAGCCGGTCGCCGTTTGGTACCCGGCCGGTCGCGACGAGCAGTACCTCTCCATCGACCGTCTGAGCGCCGCCCGCAGCTGTGACGAAGCTGAGCCGCACCCCTTTGCGTGTCGCGGATACGTGCGTGGCCGTCGCGCCCAATCGCACATCGAAGCGTTGCTGATAGATCGAAGTAAAGAGCGCGCGGATATCGGCGTCGTGCTGGGACAGCAGGGTCTCGCCGCGGGACACGATGGTGACCCTCGTGCCGAGCGAGCCGAAGATGTGGCTCATCTCGGCCGCGATGTAACCCCCGCCGAGCACGACCATTGAGCGTGGCAGCTTGTCAAGCCGCATCACATTGTCGGAGGTGAGGAACGGCACGCTGGCAAGGCCATCGACTTGCGGGATGCTCGGGCGCGAGCCGGCGGCCAGCACGAATCGGTCGCCGCGAACTTCCTCATTGCCAACACGTAGCACTTTGGGCCCGACGAACCGCGCCTCGCCGATGAACACGTCACTGCCGTGAGCCCGGCGGTAGGCGACGGCTTTCTCATGCACCGGATCGATTCGGCCGAAGACCCGACTCCTGATGGCTGGCCAGTCCGCGCCTGAAAACTTGGCGCTGATCCCGAACCGCTCCGCGTCGTGAATTTCCTGGGCGATATCCGCCGTGTGGACGAGAATTTTCGATGGAATGCACCCGCGGTTCAGGCAGGTGCCGCCGAACCGGTCGGCCTCCACTAGGGCGATCCGCCAGCCTTCGAGCTCCTTGTCCGGCAGCATGTTGCCGCTGCCCGCGCCCACGATTACGAGGTCATAGCTGTTGTCGGGCATGAAGTGCTCCCTCTGTGGCTGATCCGGCCTCGTGGCCGAAGCTGGCATGTCCGCAGAGCACAAACGCGTTCGTCAACAGTCTTCTCCGCTCAGGACTCGCCGCCCTTTTCAGCCGACACTGGCTCGTAACCGGCATCTCCCAGCGATACCGTGATGGTGTCAGAGCCGCGACGGGCACCACAAGAGACTCGAGTGAACACACCCGACGCGGCCGGGGCCGGGGTGCGGTCGGGAGTCAGTGCGATGACAGCCACTGTGGTTGGTACTCAAGGTCGCCTGATCGGCATGGAGTTCTCGGTCGGCCGCAAGCCGATTACGTTCGGCCGCGGCGAGGAAAACGACATCGTCCTGACGACTGCTTCAGCCTCGCGCCTACACGCCGAACTCCGCCATGAAGCTAGCGGTTACGTCCTGTACGACCGTGGCAGTACCAACGGCACCAGGGTCAATGGCGTGCCGGTCACTGTGCGCTCGCTCGGGCACGGGGATCTGATCACGATCGGCGACGAGACCTTCCGGTTCGGCGGGCCCGATTCGACGGCAACGACGCGTGCAGTCCGGGTGCCAGCGGCTAGCAGTTCTACCGCGAAGGCGTCCTCTCGCGCCCTGCAGGTGACGATCACGGGCGGCGGGCCCGTCGGCCTCAGCTTCGCGTTGCTGCTCGAGCACCTGATGGGAGCGCGGGTCACCATCACCGTCTACGACGGCAGGTGGATGAAACACGATGGCCGGATTGTCTGGAAGGGCCCTGAGCACGGCAATGCCAGGCGGCTGCAGGTTGTCACCATTCAGAGCCGCCAGTACCTGAAGCTGCCGCCGCCCGTTCAGGAGCGCCTGTTCATCCCTGGGGTCTACACCGAGATGTGGCCGAAGGGCCCCGATTCGATTCAGGACTGCGGCCCGAGAAACGTACGCATCGCGCATGTCGAAGATCAGCTCTTGGCGTACGCGAACGAGAAGTCAGATCGCATCAGGCTGGTTCCTGAACCCTTCGATCCCGCGTCGGCCGAAGACGATCTTGCGGCGCAGGACGTGCTCGCTATCTGTGAAGGCGGGCGGTCGCGCACCCTTGAGTACTTCTCGGGCAAGTTCGGCGCCGCGGACTCCTCCCTGTACGCGCTCGACGGCAAGCAGGTGCAGGACATGGTCCTTGGCTTGCGGGTGAAGTCGGAGCTCAGTGATCCCATGGCGGTGCTCCTGACGGTCTCGCAGAATCGCTTCCTGCTGAACTCGCTGCGCGGCGAAGGCTTCCTCAACATGCGGCTGACGGATCAGGAAGCCAGAGAGACCGTCGGGATCGACCCTGTGAAACAGCTCTTCACCGAGTGCATCCAGGCCCAGCCTTGCGTGCTTGAGCTGCGATCAAGCGGCGAGTTCTTCTGCGCAATGCACCACGCGCTCTTCTTGCCTGCCCTGCTGAAGGGATCGGCGTTCTGGACGCGGGTCGAGGAAGGCTTGCAGATGTTCGCGGTGCGGCCGGAGAACCTGACGGCTGTCACTGGGTTCCGGCTCGACATGGTCCAGCGGCCACGCTTTACGGCGCAGCTATACCCGAAGACAGCGGTCACACCAGGCACGTTCGGATTCCTGCTCGGAGATGCCGCGAACGCGATTCACTTCTGGCCAGGGCGCGGCCTCAACAGCGGGCTCGCATCAGCCATATCGCTCGCGCGGTGCCTGGCGGTGCCCAGGCGAGGAACCGTGCTTCGCGATGCCGACTTCGTCCGCCATGAGGCGGTGATGGCCATGCTCCAGTATCGCCATAAGACCCGGGCATGGCGCCAGATGGTCACGACCGACGAGACTGGCAACACGCGCCCCATCAAGGATCTCATCGCGCAGGGGATAGCCGAAGGCGACGAGGGAGCGTTCGACCGCGACGCGGATTTCGGGACATTGATGCTGCGGCTGACTCAGACTCGGGCCAGGCTCGAGCCGCGCATCGACGGCCTGCCGGACGATGCGACGCTGCGGGCTCACCTGGACCGCTTGCCTCCCGGGCTTGTGCACGCGCTGGTCGTCAGCGAGCCATGGGATTCCGGGACCGTCGGCGGCGAAGAGGTCGACGTCGACTGGCTGCTTGAGGAGCCGCGGATCGCGAAGCCGCAGCCGCGCCCTGTCACTCAGGCGACCATCGCGGGGTGAGGTTCGCGGGCGCGCTGGCGGCCGTGAAGCTGGCCTAGCCGATCGGCCTGGTTTTGCGCGGGTCGATGAACGGGATCGCCGCGGTCTTGGCCGGAGTCCGGTCGCCGTTCCGCCACTCGATCTCCAGGTCGTTGCCTGGATCGGCGAGGTCAATAGGCACCCAGACGTAACCGATCGCGCGCTCGAGCCTCGGCGACCAGACCAGATCGGTGACATGGCCAACCTGCCTGCCGTCGAACAGCGCTGGCCGCATCTCGGCGATCTCGTAGTCGGAGGGATCGCCAGGCGCCTCAATGCCGACGAGCTTGCGCGAGACTCCCTGCTCGCGGATCCGCTCGAGGGCGGCTTTGCCGATGTAGTCGGCCTCCTGTGGCTCGACCAGGCGCTCGAGTCCCATCACCTCGAACGGGTTGTTCTCCAGCGTGAAATCGGAGTTGCAGTTGAAGATCCCCGCCTCGATCCTGCGCGCCTCGCAGGGGGCGATCGGCCTGATGCCGTAGGGCGCGCCGACCTCCATGATCGCTTCCCAGAGTTCGTCGCCGCGGCTTGGGTCGGTGAGATACACCTCGTAGCCGACCTCACCTGTCCAGCCCGTCCGGCTGATGACGACCGGTATGCCGTCTATGGTGGCGTCCGCGCTCCAGTAGTACTTCAACCCGAGAATCTCTTCGCCGACGAGGTCGCGCATGACGTCCTTCGCCTTCGGGCCCTGCACCTGCACCGGGTAGGCCTCTGGCAGCGAGACCGTCGCGTCCAGCCCCATCCCTAGGGCCAAGCCCATCGCGTACAGGTGCGCGTCTGAATCGGCGAGGCACAGCCAGAACGTGTCCTCGTCGCGGCGCAGCAGCACAGGGTCGTTGATGATGCCGCCGTCGGGGGCGATGATCGGCGCGTACTTGCCCTGGCCGACCGCGCACTTGGTGAGATCACGACAGGTCAGCGCGTTCGTCAGGGCGAAGCCGTCAGGTCCGCTGATCTCCACGACGCGCTCGACCGCGACATCCCAAAGCGTCACGTCATTCACTAGCGCCCAGTACTCGGTTACCGGGTCGCTGAAGCTGGCCGGCAGGTACATGTGGTTGTAGATGTCGTACGCCTTGCAGCCCCACCTGAGCGTCGCCTCGAAGAACGGCGACTTGCGGTACCAGGGGCCGAAGTACAGAGCGGTCGATGCTTCGTCAGGGATGGTTGCGGTTTCCGAACTCATGCCTGCCGTCCTCTTCCGGAGCCCGCTGGACGCGGGGCTCCGGCAGCCCTTGGCCGAGCCGCTGCTGGCTCGCCGCTCCATTGAATGATTGTTCAATCAGCGCGATCCCGCAAGCCGAAAGGGAGGAATCGGGTCAGTTGACCGTCCCAGGGAGGGTGTCGAATGCAACGACGGGACGGGACAGCAACGGTTCAGTTGATCGAAATGGGGAGGGCGTCGAATGCAACGGCGGGACGGGACAGCAACGGTTCAGTTGATCGAAACGGGCAGCGATTCGAATCCACGAAGCAGCAGCGTGTCGCGGCGGACCGGTTCCCCGGCGGGTGCGATCCGCGGGAACCTGCTTAGCAGGCGCGGGAACGCGACAGCGCCCTCAAGCCTGGCCAGCGCGGCGCCGATGCAGAAGTGCGCCCCGCCTCCGAAGCTAAGCGGACCGCCGTCGTCGCGAGTCGGGTCGAACCGGCCGGGCTCGGCGAACCGGCGAGGATCCCGGTTGCCGGCCCCGAGGACCGTAGTTACGTCGGCTCCCTCGCTTACCTGCACTCCCGCCAGGCTCGTGTCGTATCCGATGCGACTGGTCAGCTGAACGGGCGAGTCGAAGCGCAGCACCTCATCGACAAACGCAGTCGGCGAAACCGACTCGGTTGTGACCGCGACAGCGGCCACTGGGTCGTGCAGCACGATCTGAAGGCCGTTGCCCAGCAAGTTGGTCGTCGTCTCGAAGCCGGCTACGAGCAGCAGCGTCAGGTTGTGCAGCAGTTCGAAGTCGGTCAGCCTGCCGTCATCGGCATCGGCGATCGCGAGGAGGTCGCTTAGCAGGTCGTCACGCGGATCCTGGCGGCGCCTCGCCGCCAGCGCGGTGAAGTAGGAAAGCAAGTCGACCGCGGCGGCATTAATCGCCGGCATCGTCGACGGGTCGCGGATCTCGAAGACACCGGCCAAGTCCCGAGCGAGCGGCCTGAATCCCTCTCGGTCCGAGTCGGGGATCCCGATCAGCTCGCAGATGACGGTGACCGGGAGCAGGTAGGCGAAGTCATGCATGAACTCGACGGTGCTGCCGTCCGCACCGCGGTCGGCCATCGCATCGATCAGTTCGTCGGCGATCTTGGCGATTGCCGGCTCAAGCCCGGCGACCCTTCTGGCGGTGAACGCACGGGCGATCAGGCTCCTGATCCGCGAGTGCCGCGGGGCGTTGGTGTTCAATATCCAGTCCGCTGCCTGGACGAATACGGGATTGGCCTGCCAGCCGGGAAAGTCCCTGTCAAAGCTCGCCGCGTCGGTCACGCGAAAGCCTGGATCGCGCAGCACGGCGTTAATGGCCTCGTAGCCGATGACCAGCAAGTCACGCGGTCCTAGCTCGATGACCTCACCGAATTCGTGCAGCGCGGCGTATGAAGGGTACGGGTCGGCTCGGCCTTCTGGTGTGCCAAGCCGGGCGAGGATGTCTGTAGGGCTCATGGACCGCTCCGTGCTCGTCGCCGTTCCCGTCAGAACACGATAAGTACTATCGCGTCTGCGGGTCAAGCAATATCGCGTTCAAAAGCGCCACTCGCACGGCAGCGGCTGGATTTGGTCGTGACGACGATGCAAGGGGGACGCACGGTTGGTGGCCGGCCCCCATGCGCGATCGCGATCGCGAGTACGGTCGCGATGCGCATGGGAGCGGGCCGATGTCCGCCACTGTCCCAGCGGATAGACGCGTACGGCGAGGCGATGGTTTACGTCGCGAACACACGGCTGCGCGTCATCAGAAAGGCGGCGGGACGACGGCCTCGATCAGGTGCGGCCCAGGCTCGGCGGCTGCCTGCGTGAGGGCGGCGGCGAGTTCGGCCGCGGTGGTTGCTCTGCTGGCCGGCACCCCCATCCCGGCAGCGAGCGCGGTGAAGTCGATGGCAGGTTCTGAGAGGTCGAGCAGGCGCCGGGCGGCATGCCCGCTGCCGTCTGCGCCGACGCGGTCGAGTTCCATGCCGAGGATCGCGTAGCGGCGGTTGCTGAAAATGACCGTGGTGACGTCAAGCTGCTCTCGCGCATGGGTCCACAACGCCGAAATCGTGTACATCGCGCTGCCGTCTGCCTCCAGGGCCAGGACGCTTCGGCCTGGGCAGGCGATCGCGGCGCCGGTTGCGAGCGGGAGGCCCTGGCCGATCGCCCCGCCGGTAAGCGTCAGCCAGTCGTGCGGCGGCGCTCCCGCCGTCGCGCCGCCAAGCCAAAGGCCCGACGTGTTCGCCTCGTCGCAGACGATCGCGGCCTCGGGCAGGAGCGCACCGATGACCATCGCCGCGGTCTCAGCGGTGAGGTCGCCATCAGGGAGCTGCGGGCGCTCAGGTTGCCGCGGCGTCGGCTTGCCGTCAGGGGCGACCAGGTCCGCGAGCGCCGTGAGCGCGCTCGCCACGTCGTCGCCGGGTTCGGCCAGCACGTGGACGGTGCAGTCATCGGGGACCAGAGAGCTCGGCTTGGCCGGGTAGGCGAAGAAAGAGACGGGGGCCCGCGCACCGGCCAGGATCAGATGCCGTGCCCCGCCAAGCTGGGCCGACGCGAACTCGGCCAGGTACGCCAGCCGGTCGACGTGCGGCAAGCCCGCTCCGCGCTCGTGCCTAGCCGGGAATGTTTCGCTCAGCAGCCTGACGGGTCCGGTGGCCAGGCGGCTGGCCGACTCTAGCCCGCCGCGCCGCAAGGCTGCGCCGCCAAGCAAGATGACGCACGGCTCACCGCTGCGCAGGGCAGACGCCGCTGCTCCGACGGCCTCGTCGGGCACTGGCGACGGAGCGCGCACGGCCTTCGGGGAGGTCGGCTTCGCGCCATCTGACCACGACACGTCCGCAGGCAAGATGAGCGTGGCAATGCGACCTGGCGGGGTCATCGCGGCGGCGACTCCCTCCGCGGCGTCCGCGCCGACCTCCGCCGGTCGCACGGCGCGTCTGACCCAGCAGGAAACGGCGCGGGCCAGCGCGTCAATGTCTGATTCGAGTGGCGCGTCGTAGCGCTTGTGGTAGGTCGCGTGGTCGCCGACGACGACGAGTACCGGCGTGCGCGCCCGGCGAGCGTTGTGCAGGTTCGCCAGCCCGTTGGCAAGTCCGGGCCCGAGGTGCATCAGCACACTGGCCGGGCGGTCCGCCATCCGGCCGTAACCGTCCGCGGCTCCCGTCGCCACCCCCTCGAACAGGCACAGCACGCCGCGCACATCTGGTACCGCGTCCAGGGCGGCCACGAAGTGCATTTCCGACGTGCCGGGGTTGGCGAAGCTCACGTTGACGCCGCAGCCGGCGAGCGTGCGTAGCAGAGCCTGCGCGCCGTTCATGCCGCGCCTCCACGTGATCGTTCCTGGCAGGCTACACCGGGGGCGGAACCCTGCGCCCGTGCTGTTGCCGGGCGCCGGCGACTTTGATTTACTTCGCGAATGCCCCCTGTTCGCGGTCCTGGCCGGTGAGTGCTGGGCTGTCGGCCGGCGGGCAGGGCCTGAAGCTCCAGCGGGTGGCGCTCGGCTGTGGAAACTTCGGCGGGGTCGGCTCCGCTCCCGAGTTCTTCGGGCGGGGACTCACCCAGGACCGGGCGTTCGAGCTGATGGATGCCGCCTGGGAATCCGGCATCACCCACTTCGATACAGCCGACGCCTACGGCGGCGGCCGCAGCGAGCGCGCCATCGGGCGCTGGATCTCCTCGCGCGGAGTGACGCCTCAGCTCACTACCAAGACGTTCAACCCGGTGCAGCCGGGGGACGACCACGGCCTCAGCCCTGAGCGGATCACCAGGCACCTGCTGGCGAGCCTGGATCGGCTGAGCGTCGATCATGTCGATCTCTACCTCGCCCACGATTTCGATCCTGACGTGCCCATCGCCGACACGATCGCGGCGTTCGAAGAAGCGGTGGCTCGCGGGGCCGTCCAGGCCTACGGGGTGAGCAACTTCAATGCCAAGCAGCTGTCTGCCGCGCTGAAGGCAGGGAGCCCGGCTGCCGTCCAGAATGGCTATTCGTTGCTCCAGCGTGGCGACGAGCAGGAGATGCTGCCCCTGTGCGCGCGGCACTCGGTCGCCTACCTGGCATTCAGCCCGCTTGCCGGAGGCTGGCTGACCGGCAAGTACCGTCGCGGCGAGCCATTTCCCGACGGGTCTCGGATGACGCAGCGTCCTGGGCCTTATCGGGATTTCATCGCGGACCGGACATTCGCCGTCCTCGGCGCGCTCGAGTCGCTGGCGGCGCGTCGCGGTACCTCGCTGGCCGGCCTCGCGCTCGGCTGGCTGCTCAGTGACCAGCGGGTGACCCAGATCGTCATCGGTCCTGGCCGGCCAGCACACCTCGCGCCGGTCAGAGAGGCGATCCAACAGCCGGTAACGGACAGTGAACGGGTTGAAATCGGAGGGATACTCGCGTGATCGAGCTCGCCCAGATCGAGTCGGCAAGAAAGCGGATCGTCGGCGCGGCTATCAGGACTCCGCTCGTGCGCCTGCAGGTGCAGGACGCCCCGGCCGAGATCTACCTGAAACTTGAGAACCTCCAGCCGATCAATTCGTTCAAAATCCGCGGTGCCACCAACGCGGTCATGCTCGCATCGGAGACCGAGCGGGCGAAAGGGCTGGTCACCGCCAGCGCGGGGAACATGGCCCAGGGCGTCGCTTGGGCGGCGCGCGCCCTGGGCATTCCTGCCACGATCTTCGTGCCGGACACCGCGCCAGAGGCCAAGCTCGCTGCGATCGAGCGGCTCGGCGGTCGTGTGATCAAGCGCCCGTATGACGACTGGTGGAACATCATCGTTATCGGCAAGGTCGACGGTGCCGATGGCCTATTCGTGCACCCGGTGGCCGACCAGGCGGTCATGGCTGGGAACGGCACGATCGGCCTGGAAATCCTCGAAGACCTGCCAGATCCAGACGCCGTGATCATTCCTTATGGCGGCGGGGGGCTCACGGCCGGCATCGCCAGCGCGATCAAGGCGCTGCGGCCGGCCACGACCATCATCACCGCCGAGCCCGCGACGGGGGCCGGCCTCGCCGCCGCGCTGGCGGCTGGGCGGCCCGCCGACGCGGCCTTCAGCCCCTCCTTCGTCGACGGGGCAGGCAGCCGCCGCGTGCTCGACAGCATGTGGCCGCTGGTCTCCTCGCTCGTCGACAAGGCCCTGCCCATCCCTGTCGCCGAGGTCGCGGCGGCCGTGCGGTTGCTGGCTGAACGCGCACGCGTCATTGCGGAAGGTGCCGGCGCGCTCGCGCCGGCTGCGGCGGTCTCCGGCAGGGCGGGGAGCGGGAAAGTCGTGTGCGTGGTGTCGGGCGGCAACATCAATCTCAGCAAGCTTTCCGAGATCCTCCAGGGTGCCGACGGATAAATCCGCTGCTCGGATAAGTCGCCCACTCGCCTCGGTCGGTCCGCGCGGCCGTCTCACAACTGTTATGAAATCCCAAATTGCCGCCCTTGCACGAGTGTGCACCGCGATGGTTTGATCAGCGGAACAAATTCGAACACCTTGGAGGGCGCGTCGAGGTCGGCGAGCATGCCACTAATCCCGAGGAAATACTCGGCGCCGTCGACGCAGGATGCGTCACGATGTCGTTCGTGAGCCTGCGAACCGAGAAAACTGCACGAACTCCCGCACGCTCAGCGGGGCCGAGATCACGCTCGAGGCCAGCCGTCCGGCTGGTTGAACCGTGGCTGCTTCGCCGGCAGCCACGTGACCAAGGAACTGACCGTGCCTGAAGGGGAGGCAACGTCCATGAAGGGACGCAAGATTATCGCGGCGGCGGTGCTCGGAGCCCTCGCCGTCGCGGGCTGCGGCAGCAGCAAGAGCGGCGGCACGCATGCCGCAATCAAGAACTGCAAGGCCACGATCGGCATGGAGGGGCCGCTGACAGGTCCCGTTGGCGTGCTCGGGCAAGAGCAGCTGCATTTCGCCGAGCTCGCGCTGTCGATGGACAACAAGGCCAACAAGACGAAGATCACGCTGAAGCAGGGCG
>Ga0126378_10004303_pt1 | contig 10842 bp, 11 predicted proteins | sample PanSoiMetPlot_23_FD_92587 | JGI IMG/M metagenome (GOLD analysis project Ga0126378, IMG submission 92587) | Tropical forest soil microbial communities from Panama - MetaG Plot_23 | ecosystem: Environmental > Terrestrial > Soil > Tropical forest > Bulk soil | place: Panama | collected 2016-02-17
CGGCGATGGCCGAGAAGCGGCTTCCTGAGTCATCCGGCAGGGATGCGTTCCCGGTGTACCCGTGGAGTTGTAGCAAATTGGACAGCGTACCTCGGCCAGCGGGACCAATGCGGACACGCCCGGTGAGTGCTGGTTTGGCGCCGCCAGCTTTGCGGGCGCTTTGCTGTGGCGACTTAGGGTCTCCAACAGGGACAGGCGATATTCGGTCTTTCACCCGACGTTCAACAGGTCGGTACGCGGCGAGCTCCTTGGCGGGTTCGCCGGCGTAGTCTTTCGCGAACTGGCGGAAGGCTATGGCAAAGGTTCGCGCCAAACCACCCGGATATAGTCAGGAAGACTTGAGGCGATTGCGGATACTCTCCAGTCGTTGCATCCGCCGCTTTGCCTCGGTCCAGCTCATCGCCTGCAGACGGGCCGCCAGGATCTCTGTCAGTGCTAACAGGGCGCCGAAAGACTCCCAGCTCGCCGGAATGGCGGTACGCAGCGCGAAAACGTGACGGGCTACCGCCGCGATCGGAGAAAGCCATTGATCGGTGAAGAGCACGATGTCCGCGCCCCGGGCCGCCGCCTCATCGGCGAAGCGCACCACGTCGTCCTGATAACGGCGGATGTCGAATACGATCAGAACATCTTTGCCACCGAAATCTAGCAGGTGCTCCACCCATGTGGCTGTCTGTCCGCTGATCAGTTGCACGCGCGGACGCAATTCACGCAGATGGAGATAGAAATGGAGAGCCACGCTGGCGCTGAACCGCCCACCCACCAGCGAGATACGGCGGCTTCGGTCGGTCAGCAGACTAAGCACGCCCTTGAATTCCGAGCGCGGCACTTCGCTGAGCGAGGTCTCGATATTGGTCACGATGGCATGGCCGTATTGCTTAATGAAATCTCCATCGGGCCGGTGCCCGGGCACGCGCGCGCCAATCCTGGCCAGTGGGGTCTGCACTCTCAACTCGAGCTCGTCCCGCAGCGCCTGCTGGAAGCGGGGATAGCTGGCGAATCCCAACTTGGCCACCAAGCGCAGGATCGTGGGGCCGCTGACCCCGGCGCGCTTAGCGAATTGCGCCACCGGTTCTAAACCCGGGACGGGATAGTTGGCGAGCAGCGCCAATGCCGGTTTGCGCTCCTTCGGCGTCAGACGGCCAAGACCCTGGCGGATGCTCTCCGCGATCGACAGGTCGGTTTTCCGCTTCATCCTATTTTCCGCCGTCACGATACTCATGTCCCCGAGGCCAGCCGATACATGTGCGAGGTTTTGGAAATTCGTTCGGTCCTCGGCGGTGGGCGCCAGGGTTACGAACCCCCGTCTTGCCCCCATCAAACCACCCGAACCTGTTTGCCTCCGTGCCACGCGAACCATCATTACAAATTTGACTCGGGAATTACATTGTGAAATGCTGAATACAGAGCGTCAGGGTGGCTTCTCGCCGACGTTGTCGGCGAGTTAAGCTCGTGCGGCGCCACCGGAGGTAATCGAGTCGGGCGCGTGAAAAGGTAGGCTGGCGGGGCATTGCCCGTTCTTTGCGCCGGGATTGCATTCGAGGGAGGAGACGGCATGACGCCAGCGGCTGTTTCGCCCGAAGCGCCGCCCCTTCTGGTCACGCGTGACCTCACCAAGTCCTTTCGCCGCCTGGTTGCGCTGAAGAATCACCGCATCGAGGTGAAGAGCGGCGAGATCGTGGGCGTGATCGGGCCCAACGGATCGGGCAAGAGCACTTTCTTCAACCTGGTCACCGGATTCCTGAAGCCCAATGCGGGCGTCGTGGCCTTCGCCGGCCGCGAGATCCAGCGTCTGGCCGCCCCCCGGATCGTGCGGTTGGGCGTGGCCCGCACTTTCCAAGGAACCCGCCTCTTTCCCCAGCTCAGCGTGCGCGAGAACTTGTGCGCGGCGGCCCAGTTGCGTCATCGCCTGAACTTTGCCGATGCCGTCCTGGGCCTGCCGCGTCTGGCCCAAGTCAACCGGGCGGTGGACCAGTTGGCGGAAGAACTACTGGACCTGATCAATCTGCGCACCAGGGCGGATAGTCGAGCCGCTGATTTGCCCTATGGCGATCAGCGCCGGCTGGAACTCGTTCGGGCACTCGCAACGCGCCCTCGCATGTTGATGCTGGACGAGCCGGCCGCCGGCATGAACGCTGCGGAGACCCGGGGCTTGCTGAAGCTCATCGACGAGATCCGCCGGCGTTACGGTTTGGCGGTCATCGTGGTTGAGCACGACATGGACCTGATCATGAATCTCTGCGATCGCATTCAGGTCCTGGCCCATGGCGAGATCATTTTTGAGGGCAGCCCCGCAGAGGTGCAGGCCAACCCTCGGGTCCGGGAGGTCTATCTTGGCAATGCCTGAGCGCGCGCAAGGCGAACCGGGACCAGTTGGCAAGGAACGATCCGCGGCGGCGCTGCTGGAAGTGTCAGACCTGCGCGTAAACTACGGAGCGGTGGCGGCGATCCGTGGAGTAAACCTGAGCGTCGCCGCCGGCGAGGTCGTCGCGTTGCTGGGTGCTAATGGCGCCGGCAAGAGCACGATGCTGCGTACCATTTCGGGCCTCTCTCGCCCGCGAAGTGGACGAATCGTGCTTGGGGGCGAAGCGATCCATCGCCTGCCGCCTGCCAGGATCGTGCGATTGGGCATAGCCCATTGCCCCGAAGGCCGCCGCGTCTTCGGAAGCTTGACCGTGGCAGAGAACCTGCGCCTGGGTGCTGCCGCGCGGGCCGATCGGGCCGGCGTCGCTAAGGATCGCGAGCACATCTATGCCATGTTCCCGATCTTGTCCGAGCGCAGAACGCAATCCGCCGGCACGCTGTCGGGCGGCGAACAGCAGATGCTGGCATTGGGCCGGGCCCTCATGGCCCAGCCGCGGATCCTGCTGCTCGACGAGCCTTCGCTGGGCCTGGCGCCGCTCCTGGTGCAGCAAATCTTTCGCACACTCGCCGAGCTCAAGGCTTCGGGCGTTACGATGCTGCTCGTAGAGCAGAACATAAACCTCGCCCTCGATCTGGCCGATCGCGCCTACGTCCTGCGCACCGGCGAGGTTAGCTTGAAGGGTTCCGCCGCCGAGCTAAAGGCCGACTACGAAGCGGTGGCAGCAGCCTATCTGGGCGCCCGGACATGAGTTTCGAGCTCTACATCACTCAACAGATCATCAACGCCGTCAGCCTGGGCAGCCTCTACGCGCTGGTCGCCATCGGCCTCTCCATGATCTTCGGCATCCTGCGCATGACGAACTTCGCCCACGGCGACATGATGATGGTGGGCGGCTTCAGCACGCTGGTGCTTCAGAACCTGGGCCTGGGATTCGGTTGGGCCGTGGTTGGCGGGATTGGCGTCGGGGCCCTGGCCGGCGTCATCGTCGAACGGACGGCCTATCGACCGGTACGCGGCGCGCCGGAGGTGACGTTGCTGCTCACCAGCCTCGCCGTGACTTACATCTTGGAGAATCTGGGAATCCTGATCTTCACCAGTTCGGCCCAGAATTTTCCCCTTCCCGATTGGATGGACAGTGCCTTTCAGCTTTACAACGGACAGATCACCTTCACCCAGATCAATCTGCTGACGGTTGCGCTGACCGGAGTGGCCTTGACCGCACTCGGCTGGTTTGTGACCCGCACCGACATCGGGTTGGGCATGAGGGCGGCTGCCGAGGACATGGGTGCCGCCCATCTCGTCGGCCTTGACGTCAATCGGCTGATCGTCGTGGCCTTCGCGATCGCCTCGGGTTTCGCCGGCCTAGCGGGCGTTCTTTGGGCTGCTCAGTCCGGCGTAGTCGAGCCTTATATGGGGTTCACACCTCTGCTGAAGGCTTTCGTGGCCGCCATCATCGGCGGCTTCGGCAGCATCGCCGGTGCACTGCTCGGGGGTTATCTGCTGGGGGCGCTCGAGGTCTTCATCGTCGCGTTCTTCCCGTCGGAAATCTCACCCTATCGCGACGCCATCGTCTTCTGTCTGCTGATCGCCTTCCTGCTGTTCCGGCCCAACGGCCTCCTGAAGCGCACACAGGAGGTGAAGCTGTGAGCCGGATGCAGAGCTTACTCGCAGTCGTCGCTGTGCTTGCTGTGATGGGCGTGTTCAGCGTTTCGGCGCCAGCGCTGATGAACGACTACTTTGTTCGCATTCTGACCGTTATGTGCATCAATGCGATGCTGGTCGTCTCCATGGGACTGGCCAACGGGTTCACCGGGGTCTTTTCGCTAGGCCACATGGGTTTCGTCGGGGTGGGCGCCTATCTCTCGGGCGTGCTGTCGCTCTCCGACGCTGCCAAGGCAGCCTATTTACCCGATTTGCCCGCCTGGATAGCCGGCCTCCATCTCGCATTCTTTCCCTCAACCCTTGTCGCGGGGTTGGTTTGCATCGTACTGGCTCTTCTCGTGGGCGCCCCGCTCATGCGGCTGTCGGGTCATTTTGTCTCCGTGGCGACCCTGGGTTTTCTCATCATCGTCAATGTCGTACTGATCAATGCCGACGTCTATACGCGCGGCGCGCGAACCTTCACCGGCGTACCGCTGGAGACGACGCTGCCTTGGGCAATGGCGTGGCTACTTCTCACTCTCGTGGTGCTTGCCCGCATTGTCTATTCGCCTAAGGGGCGCGCTTGGCGTGCCGTGCGCGAGGATATCATCGCTGCGCAGGCGATCGGCATCGACGTGCTGCCCACCCGGCTTTCGGCTTTCGTCATCGGCGCCTTCTTTGCCGGGGTGGGCGGCTCGCTGTACGGCCACTACCTCGGCTCATTCTCGCCTGCAGGCTTCTATTTTGCCTATACCTTCTCGCTTATCAGCATGCTGGTGATCGGCGGCATGCGGAGCATCACCGGCGCCGTGCTGGGCGTTGTCATCGTCTCGTTGCTCAGCGAGTTGCTGCGCAACCTGGAACGCGGGTTTGACATCGGTTTCGTCGCCGTTCCGCCCCTCTACGGGGCGAGCCAGATCGTCCTCGGGATCATCCTCATCTTGATCATGATCTTCCGTCCGAGCGGCGTCATGGGCGATCTCGAGTTGTCGTTCGGACGAATTGCCGCATTGCTTCACAAAGGCCGAAAGGAATGAACACATGAGACTGACCAGAAGGACTGTGTTGAGATCGGCCGCAGCGGCCGGCCTCGCGATCGCCTCCGGCACACTCAGGTCGCGGCCGGCGGCGGCTCAGGACACCATCAAGATCGGGGCGCCGTTCAACGTGACGGGCGCTCTTTCCTCGGTGGACGCCCCCGCCCTCAACGGCGCCAAGGTGAAAGTAAAGGAGATCAATGACGCCGGCGGCGTGCTTGGCAAGAAACTCGAACTCGTCATCTACGATACCAAGACCGACCCGACGGTCATTGCCTCTACGGCAAGCCAACTCGTCAACCAGGACAAGGTCCCCGTCGCATTGGGCTTCACCGATTCCGATGCGGCCCTGGCGCTGGGTCCCATCTTCCAGACGGCGGGCGTGCCATTCGTGACGCCTGGTGCCACATCGCCGAAGCTTCCCGACCAGGTCGGTTCCGTGATGTTCCTCGCGTGCTTCGGCGACAACGTGCAGGCCGCCGCCGGGGCGGAGTTCGTGCTCGGCAAACTTGCCGGCAAGACAGTCTATCTACTGCGCGACAATTCGACAGAGTACACAACGCTGCTAGCCAAATATTTTAAGGAAGCCTATAGCCACGGCGGCGGCACGATCGTGCTGGAGGACGATTACAAGGCCGGCGACAAATCCTTCACCGCCCAGATTACCAAGCTGAAGGCATTGCCAACGAAGCCCAACGTGCTCTACGTGTCTGCCCAGCCAGACGACATCGGGCTCGTTGTCAAGCAGATGCGCCAAGCCGGGCTAACGCAACCCATCGTGGGCGGGGACGGCTACGACACGCCTCTGCTGCTCAGCGTCGGGGGCAAGGCGGCAAACAACGTCTACTTCTCGACCCACGCCTATATGGCCGAAGACAGCACACCCGCTATTGTAGCGTTCTTTCACGCTTACAAGGGGGCCTATAACACCCCGCCGGAAAATGCCTTCGCCGCCCTGGGCTATGACACGGTTGGCTTGATTGCCGATGCGATCACCCGGGCGGGTTCGGTCGATCCCGCCAAGATCCGCGACGCCCTTGCGGCCACCCAGGGTTACAAGGGAATCACCGGTTCGATTTCGTACCCGCCGGGCAGCCGGGTGCCCCAGAAGACCGTCTCTATCATCGGGGTCAAGAACGACAAGCTCTTCCTGGCAGCGGAAGTGACGCCGGCCTGGATCGCCAAACCGTAAGGCACCGGTAGAGGCCGGTACCGCCGGCCTCTACCGTCGCGCTGAGGCTGAGGATGCATGCGTGAGCTCAAGGACCGAAGATGATCACCATTGAAGGCAAGAACGTCCTGACCGAAATCGCGGAACTGGTCGATCCCGCGCATACCGCACTCGTAGTGATCGACATGCAGCGCGATTTCGTCGAGCCCGACGGGCTGTTCGGCACGCTCGGGATCGATCTCACCATGTACGCGGGATCGAGGCCGCGGCTGGCATCCTTGCTAGCCGCGGCCCGCGCCTGCGGCACGAGGGTCGTGCATTTGCAGAATACGGCCCTGCCAGACCGGATGAGCGATTCTCCGGCCCAGATCAGGTTCAATCTGAGGATGCACAAAGACGCCCGCCGCAACCAGCCACCCCTGCGCTACACGATTCCGGGCACATCGGGGCACGAGTTCGCACCGGGTTTCACGCCACTCCAGAACGAGCTCGTGGTGCGCAAGTATCGCTCCAGCGGCTTCTGGGGAACCAACCTCGACATGCTCCTGCGCAGCAACGGCATCAAGACGGTTGTGGTCGGCGGATGCACGACGGAAGGATGCGTCGAGTCGACGGCACGCGACGCCATGTTCAACGATCTTTATGTCGTCATCGCAGAAGACTGCGTTGCAAGCGACGACCGGGCCCAGCATGAGGCCTCAATGTTGCTGATGCGGCACCGGTTCGACATGGCGAGCAGCGCAGAGATTCAGCGCGTCTGGCGCGCCGCCAAGCCAGGCCAAATCGAGAAGCACAAATGAGTCGCCTGACCGGTCGAATTGCCGTCGTTACCGGCGCCGCCTCGGGTATCGGCAAGGGGATAGCCATCGCGTTCGCGCGCGAAGGCGCAAACCTCGTCGTTGCCGACAAGGTGGCCGAGGAACATGCGGCCGAAGTCCTTGCCGCTGTCCGTGACCACGGCCGCGAGGCCCTATTCGTGCGCACGGACGTCAGCGACGAGCAGAGCGTTCGGTCCATGGCGGAGGCGGCACTTGCTCGATTCGGCCGGGTCGACATCCTCGTCAACAACGCTGGCATCTTCACCGAGTCGCTGATCGAGAACCTGGCCATCGAGGATTGGGACCGCGTCGTCAACACCAATCTGCGCGGCACCTTTCTATGCACGCGTGCCCTCATCGGCCAGATGCTCGAGAGACACGACGGCCGCATTATCAATATCGCCTCGCAGCTCGGTCAGATAGGCGGCAAATCCGTTGGTCACTACGCTGCCAGCAAGGCCGGCGTCATCGGATTCACCAAGTCCCTTGCGCGCGAAGTCTCGCTGCGCGGCGTGCTCGTCAACGCCATCGCACCGGGGCCAATCGAGACGCCCCTGCTGGACAGCGAAACCGAGGAATGGCGCAGCGCGAAGCTGGCAGAGCTTCCTATCGGGCGCTTCGGCAGGGTGGACGAGGTGGCTCCAACCGCCGTGCTTCTCGCATCGGCGGAGGGGTCGTACTACGTGGGGCAAACACTCGGGCCGAACGGTGGAGACGTGATGCTGTGAGGCTCGCGAAAAGGACATCATGTTCAGTCTCGAAGGTCGCGTAGCGCTGATCACCGGAGCCGCATCCGGCATCGGGGCGGCTACGGCGCAGGTCTTTGCCGAGGCGGGAGCCGATCTGGCGCTCGCCTGGTATCCGCCGGATGGGCACGATATCGAACCGGTGCGCAGAGCCGCGGAAAAAGCTGGTCGCAGGGTGGTCGTCTCGGAAGTCGATGTCACCCGGTCCGCCGATGTCGACGCCCTGGTGGCGAAGGCCGCCGGTAAGTTTGGCGGAGTGCACATCGTCGTCGCCAACGCGGGCATCGCGCGAAAGGTGAAATTGGAAGACCTTGACGACGCGACCTGGAACAAGGTCGTCGACGTAGACCTGAATGGCGTCTGGCGGTGTTTCCGCTCGGCGCTGCCCCACATGAGGCGCGCCGGCTTCGGGCGGCTGCTTGCCACGTCTTCCGTCGCGGGAACCGTGTCGGCTTGGCCGCAACACCCGCACTACACTGCCGCTAAGGCCGGGCTGGTGGGTCTCGTCCAGACTTTGGCCGTGGAGTTCGCGGCCAGCGGAATCACCGCCAACGCCGTCGCCCCCGGGGTCATTCGCACACCTCAGGCGCTCGATCCGGTCAATTCGCTCGGGCCGGAGGGCGTCGACGCCGCGGCCGCCAGGATTCCGGCCGGCCGGGTCGGCAGCCCGGAAGATATCGCCTACGTGTACCTATTCCTTGCGAGCGCCGAGGCCTCCTATGTGAACGGTCAGCTTCTTGTCGTCGACGGCGCCCGCAGCCTCGCGGGCTTGGACTGACATTCGGGTGTTTCAGAAAAAAGGAACCATCGCATGAAGCTCAATCCACAGTTCTTCCGTCAGACGGACATCGACGGTATACCGGGTCTGCCACGCGAGCTGGTCGGATACGGCGAACATCCGCCGCGCCTGCGTTGGCAGAATGACGCCAAGGTGGCCGTGCAGGTTGTGGTCAACTACGAGGAAGGATCGGAGAAGACCTTCGCGATGGGCGACCAGGTCAACGACGGCATGTATGAGCTGCCGTTCGCCGTGGACGATCAAAGAGACCTCGCGGTCGAGTCCATGTACGAGTACGGGTCGCGCGCGGGGATCTGGAGGATGTTCCGGATCTTCGACGCCGCCAGCATCCCGGTCACATTCTTCGGCTCAGCCGTGGCGCTCGAGCGCAACCCCGCGGTGGCGGCGAAACTGGCGCGCCGGGGCGACGAGGTGGCCGGCCATGGCTATCGCTGGAGCAATCACTACGAAATGACCCGGGACGAGGAGTGCGAGGCGATCAAGCGCGCGATTGCTTCGATCGAGAAGACCACGGGCGCGCGACCGCTCGGTTGGTATTGCAGGGAGATGAGCGTAAACACCCGGGAGCTCGTCGTGGAGGAAGGAGGCTTCCTCTACGATTCCGACACCTACAACGACGATCTGCCGTATTGGACCAAGGTTCACGGCCGCACCCACCTGGTCGTGCCGTATTCGCTCGTGGTCAACGATGCGCGCTACATCCTGGGGACGGGCTATGGCAGCCCGGAACATTTCTTCGAGACGGCAAAAGCCAGCCTGGACCGGCTACGCAATGACGGGGACGACCTTGGGCGAATGATGTCGGTCGGATTGCACCCCAGAATCACGGGCAATCCGGCCCGTTCGGATGGGTTGGCGCGATTCATCGACTACGCCAAGGGTTTCGACGATGTCGCGTTTATGCGCAGAATCGATATTGCGCGGAGCTTCGCGGACCAGGTGCCCAAACCCTGACCCAGACCGGCCGCCGGCCGATTTGCCGTGAACGGACTCGTAGACACAAACGGTCAGGAGACTTCTATGACCGAAGATCTTGCAAAACGCATCGACCGGCTGGAATCGATCGAGGCGATCAAGAAACTGAAACATGTTTACATGAACTTCTGCGATCTCGGCTATCCGCCGGACAGGCTCGGGCCGCTTTTTGCCGACGACGCGGTCTGGACCGGCAGGGAATTCGGCCACCATCCGGGACGTCGCGCGATCGAAGCCCACTTCCGCGGGATCTCCAACCGAATCGTCTTTGCCGCCCATCTCGCCATGAATTTCATTATCGAGGTGGACGGCGACACTGGGACCGGCAAGTGGCGCATTCTCATGCCCTGTACCTTTGTGGAAGAGGGGAAAAAGGTGAGCCGCTGGCTGCTCGGAGACTACGTCGAAGAATACGTGCGCATCAAAGGAACTTGGCTGTTCAAAAAGATGGATTTTGTGGCCAATTTCAACGTGCCCTTCGATCAGTCCTGGGCCGAATCCGCGGTTGTGCGATTGTCCTGACCGGGGAGCCGGCGCGACGCGCGACCTGGACACCGAACGCCGATAGGCCTCAGAAGCAGCCAGATCTGGGTCCGGCAGTTTGATCGTGGGCCTCTTGCCCTGCGCCAGCTCGTCGGGCTTCGCCTGAAGGCCCCGGGGGAAATGCGGGCCTTCGGCAATGGCCTCGATCAGAGCCCGGAGCTCGCGGTTGACCTCCTCCAGCTCGCGACGCTGGAGGCCCAGTTCGACCCGCGGCTGCGGCTGAGCCGGTTCGCCTCCCGGTGGAAGCGCGGCGATGAACTCCTTCACCAGCTCCGTCTCCTCCGAGCGTGCTGTGGCGCCGATGCTATTTTGCTTGAGCAGAACCTCTGCGCCCGCCGTTGGGCCGAAGCACCGGGTGCCGGCGCATCTTGCCTTCGCGATCGTTGACGCATCTTCAAGTACCAGTCGCAGCAAGACATAGTGGAGTTCAGGTCTGTGGCAGGTTCATCACGGCCGTCAGTACAGTTTGGCCTTGTCGAGAATGTTGCGCATCTCGTCGATGCGCCCGTCGAGGTTGCATCTAAGATTGTAGCAAAACAGATCCGTGACCCGGGCGTGGAGCGCTGGCACTACGGATGAGGAGTGCGGGCTGATCAATACGTTCGACATGTCCCACAGCGCGCTCGCCACCGGAAGCGGCTCGATTTCCATCACATCCAGGCCTGCGAAGCCGACGCGTCCTGAACGGAGCGCCTCTACCAGCGCGGGCTCGTCGACCACCTGCCCTCGACCGATGTTCACGAACGC
>Ga0126378_10004304_pt1 | contig 10842 bp, 8 predicted proteins | sample PanSoiMetPlot_23_FD_92587 | JGI IMG/M metagenome (GOLD analysis project Ga0126378, IMG submission 92587) | Tropical forest soil microbial communities from Panama - MetaG Plot_23 | ecosystem: Environmental > Terrestrial > Soil > Tropical forest > Bulk soil | place: Panama | collected 2016-02-17
CAGCGCAGTGACGCCTGAGGTTAGGATGGTTCGCGAAAGCGTGTCATTCACGGCGATGTTGATGATCTCCGGCAGCGGCTTGCCCTTGTAGCGGACCATCTCCTCTCGAATTCGGTCGTACACCACGATGGTGTCGTTGATGGAATAGCCGATCACCGTGAGCAGCACTGCGATCGAGGTGAGATTGAACTCGCGCCGGGTCACCAAGAAGTAGCCGCTCACCATGATCACGTCGTGGACCATCGCGACCAGGGCTCCGGGGCCAAATTTGAAATCGAATCTGAAGGCTACGTAGATGAGGATCGCTACCATCGCGTAGATCAGCGACATCACCCCTTTGTTGCGCAGCTGCTTTCCGACCTGCGGCCCCACGTACTCGACTCGCTGCTGGATGAAGTCATCCTCTTTTTGGTTTCCTCGCATTGCCGCGGCGACCCTGTCGGCCATGCCGGAGGACACCACTTGATAATCGAAGCCTCCACCTTGCGACTCGCCCAAGGTGCGCACTTCCTTGATCCCGGTTCCACTGCTTTCAACCGCGGCCTTGATCTTCTCTGTGTCGAGCTTAGTCTCGGACCGGAAATTGATCAGACCGTTATCCAGGTCGGCATAGAACAGCTTCGTCGGCGCCAAAGCCTTGATCGCTGCCTCGGCTTGAGCCGCGGTCTCTTTGGTCAGCTGGGTAACACCTCCGAGCCGCAACAGGTATGAGTTTTCGGACGCAGAACCGATCCCTTGAACGGAAACGTCGTGGAGGCCCGCGGACTGGGCGCGCCGCCGGATCTCCTCCGCGGTGATCGGGTGCGTGAACTTGAGCTCGACCACTGTTCCGCCGGCGAAGTCCACGCCGAAGTTGAAACCGAAGATCGCGATTCCGACGACGATTGCGAGGTTCAGGATTGAAGAGATGAAAAGCGCCGGCCTCCGCTTTCCGATGAAGTCAATGTTCGTCTTGTGCTTGATGATCTGCATGTGCTGAATCGACTCGAGCTAGACCGAGACCGCCTGCGCGTTTCGGCCATGAATGAAATAGGTGGTGATGACCCGGGTCACCACGATCGAGGTGAACAGAGAGGCCACCAGTCCGATCACCAGCGCGGTGGCGAAGCCTCGGATGGGCCCGGTTCCGGTGGAGAACAGAATGAATCCCGCGATCAGCGTGGTGACGTGCGCGTCGAAGATCGTCCAAAAGGCCCGGTCGTAGCCCTGATCTACGGCGGTGCGCGGCGGCTTGCCGTGGGAAAGCTCCTCTCGGATTCGCTCGTTGATCAGCACGTTCGCATCGACGGCGATTCCGAGCGTCAGCACGAAACCGGCGATACCCGGAAGCGTCAGCGTGGCATTGAAGATCGCCAGGAACGCGAGAATCAACATTCCATTGAGGACCAGCGCCACGTCTGCGATCAAACCGGCAAATTTGTAGTACATCGCCATGAAGAAGACGACCAAGGCGAGTCCGACGATGGCGGCAAGGCTGCCCTTGCGAATCAGCTCCGGCCCCAGCGTCGCGCCCACTTGCCGGATCTCGCCAGTGGTTACCGGGGCCGGGAGTGCTCCAGCCTTGAGCACCAGGGCAAGCAGCCTCGCGTCTTCGAGCTGCTCATCTCGCGTTTTGCTGAAGCCGCGACCCATCGTGATCCGCGCGCGGCCGTTGGGAATCTTCTCGTTGATTCGCGGCGCCGACTGAACGTTGTCGTCCAAAACGATCGCCATCCGCCGGCCGACGTTCTTCTCGGTGAGCGCTCCGAAATCCCGGCCGCCTTGGGCGTCGAAGGTCAAATTCACCTCCGGTTCGCCGAATTGGTCGAAAGATGCGTCGGCGCCGTTGAGGCTTTCGCCGGTGAGCGGCACATTTTTCTCTACCAGGTAGGTGCGATAGGAATCACAGGTGTCCTTCTTCACCTTCGATTGCACGCATTCGAGGAGCACCTGCCTATCGGCAGGAAGGTCCTTGCCCTTGAGATACGCGAGCAGCGCGTCCCGATCTTTCGCCTCGAGCTGTGGAAATCCTTCCGCGGTGGTCGAATGGATGCCGCCGTCCGGAGGCGGCGGATTCTTCTGCAAAACGGTGCCGAAGAAGTTCGAGCTGTCATCGACCATCCTGAATTCCAGCTGCGCGGTGGTGCCGATCAACTCTTTGGCCCTCTCCGGGTCCTGGTATCCGGGCAGGGAGATTTGGATCGAGTCGCTCCCTTGCTTTCGGATGTCCGCCTCGGCGACGCCCCACTTGTCGATGCGCTGCCGGATCACCAGCAGCGCTTGATCGACCGATTCTTCCTTGAATCGATTCACCTGATTCTCTTTGAGAGCGAGCACCAGCTTGTTGCCCTCGCGGCGGACCTTGTTGAAATCTTCGAATCTGGAGACCACGTCCTTTTCGATCGCGTCCATCGATGCTGGATCTTTCGCGATTAGCGTGACCTCGAGCCTCTCGGGATTGGCGTCAGCGGTGACCTCGCCGAGCTTGGCATCCCGGACGTAGTTGGCGATTTGAATCGCTCGCCGCTCGGTCCGTTTCTGCAGCGCGGTCTTGGTATCTACCCGCATCACCATGTGGATGCCGCCCTGGAGATCGAGCCCCAAATTGAGCCGGTACTTGGCGGGCGGCGCCCAACGGGGCAGCTTCTCTGCCAGAAGTTTGAGGTTGTTTCGCTCCTCCCGCGGCAGCTTGAAAAACGAATAGTAACTGGGGACGAGGAACCAGATCGAGCCGATGGTCACGATGACGATGATGATGAACTTGGACCACCACGAGCGATCCATTACTTTTCCTCCTTACCGGTCGCAGCAGGGGCTGCCTCTTCGGACACGGTGCTCTTGCCCTGAATTGAGTTCTTCAGGACGCGGATGCGGATGCCATTCGCCACTTCGAGCGTGACGATCTTGTCGGTCACCGCGTGAATCCTGCCGAGCACGCCTCCTTGGGTGACCACGTCGTCGCCCTTCTTGAGGGCAGCCAGGAGCGCGCGGTGCTCCTTGAGTTGCTTCTGCTGCGGCCGGATCATCACGAAGTACATGATCGCAAAAAGCGCAACGAGGAACAGAAGCGTCGTCCCGCCGCCGCCGGCGCCGCCTAACTGAGCGAGGAACAAAAAGGTGTGAGACACGGATTTCTCCAGGGGTTCGACTACGAAATTCAATTGCCAAGTGTCTGGAATAGCGCCATTTTGGATATGACGCCCAACTTTTGAACGCTTCCCAACGAGGGCGGTGGTATTAGCAGTCTGTCACTAAGCGAGCAAGCGCGTCAGACGAATCCCGTTGATCGCTTAGCTTACCCTAGTTACCCCAGCTCCGCGTCGGAAGAGGTGAAAGAGTTCGCGAATTCGGCGTAACGATCCTGCTCGATTGCCCGCCGAGCTTGCGCCATCAGCCCAAGGAAGTAGCTCAGATTGTGAAGGCTGTTGAGCCGCATCGCCAGAATCTCCCTCGAGACGAATAAGTGCCTCAGGTATGCGCGGGAGAAATTGCGGCAGGTGTAGCAGTCGCATCGAGGGTCAACGGGTCGATCGTCGCGCGCGTGCGCTGAGTTTTTGATCGCCAGCTTCCCCTCCGAAGTGAAGAGCAGACCATTGCGGGCGCACCGCGTGGGTAAGACGCAGTCGAAGATGTCGACTCCCGCCGCGACGCAGGTAGCCAGGTCGCGCGGGGTGCCAACGCCCATCAAATAGCGCGGCCGCTCCTTCGGCATCAGTGCCGCAGAATAGACCACGCCCTCGTACATCATTTGCGGACTTTCCCCGACCGAGTAGCCGCCGAGCGCGTAACCCGGCAGCTCGATGGCGCAGACTTCCTCGATGTGGCGCTTTCGCAGGTCCAGGTAGGAACCGCCCTGAATGATTCCGAACAGCGAGCTGCGGCGGCTCCACACCTTTGCGCATCGGCGCAACCAGCGCGTGGTCCGACCGAGCGCTGCTTCGACATCGCTTCGCTCGCAGAGGGCGGGCGGGCACTCATCGAGCGCCATGATGATGTCCGCCCCGAGCTCCTCTTGAATCTCGATCGACCGCTCGGGGGTAAGCAGGTGCCGGGAGCCATCGAGATGCGATTGAAACTCGGCGCCGTTTTCCGAGATGACTCGCTTGCCGGCCAGGCTGTAGACCTGGAACCCTCCGCTGTCGGTGAGAATCGGTCGATGCCAGGCGGTGAATCGATGCAGCCCGCCCAGCCCTCGAATGACTTCCGAGCCCGGGCGCAGCATCAAGTGGTAGGTGTTGCCCAGGATGATCTGCGCGCCGATTCGCTCGAGGTCATCGGGTGCGACTGCCTTGACGCTTCCCGCTGTCCCTACGGGCATGAATGCCGGCGTCTCGACGACGCTTCTTGGCGTATGCAACCGCCCGCGGCGGGCACCGGTGCGGGAATCCTGGTGAAGCAGCTCGAAGCGCACGAGCGCCGGCTCTTTCTCTGCGGGCATGCGACCTTCTAGTCCGAGATCAACATCGCGTCTCCGTAGGAGAAGAAGCGATAGCCGTGCTGCACAGCCTCGCCGTACGCCGCCAATACCCGCTCGCGGCCGGCAAAGGCGCTGACCAGTATCAATAAAGTCGACCTGGGTAGGTGAAAGTTCGTCAGCAGCGCATCGACCTGTCGAAATTGAAAACCGGGCCAAATGAACAGCGAAGTCTCCCCGGTACCGGCGCGCAGCGCACCGCTGGGGTCGGTCGCTGCCTCGAGCGAACGCACGACAGTGGTCCCGACTGCCACCACGCGCCGGCCTTGGGCCCTCGCTTGGTTGACGGCGACTGCGGTCGGCTCAGGAATGAAATAAGTCTCCGGAAGCATGCGGTGGCGCTCGATTTCATCCTCTCGGATGGGCAAAAATGTCCCCGGGCCGACGTCGAGGGTCAGCGCGGCAAGCCGGATTCCTCGAGCGGATAGCTCGGCGAGCAGCCGGCGAGTGAAATGCAGCCCAGCGGTTGGCGCGGCGACCGAGCCCGAGGTCCGTGCGTAGACTGTCTGATAGCGGTCGCGATCCCGCTCGTCCGGTTCGCGCGCGATGTAAGGCGGCAGCGGCACGCGTCCGGCTGACTCCAGGAGCGCGGAGAAATCGTTCATTGAAGCAGCGCGGAAATGAACGCGATATTCGCCCACCCCCAGCGCCTCGATGATTTGCGCCGAGTTGCCGCGCTCCAAATCAATGGTTATCCCCGGCCGCAATCCCTTACTTGATTGACCGAGACAGATCCAATCGAACGCGTCCGGAGGCCGCTCGAGCGCGCTCGCGATGGAGCTCGACCCCATCGGCCTGACCAACAGGAGCTCGACGCGTCCACCGCTCTTGGCCTTCTTGCCCACGAGTCGCGCCGCGACCACGCGCGCGTCGTTGACGACCAACAAGTCGGTCGAGCGAAGAAGCTCGGGAAGATCGCGAAAGCGCTGATGGTGAACGCCATTGGCGGTGCGAAAGATACGGAGCAACTTGGAAGCGTCCCGTTCGGGCAACGGCTCCTGAGCAATTTGCGATTGCGGCAATGCAAAATCGAATTCCTCGATCCTCATCGGCACTCGTCCGTCGGCGGCTGCTCCGGCCGCAGCGACACATTCCGCGGCCAACCTAGTAGAGCTGCTGTATCTCGACGCCGGGGTAGTAGTGCAACAGAATGTCCCTGTAGCTTCGCCCCTGGTCCGCCAAGACCTTGGCGCCCCGCTGGCACAATCCTGCGCCGTGGCCGTAACCCCGCCCGACGATCTTGATCGCGCCGTCCCCCGCGCGCTCCAGCTCGAACCAAAGGCTCTTCACCCGGTCGTACCCGAGCTTTTGGCGGAACTCGACCGCATCCAGCGACCGGCCCGCACCCAGCAAAAGCGCTTTTACGCGGCCGGTGTTCGACCGCCCCGAAATCGACATTGCGCCCCCATCGCGGATCCCGAACAGCTGATGAAGCTCGGCCGCTGAAATCGAAACCTCCCATCGATTCGACGCCAGCTTCCCGCACGGGCATTCCACCGACCGAAGGTATGGCAGGTCGCGGCTGAGCGCGGGCTGCCCCGCTTCCGTCTTACCGCCGCAGGAAGCGTGGAAGTACGCCTCAATTGGCTCGAGATTGAAGGTCAGAATTTCCCCGCGCGTTGCCTCGATTGCCTCTCGCACGCGCTGATCGGGCCGGCTCAGGCCCCGGTATACTTGGTGCAGCACGCTTGCGCCCAGGTGAACGGATGGGTCGGCGGCGTCGAGCTTCTTCCTCAGCGCGTAGGTTCGGGCAGCGATGGCCTGTGCTTTGAGCGCCTCATCCGGAAAACCCGGCGGCATTTCGGCACCCACCACCCCTAAGAGGTATTCTTCCAACGGCAATACATTGATGAGTTGAAGCCGGCTGGAATGCAGTCGGACGACGACGTCGCCGTGAACCGTGAACCCGTGCGTTCGAATGCTGCCTTCGGAATCGCTGTCGGTGAGCCGAAACCGGACCGCCTCGTGCTCCCAAGGGGCCCCATTTACCTCCAGCTGGCCATCGACGGGCCGCACCTTGGCGCGACTCGAGTTCAACGGGGCGAACTGCGCCTCTTCGTCATCGCGCCCAAACAACAGCGATCGGCCGGACACTTCCACCGTGGACCCGGTTTCCTCCATCGCGATTCGCAGCGTCTCCACACCTGCTGCGCGCAGCGGAATCAAACAGACGCAAAGCAGTGGCCCAATCCGCCGCACGCTTGGGAGTGTAGGTAGCGCGAGCCGGCGCTCAAGAAATCGACCGCGATGCGACTGAGCGAACAGACCGAGGATCCTCGGACGATCGAGGCGCGCCGCTTCCGCGCCGCCCTCGGCGAGCTGAGCGTGCGCAGTGCTCAAGCGCTTCAGCTGAAGCTCGTCGCAGGTATGAGCGGCGCGGATTGCGCGGCGTTTTTTGGAATACCTCAAGCCGCTTTCGACGTGATGCTGCTGCGGGCGGCGCGCGAGGCTCGGGCGCGGCTCGAGCCTGGCGTGCAGTCCATTGCGCCGACGTCGTACGCGGAAGAGGTCGAGCAGGCAGCGCAGCTGGCGGGATCCGTTGACACTGGAGCGACCCTTGCCGGCGAGCTCGGTACCCTGCTTCGCCTGCTTCGGCAAATCCAATCCGCGGCGAACGAGATTCGAGCGCAAAATGCAGCAGAGCTGTTGGAAGAGAAGACGTCGCTGCGAAGTCGGCGGAAGAATCTCTTTTGGCGCGCGTTGCTCTTAATCATCATCGCCGCGTCGCTCGCTCTCTATCTTTGGCCGCGTCCGCCTTTGCGGATTATCTCGCGCGTGCCACCGGAGGATCTCCGTTGAGCTGCCGCCCCCCATCCGGGGACGGAACTCCCCGAGCGCACCACGTTTCGTCGTAGGGGCAAGTGCAATCGGTCTCCTCCGGCTCGGGATACGAATACGTCTCACCGCGGTAGCTGCGGAAAAGCGTCTGGTCGCTGCGTCGTTCGATCACGTAGTTGGGCTGTAGGGTCACCTTTCCCCCTCCGCCGGGCAGATCGATCGCTAGGTGCGGTACCGCCAATCCGGTGGTGTGTCCGCGCAGCGATTCGAGGATCTCGATCCCATTTGAGATCGGCGTTCGGAAGTGCTCCAAACCCTCGGCCAAATCCATCTGATGAAGATAGTACGGGCGCACGCGCATCTTGAGACAGGCGTGCGACAGCTCTCGGATGATCCGGGCGCTTGAGTTGACGCGCCTCATCAGTACCGCCTGATTCTCAACCGGCACGCCATGGTCCACGAGGAGCTCGCAGGCAGTGCGGGCCTCATGGGTAATCTCTTTGGGGTGGTTGAAATGGGTGATCACGTAGAGCGGAGCGAACCGGCGAAGGAGCTTCGCGAGCTCTTCAGTGACTCGCATCGGCAGGCAGACGGGGATTCGGGTGCCGATCCGGATCATCTCCACGTGTTTGATCTCGGCGATCGGCACGAGCAGCTCTTCAATCCGGGCGTCCGAGAGCAGCAACGGGTCGCCGCCCGAGATGAGGACGTCGCGAACTTCCGAGTGCGATCGGATGTAATCGATCGCCTGTCGAAGCTCCTCGCGTCCCAGCTCGACTTGGCCCCCTCTGGTGATCCGCCGGCGCGTGCAGTGGCGGCAGTAGACAGGACAGCTGTCGAGCGCCAGCAGCAGGACTCGGTCGGGATACTTGTGCACGATCGCAGCTACAGGGCGATGGTCGTCTTCTCCGAGAGGATCGACCCGTTCTCCGCGGCGGGCGTGCGCCTCACTCCGAACGGGGATCGCCTGCATTCGAACGGGGCAGAATGGGTGGTCGCGGTCGACGAGCGACAGATAATAAGGCGTGATTCCGAGGCGAAAGAGGCCAGCGGTTTCGCGGCAGCCGGCCCGCTCATCGCTCGTCAACGGGATGACCTTCTCGAGCGCCTCCTCGCTTCGCACTGCATTTCGCATCTGCCATCGCCAGTCGTTCCACTCTGCGGCCGACGCGCGCGGAAAGAGCTTGCGCCAGGCTGCGTCGCTCAGCGTTGGGCTTGATGTCATCTCACAGCTCCGGCAGGGCGCAGAGCTTAACTTGAGCCAGTCTGCGCGCGCCACCAGGCTTGTCCCGATTCGGGCAGCGTGTAGATCGGGTCGTAGTACTCGTACTCGCGAGTCAGCGCTTGAGGGTCGGAGGACTCCAGCGCAGTGCGATAGTTTTTGGTCCAATACGATATTCCGCGCTCGCGATCATAGCGGCACAGCTGATGAACCCACCGCTTTCCGACGAACGGCACATCGCAGACGATGCGCGGTGTGGCGAAACCCGGCAGATAGCCCATGATGTCATGCTGCAGATCTTGAGCCTCGTGCACCGACAGCCGCCAGTGCTCGGAGCTGGGGATGAGATCGCACATGTAAAAGTAGTACGGCAGAATCCGCGCATGGTCGAGTAGGACAAAGCACAGCTCCAGCAACGTCCGCGCGTCTGCATTCACACCGCGCAGAAGAACGCCCTGGTTGCGAACGTCCCTAAATCCGAGCTCCAGCAACTTCTTTGCAGCCTTGGCAACCAGCGGCGTCACCTGATTGGGGTGATTGACGTGCGTGTGCAGCGCCAGATCCACGCATCGCTCTCGGGCTTTCTTCGCCAGGCGATCGAAGGCGCTGAGGACGCCATCGAGGAGGAAATGTTGAGGTATTCCCATCAGGGCCTTGCTGGCGAGCCGGATGTCTCGGATGTTTTCGATCTCCATCAGCTCGCTGACAAAGGCCTCCAGCTGCCCGATCGGCATGTTCGCAATGTCTCCGCCGGAGACGACGACATCCCTCACCGACGGTGTCCGGCGCAGGTAGTCGAGGATCTGCGCATGGCGATCCTGTGGCGGGATTCGAAATCGCGTCTTCTCGACCTTCGGAACATCGTTTCCGACGAGGTCCATGCGCGTGCAGTGGCCGCAATACTGAGGACAGGTGGGCAGCAACTCGGCGAGCACCTTGGTCGGGTAGCGGTGAGTCAACCCCTCGACGACCCACATGTCCGCCTCGTGGAGGCTGTCGCGGGTCGACCTGGGGTGGCTTGGCCAGTCCCGCCTGCGGTCGTCGTAAGCCGGAAGCATGTACCGCCGCACCGGATCATTCCAGAGATCGCGGTCGTCCATTGTGTTCAACATCTGCGGCGGCAGCAGCAGCGACATCGTGGCGAGCTCCCGTTGATCCCGGGCGATGCTCTCGATCAGGTCATCCGGAAGTAGAGGACCGAACACCGCCTTAAGCTGCGCGAGGTTTTTAACGGTGTTCCGGCGCTGCCAAAGCGCGCTTTCCCACTCTGCGGCTCGAACGTTTCGGTAGCCCGGCAATCGGTGCCAGTCGGGTTCGAAGAAGCCTCGCGCAGGGGGATATTTGAACGGCTGCTGCGAGGTCGCGGACTTAGGTTGGTCCAGTCGGCTGAGCGGATGCAGCATTGCGGCGGACCCTTCGCCTGCTGCTTGCAGGTCAGGTCCCTGATCGCGATCATCTTAAAGGAAGTTGCCTTGGAATAGCCACTCCTGGTCCTGACAGCTCAACTGGGTTGTTCGGGATCATCCAACCGGGCGAAGCGACCGTTGGGATGGCGTTGCGGTCAAACTCGACCGAGATGCCAGCCCCGCGCAACTGCGCCACCATCGCATCAAGTTCCGGACGCGGAAATTCACCATCCAAGCTTTATTGTCATTGCCAAAGTACGCCAAAAAAAACGGTGGAGCCCTTTCGAGCTCCACCGGTTGACTCTTCTTCAAAAAATATCCGGCAGCGACCTACTCTCCCACGCGGTTTCCCGCGGAGTACCATCGGCTCTGGAGGGCTTAACTTCCGTGTTCGGGATGGGAACGGGTGTGACCCCTCCGATATAGCCACCGGAAACTCTTCCAGCATTGCTGCGCTCATCCAGCGCGCGATGCGTGCATACGAAGGAAAAATCGATTTCTGACTGAGAAGCGACTCTCTCGGGCGCGCGTTTTGTTTCACGCGCGTACCTCGACCTTGACCTCGAGCCCCGTACGCCCTGAAAGGGCATGCAAGAGATAAAGGAAAGTAAGCCTCACGACCGATTAGTACCGGTTAGCTCAACGTGTTGCCACGCTTACACACCCGGCCTATCAACGTCGTCGTCTTCGACGGGTCTTTAGGGGCTTGCGCCCGGGATACCGAATCTTGAGGTTGGTTTCCCGCTTAGATGCTTTCAGCGGTTATCCAATCGATACATGGCTACCCAGCGATGCCACTGGCGTGACAACTGGTACACCAGAGGTATCTCCATCCCGGTCCTCTCGTACTAAGGACAGAGCCTCTCAAGTATCCTACGCCCACAGCAGATAGGGACCAAACTGTCTCACGACGTTTTGAACCCAGCTCGCGTACCGCTTTAATTGGCGAACAGCCAAACCCTTGGGACCTGCTCCAGCCCCAG
>Ga0126378_10004306_pt1 | contig 10840 bp, 9 predicted proteins | sample PanSoiMetPlot_23_FD_92587 | JGI IMG/M metagenome (GOLD analysis project Ga0126378, IMG submission 92587) | Tropical forest soil microbial communities from Panama - MetaG Plot_23 | ecosystem: Environmental > Terrestrial > Soil > Tropical forest > Bulk soil | place: Panama | collected 2016-02-17
AGCCCGGTCAGCCGGACCGGCTCGTCCACCGCGAGCAGCCGGAAGAGGTAGCGGTGCGGGTCATCACCGGGCGGCGGCGCTGGCCCCAGGTAGCCCGGCCGGCCGAAGCCGTTGGCCCCAGCTGCCGCTTCGGCCGGCTCCTCTCCCTCGGCGATGCCCCGGCGCGCCGGGCCGAGGTTACACAGCACCCAGTGCACGAAGCTTCCCTCGACCGGAGCGTCCGGGTCGTCGACCAGCAGCACCAGCCCGGCGGTGCCCTCGGGCACGCCGTCCCAGACCAGGGCCGGGGACAGATCCCCCCGCTCATGGCCGAACCGGGCCGGGATCGGGGTTCCCGGCTCGAACGCGGGGCTGCGCAGCGTGAGCGTCATAGGCTCATCGTCGGGTGCCAGGCTCTCACCCGCAAGGACAGCAAGGACAGCCAGATAGGTGTCCTCGCTATCTGGGTGCGGCGCCGGTGCAGCGGTGCCTGGTGACCGGATGGCGGGGTGCGGCGCCGGGGTGCGCCACCTGAAAAGGAGAGACGCTGATGGCCGTGCCCGGCCCCGAAGTAGCCCCCATCGTGGACCTGGTGGCGCTGCGGCAGCGCCGCGATGCAGCGGCGCTCCGCCGGGCACGCCGCGCGTGTGCCGGGTTGTCACAGACGGCCAGCTTGGCCGCACTGCCTGATCGTCTGGCACCGGCCGCCCCGGGTCACCGCCCCCGCCGCGCCGCGCCCGGCAGCCCCCTGGCACGAGTTCGCTGCCCCGATCACGCCCGGCTCAGCGCCAGCGGCGCCAGTTGACCGCCCCCGGCTGAGAACCGGCCGTCACCTCGCCCTTCTCCCCGGCGAAAGCGGCCAGGACCTCTTCCTTCTCGCGCCCGGGCACCTGGAAGTCATCCAGGGTATTGGCAAGTTCCGCCGCGACCTCGTCGAACACCGCGGGTGAGATCTTAAGGTCGAAATGCGCATCGCGCAGCTCCCGGCCGGTGTACTCAAACGGCCCCCCCGCCAGCGCGGCCAGCCACAACGTCCTGCCCCACTTCAGCCCCGGCAGCCGCGTCCGGTAGGCCACCGTATGCCACTCGTGCAGCTCGGGGCTCGCGTCGACGATCTTCGGGTTCCTCAGCAGCCGGTCGCTGAAACTGTCGATGACCGCGGCGATCGCGAAAATGCCACCCAGACGTTCATACAAAGACGGCTCGGCCATGACTTCGCCCTCCTACGGGTCTGCCTCCTGGCAACGGCATCACAATCTCCCCGGGGGCGGCCCCGTCGCGCCCGTAGAATCCCGGGCCAGTACCCTGGCCCGGGACCTGGACACCCCGGGTGCCGACGTGCTCGGCCGTTGGATTCGGCTGGCCGGGAGGCGGCGCGCCGGCTGGAGGTCTGGGGCCGAACGAACTTGCCCACCGCGGCGGCCGCCGCTGGCCAGGTGAGCTGGCCCAGCAGTTCACCCAGCCGCCGGCGGTGCTGCTGGTGCTGGCGGCGGTGCTGGCCTGGATCGGTGGCACGCCACGGCTCGCGGTCGCGGTCGCCGCGGTGATCTTGCTGAACGCTGGCTTCTCGTTCGCCCAGGAACTTCAGGCCGAGCGGGCGGTGGAGGCGCTGGCCGCCTTCTTGCCCGAGCCGGCCCAGGTGCCGGATCATCCTGCACCCGCCAAGCATGACAGGCCAGCACGGCGGCCCTCCCGCGCGGGCGGGCCGCCGTGCTCGTGATGCTGAGCTACTGCTTGGCGAAGAACACGTCAGGGTCGTTGCGACCTTGGGGGAACATGAAGTCGGTCACGTGGTCGCGGTTGTCGCCCCAGGCAAAATAATCGCGCGAGCCGTGGCTGACGTTGGCGATGTAGTCGCCCATGTAGCCGAAGGCGAGGACCGGGTCGAACTGCGGGATCGTCAGCGTCCCCCGGAAGGGCCGCGAGTTTACCCGCCTGGTGGTGAATGACGTGCCGTTGAGCGAATTCCCGATGAGCACGTCCAGGGTGTTGTTCGAGTTGCGGTGGTAATAGAGCAGGTGCAGGCCGCGGCTGTCGGCGGACAGCGCGGGCTGCACCTCGTCGCCGCTACCGCCGGTGGCAAACGACACCGACCAGGCGGACCCGCCGTTGGTGGAGGTGGCGAGCCGGATGTGGCTGTGCCCCTGGCCGCCGTCGTTCCATGCGACGTAGATCGTGCCGCCGCGGATGGCGATCGAAGGGAACTCAGCTGTCCGCATGTACCGCCCGGGGCCCAGGAACAGCAGCCCGTCCGGGGTCGCCGCAGTCACATTGGCGATTTTCACACCCGGCCCGAACGTCTTGCCGCCATCGGTGGACTTGAAGATCCGCTCGGAAAGCATGGGCGGCGCGCCCATGCAGTGGGGGTCGTTGACGACGATCTTCTCAGCGGTCACGTAGAGGGTGCCCGTTGCGCTGTCCACGATTGGCGTGGCGCCGATGTACTGCTGGAACGAGCACCCGGACGTGGGCAGGACGAACCTGTCCGCGTAGGCCAGGTGCCAGGTCTTGCCGCCGTCGATGGACCGCACAACCGGCAGGCCGGTGAACGCCTGGTTGGTCTGGACGTCGAAGGTGAAGTCGTCGTAGGCGACGTAGAGGTTGTCGCGCGTCTTCACCACCGGGTCCGGGCCGGCGGTGAGCGCGTCCTTGTCGCCCATGTAAGGAACGGTGAACGGCGGCCGGAACACGGGAACAGGTCTGCTCCACGTCTTGCCGCCATTGGTCGACTTGGCGACCGCGACGTCCAGGTTGCCGTTGAAAAAGTCCAGGGCGAGCGTTGAGTAGTACATCGCTCCCGAGCGGTCGCTTGCCATCCACGGGTCGCCGAGGTTCACAAACTCCCGGGCATTGGGAAGATCGCCGCCGTCGGTGAAGCTCTTGCCGCGGTTCGCCGAGTACGAGTACCCGGTCAAGTCACTTCCCGCGGTGAGGGCCAGCCCGGTCTGCTGGCTGTCGTTGTAGCCCACGGCGACATGCCGCCCGGCTACCGCGATCGTTGTCTCGCTCTGCGTGGTCTGGTCAACCTGGTTGGTGTCCAGCAACGGATTGTTGACTCTGACATTGCGCAGGTGTGCTGACGGGACGGCCGCCTTTGCGGCAGCGCTGGTTGCAGGCGCTAGCGGCTGGCCGACGACCGCTTGGGTCAGCTGCCTGTCGCCAGTCGCCTGGATGTGCAGGGCGGCCTGGGCCGGCCCTGTCATCAGTTGCGCGGCTCTGGTCTTCAGGATGTGCTGTGCGAACCGCAACCTGGCTGAGTTCGCCCGGGTGGTGCTTGACGTTCCGGCGAAGGCGCCGGTCAGCGCGGCCGAGCAGAGCAATGCCAGCCCGACTGCGAGGACGCCAGCCGCCACGCCCGTACGGCGCCGGCGAAGGATTAACCGAGCCATCTGCGTTTACCTCCCCATAGCGATGTCCACTCGGGCAACGCGGGAGCCGCGGCGAAGAGGCAATGTCAGCGGCGTGCTCGGCATGCCCGCTGATCGGGGCGCGCCGAGCACGCTGGTGAGGAGTTAGCCCTTCGACACGTACACTCGCACCCCCGATCGAAAGTATTGCCATACCTCCGGTAGCGCCCGTTGAAGCGTTTGTCAAGAGTTATGACACAAAGTTGTGGCTGGGCACCTTGCTTACCCCACGGTCCCGGCCCCACCGCGGGATTGCGCCATGCCCGCGACATGAGCGCCCGAAGATCAGCCCGGGCCAACCGGCCGTGCATGCGCCCGGTCAGCTCGCGCCAGCCGTTACGCCGCCAGGGGAGTGATCCTGGGAGGAGCCCGCAGCGGCCCTGGCTGGCCCGGGTACCGGCGGCTGCCGCCAGGCGGGGCAGGCGCGTGCTCCGCAGCCAGGCCAGCAGGCCGGCGGGATGGGCGAACCACCCCAACCGGGCGCCCACTGCCAGCGTGAACAGCACTGCCAGGCCAGGTGTGAACGCTGCGACCACCGCCCCGGCGGCCACCGGCCGGGGCCGCAGCCACAGCAGGCCCAGGCACAGGCGCACCAGCGGCAGCACAGGCACATCGGTACCGCCACCGGCGAGCGGGAGACGGCACCCGCCGAGTACACCACCGGGTGGCCTACCGGATGCGCACAGCGTGGGAGGGTCGGAGCCCACGCGATCCTGGACCCGCTGCCGTGCCTGACGCTGCCAGGCCCGGTGGTCCCGGCGGCCCGGTGGGCGGCGATGTGGCCGGAAGGGCTGGCGGCGACGGTGTCTTGGGTCCCCCCCGCCCGGCTGGCCCGCGGGCCGCTGCCCCCGCCTGCCGCCGCGCACCCGGTGACGAGGACCGCGATCGCGCCAAGCAGCGCCCCCGTTCGCCCCGACACGGCCCGGACATGCGAAGTCGTCATCGCAACCTCCCGGCATGGCTCAGTGGTACCCATCTGACGCGCCGCAGCCGTGACAGGTTCCAGTCGGGCGTTCGCGGGCATCCACCGCAACCATTTCCAGGAACGCACGCTCATTCACAAACCCGGCGGGCCCGCGTTCTGGCGAGGGCTCCGAGACGATGACATCCGGCGTCAGGCTCGCGCGCTCCGGCAGGGCCGCCTCCAGGCCAGCCTCCCGCAGCGCGGCGGGAGCGCTTGCCTGCCCGGCGAGGCGGCCTGAGCCATCGAAGCACACGCCGATGAGGTCAATCGCGTCCAACCGTGACAGTCCCTCCTAGACCCTCCCGGCTCTCGATTGCCCTCCCGGAACCCTAACCAGTCCCCGCGGCGGAACGCATCCCGGATTTCCCTGCCTCGTGGCCTGCTCTGGCGACAACGGCGATCTAGAATCAGGCTGATGCTTGGGGGCGGCGGCTCGGGCGTTCCCTGGTCCGCGGCGCCTGCCGCCACCCGCAGCGTGCAGGTAGCTCCGCGGGAAGGGAGCACTCCATGTCCCAACTCCCGCCCGCGTACCGAGGGGCCCCCTACCGTCAGCCTCGCCCCCCGCCCCGAAGGCAGCGAGCACTGCGAATAGCCCTCGTCGCCATGATCGCCGCCGTTGTCCTGTTGCTCATCATCCTCATCGGCGCCCTGGTAGCCCGCGGTGGCGTACCTTAACCCCCTCCCCGCCCTGGGCCTGGAGATCGGGCCAGCCGCGGAACCCAGATCGGCCCGAGCAGTCCGCGCGTAGTCATACCATCGCGCCGTGGGCTCGCATGCGCTGCTCGAGCGCTGGCGGGATGAGCTGGCGGCCTGGGCGATTCCTGAGCACATCACCGCGGCCGTCGCGGACTCGCCGTGGGTGCTGCCCAGGCAGGTGTTCGCGCGCCGGGCGGACCGGCTGATCCGCAGCCCCGGCGGGCCGTCGTACTACAGGGCAGCGGAAGCGCTCGACCCCGCCGGGACGGTGCTGGATGTCGGGTCCGGCGCGGGCGCGGCCTGCCTGCCGCTGGCGTCAAGGACCACCACCCTCACGGCCGTCGATACCGATCCCGAAATGCTGCGGCTGCTGAGCCAGCGGGCGGGCGCCATCGGGCTTGACGTCCGCACGGTAGCAGGCCGCTGGCCCGACGCCGCAGCCCAGGTTCCCGCGGCCGACGTGGTGACCTGCCATCACGTGTTTTACAACGCCGGCGATCTCGGCCCGTTCCTCATGGCCCTGACCAGCCACGCGCGGCGGCGGGTGGTCGCCGAGGTCACCGCGGTGCACCCGCTGACCTCGCTGGCGCCGTTGTGGCTGCGCTTCCACGGGCTTGAGCGCCCGCGCGGGCCGGCGGCGGCCGACGTGCTTGCCATCCTGTCCGCAATGGGCCTGCGGGCAGGGCACACTAAATGGAGCCGCCCGGCGGAAGCCGACTACGGGAGCCTCGACGAGCTGGTTGAGGTGACAACGCGCAGGCTGTGCCTTCCGCCGGAACGGGCCAGCGAAGTGAAGGCAGCGCTTCTCGACCTGGGTGTTGCTCCCGAGTGGCCCGGGGACCTGGGTACCTCGGGACGCGACGTGGTCACGATCTGGTGGGAGGGCAGGGCGTGAACGAGTGGCCAGCGGGCTGGTTCCGGGAGGAAAAGCCCTCGCCGCGGGACGACGGGAACGGGCCGGCCGCGGACGGAAGGCCAAGCCCGGCCGGCGTGCCCGGCACGCCAGCCGGAGCACCCAGCGGCGCCGGCGACCCCGCCGTCCGCATGTCCACGGGCGGAGCCAGCGCGGCCGCCACCCCCACCGGCCTCAGCGCTGGCGACACCCAGCCCGGGGGCTGGCCGCAGCAGCCGCCGGCCCGGTCCGCGCTTGGCACCCAGAGGCAGTCGCCGTCCGGGGCGGTGGGCTCGGCGGGCGGGCGCCGCCGGTTCCGCCCGCGCCTCGTCCTCGCCATCATCGCCGGCCTGATAGCACTCATCCTGGTGCTGGCCGCAGGCGGCTACTTCTACCTCGACTCCAGGCTCCACCGGGCCAACATCCTGGTGGACTACGGCAACCGCCCGGCCGCCTCGGCCGGAACGAACTGGCTGATCACCGGGTCGGACAGCCGCCAGGGCCTGACCCGCACGCAGGAACGGCAGCTCGCCACCGGCATCGACGTGCACGGCCACCGGTCCGACTCGGTCATGCTGCTGCACATTCCCGCGAACGGTGGCCCGGCGGTCCTGGTGAGCTTCCCGCGGGACTCCTACGTCCCGATCCCCGGCTACGGCAGCAACAAGCTCAACGCCGCCTTCTCGCTCGGCGGCCCGCGGCTGCTCGCCGAGACCGTGCAGAACGCCACCGGCCTCCGGATCAACCACTACATGGGAATCGGGTTCGGGGGGCTCGTCAACGTCGTCAACGCGGTGGGCGGGGTGACGATGTGCTTCAAGCAGCCCCTCCGCGACCCGGCCGCGGGCCTTCACCTGAAGAAAGGGTGCCAGACCCTCGACGGCGCGCAGGCCCTCGGTTTCGTGCGAACGCGGCACCAGTTCGCCAGCCAGGACCTGCAGCGTGAGCAGAACCAGCGGGTGTTCATCAGGGCGCTGCTGAGCAAGGTGACGAGCCCAGCCACGCTGCTCAACCCGTTCCGGGTCATCCCGGCCGCATTCGGCTCCGCAGGGGCGCTGACCGTGGATAACGGCACCCACCTCTACCAGTTGATCAGCGTCGCGTTCGCGCTGCGGCACCCGGAGACCACCACGGTCCCGATCGGGAACCCGAACTTCCCAACCGCGGCGGGCGACGCGGTGCAATGGGACGGCGCCAAGGCATCGGAGTTGTTCAACGCCCTGAAGAGCGACCACCGGGTGCCAAAGAGCCTGCTCACCGGCTCGCACCTCGCGGGGTGACGCGGAGGGTCCCCCGGGCCCCGCCCGCCCGCTGGGTGCCGCCCGGTGCCGCCCGGCGCCGGGCAGCGCCGTTCGGTGCCGTCCGGCGACGTCCGGTTCTCCACATCTTCGCTACATCTTCGCTGCAATCGTTACGCAAGGCCCGTAATGTAACTCTTGCGCGCAACAGGGTCACGTTCGGTACCATGCGTCCCATCTCATTCCTGGTTGCGGCGGCCGGAGGTCGCATGAGATCAGCCCGTATGACACGCGTCACCCATCCGCTTGGCCTCTCCTCGCGGGAGGCAGAGATCATGGCCTTGATCGCGGCCGGGCACTCCAATGGAGAGATCGCCGCCAAGCTCGTGCTGGCAGAGAAGACGGTCAAGAACCACGTGAACCGGATCTACGCGAAGCTCGGCGCGGAGTCACGGTCGGCCGCAATCGTTCGCTGGACGGACGCGACGAATACCATGTGACTCCCGGCAGCACCCCCTTACCGCATCAAACCCCCGCGCCGCACGCCCGTGGCACCCGTTTGCCGTGGATGGGCCAGCCACGACAATCTGGCGGCGCTGTCAAGATGTGCCATGAGGCTTCGCGTGATCGTTTCCGCGTGATCAAGGACTTAGTGGGGTTGGAACCCCAGCAAGCCCTTGATCACGAAAGATCTCTTGGTGGGCGGCAGCGCGGCGGCGGGCCAGCTTGCCCGGATTGTGATGGTTTGTTTCGAGCCTGACATTTCATGGCTGGGAGCACCGTCCGCGCCCGGCGCCGCCCCGGCGTTCTGGGCGGCTGGAACGCCTCACGACCGCCTTCGGCGGCATACGATCAAGAGACCAGCTTCAGCGCGCGTTCAGGGAACGCTCAGGTTCGGTGTTCAGGATGGCTACCATGACCACTGCGTCGGCCGACGAGCGGAAGCGGCCGGAGGCGCGGCTGCTCGTTGTGGAGGACGAGCCGAACATTCTCGAGCTGCTCGCCGCGAGCCTGCGTTACGCGGGCTTTGAGGTGCTCACCGCAGGCGGCGGGACCGAGGCGGTGCAGGCCGCCCAGCGGCACCGGCCCGACCTGCTCGTACTCGACATCATGCTGCCCGACATGGACGGCTTCGACGTGGTCCGGCGGCTGCGGGGCGGCGGGGACCGCATCCCCGTGGTTTTCCTGACCGCGCGGGACGCCATGGAGGACAAGATCCGCGGCCTGACCCTGGGCGGCGACGACTACGTGACCAAACCGTTCAGCCTGGAGGAAGTGATCGCCCGCATCCGGGCGGTGCTCCGCCGTACCCGGGGAGACGGCCTGGAGCCCTCGCCCCGGCTGAGGTTCGCCGACCTGGAACTGGACGAGGACAGCCACGAGGTGTGGCGGGCCGGCGAGCCCGTGCAGCTCTCGCCGACCGAGTTCAAGCTGCTGCGGTATTTCATGAGCAACGCCAACCGGGTGCTGTCGAAGATGCAGATCCTCGACCACGTCTGGGACTACGACTTCCGGGGCGACACCGGGATCGTCGAGTCCTACGTGTCCGTGCTGCGCCGCAAGATGGACAACACCGAGCCCCGGCTGATCCACACCCTGCGGGGGGTCGGCTACGTGCTCCGGCTCCCCTCGTCGTAGCGGCGCTGGCCATGGCGTTGCGGCCCGGGCTGGAGCGCCGCTGGCGTGCCGTCACACAGGGGGCGGAACGCGTCCCGCTGCGGATCAAGCTGATCACCGCGGCGCTCGCGCTCGTCGCGATCGCGCTTGTGGCCATCAGCGTGGCGGGCATCTCGTTCCTGCGCACATACCTGCTCGGCCAGCAAGATGCGGTTCTTCGGGCAGTCGGTCAGACCTGGGCGCCGCGCCAGGTACAGGTGTGCGTGAATGGATATCCGGGCTGCCCGGCCGATGCCCCCCCAGAGACGGCGGTCGACTGGGTGCCCGCTGGCGGCACGCTCCACCACGTGCTGGTGCCGGTGCGAGGGTTCGTGCTGGGATCGCAACCGCAACGCTTGCCCGGCCCCGCGGTGCAGCGCGCCCTTCAGTGGCTGACAGCTCACCCCGGGCAGGCAACTACCGTCCCCGCCCAATCGGGAGACCATCGCTGGCGCGCCATCGCCTATCCCGCGACCTTCCCTAACCCGGAGGCCCCAGGCGCCGAGATCATTGGCGTGGTCATCACGTCGATCGACGTGACTAGCGTCTACGACACGGTCGACAGGCTGGTCAGGATCGACCTGATCGTCAGCGGGATCGTACTGGCCGCCCTGGCGGTGATCGGGATCGCGATCGTCCGCAGCAGCCTGCGCCCGCTCACCGATATCGAGCGGACAGCACGGCAGATCGCCTCCGGCGACCTCTCCCAGCGGGTTCCCGAGCGCGATCCGCGGACCGAGGTGGGCCGGCTTGGCCGGGCGCTCAACATGATGCTGGCGCAGATCGAGATGGCCTTCCAAGCGCGCGCCCAGTCCGAGGCCGCCGCCCGGCGCAGCGAGGAGCGCATGCGCCGGTTCGTCGCAGATGCCAGCCATGAGCTGCGCACCCCGGTGACCGTCATCCGCGGGTACGCCGAGTACTACCGGCAGCGTGGCGGGCTGGAGAACGGGCCGGGTGCCGGGGGTTCCGGCGCAGCGCCCGCACCGCCAGCGGCCAACGGCGGCCCGGCGGCCAACGCTGACCCCGCGGCCAACGCTGACGCCGCGGCCAACGCTGACCCCGCGGCACCGGGCGCGGCCGCCCCTGCGCCGGCCGAACGTCTGACCCGGCCGGACATGGACCGGATCATGGAGCGGGTCGAGAAGGAGTCCGCCCGGATGGGCGGCATGGTGGAGGACCTGCTCCTGCTGGCCAGGCTCGACCAGCAGCGCCCGCTGGAAAGCCACCCGGTCGACATGCTCACGCTGACGGCCGACGCGGTCCAGGACGCCCGGATGATCGCACCGGGCAGGAAGATCGACCTCACCGTCGGCAGCGGCACCGCGTTCCTGGTGCTCGGGGACGCGGCCCGGCTGCGCCAGGTGATCAGCAACCTGATGAGCAACGCGCTCACGCACACCCCGGAGGGAACGCCTGTCGAGGTGCGGATACACGCCGACGGCCAGGGCGGCCCACAGGTGCCCAGCGTGATCCTGGAAGTCGCCGACCACGGGCCCGGGCTGACCAAGGAGCAGGCCGACCGGGTGTTCGAGCGCTTCTACCGGGCCGACCAGGCGCGGGACCGCCGGACCGGCGGCTCCGGGCTCGGGCTTGCGATCGTCGCGGCGCTGGTCTCCGCCCACGGTGGCACCGTCGCTTTGGACACCGCGCCGGGAAGGGGCGCTACGTTCCGGATCACGCTCCCGCTCGCCCCCGAGGCCCAGGCCCAAGAGCCCCGGACCTGAGCGTGGCTGGCGTCACGCCAGTGCGAGCACCGAACGGGCCGCGTCCAGTGCCGCCGCGCGGTAGGACGCGCCGAAAAGGCACACGTGCACGAGCAGCGGGTGAAGCTGATGCAGCGGCACCCGCTGCCGCCACCCCGCCGCCAGCGGCGCCGCGTCCTGGTACCCGCCCATGATCCGGTCCAGGAACGGGGCGCCGAACAACGCCAGCATGGCCAGGTCGGTCTCCCGGTGCCCGCCGTGCGCGGCGGGGTCGATCAGCCAGCCGCGCCCACCGGACCAGAGCA
>Ga0126378_10004307_pt1 | contig 10840 bp, 10 predicted proteins | sample PanSoiMetPlot_23_FD_92587 | JGI IMG/M metagenome (GOLD analysis project Ga0126378, IMG submission 92587) | Tropical forest soil microbial communities from Panama - MetaG Plot_23 | ecosystem: Environmental > Terrestrial > Soil > Tropical forest > Bulk soil | place: Panama | collected 2016-02-17
CCTATCTCGGAGCCAATGTCCTGTGACGGTTTTGCTCGCCGCGGAAGGTCTCGAACTGGGCTATGGTGAGCTGACGGCTTGCCGCGATATTTCCATCACCGTCGAAGCCGGCGAGATCGTTACTCTGATCGGTGCCAATGGCGCTGGCAAAACCACCATATTGCGCGCCATTGCCGGGGCGCTGGCACCGCGCGCGGGAATCATTCGCTTTGACGATCGGGATGTCACTCGTCTTCCGGCCTATGAGCGTATTGCACTAGGGATAGCGCTGGTGCCCGAGGGCCGCCACGTTTTTCCATTCTTGACTGTACGCGAGAATTTGGAGCTTGGCGGGTTCAAATATCGTAAAGACCTCGCCAAGGTCCGGCGGCTGATCGATACCATGTTCGCTATCTTTCCACAGCTGCGCAGCCGCGCCGGTCAAAGTGCCGGAACCTTGAGTGGCGGCGAACAGCAGATGCTGGTTCTCGGCCGCGCGATGATGTCCGAACCGCGCTTACTGTGTCTGGACGAACCCTCGCTGGGACTCGCACCGCGGATCGTCGATAGCATTTTCCGAACTATTGTTTCCATCAATGCGGGTGGCACCAGTGTGCTCTTGGTCGAACAGAATGCACGTTACGCGCTACAGACCGCAAGTCGCGGCTATGTTTTGCAAACCGGTTCGATTGTGACAGCCGGGTCGTGCCAAACACTGAGAGACGATAAGCGCGTCCAGGAAGCTTATCTCGGTCGCGTTGCGGCGCAAATCGGAGCAAGCTGATGAGCGATACGCCTCTGACCGGTAAGATTGCGATTGTCACGGGAGGCGGCGCTGGCATCGGTCAGGCCATCTGTGTCGCGTTTGCCAGGGCCGGTGCCAAGCTTGTTTGCCTCGACATCGATCGCGCCGCTGCCGAAAAGACCGCCACCGCATGCGGCGCTGACACCTTGGCGCTAAGCTGTGATGTGAGTAGTGAAGCCGACACCAAGGCTGCTGCGGCTGCCGCCGCTTCCAAATTTGGGGCAATTCATATTCTGGTCAACGCGGCAGCAACCGACGACCGCAATGGTACTATTCTTGATATTACAATCGACGAGTGGCTGCGCGTCTTATCCGTCAACCTGACGGGGGCGTTCCTGATGAGTCGAGCGGTTCTGCCGGCGATGATTGCTGCCGGCGGCGGCAGCATCATTCACATTGCGTCGCAGTTAGGTCGCGTCGCCGCCCCGGCGCGGGCCGCATATTGCACGTCGAAAGGAGCGATCATCCAGCTCGCCAAGGCCATGGCTGTCGACCATGCCGCGCACAACATACGAGTCAACGCGCTCTCTCCTGGCGCGATCGAGACCCGCCGTCTGGTGTTACGCTACGGCGACATGGCCACGGCGCGGCAGCTGGCGGGCCCAAAGCACCTGGTGAACCGACTCGGTCAGCCAGAAGAAATCGCCCAGGCCGCCTTGTTCCTGGCGAGCGACGCCGCAAGTTTTATGACCGGCGCCGATATGCTGGTCGACGGCGGCTACACGACAACCTGATTTTTCTACGACCGTTCGTGCCGCCGCTAGCGACCGAGAATTGTCGATACCATCGCGCGTGGATCCCGTTTACGCCAGGCGCCGATATCCACCGTGTGGAAGAAGTCGGCAATGTGCTGATTGAACGCGATCGGATCTTCAAGATTGATGGTATGTCCCGCATTGGGCATGACCACGAGCGCGGCCGTCGGAATGGTGCGTTTCATCAGCAACGCGGGCTCTAAACAAGGCCAATCCTCGTCACCGGTCATGATCAGCGTGGGCGCGGTGATGGTCTTCATTTGATCGATCAGGTCAAACAATGATGGCCGCCGTGCCTGGACCCCGCGCATGGTCCGCGCGGAGCCCGCGGCCGAATGCTCGGCCAGCTGATCGGCGAATTCCTGCCAACCACGCGGATCTTTGTTCTGAAACTGAACGCGCGTCGGCCCCAGCGCATAGCCTTCGGCGGCTTTGGCCATGCCCGCTTGCTCGAATTGCTTGGCCGCGGCTTCCGCCTCGGCAGCGAACTGCGCGCGTTGGTCGGGCGCCGCGCCATAGCCGCAGCCGGCGATCACCAGCGATCGCGCCCGATCGGAATAGGTGAAGCCGAAGTGTAATGCGGCGAATCCACCCATGGACAGGCCCACAATATGCGCCTTGTCGATTTTGAGCGCGTCGAGCACCGCGCAGATGTCATCGCGGGCGCGTTCTTGCGAATAGAGCGCGCCGTCGTCCGGAACGTCGGATGGCGGATAGCCGCGTGCATTAAACGCAATGCAGCGATAGCGCTGGCCGAAATAACGCGCCTGCGTCTCATAGGATCGCACATCGCCGGCGAATTCGTGGACAAAGACAATGGGAATGCCGCTGCCGACCTCCTCGTAATAGAGCTTGACGTTGTCGTCCGTGGATAGGTGCGCCATATTGGCCTCGCGCGATGAATTGAGAAATCAGAAGTTAAAGGTTCGCGCCGACAGACCGGCGTCGATGGTCACGACCGAACCGCTGTTATAGCTGCACCGCTCCGATGCCAGAAAGGCAATCATGGCGCCGATTTCATCGGGCGCACAGCCGCGGCCGAACGGCAGCGGCTTGAACAGCTCACGCCAATTATCGGGGTTGCCAGTCCGATCCTGTGCCTTCTTCTTCATGAGATTGACCAGTCGCTCGGTTTCGACCGGCCCCGGATTGAGTGAAACGACCCGGATGCCGTCTCGCACGCTGACGCTGCCCAAGGACTGGCTGAACGCGGTGAGCGCCGCGTTGCCGGCAACGCCGCAGATATAGTCCGGATCATGGGTCTGCGCCGCATTACCGGTGACATTAATGATAACACCGGAGCCGCGGTCCTTCATGAGCGCGTAGTAGGTGCGGCACATGTTGATGTAACCGAACACTTTTAAATCCCAGGCCTTGCGCCAGGTCTGCTCGTCGACATCAAGTAAGCTGCCGCCGGGAATGGCGCCGGCATTGTTCACCAGAATGTCGATCCTCGGAAAATCTCGCGCTAGGCGTTCAACCGCGCTGCTGTGCGACAGGTCGGCGGCAACGGCATCGATCTGCACCTTGGATTGCCGGGCGATCGCCGCTTTAGCTGCGGCAAGATCCGTGGCGGTGCGCGATACCAGAACGACGTTACAACCTTCGGCGGCGAGCCGCTCGGCCGCGGCGCGGCCGATTCCTTTCGAGGCGCCGGTAATCAGGGCGGTTTTTCCAGAAAGCTGCAAATCCATCGGCCCGCATCCTTGTTCATAGCAACATTACGCCTGAGTCACGTGAGTAAAGCCGCATCGATCTCGATCAGATTATGAATAGCGTCCGGAACCCGCGCATGCCAGTCGCTCTTTTCCTGGATGCGGCGGGCGAGCGCGATGAGGTCGCGATCGCGGCCGCGACGCCCGATCACCTGCACACCGACCGGCAAACCGCGATCGTCGAAACCCACCGGAAGCGCCAGCGCCGGCAGCCCCAGCATATTAACGAAGCGGCAATAACGGCTGAGATCGTACAGGCGGCGGCCGCTGAAGCTTGCGGAGGCCGGATCAACGTCGGCATAGCACGGGGTGCAGATTGGCATGACGGGAAGGATGGCGGCATCCGCATCAGCCAAGATTTTCTCTTCAAAATCATCAACCAATTGCGAACGCATGGCTCGACTCGCCGCCAGGCTCGTATCGTCGATCGTCAGACCTTTCGCCAGTCGTTTGCGCAAAACCGAATTGATTTCGGGGTTCTCAATCCGGCGCGCGTGAGTTCTTGCCGCTTCGCCTTGCATGACAATCAAGGCGTGCTCATCGATCTTGGCGATCACTTCCAGCGCATCAACAAAGGAAACCTTAAGCGACAAAGTGCTGAGCCAGTCGACGCCGTCCTGACAGGCTTGACGAACTGGCCGCTCCGCAGCTTGCAGCGCATCGGCAAAAACAGCGACCTTCTCAATGACTCGCGGCGAAACTGCCTTAGCCACGAGTACCGCGGCCACAGGTGCCAGATCGGCGGCGCTGCGCGCCAGTACCCCGATGCAATCGAGAAAAGGCGCCAAGGGTACGGCACCAGCTGTGCTCACCGCCCCAAAGCTCGGTTTGAAACCGGTCACGCCGCAGCAATGGGCGGGAATGCGGATCGAGCCTCCGGTATCGGAGCCAAGCGCGATGACGCTTGCGCCGCTCGCCACCGCGACCGCCGAACCTGACGAAGAACCACCGGGGATGAAATCATAATTCCATGGATTGCGCGGGTAGCCGGAAACAGCGTTGAAGCCGGAGGGCTCGTAGGCGAGTTCAGTCATGGCCGTGAAACCGATACGGCTGGCGCCGGCTTGATCGAGATCGCGCAGCGCGTCGGCGTAAGCGTGACGATCAGTTCCGATGGCAGTCGTTAATCCGCAGCACGGCAGATGATCGTTGGCAAAAAACAGATCTTTGGCGGCGTACGGAAGGAACGCAAGCGAACCCGTCTGCGATGAAATTTCTTGCCGGGCTGACAATTGCACAAATGCATGTAATCGAGCTTCCAGGCGGGTGGCGCGGGCGATTGCAGCCGAGAAAGCCGCCCGGCGCTGCTGCAGCGTCAATTGCGTCCAGTCCGAAAATCTCTGCGGTTTTGACATCGGTCACAGCCACTGTTGCGCAATCTGACTTTTCGATGACTTGAGACTCAATGGCATCGCATGCGATGCTCTTTTCAAACAAGGGGCCATACCGTGCCAGATAGTTTGGGATTTCGAAAGCGCATCGGTATTGTGGTGCCGTCCACCAACACCACAGTGCAGCCTGAGTGCGAAATGCTGCGGCCACGGGGCGTCACCAATCACGTGGCACGCTCGACTATCAAAGAGCGACCACTTGATACTGAGCAAGCCTTTTTCGAGCATATGCAGGATATGCGCGAGGGCATTGCCACGGCCATCGATCAGATTATGACTGCGGGTCTTGATCACCTCATCTTGGGCATAGCGCTTGAGACATTTTGGGGCGGCGTTGCTACGGCTGACAAGTTGCAGCACGAGCTAGGTGCGCGCGCTGGCGTCGGCCTATCCATGGGCTCAACGGCAGCAGTTTCCGCACTGAAGGCGTTTGGTGCGAAGCGGATTGCCGTACTGACTCCGCACCAACCGCGCGGTGACGACATGGTCCAGCTCTATCTGACAGAAGCGGGATACGAGATCATACGACTGGTCGGACTAAAATGCGCAACACCGCGCGCGATTGCTCAGGTGCCGGAGACCGTCATCAGAAACGCTCTAAAGGACCTCGATGGTCCCGACGTGGATGCAATAGTTCAAGTCGGCACCGCCCTGCCGACCGTTGTTATTGCAGCAGAGGCCGAACGGTGGTTAGGCAAGCCGGTGCTAGCCATCAATGCCGTGACGTATTGGGATGCGTTGCGGCAAAGCGGCATTGATGACCGCGTCTGGGGCTGTGGGCGCATTTTGCAAGAGTTCTGACTTTGGCGAGCGCCGTGGCTTTATTTTCCGAAGCACCAGTTCTCATTGCTGGCGGCGGCCCGGTTGGGCTTATCACAGCGCTTGCCCTGGCCCGCCAAGGCTTGCCGGTCCATGTGTTTGAGGCCGACAGCAAGGTCAACGACGCGCCACGGGCGGCAACCACGCACGCTGCAACGCTGGAGATGCTCGAAGACCTCGGACTCGTCGAAGAGGTGATTCGCCGCGGGCTGGTCGAGCCGCTATTCCGGATCTGGGACCGATCGACCGGCAAGCTTGTGGCCGAATTTGATTTTGGCCGGCTCAAGAACGACACCCGTTATCCCTTCGCTGTGCAGTATGAGCAGCACAAGTTCGCCAATTTGGCCATCGAGAGGCTGCGCGCGTTCCCGCACGCCACACTCGAATTCTCCGCACGCGTAACATCGCTTTCACAATCGACCGATGCCGTCGAAATCACCGTTGAGACGGCAGCGGGCACGCGTGTGGTTAAGGGCTGCTATCTCATCGGCGCAGACGGCGGTCGCTCGACAGTGCGTAAATCGCTTGGCATCGCGTTTGAGGGCTACACCCATCCGGAGCGTTTCCTCATTCTGACCACGCCATTCGATATCGGCACCAGGTTTCCGGGGTGCACCCGCAATTATCTGTCTGACCCAGAGGATTGGTGCGCCCTATTCAAGGTCGCTGGCGATGACGGCACCGGGTTGTGGCGGGTCCTATCGTCGACCCGGCTCGATCAGACCGAAGCGGAGCTTTTTGACGATGACGCAATCGAGCAGCGGCTGCAGAAGTTCGTCCCGCAAGAGGGCCGCTATAAGATCGTCCACCGCAATCTCTACAACGTCCATCAACGGATAGCGGCAGCCTTTCGCCACGGCCGCGTGTTTCTTGTCGGCGACGCCGCCCACGTCAATAATCCGCTCGGCGGACTTGGGCTGAACTTCGGTATCCATGATGCGATAGAACTGACCGGCCTGTTAAGCCGTGTTCTTCATCACGAAGCATCGGTTGAGACTCTTGATCTGTATGACCGCCGTCGCCGCCCCTTGAATATTGAATTCGTGCAGCAACAGACCATTGCGAATAAGCGCCGGATGGAGGAGAAGGACCCGGTTGCGCGCGTTAGGAATTTCGACGAGCTTGCTGCGACCGCTGCGGACCCGGTGGCGCATCGCGCTTATCTGCTGCGCGCCTCCCTGCTCGACAGCGTAAGAAATAACGCTCAAGTCGCTGCGTGATCCTAATAGTATTTGGCCGGCGCGAAAACGACCTATTCTGGCTTTATGTTCGCGGCTCTCATCACTTTGGCCCATTTCTGGGCATCGCCTGCGAACAGGCTTTCAAATTCGGCGGAAGTGCCCTTGAGCGCGGTACCACCGAACTCACCAAGACGCGCATTGAGGGCAGGATCGGCCAGGCCCGCATTAATCGCTTTGTTGAGCAGTTCGATGATGTCCGCTGGCGTCCCTCTACGCGCCCCAATACCGAACCAAACACTCGATTCATAACCCGGGACGAATTCGCCGATTGTGGGAATATCCGGAAACACCGGTGACCGGGTCGCCGTTGAAACGCCTAAAGCGCGCAGTTTGCCGGATCGTATATAGCCGACCAGAGTTGGCATCGCTTCGAACATGACCTGGGCTCGGCCAGCCAAAAGATCGGTGAGAGCCGGTGCCGCGCCCTGGTACGGAACGTGGAGCAAATCAACGCCTGCCATCATCTTAAATAATTCGCCGGTCATTTGGGGCGTGGTGCCATTGCCGACTGACGCCATGATGATCTTGCCGGGATTTGTTTTAGCATCGGCGATGAATTCAGGAATCGTCTTCGCTGAAACCGATGGATGGACCACCATCACCAGAGGTTCGAGCGCAACACCACAAGTGGGTACGATGTCATGAACGAGATCAAAGCTCAGGTTGCGATAGTAACCTGCGCTAATGGCGGCGGACGTGCTCACCAAGAGGAGCGTGTAGCCATCAGGGGTTGCGGCAACGACGGCCGCGATTCCGATCGTACTTCCCGCACCGGGACGGTTTTCAACAATGAACGCCTGGCCGAGCCGATTCGACAGCCATTCACTGATCAGGCGCGCAAAAATATCGGTAGGCCCGCCCGGGGGAAACCCGACGATGATGCGGACCGGTCGCGTTGGATAATCGAGCGCCGACGCCGGGCGCGATGTGATCGGCAGTACGGCGGCCGCCAGCAATTCGCAAAATCGTCTGCGGGAAGCTCCCATGGTGACCCCGGCGCAAACATTGAAACGCCGGGCGAACTTTAGCGCACCTTGAGCCCTGCCCCTAACTTTCCATCGGCGACCAACGATAGGCCTTGGCGCATGCGTGTCACGTCTTTCGCGAGCGCGACGGCGGAGCTTCCGATCCGTTGAGTAGCCAACCAAATTTCTCGCGCGCCTTACGCGCAGTCTCTGCGTTCGGCGTATTGGCCGGCGGGAACTGGTCACGCCAGTGATAGGGTCGGCAGGCATTGATCACGGCGACCGAGTGGGTGAGATTGCCGGCGGCGCGCTGTGCCGGCGGAATGCGCGGATCGGCGGGCGAGTCCCAGGAACCGTCGATGAATTGGATCGATTCTTTCGGATCGGTGCGCGTCAGCATCGCCCAGATTAGGTTTTCCAGATTGGTCACGTCGACGTCTTCGTCGGTAACGACAATATATTTGGAGGCATAAGCCGAAGCGCCGCATTGCGCCGCGACCATGCCGGCCTGGGTGGCGTGGCCGGGATAGCATTGCTTGATGGCAATGCCGTGGAACATGCGCGCGCCGCCGACTTCATGACACCAGACCTGACGCACTTCCGGCACGCCGGCATTGGTCATGTTTTGCTTGATGGTCGCCGAGCGCATCACGGCACGGTAGCGCGCCATCTCGTCGGGTCCCGCGCCCATCGGCGGCACGCCGAGCAGAATCGGATCGTTGCGGTGATAGATCGCCTTGATGTCGATCACGGTGCACGGCTTGGCACCACCCGCATAATGGCCGCTCCATTCGCCGAACGGACCCTCGACGACCTTGCGGTTGGGATGGACATAGCCTTCGATCACGATCTCGGCGCGCGCCGGAATCGGCAGGCCGGTGACTTTGCCGCGCACCATTTTTTCCGGCCGGCCGCGCAGGCCACCGATGACATCGAACTCGAAGGTGCCGTAGGGGACTTCGATACCCCCGTAGAAAAATGCCAACGGATCGCCGCCGACCACCATGGCAACCGGCATCGGCTCGCCGCGCTTGAAATATTTTTCGCGATGGATACCACCGTGATGGCCCGGCGCGATCAGAATGCCGATCGTGCTCTTGTCAAAGACCTGCGCGCGATAGGCGCCGGCATTGAACCAGTTCTCCTCCGGGTCGCGGGTGATGGAATAGGTCCCGGTACCGATGTAGCGGCCGCCGTCCTTCTCGTGCCAAATCGGCGACGGGAATTTCAAAACGTCGATGTCGTCGCCCATCATGATGTTTTCGAAGATCGGTCCGTCTTCGACGATCTCGTGCGGCACAATTTTTGGCTTGGTCAGGAACGCCTCGCGATAGGCGTCGCTCAGCTCCCACTTCGTCAAATGGTCGGGGAAGCCGAGCGTCATGTTGCGCCGCGTGCCAGCGAACATGTTCATTAACAACCGAAAGCCCGGCGGACAGCCGTCGATATCCTCGAACACGACGCAAGGCCCGTTCTCGGCGCGCAAAACCGCTTCAGCAGCGAGCCCGATATCCTCCTGCCAGTTGGCGCCGCGCACCGTACGCACTTCGCCGAGCCGTTCGGCTTCGGAGAGCCATTCGCGCAAATCGTCATAGGCGATGCGCGCCGTGTCGTTCAAACTCATCCCTGCTCTACTCCGGTTTGAGATTGGCGAACCTTACCACTTTGGCCCATTTGTCGATTTCGCTGGCGATGAACTTGCCGAAATCGGCGGGCGAACTGGTCATCACGATGGCGCCGAAATTGGCAAGCTGCGCCTTGAGCTTCGGCGCGGCGAGTGCGGCATTGGTCTCGCGGTTGAGCCGGTCAATGATCTCGGCCGGCGTGTGTGCGGGCGCACCGATGCCGGCCCATGACGTGGCTTCGTAATTCGGTAAGGTCTCCGCAGCCGTCGGCACGTCCGGCAGCACATCCATGCGCACAGCGCTGGTCACCGCCAGCGCGCGCAGCGTGCCGGCCTTGACGTAGGACATCGCCGAGCCCGGCGTGGTGAACACGATTTGCACTTGGCCGGCGAGCAGGTCGGTCATCGCCGGCGCTTCGCCGCGATACGGCACCAGCGCTATCTTGAGACCCGCCATCATGTTGAATAGCGCGCCGGCGACATGGCCGGTCGAGCCGATGCCGCCTGAACCCATATTGATCTTGCCAGGATGGGCCTTGGCGTAAGCGATGAATTCAGGGATCGTCTTTACCGGCAGCGATGGATTGACCACAACGATCAGCGCTGCACGCTCGATGCTGGCGACCGGCGCAATGTCGCGGGCGAAACTGAAGTCGAGATTGTCGTAGAGCGTCTCGTTGATCGCGCCGGGCGACCCGGCCAGCAAAAGTGTGTAACCATCCGGCGCCGCATGGGCCACGAAGCCGGTGCCGATATTGGTGCCGGCGCCGCCACGGTTCTCGATGACGATTTGCTGATAGAGGCGCTCCGACACCGCCTGTGCTACGAGGCGCGCAACAATATCGAACGTGCCGCCGGGCGGGACCGGAACGACGAGACGAATCGGCTTGCTCGGAAAGGTGTCCGCATGCGCGAGCCGTAACATGGCCGGCGACAAGGCGGTGCCGGATGTCAAATGCAAAAACTTTCGCCGGCCAAGCTTCATGCGGTCACCCGCCAGCCCTCATCTCTTGCCTGCCAACCTAAGAAAATCCTGCGCGACATCGGTCACCGCGCCGATTAAGGCTGAGAACGAGGCGATTACAGCAGTGATTTGCGTCCAGCGGAATGGGGTTGTGTGAGTTCTGTATCGGGACAACGTAGCTCCTGGCACTCAATTTGGGTTCGTTTTGTAGGACGCGCCGTGGCAGCCATCTACTTCTCGCCGCGGCTGCTTTGCCGTTAACCCAATCATCGGCGTGGCCGGCTGCTGCGCACGCGCAGCGATCGGTCATGTGGTCGAAACGGCAATTCCTTTAATGAAATCACGCCGTCGCATCACCTGCCCCGAGGCCCAGGACCAGGCATCGTAGCTTGTCAAACCTGCACACCGGAAGGGGCTGGAGCTATGGCCGTCAATGTCCGCTTTGGGTCAAAAGCAGACATTGCGGCGCGTTCTTGTGATGTCCGCTTTACCCCCAAAAGCGGACATTGTGGAGCGCGACTGGCATGTCCGCTTTGTGCCAAAAGCGACATGCACCTGCCGTTGTAGCCCGCGATCAGTGGA
>Ga0126378_10004309_pt1 | contig 10836 bp, 8 predicted proteins | sample PanSoiMetPlot_23_FD_92587 | JGI IMG/M metagenome (GOLD analysis project Ga0126378, IMG submission 92587) | Tropical forest soil microbial communities from Panama - MetaG Plot_23 | ecosystem: Environmental > Terrestrial > Soil > Tropical forest > Bulk soil | place: Panama | collected 2016-02-17
CCGCGGGATGGGTCTGCTGATGGGAATCGAGTTCCAGGCGCCGAAACAACTTCGGCTGCGAGTTCCATATGAAGCGTTTGGGGCCATCCACGGGGGCATGTTTGGTCAGATCCTGGTGATGCGATTGTTCCGGGATTTTGGTTTCCTCACGCAGGTATGCGGGAACAACTTCATGGTGCTGAAAGTGGCTCCTCCTCTGGTTGCCGACAAGGAGCAGATGGATGCTTTCGTAGCCGCAGTGCGTGAGGTAGTAGAGTTGGCGAACTCTCCCGGTGTTTTCTGGTCTGAAGCGCTCGGTCTGGCGCGGGCGCGCATTCGGCCCGCATTGATGGCAAGCCGTATCCGTCAAATTTTCTTAACGAATCAGTTCACTTTATTTGACAATCGTATGACAATTGGCACTCCGAAGTTCGGAGCACAATATTAGGAACGGCTAGGGAGGTCCGCGAGTACAACCCGTAATCCGAGCGCGGCCATCCAACAGCATATCTACCGGGTTCCGCGGCGTACGGCGCTGACTCTCTGTCGGGACTGGGGAATCCACAACATGCAAATCGCCAGCGCCGCGAGCGCTTTTCCGAAGCATTATTATTCCCAGAAATTCCTGTTGGAACAACTGCAGCAGTATTGGGGCGACCGCCTCAAGAATCCGCAGATGTTGGCCCGCTTGCACCGCAACGTTGCGGTTGAAGGCCGGCATCTGGCGCTGCCTTACGAAAAATACTACGACCTGAAAACCTGGGGCTGCGCGAACGACGCGTGGATTCAAGTGGCGCAAGAACTGGGAGAACAGGCTCTCTGCCGTGCGTTGCAACATGCAGGAATTGAGCGGGAAAGGATCGGCGCTCTTTTCTTTGCCTCAGTCACTGGAATATCGAGTCCGTCGATTGATGCGCTGCTGGTAAATCGCATGGGGCTCTCGGCCAACATCAAGCGGATTCCGATCTTTGGTCTTGGATGTGTCGCGGGAGCAGCGGGGATTGCGCGCGCGGCGGACTATGTCCGGGCCTATCCTGCGCAGGCGGCCGCCCTCGTATCGGTTGAGCTTTGTTCGCTGACGATTCAGCGCGAAGACCTTTCCGTTGCCAACCTGATTTCGTCGGGTTTGTTTGCCGATGGATCTGCAGCAGTGATCGTAACCGGAGATCAACTCGGCGCCAATGGGCCCGAGATTGTGGCGACGCGCTCAGTTTTTTATCCGCAAACCGAAGAGATGATGGGTTGGAAGGTGAGCGAGAAAGGCTTCAATATCTTGCTTTCACCGCAGGTGCCCACACTGATTCGGGAAAATCTGGGACATGATGTCGATGCATTCCTCGGCGAGCACGGTTACACGAGGAGCAACGTTGGAAGCTGGGTGCTGCATACGGGCGGACCGAAGGTTCTGGAGGCGACCGGGGACGCGCTCGGTTTGCACGACGGCGAGTTGGACGCGTCGTGGGATTGCCTGAAGAGAGTCGGGAACTTGTCGTCGGCTTCCGTGCTTGTCGTGCTTGAGGATGTGATGAGAAACCGGCGCCCCGAACCCGGAACGCTAGGTTTATTGGCGGCAATGGGTCCAGGCTTCTGTTCGGAACTCGTACTTTTGAAGTGGTGAGGATCAGTTGGTCCGTTCAACCGATGTTTTCGTGATTGGTGGTGGTCCCGCAGGCTTAGCCATAGCGATAGCAGCACGGCAGCGTGGACTTCGTGTGGCGGTGGCAGATGGTATGCAACCGCCGATCGACAAAGCGTGCGGCGAAGCTTTGATGCCGGAAGGCTTGGCGGCCCTTGAGCGGCTGGGACTTCAGTTGCCTTTGGAACAGGCTTATCGGTTTCGTGGAATCAGGTTCCTGAGCCGGAGATTGGCGGCGGATGCGCTGTTCCCGTTTGGGGGGAACGGGCTTGCGGCGCGCAGGACGGTGCTGCATCGCGTGATGGTGGAGCGCGCGGAACAAGTCGGCGCGGATTTGTTCTGGCGTCAAACGGTGAGTGGCATTACGCCGGATGGAGTGCGCGTTGGGAAAGATTTTTTTCGCGCCCGCTGGATCGTTGGAGCGGACGGAGCGAACTCTCGCGTGCGGCGCTGGGCCAGACTCCAGGCAAGTTCTCAGCCGCGGCTGCGTTACGCATTCCGGCGGCATTATCGCATTGCCCCCTGGACGGGTCACATGGAAGTGCATTGGGGCGAGCGCTGCCAGGGCTACGCAACGCCAATTGGCACGGAACATGTATGCGTAGTAATGGCGTCGAACGATCCCAAACTGCGAATGGACGACGGTCTGAGGGATTTACCTTGGTTGAGCGACCGGCTGCGAAACGCCGAGAGTGTTACCGCCGAGAGGGGAGCGGTCACCGGAAATCTCCGGTTGAAGCGAGTGTGGCGCGGAAATGTAGCTTTGATCGGGGATGCTGCCGGAACGGTGGATGCGATCACAGGCGAAGGCCTGCGATTGGCCTTCAGCCAAGCAGTCGCGCTAGCCGAGTGCATTGAAGCGGACGATTTGGCAGGGTACCAGAAGGTTCACGATCGGCTGACGCTGCGTCCACGGCTTATGGCTCGTCTACTGCTTGCACTTGATGGGCGGCCCCGGCTGCAGCATCGCACGTTACGGGTGTTTCAGCAGCATCCGGAAGTATTTCGCAGATTGCTGGCTTTGCATACTGGAGCCTTGCCGCCGCAGCAGTTGGTTCGAGATGGTCTGACTTTAGGATGGGGACTGATCACTGCTTAACCAAGCGTGAACCGTGCCAACATTTTCGAGGTGCGTTCTCGGCCGGACTCTGCTGTTGGTCGGCCTCGCTACGCTGGCCGCCGCGCCGGATTCAGCGTACCAGCTTGATACGGCACAGACCTCAGTGAAGTTCACCCTTGGAGACGTTCTGCACACTGTGCGCGGGACTTTCCAGCTGAAGGAGGGAGAGCTGCAAGTAGAAGCAAATGGCAAGGTCTCCCGACAGATTGTGGTTGATGCGGCCTCCGGTGAAAGCGGCAGTAGCGCGAGGGGCCGGTTGCAGCTTCAGGCAGGTCCCCTCGGTGATGGTTCCTGCAATGTTCAGCATCCACGGCGCCGAACATGAAATCACTGTTCCCGCACAACTCGAAACTGCCTGGACCACTGGGCGGCAACAGTGCACTTCACGGTGCCGTATCAGAAGTGGGGCATGAAGAATCCGAGCACGTTGTTCTTGCGCGTGAGTGATACGGTCGAGATCGATCTCTTGGCAGCCGGGAACTTGGTTCGACACACGGCGCGTTCCGCTCAGTAACCCGTTCGCGCAGAAACTCCTTTTCCCTCAGTGCAATCGTAGGCACGGCCAGTCGCAAGATTTTTGTGTTCCTCGGTCTGTCCACTGGGCCAATCGATGACGACTCGGTCAATGCGGTCGCGCTTCTCAACTCCGAAGGTAACGGGGAGTTCGGACTGAGACAGATAACTTGAGCTCCCCTTAACCACGCGCGATTGCTCCATGCCTCCAAGAAATATGCGGACGGTCGCGCCGATGGCATCGCGATTGGACTTTGTTCCGGCCAGATGAAAACGGATGCTTCGGTTGCCGGAGAGTTGGTCATTGCGGTACAGGTACGCGGGACCGTTGTTGGTTGTGATGAGCAGGTCGAGATCGCCGTCTCGATCGAAGTCGCCATAGGCCAGGCCCCGGCCGACTTTCGGATTGTCAAATTTCCCACCGACGTCGGCGGCGACGTCGCGAAAAGCTCCCTTGCCACCGTTGAGGAAAAGTTGCGGCGGTTGGGCATATCCGACGTTGCCGCGGATATTGCGCACAGTCTCATCGATATGGCCATTGGCAACCGCGAAATCGAGCCAGCCGTCGAGATTGACATCGAGGAACGAGCAGCCGAATCCCAGACTATTGCGGGAAGCGATGCCTATTCCTGATTGCGGTGCAATGTCTTCGAAGCCTTTGCCATGGAACCGATAGAGTCCGATCATTTCATTGTCGAAGTTGGTGATGGCGACGCCGGTAGATCCGGAATTATCGAAATCCCCGACATCGACTCCCATGCCGGCGCGAGCCTTGCCATCGCTGCTAAACGCGATTCCCGCCTCCACCGCGGAGTCTTTGAAGGTGCCATTGTGCTGGTTGCGGTAAAGTTTGTTCGGCTGCGTGTCGTTGGCGACGAGAAGATCCGGCCAGCCGTCACGGTTTTGATCCAGCAAGGCAACGCCAAGGGATTTGGAACTGCTGTCGAAGATTCCGCTGGTAGGTGTGACGTCTTCGAACGTGCCGTTGCCGCGATTGTGAAACAGCCAGCAAGTTGCGCCACGGTAGGCTTCGGGCGTGCAGTAGGACTTGTGCTTGCCGTCGAGGCTGCAGAAAATATCGGTTTCTAGCGACCACTTCACGTAGTTGCAGACAAATAGATCGAGCAGTCCGTCGCGATCGTAGTCGAACCACAAGGCAGACGTGCTGAAGCCTTCTCGCTTACCCAGTCCAGCTGCAGTGGTAACGTCAACAAAAGTGCCTTTTCCAGTATTGCGAAACAGGCGGTTCTGGCCGACGCATGTTATGAGAATGTCGGGGAATCCATCATTGTTGTAGTCGCCTACGGCGACTCCCATCCCGTAGAGTTCCATGTCGAGACCGGCGCGAGAGGTCACATCGGTGAAGGTGCCGTTGCCGTTATTGTGATAAAGCCGAAGCGTCGTGCGGGATCTCTTGTGCCCGGGCCAGTCGGAACCATTGATCAGCAGAATGTCTTGCCAGCCGTCGCCATCGTAGTCGAGAAATGCGCAGCCGGATCCGAGAGTTTCCGGCAGGAGCTTGCCGCCGAAGGCTCCGCTATTATGCCGAAACTGGATTCCGGCTTCCGTCGTTACGTCGGTGAATCGGAATCCAAGCGCAGTGCTGTTTCCGCCTTGTGCCGCGAAAGACTGCAGCCGTGATAATTGCGATCCCGCTGCGAGTCCCGCCAATCCCCCCAGGAATGACCTGCGATTCACGGAACGTTCACCAGCCCGGCGCGGATGGCATACACAACCAGTTCTGCGGTTTTGTGAATGCCGAGGGTATTCATGATATTGGCTCGATGAACAGCGACCGTGTTCGCGCTTAGATCGAGCGCTACGGCGATTTCCTTGTTCGATTTGCCATCCACGATCATCTGCAGGACTTCGAGTTCTCGCTGGGTCAGGGCGGCATTGCGTTCGCCGCGGAGAGCGGTTTTCTGTTCCACCTTCGGGTCAAAGACAGTTTCTCCGGCAGCAATCTTGCGAATCGCCGGGCCCAGCTCAAGATCCATGGCATTTTTCAGAACGTATCCCTTGGCGCCGGCTTCGATGGCCTGCCGCACCCATGTGTTCTCGCTGTGCATGCTGAGCATAAGGACCGCTGTATCGGGAGAACTCTCGATGATCTGTCGGGTAGCTTCGAGTCCGTTCATGCCCGTCAGGGCACAGTCCATGACCACCACTTGGGGATGAAGTTGCTTGGTGAGCTTGACCGATTCCTCACCATCTCCGGCTTCACCGACCACTTCCATATCTGGTTCGTCCTCGAGCATGCGGCGGAAACCGCGGCGAACCAGGCTGTGATCATCCACCAGCAAGACTGTGATCTTCTTTGGCATATGATTCCGCTTTCTCCCGTGGGACCGTGAGATGCACAAGCGTACCGCCGTCCGGCGGCCGCGAAACCGTGAGTTGACCAGCCATCAGCTCCGAACGTTCTCGCATCGCGACCAAGCCGATGCCGCGGCGGTTTGGTCCCTGCTGAAAACCGCTCCCGCGGTCGCGCACTTCCAATTCGAGCGTGTGGGGCAGGAAGCGAAGTCGCACCCAAGCCTGCCTTGCCCCCGAGTGCCGGGCGATATTGTTCAAAGCCTCCTGCAAAATACGATACACGTGGACGCCCGCCGCGTTGTCCACTGGGAAGGGCGCACCCTGCTTTTCATAGGATATGGCAATTCCGGTTTGCCTTTCCACGGTGGGGATGTACCAGTCCAGTGTGCTCTCGAGCCCAGCCTCGTCAAGCATGACCGGGTGCAGCGCCTGGGAAAGGCTGCGTACTTTCTCCAGAGTCGACTGAACGATCTCGAGAACTTCCTGGAGGTCGAGGCGCAACGAGGAACCTTCGGGAGCGTGGGTTCCAGCGCGGCGCAGCATCGATCCGATCGCAGTCAGGATCTGGCCAAATTCGTCGTGCAGTTCACGCGAGATGTAGCGAAGCGTCGACTCCTGCGCCGAGATCAGTTTCTGCGCCAGTTCGCTGCGACGCTCGGAAATTTCGCCGAGACGCGCGAAGAGACGGCGATTCCAACGAATCAACGACAGGCCATTCAGCAAAATCGCCAGGAGCGTCGCCGCCAGAAAGAAATAGACCTGCCGTTGTACGCGGTCATAAATCGCAACGATTTTCTGTCCTGCCTGCTCCTCGTTTTCGGTGTTCTGGACCAGGAATCGAGCGACCGCTGTGCTCAACGCCGCCTGTCGTTCCTGAAGGGAGAGCTGAATCTGTCTGCGGGCTTCTGTTTCCTGACCTTGTTGCGCGAGAGCAAAAACGCGGTCGACCGCGTCCCAAAACTGGTTGAAGGAACTGGTGAGAAATGCCGACTGATCGGGAGTGCGGCTGGCGGCAGCGAATCCGGCTTCAAGGCGAATGGCGTCATCCAGGTCCGTACGAATGCGCTGGAACTGCGCTGACCAAGCGGTCAGGGGATAGGGTTCGTCGCCACTGATCATGTCGCGCATGGCGACGGCGAGCAGATTCAAATCATTCTGGATCCGCAGCAACTGCAGAGAATCCTTACGGTTGCGATCGACCAGGTCGGTCTGGAGCTTGCGCAGTCCCGCGACCTGCCACGTGATGTAGGCCGAATACGCCAGTACCGCGGATAAGGTGATGACCAAGCCCAGGACAAGGCCAATAGTCGGTGATCGGTCCGACGAAGACGGGCGGGACACGCCCCGAGCATACAACGGGGGCACGGCGGCTGTCACAGGCTCACGACCCGCAGAAAGGCCCGATCTATGTGACAATGCTGGCAGTAAAAATGAAGCCGAACGTGGGCCCGCGGAGTCAAACAGTAGATTGAGTTCCCCAGACAAAGAAGCCCCGAAACCACCGAAGCTGCAGAGACTGAAGGCGGTATGGCCAGAAGTCTGGAAGCTGATGCGTCCTCGGCGCGGGCTACTGGTCATCGGCTTCGTGCTGATGGTCATCAATCGCATCGCCGGTTTCGTGCTGCCCTATTCCTCAAAATTCTTGATTGACAACGTCGTCACCAAGCATCAGATTGGGCTTCTGCGGCCTCTAGTATTCGCGGTCTTGCTGGCAACGCTCATTCAGGGCGTTACATCGTTTTCCCTCACGCAATTACTTTCCAAGGCGGCCCAAAGACTGATCGCCGAGCTTCGCGCGGAAGTGCAAAAACATATTTCGCGCCTGCCCGTGTCGTTCTATGACGCGAACAAGACTGGTGCGCTGGTATCGCGCATCATGAGCGATGTCGAGGGCGTGCGTAATCTGCTGGGGACGGGTCTGGTGGAATTCACTGGTGGCTTGGTTGCGGGGGGCATTGCTCTTGTGCTCTTGCTGCGTACCAGTGTTCAGTTGACACTGATTGCCGTGGGCTCGTTGAGCTGTTTTGCTTTTGTGCTGAGCCGGGCGTTTTCGACCATTCGTCCTATTTTCCGGGAGCGCGGCAAGATTAATGCGGATGTGACCGGAAGGCTTACTGAGTCCCTGGGTGGGGTAAGGGTGGTGAAGGGATATCACGCCGAGGAGCGGGAAGAAAAAACGTTTGCCGCAGGCGTGCAACGGTTGCTGGATAACGTGATGCGGAGTCTGACCGCAACCTCGCTCATGAGCCTTTCGGCCAGCGTTTTGCTGGGAGTAGTGGGGGCCGCGACGATGTATGTCGGGGGAAGGCAGATGGTTGGCCGCACATTAACGCCCGGCGGATACATTTCCTACAACTTGTACCTCGTCTTCCTGGTCGCACCGATCCTTCAGGTGGTTCAAATCGGGACACAGATAACCGAGGCTCTTGCCGGACTGGAGCGCACTCAGGAAATCATGCGCGAGCGACCGGAAGACCGGGACCCACGTCGTACTGTGGTCCTTGAAGATATTGTCGGCACAGTAGCGTTCGACAACGTCAGTTTCAGCTATGACGGAACTCACGAAGTTTTGCATGCCATTTCTTTCACCGCTGAACCGGGAACCGTTACGGCACTGGTGGGGTCGTCGGGTTCCGGCAAATCGACCACCATCGGACTGACCTCGGCGTTTTATGTGCCGGCAAAAGGAGCCATCCGCGTCGATGGCATCGATCTGACTACGGTTCGGCTGGATTCGTTCCGCACGCGTCTCGGAGTGGTGTTGCAGGAATCTTTCTTGTTCGATGGAACGATTCGCGACAATGTGGCGTTCGCGCGCCCTGAAGCAACCGACGAACAAATCCAGCGGGCGTGCCGGATTGCGCGAGTGGACGAGTTTGCGGAGACGTTCGCCGATAAGTACAACACGGTGGTGGGCGAACGTGGTGTGAAACTCTCGGGCGGACAGCGGCAGCGCATTTCGATCGCGCGGGCGATCCTGGCAGAACCGCGGATCCTGATTCTGGACGAGGCAACTTCCAGCTTGGACTCAGAGTCCGAGCATATGATCCAGCAGGGGCTTTCTTACTTGATGCAGGGACGTACAACCTTTGTCATTGCCCACCGCCTCTCCACCATTCGTCGCGCTGATCAGATCCTGGTGATGGAACAGGGAAGCATTGTAGAACGTGGAACCCACGCGCAACTCTACGCTGCCCGCGGACGCTACTACGACCTTTACACGCGACAGCACGGCGTTCAGGAGAACCTGTTCCTGGCTCCCGGCGAAGGCGATTCGGTGGTGACCGAAAAGCATGGGACGGGGGATAAAAATGACGGCAAGCAATCGGGCGATGCTCTGAGCGTTCTAAGAGGAGAGCTCCGATAGGGATGACCACTGCCCCCGTAATTCCCAGCGCGCGTACTACCGTCGCCATCCGCAGCGAAAATCTCTGCCGCCACTATCGCATGGGCGAAAACGTGATTCGCGCGGTGGACGGAATCTCGCTGGGAGTGCCTTCCGGAGAATTCCTGGCCCTGCTAGGAAGTTCCGGGTCGGGCAAATCGTCCGTGCTGAATCTTATCGCTGGCCTCGATCGGCCTACGTCGGGGAGTGTTGTCGTTCAAGATCGAGATCTGGCGAAGCTGTCGCGGGAAGATCTGGCCAAGTACCGCCTGCATGTTGTCGGGATGGTCTTTCAGTCATTCAATCTGATCGCAAGCATGACGGTGATGGAGAATGTCGAACTGCCGTTGCGGTTTGCCGAAGTCGATCGCGGGCAGAGGCAGACTCTGGCTCGCGAGGCGTTGGAACGCGTCGGGCTGAGAGCACGAATCGATCATCGCCCCAGCGAACTCTCGGGCGGTGAGCAGCAAAGAGCGGCACTAGCCCGAGCGCTGATCAATCGCCCGAAGCTTTTGCTCGCTGACGAACCGACGGGAAATCTCGACAGCCGCACGGGGACGGAAATCATGGACATGCTGCGCGAGTTCAACCGTGAACTGGGCATGACCGTCGTGATGGTCACGCACGAGCGAGCGCTGGCTGAGAGGTATGCGGAGCGGATGGTTTTTGTGGCCGACGGAAAGCTGGTGGAAGATCGGCCGAACCGTCCAACCAATAAGTAGCTTGGGAGCCACCGCCGCCTTGGAATGAAACTGGGTGCCCCACTCATGGCCAATTTTGCCAGAAGTGGGATTTTCGACATGAGTCAGGAAGGTGTTTCGTGAAGATCCCGGATCTGACCGAACTCGCTGTGCGCAATTTGCGCGAGTCTCTGTTGCGGAATTCTCTGACAACCGTCGGGATTTCGGTCGGCGTAGCTTCGCTTGTGGCCATGCTCTCGCTCGGCATTGGCCTGCAGCAGATGGCTTCGCGGCGGCTGGTGAAGTCGGGATTGTTCGACACGATCATTGTCAGCTCACGGCGCGAGATGCGCGGCATGGATCGCGAAGAAGAACGCAACGGGCCGATCTTCGGAGAGAGCCGAATTCTGGACGAAGCAGCGCGAGAGGAAATCGAGCGGATTCCGAATGTGACCGAAGCGTTCCCGGATATTCGCTTTGCCACCGAGTTGCAGTTCGAAGATAAGCCACATTTGACGATGGTGACCGCCCTGCCATTGTCGGCGCGATCCAACGACGCGTTTGATGGTATGCAGGGCAGCTTTTTTACTTCTGATTCAGCGCCTGAGGCAATACTTCAGAAGTCATTTGCGGAGGAACTGCTGGGCAAAACGCCGCCCCTGGGCGCGCCCGAGCCCGATGTAAGGGAGTTGGCCCAACCGCTGCTGGGGAAAGAGCTGGTGATGCACTATGCGCAGCGAGGGCTGGCTCCCGCGACTGGCGGAGAACCCGAAAGTGGCGATGTTACCGGAGCCTCGTATTCGGTGGTGTCCCGCGAGCAGAAGCTGAAGATTGTCGGCGTCTCCGATCAGGACCCCGAAAGCATGCGCGGCTCGTCCCGCGCTAAGGTCTTCTTGCCCCTGAAGCTGGCGGAAGATTTGCACGTGATGCTCCCAGCGGATTTGCGGGAAATTTCACACGCGAGTGATGAGGCAGTGTATTCGTCGATCAGCGTGCGGGTGAAAAATCCCGCCAAGATCCAGGCGGTCGAGGATGCCGTCAAGAAGATGGGGTTCACCACGTTTTCCATCGCCGATGCCAGCCGGGGACTGCGCCAGTTTTTCGGTGTGCTATATGCGTTCTTGGGGATTTTTGGAAGTCTTGCCCTCATTGTGGCATCGATTGGGATTGTGAACACACTCGTCATGGCGATCCTGGAGCGTCGGCG
>Ga0126378_10004310_pt1 | contig 10835 bp, 8 predicted proteins | sample PanSoiMetPlot_23_FD_92587 | JGI IMG/M metagenome (GOLD analysis project Ga0126378, IMG submission 92587) | Tropical forest soil microbial communities from Panama - MetaG Plot_23 | ecosystem: Environmental > Terrestrial > Soil > Tropical forest > Bulk soil | place: Panama | collected 2016-02-17
AGGAAGGTTCCATTGGGCACGGGCGTGAACACCACGTTGTCGGTGGCCAGGAATATATTGGCATTGGCAAGTTCGGCGACATTTCCAAGTGCATCGCAGAGCAGGCAATTGTCGAATCCCCGCGAGCGTGCTTCAAACACTGCTCTCGCATTGTTGGGGTAGAGGCATCCGGCCTTTGCGTCGACAGGCATGCTCTCGATTGTGGGACGGCGGAATGCGGAACAGGTGATTGACATTCCGTCAGGCTTGGGCATTGGAGTTTCATAGAGGGTCAGGCACCACTGCGTCGACTCCGGATCGTGCGCGACCGCAGACGGACCGTTCCGCTCTGCCCAATACATGGGACGGATATAGATTGCGGACTGCGCACTGAAGCGCTTTAGGCCGTCGAGCGTCAGCTCGACCCAAGTGCTGGCGGAAACGACCGGCTTCAAGAGCATCTTCGCCGCCGATTGATTGACGCGGGCGCAGTGGCTGGCGAGATCCGGCGTCACACCTTCGAACGCCCTCGCGCCGTCAAAGACGGTTGAAGCAGCCCATGCAGCATGAGTGCGGGGGCCCATTATCGGAATGTTGCCGGCGTGCCAATCCCCGTTGAAGAAGGTCCATGTTTTCGACCATCCGTCCCAGCCGACCATCTCTACTCCTCCCTGCGGTATGAGCGAGAGCTGTCCAAAGTGCACGCCCCACTCACAAGCTATAGAACGATCTCCACCAAATTCGGCCCTTGGCTTTCAAGCCCGGTTCGAAGCTGCGTGGCGAAACCTTCGAGCGTCGTGACGCGCACAGCGGGCACTCCCATCCCCCTGGCAAGCGATACCCAGTCGAGGTCGGGATGGCCAATTTCAAGCATATCCAGGGCGCGCGGCCCGGGCGGGCCAACGCCAACATTGGCATATTCCTGTTTAAGGATAGCGTAGGCGCGATTGGCAAAGATGACGGTGGTGATTCTCAGGCTCTCCCGGGCCATGGTCCACAGCGCCTGCAGGGTGTACATTCCACTGCCATCGGCCGAGAGGCAAAGTACCGGCCGGTGGGGACATGCCACGGCGGCACCCACGGCCAAGGGCATCCCAATACCGATAGAGCCACCAGTGTTCACCATCCAGTCGTGGGGTGGTGCATCCCTGGTCAAGGCCATCATGCTGCGCCCGGAGGTGATGGATTCATCTACCACGATCGCATTCTCGGGCAGCAGGGCGGCGACCACGGTCGCGAGACCCTGCGGAGATATCTCGCCCGTTGGCAGTGATGGACGCCTGGGGTCACTGGCGAGCGGCACCGTCTCTCGGATCGACAGCGCGGTGGCCAGGTCCTCGAGCGTCCCCGCATAGTCCTCACCGGGGCGGGCCAGGTCGGAGATCTCGCAGTCTTCCGGGGTGAGCGTGCTTTTCCTGTTGGGGTGGCCGAAGAACGAGACCGGAGGTGACGCGCCAACCAAGATGAGGCGGCGAAACCTGCTCAGCAGTTCGACCGCCTGCTCGACCGGGTATGGTATTCGCTCAACGGCAGGCCTCCCGGCACCGCGCTCGATACGCGTGAAGGAAAAAGGGGCGAGGAGTTGGGCGCCCGTGGCGGCAGCGATGCGTCCAGCGGCGGCAAGCCCCCTCCCGTAGAGCGCGTTGCCGGTCAAGACTATGCCGCAGGGTATCCCTGCTCGCAGCATCGCCGCGACGCCCTCAACTCTAGCACTCGGAGCCTTTGGCGGTGTCGGCACGACAGGGGTCGGGACGCTCGTTGCACCGTCGGTCCAAGCGGAGTCGGCAGGCAGAATCAGTGTGGCGATCTGGCCCGGCGCCGTCCGCGCGGCGACGATCGCCTCAGCGACGTCGCGGGCCACGTCGGTAGCGGTGTTCGACGTCCGAAGCCACTTGGAGTAGGGGCGCGCAATCGCCTCGATATCAGAGGCCAGCGGGGGATCATGGCGCTTGTGGTGTGTCGTATGATCGCCAATGATATTGACGAGGCTTATGCTCGCGCGACTGGCATTGTGCAAGTTGGCAAGGCTGTTGGCCAGGCCGGGGCCGAGATGCAAGAGCGTGCTCGCCGGGTGACCGGCCATGCGCGCGTAGCCGTCGGCGGCACCTGTGGCGACGCCTTCGAAAAGACAGGACACGCAACGCACTTCCGGAAAACGGTCGAGCGCAGCCACGAGATGCATTTCTGATGTGCCAGGATTGGCAAAGCAGACTTTGATGCCCCCTGCGATCAGGGCAAGAGCGGCGGATTCAGCGCCGTTCATTGCCGATAGCGGGTGGGTGATTCGGGCCAGCGCCGCAGTGGCGGTCGACGCAAACCATTCCCGACGAATAGGGGAGAAGTACTTCGCCGGCCCAAGCCGCAAATATGCTCCTCTGCATCATAGAACGGAATCTCCGTCCGGAGAAGTTCAATAGGCGCCCTTTCCGGCAATAATTGCGATGATCGTACGAAGCATAATACGCAGGTCGAAGAGAATGGACCAATTCTCTAGATAGTAGATATCGCATTCTATGCGGCGGCGGAGCTCATCTTCGGTAGCGGTTTCGCCGCGCCAGCCATTGACCTGCGCCCAACCTGTGATCCCTGGCTTGACTTTGTGTCGTTCTGCATAACGGGGGACCGCCTCCCCGTAGAGCTTGCCTCCGACTCTTGCGCGTATGGCGTGAGGCCTTGGACCAACGATCGACATGCTACCCCTGAGGACATTAAGCAGCTGTGGGAGCTCATCGGCGCTGGTCCGTCGCAGGAAACGCCCGACGGGCGAGACGCGCGGGTCGCTCTTGATGGTCAGGCTCTCCCCGTCCCTGTCCCGATGGGCATGAAACATAGTGCGGAATTTGTAAACCTCGATCACCTTGTTGTTGAAGCCGATGCGCCGCTGACAAAAGAACACCGGTCCGGAGCTGTCGAGCTTTATGGCAACCGCTATCAAGGCGAATAGGGGCAGCAGGAAAAGGAGAACGGACGCAGCGATGAGTTTGTCCTCGATCAGCTTCGCCGCTAGCCGCCAACCGTCAAGGGGCTTTGACGACAGAGTCAAAATGCCGGCGCCGTTTCGCCATACCATGCGATCAGTCGACAGTGAGCGGAAAGGCGGGCTCGCGCTCAGTTGAAGGTTGATGGCCAAAGAGCGCGTCGCGTGGACTGCCTCAGTGAACTGGGTGTCTGCTGTTCGCGGCGGCACCAGGACTACATCGTCCACACGCACACGACGCGCGAATTCAACCAAATCCTTCGGGGTGCCGAGCCAAGCTGAAGCCCTAGGGATAGCGGCCGTGTGGTCTCTTTGGTTGTCGAAAACCCCCAAAGTGCGGATCCAGGGTCGTCGCGCGTCGCAAAGCGTCTCCAACACAAGATCGCGTTGCGGACCATCCCCAACTACGACGACGTTTCGCGAAATCACCCCGGATCGCGCCAGGTGAAGCAACGCTCTATAGACGATCCAGCGCTCGATACAGATCGCCGCAATGCAGATGCAGACGAAGGTGTACCACCAACTCCTTTGGTAGGGTGTTTGCGCTGAAAAGGTGAGGGTGATCACATACCAGATGAAGAGGGGCAGACCGGTGGCAACGAGAATTTTCCCGAATTGATCGTGAGGCGGATCGAGCACCTCGAAGTCATAGAGCTCGAAATGGTAAAGCACCGTCAGGATCAGCGCCGCCGCTCCCATCGAGACATACAAGTAGCGCTCGTAGTCTGGTGCCTGGACTCCGAGAGCGAGCATGAAGGCGAGACTCGCGGCAAGGAGAATGGTGGAGATGTCGATGGCGGCGACGATACCCGCGGTTATCTGGGGTGAATATTCTCTGTTGTGACCTGCAACCGAGGACTGAGCGACAGATGGGGCACCACTGCCTCGAAGTACGCCCGGGACGTCAACCATCGCAGGATCCTCACGCCGCGAACCCGACTCATGATGAGGGCCTAGGCGCCTCGCGCCGTCACCCTCTGCTATGCTAAGGGCTTGTTGAACTTGGCCGCAATCTACCATTCCGCACAGAGTCTCCCCTAAAAGACGTAGCCCGCTTCTACGTTGGGCGGAAAATAGCCTCGGCACCTGTACATTGGGCCTCGTCTCTGCTCCTCCCTTCGTCGGTGGTATGCCGCCGATACCCGTCGAGCACGCGGATTCTGGCCGGCGACGCTAGAGTTGCGTGGCCGGGACCTTGGTGGCGTGGAAGTGGCCCCGCGACATCCTCAGGTGCTTCCACCCATAGGTCGTGAACCAGACATGCAACCCGACTGGCGCCAACAGACCGAGCAGCAGCACCCAGTCCGAAACCCCGAGAGACCATCCGGCGACGCCGATAGCTCCAAGCGCTGCAGCAATGCAGATGAGCAAGACAACGGTCTGGCCCACCGTTAATCCGGCCTGAAGCATGAGGTGATGCAGGTGTCTGCGGTCGCCCGCCATGGGGCTAAGGCCAGATGCCGTGCGGCGCACGATCAAGCTCAATGTGTCGATGACGGGCAGCGCGCAGATCCACAGGGCCGCCACCGGCGAAAGCGACGGCCCTCGGGCCTGGGAAAGACCGATGGCGACAAAGGCCAGCGCCAAGCCGAGCATCATGCTGCCTCCATCGCCCAAGAACACCGAAGCGCGAGCGCGCCACGGATGCCGCATGTTGAACAGGAGAAAGCCTAGAATGCTGCATCCCAGCAGGAGGATGAGAAGCAGCTCGTCGCGCAAACCCAGCAACCCGGCCGCAACCCCAAACCAGGCTAGCGCGGTCACACAGATTCCGCCCGCCAGCCCGTCCAGCCCGTCGATCATATTGACCGCGTTGATCATACCGACAACCGCGAAAATCGTGAACGGCAGCGCCCAGGCGGCAAGCATAACCGGACCGTCGTGTACAAGATTTCCGGCACTTTGAATGAGAAAGCCACTCGGCCAAACCACGACGGCAGCGGCGAGACCCTGAGCCACGAGTTTGAACAGGGGCCGAAGATCGGTTACATCGTCAGCGATGCCGATCGATACGACCAGCGTCATTCCGATAAAGAAGTTCGTGAAATCCAGCGGCCATCGATCCAGGAACAGCGCTGCGGCGTTGAAGGCGACATACACGGCCGCACCTGCAAGAGGGATTTGTCCTTCATGGTTCTTTCGCGCTGTCGGCTTGTCCACGAGGTGGAGGCGCTTTCCCCACTTCTCCATGATGGAGGTGAGCACGAGCGAAAGCAAAAACGCATTCACGCAGTAGACAGCGATGCATCGTATACTCGGCCCGTCGACCAACAATGAGGCCCCCTGTCTGTATGGGAATGCAGCCATAGTGCTGGCATTCTCTCGCGGAGCCCAATCCCCAATTAGAACGAGAAGGATCGTTCAGAGGTCGTAGCGGTTGCGCCCATGGTATCGCAGTCTGCGGCCGTTTCAGCTCAGAAGCCGCGGCAGCGCGGTCCCATCCTGACCCAGAAAGATGAGGTGTGATCGGGCCTTCGGGCCGCGCTGGCGCCCTTCACGTCCCGCGCGCCTCAGCTTGTCGCCCCGATACCGCCTTTGGATAGCTTACTGCGACTGAAACGATCGGTCATCGTGCGGAAGAAATCGACTGCGACATCTGGTGAAGCGCGGTTCCGACATGCAAAGGCGTACATCGCGGAGACGTCCTACAAATCCTACTATAAATAGCTTCTATTCACAGAATGCACGTCATCGCGACCCGTTCGCGGCGACGCAGCAACGGGACTCAGACGCGGGTCTTCGAGTTTTCTCTTCCTTCACATTTCGATTGACTGGAGGTCTTCGTGCAAGCCGTTGACGTTGCCATCGTTGGAGCCGGCCCCTACGGATTGTCGATCGCGGCCCACCTGCAGGCCCGGGGCATTGACTTTCGGATTTTCGGAACGCCGATGGAGGCGTGGATAAGTCACATGCCGGCCGGCATGATGTTGAAATCGGACGGCTCTTCCTCCGATCTCTCGGAGCCGGACGGCCACCTGACCCTCGAGGAGTTCTGCGGGCAGAGGGGATTTGAACACCACGAGACGCAGAAGCCGGTGCCTCTCGACACCTTCATCGAGTACGGGCTCGCCTTCCAGCGGCGCTTCGTTCCCATGGTGGAACCAAGGCTCCTGGTTTCACTCGCCAGATTTTCGAACAACTTCTCCCTCCGGTTCGCGGATGGCGAGGTCGTGGCGGCTCGCCGCGTGATCGTCGCAGTGGGCATTACACCTTTCAGATGGATGCCCGGCTTTCTCGGAGGGCTCCCACCCGAACTCCTTTCGCACTCCAGTCAATTCGGGACGGTCGATCATTTCCGAGGAAAGACGGTCGCCGTCCTTGGCGCCGGCGCCTCCGCTCTGGACCTAGCCGCCTTGCTTCACGAACAGGGGGCGGAGGCTTCCCTCATAGCCCGCCGAGCGGAGCTGGATTTTCACTCGTTTCCGACGTCTCGCGCGGTTTGGCGCCGCGTTCTTCGCCCAAACACCGGAATCGGACTCGGGTGGAGATTGCGCATCTTCTCGGATGCGCCCCAAGTCTTTCGCGCTTTGCCGCAGAAGGTGCGGCGGCATCAGGTCAGCACCCTCCTCGGGCCTTCCGGAGGATGGTTCATGAAGGACCGCATCCTCGGCCGGGTCCAACTATTGACAGGCCGCACGACGCAGAATGCCCTTATCCGCAATGGCCGGGTTCACCTCAGCCTGTCGACGAGCGACGGAAGACAGAGTGAAATCGCCGCCGACCATGTCATTGCTGCGACGGGGTACAGGATAGACTTGCGGCAACTGAAGTTTCTAACTGCGGAAACGCTCGCCCGGATCCGCTCGGTCGAGAACGAACCTCTCCTCTCCGCCAATTTCGAGAGCACCGTTCCCGGTCTCTTCTTCGTCGGTCCGATGTCGATGAGCAGCTTTGGGCCGGTCACGCGCTTCGTCTTCGGAGCAAAGTATACGGCGTTTAGAATCGCCGGGCATCTCGCGAGATCGGCTTCCCGCCGGTATCAAGTCCATGTCAGTCGGCCAGCCAGAGCTCTGGCGCCCGAGATCGCGGTTGATCATGACCTTGCTCCGCCTTGACCCGTCGGAGAACGGTTGCGCAATTCGCGGGTGCGAGTCGCAACGCGCACCCGCAATCGCATCATTCTTCGGGCGCCGGGCCAAACGCCACATCTTGATGGTCTGCTCCCTCTACGCAATGCCCTATCGGGTCATGCGATGCATAGCCGCGAGTGACGCGAACGTCTATGTTCTGGGAGGGCCCGGCTCAACCGGACTTCGCCATTCCCGATATTGCAAGGCCTTCGTTTCGAGCACACGCCCCGGTATGGGCGAGCGCGATCAGGCGTACGCCAGTGAGATCAATCGCTGCGTCCGTGACTTTGGCATCGACATGGTGGTTCCCGCGGGCGCCGCTGCCACGCGTGCGCTCATCGCAAACAGAGATATCATCGAGGCTCCCTGCTTTCCCCTGCCGACATTGGAGCAGTTCGACTTCCTGAACGACAAATGGAAGTTCACGCAACTCTGCATTTCCCTGGACATCGCTTGCCCCAAGAGCACGCGCTTTGCCGGTCGTGCCGAATTGATGCAGAGCCTCGAGGACGGGACTTTGCGGTTCCCCTCGATCGCCAAGCCGCTCGGCCAGGATGGCGGTCACGGCGTCCTCAAACTGCAGCCCGACGACGCCAGATCCCAGATCGAAAAGATCGACTATCACCCGATCATCCTGCAGGAGTTCATCGAGGGTGAAGACATCGGTGCGAGTGTCTACTGCGAGCGGGGAGAAATCAGGTCCTTCATAGCGCATTCACTGAAGGACGGAATCTATAGAACATTCCTCGATCACCGAATAGTGGATGCAATTTCCCGCATCGTCGGTCCGCTGAGGGCCGATGGCGTTTACAATTTCGACATGCGGCTGACGCCAAGCAATGAAATCTACTATCTGGAGTGCAATCCCCGCCTCTATTTCAAGATAGCGCTGTCGATGGCTGCTGGAATCAACTTTGTGCATCTTGGAGTGGATCCGAGCGCCGGCATCCCTGCCTCGCTCCCGCATGGCACCCAAGTAAGACGACCCTGGGCCCTCGCTTTAAGCCTATGCAAACCGTGGACCATCACATGGCTGGATATTGCCCTGTTCCTGTCGCTCCTCAAGGATCCGGTGTCCTACCTGAGGGAGTCGCTGCGGATCGACTGGGACTACTGAACGCCGAGACCAACGCATCGTGGGCACGTCGCGCGCCTTTGGACGAACCGATGAAGTGTGAGACGATTGCCACTCATGCAGGCTACGAGATAGACCCGACGACGAAGGCTGTAGCGGTTCCGATCTATCAGACGGTCGCCTATGCTTTCGATAGTGCCGAGCATGGAGCGGCTCTGTTCAATCTCGAGGTCGAAGGCAACATCTATACCCGAATCGGGAATCCGACCAACGCCGTCCTGGAGCGCCGCGTTGCCGCACTGGAGGGCGGTGTTGGGGCGTTGAGCGTGGGCTCCGGCGCGGCTGCAGTTCACTATTCGATCCTTAACATTGCCGAACTGGGGACGAACCTGGTTTCCGTTCCGCAGCTCTATGGCGCCACTTACACGCTATTCGCGCACGTCTTGCCGAAGCTGGGAATCGAAGTGCGGTTTGCAAAGAGCGACCGGCCGGACGACCTGGAGTGTCTTATCGATCACAACACCCGGGCAGTCTATTGCGAGAGCGTCGGCAATCCGGCCGGAAACATCGTGGATCTCGAGGCGACGGCAGAGGTCGCCCATCGACATGGCGTACCTCTAATCGTCGACAACACGGTGGCGACGCCCATTCTGCTGAAGCCCATAGAGCATGGTGCGGACATCGTGGTGCATTCTCTCACCAAGTTCATGGGAGGGCATGGCACCACGATGGGTGGAATCGTCGTCGATAGCGGCAGGTTTCCATGGCGGCAGCACGCTGCCCGCTTTCCGATGTTGAATGAACCAGAGCCCTCCTATCACGGCGTGGTCTACACCCAACAATTCGGCAGTGCTGCTTATATCGCTCGATGTCGCACCGTTTGTCAGCGAAACACGGGCGCTGTCTTGTCCCCCCTAAACGCTTTCTTGCTTCTTCAGGGAATCGAGACCCTGCCTCTGCGCATGGAGCGCCATGTCGAGAATGGCCGCAAGGTGGCGGAGTATCTCCGGCAGAGTCCCAACGTGGAATGGGTCAACTACCCGGGCTTTCGTGATAGCCCCTATCACGCCCTGTCCCAGAAATATCTGGGAGGCCGCTGCTGCTCACTCATGACATTTGGCATCAAGGGAGGATTTGAGGCGGGCCGAAAGTTCTTCAACGCGCTCAGGCTGTTCACGCGACTTGTCAATCTGGGAGACGTCAAATCCTTAGCCTGCCACCCGGCATCTACGACACACAGGCAGTTGAGTGAGAGCGAACTGCGCCAGACCGGAGTATCACCGGAGACGATTCGCCTAAGTGTCGGCATTGAGCACATTGACGACATCATCGCCGACCTCGACCAAGCCATGGAGGCGGTCGAATGAGGCCGAGGGACGGCGCCGTGACGATCAACGCCTGTCCCTCGTCCAAGTCCGTTCGACAAGCGGAGGCCCGCGGCTGGGTCCCGCTTCATGCCCTTCGCCCCGCGCATCCCAGGGGAGGATTCTCATGCCCGTTGTAGTCCATGAGGAATTGCCGTGGTACCTCCGGTCAAGGCAAATGGCACTCTGTTCGGGGAACAGGACGCGCTTCAAAGATCCCGATGCGCCATGTCTCGAGATCGGTCTTGTCAACAACATGCCAGACTCGGCCCTCGAGCAGACGGAGCGACAATTCATTTCTCGCATCGAGGCTGCCAGTGGGGCGATGGTCGTCCGGGTCCGGCTGTATGCGTTACCGGAAATCCCGCGATCCGATAGCGGCAGGTGTCACATAGGCCGTTACTACTCGGGCCTCGACGACCTTCGCAACGCCTCACTCGATGCCTTGATTATTACCGGGACGGAGCCGCGGGCTGCCAATCTGAGGGATGAACCCTATTGGCACAGCCTTGGCGAACTGTTTGATTGGGCAGAACGCAACACTATCTCGACATTCTTGTCCTGCCTGGCCGCACATGCTGCGGTTCTCCACGCTGACGGTGTAAGCCGCCACGCCCTGGGCGAAAAGTCTTTTGGCGTCTTCGACCACATCGTGACGACCGACCATCCCCTGGCGCGAGCTCTTCCATTGAAGCTACCGATACCTCATTCGCGATGGAACGAAGTTCGCGGCGACGCTCTCGCATCCTGCGGGTATCAAATTCTTGCAGAATCCGAGGCAGCGGGGATCGGTCTGTTTGCCAAACAAAGGAGAAGCTTGTTTCTGCTCTCTCAGGGGCATCCGGAATATGAGGCCGTTACCTTGTTCAAGGAATATAGAAGGGATGTCGGACGCTTTCTGAGGCGCGAGCGCGAGACATATCCCGCAGTTCCTTGCGGATATCTTGGTTCAGATGCGACAGAAGCATTCGCCGCCTTCCGCCAGCGGGCACTGTCGAACCGCGACGAATCGATGCTGGGGGCCTTTCCCCACGAACCGGCCAGAGGCCAACTGAGGAACAGGTGGGGCCGCTCCTCCATATGCCTGTTTCGGAACTGGCTGCTATACATAGCCGAGAAGAAGGGAAGTCTAAGCTCCCGGATGGTCTTAACGCGTGCCAGGGAGCACACCGACCCCCTTGTCGCAGCCCCGCTAACCTGAACCAGACGACCGGCGGCCAGCCATCGGGCTCCTAGTAACCGCCCCGTGGGGTGTCTGGAGGAGCTGAAATCGGCGCCAGAGCGCGCGCGAGCTCCTCCAGGGGCCATGCGCTCGTCTACACGTCGGCTTTTTTGGGATGCAAGACAGGTAGTCGCCCGTGAAGAATTTG
>Ga0126378_10004311_pt1 | contig 10835 bp, 8 predicted proteins | sample PanSoiMetPlot_23_FD_92587 | JGI IMG/M metagenome (GOLD analysis project Ga0126378, IMG submission 92587) | Tropical forest soil microbial communities from Panama - MetaG Plot_23 | ecosystem: Environmental > Terrestrial > Soil > Tropical forest > Bulk soil | place: Panama | collected 2016-02-17
CAACGCCGCCCATACAGGGGCAGCAAACCGCCCAACGTAGCCCGTAACCCCGGGCTGAACCCGGCCCGATTTAGAGTGAACGGGTGCACGTCCGGGCAGTAGGTGACCGTGTCTGACCACGCTGCCCGGGGGGAATCGGGGGGTCGTCCCCTGCTGGACCTGCTGGCCGCCTGGCTGCCCCGCCAGCGTTGGTTCCCTGGCCGCGGCACGCACCTGGCCGGGCTCACCCTCATCTCGGACGTGCCCCTGCAAGACGGCTATCCGGCGCTGCGGCATCTCATCGTGGAGGCCCAGCTGCCGGGCGGCCGGGCCCGTTTCCAGGTCCCGGTCGGTTACCGGCCCGAGCCCGACCTGCCGCCGTGGCTGGACGGCGCCCTGATTGGCCACCACGACGGGGTTGCCTGCTACGACGCTCTGCACGACCCCGAACTCGGGGACGTCCTGCTGCGCGGCATCAGCGACCAGCGGCTGGCCGGCCGGCTCAGATTCGTGCGCGAGTCCGACGGCCCTTCGCTGACCGGGCACTCCCGCAACGGGCGGCTTCTCGGGGCCGAGCAGAGTAACACCAGCCTCGTCTTCGATAACCGGGTCATCCTCAAGGTGCTGCGACGGCTGTTCCCCGGTGACAACCCTGACCTCGAGGTCGCGGACGCGCTGGCCCGGCTCGGCTCCGCGCACGTCGCGGCCCCGTACGGGTGGATCGAGGCCGACCTCGACGGAGAGCGGGTCCTGCTCGGCGTGCTGTCGCAGTTCCTTGCCGGCGCCAGCGACGGCTGGTCGCTCGCGCTGGCGAGCCTGCGCGAGCTCCGGGCCGAGCCCGCCGAGCCCGGCTTGCCCTATGCCGACGAGGCCAGGCTGCTCGGCATCGCCACCGCCGAGCTGCACAAAGACCTCGCCAGGGCGTTCGGCAGTCGCGCGATGACACCGGCCGAGCTGACGGCCATGGCCGACGACATGCATCGCAAGCTTGCCGATGCCGTCGACCTGGTCGGCGACCTGCGCCGCTACGAGGCAAGGATCAGTGCTGCCTACGACGCGGTCGCGCAGCTCACCACGCCGGTCGAGCTTCAGCGAATCCACGGTGATTACCACCTGGGCCAGGTCCTGCGCGCCAGCCACGGCTGGGTCGCCCTGGACTTCGAGGGCGAGCCGGGCGTGCCGCTCGAGGTGCGGCGCGCGCCGGCCCCGGCCCTCCGTGACGTGGCCGGCATGCTCCGCTCGTTCGATTACGCAGCGCGTCACGAGCTGGTAACCGGGGATACACCGAGCGCCGCTGACGCGGCTAGCGCCTGGGCACGGCAGTGCGAGGACGCCTTCTGCGCCGGGTATGCCGCAGGTGGCGGTGCCGACCCGGCAGGACACGCCACCCTGCTGCGCGCACTCACACTGGAGAAGGCGGTCTACGAAGTGGTCTATGAGTACCGGCACCGGCCGTCCTGGCTGCCCATCCCGCTCGACTTCGTGGCGGCGGCATGACCGCCGATACTCACCACGTTGATCGGGTCAGCCTGGCCGAGATCGACCGGCTGCTGGCCGGGCACCACTACGACCCGCACGCGATCCTCGGCGGGCACCCTGGCCCCGACGGCGTCACCATCAGGGCGCTGCGGCCCCTCGCGGAGACCGTCACACTTGTCTTGCCCGGTGGCAGCCGCGTCCCGATGCGGCACGTGTACCAGGGCGTCTTCTCGGTGACCGTGCCCGGCGACACCGTGCCCGACTACCGGATCGCGGTGACGTACCCCGGCACCGAGGAGACCGTCGGCGACGACGCCTACCGGCATCTGCCCAGCCTCGGCGAGGTCGACCTGCACCTGATCGCCGAGGGCCGGCATGAACAACTGTGGACCGTCCTCGGCGCCCGGCTGCGCCAGAACGTCGGCGCCACCTCGTTCGCAGTGTGGGCTCCGAATGCCCAGGGCGTCCGGGTCATCGGTGACTTCAACCACTGGGACGGCCGGGCCCACCCGATGCGTTCTCTCGGTGGCTCGGGCATCTGGGAGCTGCTCATCCCTGGTGTCGGAAATGGCGCCACGTACAAGTACGACGTCTGCGGCCCCGACGGCAACTGGCACCGCAAGGCGGACCCGCTGGCTCGCTGGGCCGAGTGCCCGCCGGCCACGGCGTCCCGGGTGTTCGAGTCGCAGCACACCTGGGGTGATGCGCAGTGGCTGACCCAGCGGGGCCAGCGTGACCTGCTCACCAGCCCCATGAGCATCTACGAGGTGCACCTCGGATCGTGGCGGCCGGGCCTCGGCTACCGGGAGCTAGCCAGTCAGCTCACCAGCTACGTCACGGAGCTGGGCTTCACCCACGTGGAGTTCCTGCCCGTCGCCGAGCACCCGTTCGGCGGCTCGTGGGGCTACCAGGTCACGTCCTACTACGCGCCCACGGCGCGGTTCGGCACCCCCGACGAGTTCCGGTACCTGGTCGACTGCCTGCACCAGGCGGGCATCGGCGTTCTGCTCGACTGGGTGCCCGCGCATTTCCCGCGTGATGTCTGGGCGCTGGCCCAGTTCGACGGCACGCCGCTGTACGAGCATCCCGACCCGCATCGCGGCCAGCACCCGGACTGGGGCACGCTGATCTTCGACTACGGCCGTCCTGAGGTGCGCAACTTCCTGGTGGCGAACGCCCTGTTCTGGCTTGAGGAGTTCCACGCCGACGGGCTGCGCGTCGATGCTGTCGCCTCGATGCTCTATCTCGACTATTCGCGCAAGGCCGGGGAGTGGTCACCGAACGCGCTCGGGGGCCGGGAGAACCTGGACGCGGTGTCGTTCCTCCGCGAGGTCAACGCGACCTGCTACAAGCGCGTGCCGGGCATCGCGATGGTCGCTGAGGAATCCACCGCGTGGCCGGGCGTGACGCGACCGGTGCACCTCGGCGGGCTGGGCTTCGGCTTTAAGTGGAACATGGGCTGGATGCACGACACGCTGAGCTACCTCAGCCGCGACCCGGTGCACCGCACCTACCACCACGACGAGATCACCTTCTCGATGATCTACGCCTACAGCGAGAACTACATCCTTCCGCTCTCCCACGACGAGGTCGTGCACGGCAAGGCCGCGCTGCTGCGGAAATTCGCGGGAGACGAATGGCGCCAGTTCGCGGGGCTGCGCTCGCTGCTGGCCTTCCAGTGGGCCCACCCGGGCAAGCAACTGCTGTTCATGGGCTCGGAGTTCGGTCAGGGCGACGAGTGGTCGGAGCAAGCCGGTCTCCCGTGGCACGTGCTGGAGTACCCCACGCATGCGGGCGTGCAGCAGCTCGTCAAGGACCTCAACGCGGCCTACGCCGCCCATCCGTCGCTCTGGCAGCAAGACAGCTCGCCTGCGGGCTTCCAGTGGATCGACGCGAGCGACTCGGCCGGCAACGTGCTGTCGTTCCTGCGTTTGAGCTCCGACGGCAACGTGGTTGCGTGCGTGGCCAACTTCGCCGCCATGCCGCACCACGGCTACCGGATCGGCCTTCCGTCGGCCGGCCCGTGGGCCGAGATCGTCAATACTGACGCGGAGATCTACGGCGGCTCCGGGGTCGGCAACTACGGCGTCGTCGAGGCGACGTTCGAGCCCTGGCACGGCCGGCCTGCGTCGGCGGAGCTGAGCATCCCGCCGCTCGGCGTCTTGTGGCTCACGCCGTTGCAGGCCGACACGACCGACGCCTAGCATCGCCGGGTTGGTGGACAATTGAAGTCATGGAGCCGGGCAGCCGCAATCGTGTCTTGATCGCGCTGAGCGCTGCGACGCGATGGGCGAGAGACTATTCCAGGCGCTGGCGCTGGCGTCCGCCTGCAGCAGGCGTCCGTGAACCGCGCCGCCCGAGGCCCACGCTTCCAGCAGCGGCGATCGCGCTTGCCGAGCCGCGCACCGGCCAGCGCCGGCGGATCAAGCTGACCAGGCGCAACGTCGTTCGCTGATCGATCCCGCCCGCTGGCCGGCGTCAGTCGACCTCAACTATCCGCGCCGAGACAAGCGAGCCGGAGTCGATCTCCAGCAGGCCGATTGTTCCGTGGGGCTGGCGGCGCCGGTCGGTGGGCGAGCCGGGATTGAAGATGCGGAACCCACCGTTGCGCGCGTCGAGCGGGATGTGGGAGTGACCGTAGACGACAACGTCTGCATGCGGGAACGTGGTTCGCATCCGTCGCAGCCGCCCGTCAGCCGCGCCAGCGTCGTGGATCATCGAGACCTTCAGCCCGGCCAGCTCCGTTTCGAGGGTCGGCCGCGCCCCCCAGGCGACCACGTCAGGTGCGTCGTTGTTGCCGACCACCGCGTGCACGGGCGCGTACCCGGCCAGTTCGTCGAGCACTGAGGCGACGCAGACATCCCCGGCGTGCAGGATCGCATCCGCCCGCCGCAGCCACGCGGCGACGGCGGGCGGGCAGGACTTCCAGCGCCGCGGCGCGTGGGTGTCAGCGAGGACGACGACCTGCATCTGTCCATCGTGACCCGGGTAGTGACTGCCGTGATGGATGAGCTGCTGAACGGGCAGGAGCCCGTGCCGGCCGCGCTGGTCGCGTCGCGAGCGGCAGCCGCAATCGAGCCGGGCCGGGTTAGTGCCCTCCTCACCGGCCGTGAGGAGATCGCATGACAGCGTTTCGGCCAGGACGAGGCGCGCCGCACAGGATCATCGGTCCCCCCCAGTCCCCTGCTTACTGGCTCGAACCGTACCGGCGTGCGGCCACCGACAGCACAGGCCAGGCACAGCTACGCCTCGCCCTGGCTGGCCGGAAGTCAACCCCAGACGGCCGCCCTGCACCATCCCCGAACTCATGGATGCACGGCGAGCGCTGACACCCTAAACTGCCCGCGACCACATCAGCGCCAGCAGCAGGATGCAGCGTGACGCGCGACTTTGCCCATGTCACCGGTCCGGACGGGACGGTGACTCCCATCCCGGACGGGACCCGGCTGGTGTTCGGCCGAGGTCCCGACGCCGACCTCGTCATCCCGGCCGGGCTCGGGCTCTCGCGGCGTGCTGGCGTGATCAGCGCGGTGGGCGGCGGTGCCTGGGTTGCCAACATCAGCCATACGCACGCCCTGTACGCAGAAGGCGATGGGTACCGCGTCCGCCTGCCGCGGCTCGACGCGGGCGGCGAGCCGTCCAAGGGCTGGTTTCTGCGCGAAGGAGCGGCGCTGGTCGGCTCGCGCTCCATGCTGGAAGAGGGCAAGCCGATACGACTGGTAGTGGCGGCCAGCCGGCCGCAGGACAGTCAGGTATCCCCGCCGGGACGGCCGGAAGGCGAACCGACGCTGCTGCCGTTCTACCTCGACCCCAACACGAAGCTGTTCCTTGTCGCCCTGCTGTGGTGCAGGCCATGGCTGGTCGACCCGGCGCGCGGTTCGCCGCTGCCCCGCACGCCCGAGATCGCCCGGGCGGCCCTCGAGGTGACCGACGCCCATCACGAGCTCACGTGCTTCGACACCGATCCGGCTTTCCGGGACCGGCTAGCCGCGCGCGTCGGCGAGCACGTGAAGGTCCTGCGCCGCAAGCTGCTCGACCGGGGCATGGTCCGGCCCGGTGTGCGGCTCTCCGATGAGGTCGCCGTCACGGCGCTGATCGAGAGCGGCATCGTCACGCCCGGGGACCTGGACTTGCTCCACGATCCCGCCTGGTGCTCGCGGCAGGAGGATCTGTGGTGGACGCAGGTCAGGTGAGCCGCCTGCGTCAGGTCACCTCGAATCTGGCCTCCGCGCTCGCACCAGCGGCGTCGGTCACCCGGAGCGTGTAGGTGCCGGCCGCCGGGAGGCCGGCGAAGAACTCGTGACCCTGGTTGATCGCGTAGTTAAAGCTGCCGTCCTGGTCGGCGATCGGGTGCACCGGCGAGGTACCGACGCCCACCAGCGTGATCGTCACCGGCTTACCCGCCGGCCACCACTGCCCGCGAACGACGAAAACGGTGTCTGGATCGCCGGCTGGCTGGCTGACACCGATCGCCGGGATGCCGGGAGCCGCATCGGCCAGCGTCCGGAACGGCGGCGGGTTCTGGCCACCGCCGGACCCGCCACCCGGCGGGGGCGGCGCCGCGATGACGGGCCCGAGCTGAGACTGTGCCGCTCGGCCCGAAGCTCCCGCGCCGGAACTGCTACTCGTCGCGGTCGGGCGTCCGGATGCCGTGCCCGCGCCCGCGGTGAACCGGCCCGCGAGCCAGCTGGCCGCGACCAGGGCGAGCACCACCGCGACGGCCGCAGCGGGCTTGCGGCCGCGCGACAGCCACACTCGGGCGCGCCCCTGCCCGGCGCTACGGTCCCGCCTGGCCACCTGCGCGAGCCCTGGCTGTGAGCCGATTGTCTGGTCCGCCGCCACCCTGGCGGGTCCGCTGGCCGGCGTTCCCGTGCCCTGAGGCACCGGCGCACGCGACAGCGTGCGGTACTCCTCGATCAGGGCGAGAGCTTCAGACGGGAGCGGAGCAGCTCCCTGCTGCCCGGTGGCCGCGAGCTCGGGCGCGAGCTGAGCGAGCAGCGCCGCCGAGGTCGGACGGTTGCGCGGGTCGCGCTCCAGGCACGCCTCGACGATCCCGGTGAGATCGGCCGGCACGTCGGTGAGATCGGGCGGACCGGTCGCCAGCTGGACGAGCACGTCCATGACCGTCTCGCCCTGGTACGGCGCCCGGCCGGTGGCCGCGAACAGCATCGTGGCGCCGAGCGCATAGATATCGCTGGCGGAGGTCGCCTGCCGGGTGTCCCTGGCCTGCTCGGGCGCCATGTAAGCGGGCGTGCCGACGCCGCCTCGGGTCACCGTGAGCGCGATCCGCTCAACGGCCCTCGCGACGCCAAAGTCGATCACCCGCGGTCCGTCCGGCGAGACCAGCACGTTGGAGGGCTTGAGATCGCGGTGTACCAGGCCGGCGCCGTGAATCGACTCGAGCGCCTCGGCGCAGCCGGCCGCGAGCCACCGAACGGCAGCTCCGGGCAGCGGGCCGCACGCGAGGACGAGCTGGCTCAGCGAGGGCGCCGGCACGTAGACCGTGGCCAGCCACGGGATGTCCGCCTCTGAGTCGGCGGCGACCACCGCCGCTGTGAACGCGCCGCTGACCCGCCTGGCCGCGGCGACCTCCTGACCGAACCGCGTCCGGAAATCGGGTTCGTCGGCTAGCTCTGCCTTGATGGTCTTCACCGCGACCAGCCGGCCGGCCGCGGACCGGCCCAGGTAAACCTGCCCCATCGCGCCAGCGCCGAGCCTGCCGAGCAGCGTGTAGCCACCCACCTGCTCCGGATCCCACCGGCGCAGTGGCTCGAAGAGAGCTGGCTGCGGCACGCCACGATCCTCTCCTGGCCCGGACGCAGTCAGCACTCATCATGTCCGTTCCGTCACGGACATGTGCCCATTCGGTCATCTGCCGCGCCAGCTACAGCTGGCCGAGTAGCCACCCAGGACCCGCTACCGACGCGCCCGCCGCCGCGCAGCGCTGCCGCAGCTCCCGGTCGGCAGTCACCACCACCCGGCGGCCAGGCGTGTGCGCCGCCAGCACAGCGATCGTGTCGTCGCCCGCTGCCGGGGCCGCCAGCACGCGAACGGGGCCGTCTGCGGTATCCGCCGCAGGCCTGGCCTGGCCCTCGACGACGAGCACGACCTCCGGCAGCCACCGCAGCGTGGTCACGCCGTCTCCCATCCGCGCGAGCTCACCGCTGCCGCCGTCGAGCGGTCGGTGGCTGGCCCGGGTCGGCGTGTCCCCCGGGGACACCCCAGACGCAGATGGGGCCATGCCGTCGGGCAGTTCGGTCAACCCGCCCGTTACCAGGGAAGCCAGCTGGTCGGAAAGCCGCACCGTGGCGCCGATCCGATCCCGCCACCAGCCGTCGGGCCGCGAACCGACCACGTTCGCGCTGTCGACGATGATCGTCACTGGCGATAGCTCGGAGCTCAGCAGCGACCAGTGCGCGCCGAGGCCCGGATGCAGGGCGAGGCGGCGGACCGCGCCGGCCGGCACCCACGCCACCTCGTCGGACTCGTCGTTGTCCGAGCGGACGGCGAACGGCTCCTCAGCCTCGGCCAGCACGGTGGTGTAGGACCAGCCGCCGTGGTCGTCGGTGAACACGGCCCGCTGCCGGACCGCGCCGGATGGTACGCCACACTCCTCGTGCGCCTCACGCAGCGCCGCTGCCAGCGCGGATTCGTGACTGTCGCGGGCTCCGCCGGGCAGGCCCCAGGTGCCGCCGTGATGGCTCCACCAGGTCCGCCGCTGGAGCAGGACCGGCCCGTCGGCCACGTAGGCGAGCAGCCCGGCCGCTCCGAACCGGCCCCAGTGGCGGTGCCCGAGCTCGCAGCGGACCCAGCCGTTCCCGTCCCGGCTAGCCATGGTGCCCCCGGTTCGCGCCATAGCGCAGGCCGTCGATGAGCAGGTCGGCGAGACGGCCCCGACTCTCGGCGAATGGGTCCCCGCCGGAGGCGATGACCGCGCGGAGCGCGTCAGCCATCCCGCGTTTGGTGGTCATGTACTAGCCGAACAACTACAGCCACGCGCGCAGCGCCTGGTCGGCTGGCCACGACTCGAGCAGGCCGGGGACGCCGTCACACAGCCTGGCCAGCTCGCTGCGGAAGGCGGCGTCGACGAGCGCCTCGCGGCTCGGAAAGTGCCGGTACAGCGTGCCGATCCCGATGCCGGCGTTCCTGGCGAGCGCAGCCGCCGGGCCACGCTGGTCACTTTGCCTCCCGGTTGCCTCTCTCCGGAACCTACCGGAGGTTCCTCCAGTTCTACCGGCTAGTGCGGCCGGCCGCCGCCGGCAGGCGAGCTTAGGCTGGTGTCCATGCCTTCCTCACCCCTTGCCGCGCGGCTCGCCCAGCTGCGCCAGCAGCGCACCGCGCCGCTGATCCTGGAGCTCGATCTCACCGAGGGCCTGGCCGAGACCAGACCAACCGATCCGATCGGGGCGTTCGCTGCCCGGAACCGGACGGCGCTGCCAGACGTCCTCGACGGCCTCCGCCGGGCCCGTGATGACGCCAGGGTCACGACCCTCGTCGCGCGCCTCGGCGGGAAGCCCATCGGCCTCGCGGCGGTCCAGGAACTCCGCGGCGCCATCGCCGACTTCGCCGCCGCGGGCAAGACGACCATCGCCTGGGCCGAGTCGTTCGGCGAGTTCTCCGCGAGCAACGTCCAGTACTACCTGGCGACCGCGTTCGAGCAGATCTGGCTTCAGCCGTCCGGCGACCTCGGGCTGACGGGCATCGCGGTGGAGCGGCTCTTCCTGCGCGGCGTGCTCGACCGGGTCGGCGCTGACTTCCAGGTGGCCAAGCGGCACGAATTCAAGAGCGCGGCCGAGCAGCTCACCGAGACCGGCTTCTCCGAGCCGGCCAGGCAGGCGACGGACCGGCTGACCGCGTCGGTCACCGAGCAGCTTGTGGGGGCCATCGCCGACCGGCGCGGGCTGTCCAGGGACAAGGTCAGCTCGCTGATCGACGCCGGGCCGTTCCTGGCCGCCCGGGCGGAAACCGAGGGCCTCGTTGACCACCTCGGCTACCGCGACGAGGTGTACGCACACGCGCACAAGCACGCCGGTCCCGGTGCTGTCCTGCTGTACCTGGGCCGCTACCAGCGCGGCAAGGTGCTCGCCGAGCGGGCGCGCGACGCTTTCACGACGATGCCGAGCAGTCCCGAGCCGGGCATCGCGGTCATCTATGCGACCGGGCCGATCCGGCGGGGCCGCAGCGGCCGCGGTCCGCTGTCCGGTAACGCGATGGGCTCGGACACGGTCGGCGGCGCGATCCGCGCAGCCGCGAAGGACCCGGCCAGCCGCGCCATCGTGCTGCGGGTCAACAGCCCGGGCGGCTCCGCCGTCGCGTCGGACACGATCTGGCGGGAGGTCGTCCGGGCCCGGGCTACCGGCACACCCGTGGTCGTCTCGATGGGCGACGTAGCAGGGTCGGGCGGCTACTACATCTCCATGGCTGCGGACGTGATCGTGGCCCAGCCGGGCACGATCACCGGGTCGATCGGGGTGATCACCGGCAAGCCCGTGCTCGGCGAGGCTATCGGCCGCGCCGGCGTGAGCAGCGACCGGATTACCCACGGCGCGCACGCGGCGATGTACTCCCAGCTGCGGCCGTTCTCCGAAGACGAGTGGACGCTGGTGAACGAGTGGCTCGACCACATCTACGCCGACTTCACGGCGAAGGCTGCCACCGGCCGGGGCATGACCGCCGAGCAGGTGAACGAGGTAGCGCGGGGCCGGATCTGGAGCGGCGCCGACGCCCTCGCGAACGGGCTCGTCGACGAGCTCGGCGGCCTGGACCGGGCGGTCGAGATCGCCCGGCGCCGGGCTGGCCTGGGGCCCGAGGCGCCGCTGCGCGTCTTCCCGCGCGTCAACCCGCTCGACCGGCTGCGGCCCGCGGCCTCCAGTGAGAGCCCCGCTGCCATTGCCGCCAGCCTGCTCGCCGACGCCTGGGGCCCGGCCTGGCAGCTGGCCGCGAGGGCCGGGCTGTCTCCGTACGGCCCGCTAACCCTGCCGGGCACCTGGATCTTCGAGTAGCGGTGCCGCCGGGCTTCCTGGAGGCGCTCGCTGCGTGGCCCGCCGGCGTCACGCTGCTGACCATCGCCGACGGCCGGGACGACATCGGCGTGACGGTCAGTGCCTGCTGCCCGGCGTCCGTCGACCCTCCGCTGGTGCTGGTCTCACTCATCGCGTCCGCGTACCCGGCCGAGGTGCTGAGCCGGGCGGACCCGTTCGCCCTCACGCTGCTCGCGGCCGGTCAGCGGGTGCTCGCCGGGCGGTTCGCATCGGCCGGCCGGCCAAGTGCCCGGGTCCTCCTGGACGGCGTGATGCATCGCCGGGGGGAACGGTCGGGCGCGCTGATCCCCGACGGCGGGCTCGCGGCGTTCGAGTGTGAGGTCACAGAAAGGATCC